>Ga0255054_10000818_pt1 | contig 18358 bp, 17 predicted proteins | sample JV7_2_23_MG_FD_188634 | JGI IMG/M metagenome (GOLD analysis project Ga0255054, IMG submission 188634) | Seawater microbial communities from Jervis Inlet, British Columbia, Canada - JV7_2_23 | ecosystem: Environmental > Aquatic > Marine > Inlet | place: Canada: British Columbia | collected...
GACTCGGCTACCGAGGTCACGGCGACAACCCGAAGACCCCGGTCTTGGGCCCCACTCGCCATCTCGATCGGGACAGCGGATCGTCCCGATGAGCTGAAGACGATCATGATGTCGTCGTCACCAAAGCTGAAGTTGGAGAGGATCACTTCGGCCAGGCCTTCGACTCGCTCGATGAACATCGCTTGACGTTGGCCGTTGGTTCCGACGATCTCGGTATGAAACGTCATCGAAAGCTCGGTGATCGGGTTGAACCCCGGGAAGGACCCATATCTCGGGAACGCCTCCTCTACCGGGATCCGGGAGTGCCCTGATCCAAATAGGTGCACCAGCCCGCCACCGTGGATCGTGTCCGCGCACCATTCAGCCAGGGTGGAGATCGATTCCATCTGGGTTGCTTCGATGGAGTCGAGGAGGCTCCTGGCTTCTTCGATCCAACGACCGGCACTATTGCTTTCGCTCACTGTCTTCCTCGCACTCGATGTAGTAATTGTGTATACCACCGAAGGTGACGCTTCACCTCGGACTCGATCTCGGTGGCACCAACATCAAGTCGGCTGTGCTTGAGCTCGTGGTGGACGAATACGAAGTCGTTGCCGAGGGGTCGTTGCAGACGGGCGCTGAAGGGGGCCCTGACACGGTGACAGCCAACCTGATCAAGGCCGCCCGCCAACTAGGCGACAAAACAGGTCCTTTCAGCACGGTCGGTCTCGGTGTTCCCGGCCACTTCGAGCCCGACACAGGTCGAATCATCATCTTTCCGAACCTTCCCGGCGGCTGGCCCGGCTACCCGCTGCGGGACAAGATCCAGGAGGCGTTGTCTACGCCCACATGGATGATCAATGATGCTCGCGCCTTCACTCTCGGCGAGGGGCTCATGGGCGCCGGGCGGGGCAGAGGGACGGTTGTCTGCATGACTCTGGGAACGGGTGTCGGCGGTGGGATCATGATTGACGGGCAGTTGCACCGCGGTGAGTCGGGAGTCGCCGGAGAACTGGGCCACCAGATCGTCATGCCCGACGGACCGGTCTGCGGCTGTGGAAATCGGGGGTGCGTCGAAGCCGTCACCCGGGCTGGTGTTCTCGCGGCACTAGCCGGCAAGGAGACTGCTGCCGAGGTGTATGAAGCGGCCCGTGATGGTGACGAGCGAAGCGTCGCTGCCGTCCAGCAGGTTGCCGACTATCTCGGAATTGGGCTCGCCAACGTCGTGACAATGATCGGCCCAGGGCGCATTGTGATCGGCGGTGGGATAGCCGAGGCGGGGGCAGGCGTCTTCGGGCCTATTGAGGACGCAGTCCGCTCCAGGGTGACGCTGGTACCTGACGAGGCTTATGAAATCGTGCCGGCCGAGTTGGGCAGGTCGGCGGGAGCCATTGGTGCTGCGCTCGCCGGAGTGATCAGGCCCTAGCGATCAGGAACCAGTTCGCTCCCGATAATCATCGAGCATGGCAGCGGTTGCCGTTGCTCCACAACGATCTGCGCCGGCTTCGATTACGGCCAGCAACGCGTCAAGTGTTCGTACCCCATGTGCCGCCTTCACTTTCACGTGTGAGCCGACGCTCGCTCTCATTAGCCGCAGGTCTGCGATGGTGGCCCCGGTCGGGGCATACCCGGTAGAGGTCTTGACGTAGTCGGCGCCGGCAGCTTCGGTCAGCTTGCACGCAGTTACCTTCTGCTCATCGGTCAGATATGCGTTCTCGAGGATGACCTTGACCAGCGCATCGTCACCGGCCGTCTCGACTACAGCCCTGATGTCATCCTCGACAGCCTGGTAGTTCTCTGAGAGCAGCCACCCGATATTGAGGACCATGTCCAGTTCGACTGCGCCGTCGCCGAGCGCCTGCTCTGACTCTGCGACCTTGACCGGAGTCGCACTGTCCCCATGGGGAAAGGAGATCACCGTTCCAACGGCGGTGCTCGAGTCGGCGAGTTCGTTCGTCGCTCTGGGGACGTCTCCGGGTCTCACACATACCGAGACAACCCGGTAGCAGTCGGCAAGTTCACAACCGGCGACGATGTCGTCAATGGTGAGGAAAGGCTTCAAAAGCGAGTGATCGATCGTTCCTGCCAGCTGCTCATATGTCACATCATCGACGGTGAGATTCAGGGGTTCCATGTCGGCGAGTTTGGTCGACGTCAATCCGAATGTCTAAGCAACTCGAAGCGCCGCAACCAGTCTCCGGGCCCGTCCGGTGACCACGCCGAGGTCCTCATGATCGGTCAGCCATCCGCCGACGCCCACGGCGGTTGCACCCGCCGCGATGAAGTCTCGAGCGTTCTCGTCGTTGATACCCCCGGTCGGGATGACACTCAGACCCGGGAACGGCCCGAGCAGGGCTCGTACCGCGCCCGGTCCACCTATGGAAGCGGGGAAAAGCTTCACAGCCGACACCCCAAGGGCGAGGGCTCGCGCGACCTCGGTCGGGGTGAAGACACCGGGGAGATAGGGCACACCGTTGCTGACCGCCCAGGTGGTCAATTCTTCGTCGAGATGTGGAGAAACGAGAAAGACTGCGCCGGAGGCAATGGCCTCTTCCGCCTGGGCTATAGAGATGACGGTGCCCGCCCCGACGATGACACTGTGGTCCTGAAGAGAACGGATCGTCTCAGCGGCGTCCTTGCCTTCCATCGTCACTTCAACAGAAGAGATGTCACCAGCGCCAAGGGCCTCGACAAGGGGGGTTGCGCGCGACGGGGTCAGGTTTCGAACGACCGGGATGATCCTCTCGTGAATGACGCGTTCGGGGAGATCGGTCATTGAGTCGCCCCCTCGGTCACGCCCCAACCTCCGTCCACTTCGAGAATCTGACCCGTGACTTGCATGGATTCATCGCTGAGAAGGAACAGCGCTGCATTGGCAATGTCCTCGGCAGAAAGAAATCCACCGGCAAGGGGTTGTTTGGCCGCGGCGTAGCGAGAAGTCTTCTCGTCGTTGTAGGCGCGTTCCGACATTGGCGTTCTCACCAGACCCGGCGATATTGCATTGACCCGGATCATATTCGATGCGTAGTAGGCGGCCATGCCCCTGGTCAGCGAGATCTGTGCTCCTTTGGCGGCCGTGTATGCATGGGTGGCGAAGAACTCAGGTGAAGGGTGGGAGGCAAGCACGCTGGTCACGAACACAATCGACCCGTCGCTGGTGTCACCGTCGATGATCGATCGGATCACTTCACGAGCGGCGAGGAACGGGGGAGCGAGGTTCATTTCGATTGTTGTGTCCCATCCCGTCTTGGAGACTTCATGAAGCGGTCCGTCCCCGAACTCCCGGCCACTGCCGCCGGCCACGGCGAAAAGCCCATCGAAATGCCCGAGACGGTCCAGACCTGTCCCAACAGCGGCGACCGTGGCGTCCTCATCTCGAAGGTCGGCCTGGGCGAACCCGCCCCCGACTTCGGTCGCCAACTCCTCGCCTTCATCGGGATCGATCGAAACCACGAAAACCGATGCTCCTTCGGCAGCGAAACGTCGGGCACCGGCCGCGGCTATCCCGGTGGCGCCGGTGACAAGAATCGTCTTGTTCTCCAGTCGCATGCTCAGACGGTAATGGCCCGCCTACTGACAGCCGGGTCTGAAAGCGAGGTATTGGTCGCCTTCGGCAATAGCGATTCCGTAATCGGGCGGAGGTTGGTCAATCCCCAGAGTCAAGAATCGGGAGCTGAAGGCGAGGAAAGCGCAGGTCCGCTCGTCGGCGGCGGCGTTGGTGACGTCTTGTGATGTGACTCGTCCCGAGTCGATCATCCCGAAGGAAATGTCGACAGTGTCGGGATGTGAGACACGGCCGGCGCTCCATACCATTCCTGGTTGATCGGCCACGACAAAGCGGTTTTCGGGAATGGTTGCGATGGCCTCGATCATCTCAGCCTCCAGACCGGCAGGGTGGATCGCATCCATGAACGGGAGGTGGGTCCACTGATAAGGCACTGCAAGCAACATGAAGACGAGTGCAAGCCGGCTGGGAAGGGGGGTGCGCATCGCCAGCAAGATCAGGGGAGGTATGGCGAATCCAACGAAACGGTGGAACCCGATCTCCACGCCGGTGATGAAGATGAGGGAAAACGCAGTCATCGCCAGCCAGAGCACAACGAGCCAGACCGGGAGTCTCTTTCGTGGCTCCGAGGTGAGAACGGGATCGAATCTGCCCAGCTTCAACGTTGTCCCGGCCAGGATGATGACGATCAAAGGAAGCTCGAAATTGAGCATGAATCTTGTGAGTTTGCCGATGTGACCGATCGGGTTGAACACTCGGGGGCGGGACAGGTGGAAGACGACGTACTGGTCCCAAACGTCCTCGAATCCCCAGGGAAGAGTGACGATCGCTCCTGCTACGGCGGCCGAGAAGACGGCCGCCACGAGTGCGGACCGTTGTGCTCTGAGCGAAATGAGGACAAGGACGACAATCGCCAGCGGGAAGAGGTGGAGGCTCTTGGTGGCAAGGCCGAGACCGATAAGCGTGCCTGCCAGCGGTGCGAGCCATCGATGGCGTTCGTGGTCGCCGGCAGCCGCGGCGAGAGCAAAGAGTCCTAGCGCAAGGGCTATCCCATCACTCTGAATCGGGCCGGCGGCGGTCAGCAGAAGCCCGCTCGACGCGCCGAGCAGGGCGGCGAGGGCGGCCCGCGATCTCCCGTGATCCATGGCGGCAAGGAGGTAGATGCCGGCGGCGATCGCGGCGCCGGTGAACACCATCGCAGATCGTGGCGCCCTGAGCCCACCGATACCGATCATGTCGAAAAGCCTTACGAATGGAAGAAAGAGAGGCCCCTGGCTGGAGAAGAAGTCCCGGAAAGGGTCAAAACCCTCCCGCATGAGCATCACCGACGACGCGTAGACACCGTCGTCGTAGCCAAGATCGTGAGTCGAGAGAAATGAGGGGATACGGAAGGCGACGGCAACGCCCAATGCCGTTACAGCGCCAACGATGGCGCCCAGACGTCTGGAGATCATTGCTAGCGGTCAGACCTTCCGTAATTGAGACGCTGAGCGTCGCATACGGCGGGTTTCGGTCCCAATTACGGCTGGGAGGCCGTGGCGCGATCACCTGCTCGCAGCCAGCAGGCGGCCTGGTGGTGCGATCCGCCGGGGGAGTCCATCAGAGATGGTGCTTCGATGTCGCAGAGCCCGTCTTGTGCGATCGGGCAGCGGGGCTGAAAGTGGCAGCCGGGCGGAGGATTGATCGGGGATGGGATCTCGCCCTGGAGGATGGTGCGGTCACGGGGGCGGTCCGGATCCGGGATCGGTATCGCCGAGAGAAGCGCCTGGGTGTAGGGGTGAAGAGGGTCGCGGTAGAGAGTGTCCCGATCGGTCAACTCGACTATGCGGCCCAGATACATGACCGCCACCCGGTCTGAGATGTGCTCGACAACGGCGAGATTGTGGGCCACGAAGAGAAGTGTGAGTGATAGATCCTTCTGAAGTTCCCTGAGAAGATTGAGAACCTGTGCCTGTACGGAGACGTCCAGAGCTGAGACCGGCTCGTCGGCCACGACAAGGTCTGGTTTGAGTATCAATGCCCGTGCGATTCCGATCCGCTGTCGCTGCCCACCCGAGAACTCATGGGGATAGCGGCCGGCGTGCGCCGCCCTCATCCCGACGATCTCCAGCATCTCGGTCACTCGTTCGTGCCGCTCGTCTTTCTCGGCGATGCCATGAAGACGCAGCCCTTCACTTATTGCCGCTCCGACCTGTGTCCTCGGGTCGAGCGAGCCGTAGGGGTCCTGAAAGATGATCTGGACTCGTCTCCGGAAAGGCTTCAGGTCATTCCCCTTGACGTGGGTGATGTTCTCACCGTCGAAGGTGATGGTTCCGCTGCTCGGCTCGAGGAGGCGCACCAGCATCCGACCCAGGGTCGTCTTGCCACACCCGGACTCGCCGACGAGACCTATCGACTCTCCCTTCTTGATGTCCAGATTCACCCCGGCAACCGCATTGACCGTCGCCACCTGGCGTTGAACCAACCCTGCCTTGACCGGAAACTCTTTGACCAGGTCGCGGATTTCGACGAGGTTCTCAGCCATCGGAACCATCATCTTGATAAAGCCAACACCGAACGAGATGGCCTTCGGAGGTCTCGAGGAGGTCAGGTTGGCGCTCGGTGCAGATTTCCAGGTTGTGCTCGATTCTGGAAACGCACCTCGATGCGAAGCGGCATCCCAAGGGCAAGTCGATAAGCGCGGGCACGACGCCCGGGATGGTGTCCAACTCGTCCTTGAGGTGCCCGAGGACCGGGATCGAGCCAATCAGCCCCTTCGTATAGGGATGCTTGGGATCCTTGAAGATGGTCCGAACGTCGGTTTCCTCGACGATTTCGCCCGCGTACATGACCGCCACCCGGTCGGCCATCTCGGCAACGACACCAAGGTCGTGAGTGATCAGGACGACAGCAGTGTTGTTTTCTTCCTGCAACCCGCGGATCAAGTCGAGTATCTGAGCCTGGATAGTCACGTCGAGAGCCGTGGTCGGTTCGTCTGCGATGAGAAGTTCGGGCTCACATGCCAGGGCCATTGCGATCATCACCCGTTGGGCCATGCCACCGGAGAGCTCGTGGGGGTGCGCGTTGGCCCGGGATTCCGGGTCGGGGATTCCTACCTTGGCCAGCATCTCGATGACTTGTTGATCCTCGACCTCGTCGGACCAGTCCCGGTGGAGCTCAAAGACCTCCTTGATCTGTGCCCCTGCTCTGTAGACGGGATTGAGAGCGGATGCCGGCTGCTGGAAGATCATTGAGATGTGCTCGCCGCGCAGTTCCCGGAGTTGCTTCTTGGTCATGCCGACCAGGTTCTGGCCTTTGAAAAGGATCTCACCGTCGACGATCTCGCCGGGATGAGGAACTAGGCCCATGATCGAGAAAGAGGTGACCGTCTTGCCACACCCCGACTCGCCGACGATTCCGAGGACTTCCCCGCGATTCACATGGAGGTCGACACCGTCAACCGCTTTGACCACGCCATCGCGGGTGTCGAAGTGAGTCTTAAGCCCCTTGATCTCCAATAGTGTTTCGCCAGCCGCGACAGGGCGTGGGGCCTCGACGTCGATGCTGGACTCGGGTAGGGGTAGTGCAGGGCTCACTTGTTCAGTGTCGGGTCGAGAGCGTCGCGGAGGCCGTCACCCATGAGGTTGAAACCGAGGACCGTGATCATGATGGCGAGACCCGGGAAGAACACAAGGTGCGGGGCTGTGAAGACCTGGTTTCGCTCCGACGCCAGCATCGAGCCCCATTCGGCGGTTGGAGGTTGGGCTCCGAGACCGAGGAATGAAAGCCCCGCAGCTTCCAGAATTGCCGTGGCAACACCAAGTGTCGCCAGGACGACCAACGGGGTCAACGCGTTGGGAATGACACGTCTGAAGAGGATCTGGCGTGGTTTGGCACCGAGGGCCATCGATGCAGCTACATAATCGCTCTCCTTGATCGTTAGAACCTGTGCGCGCATGACGCGGGCGTAGCCAGGGATGGTGACAATCGCAATGGCGATGAGGGCGTTCTCCAGTCCGGGGCCGAGCACGGCGACGATGGCGATCGCTAGGAGTAGAGAAGGGAACCCGAGTATGACGTCCATGAATCGCATCACGATGTTGTCAAACCAACCTCCCCTGTATCCGGCAATGGAGCCGATGGTGCTGCCAACAATGAGGGCGAGAGTGACCGTGAAGAACCCGAGGGTTAGGGAAACCCTCGACCCGTATATGACCCGGGAGAATTCGTCGCGGACGTTGCCATCGATACCCATGATGTGCTGGGTGTGTCCTCAGGGCAGCCAAAGGCGTGGACACAAGGGGGGTCGTATCGACTTACGTCTTCGATGCCGATCAGGACCTCGTTGGGCGGATAGGGAGCGAGGATCGGGGCGAATATGGCGATCAGGATCAGCGAGACAACGATGCCGAGTCCGATCATTCCCGACTTGCGTCCTCGGAATCGACGCATGGCGAGGCGCCATTGGCTCAGCGGCTTTTCGAGCAGTCGTTCGGTGTCGAGTGCCTGACTCTCCAGTTGCTCTAGAGCTTCCTTTCGGCTCCGCATCGTCATTCGAGTCTGATCCTCGGATCGAGGTACGCGTAGGAGAGGTCAACGAGAAGATTCACGATCACGTAGCCAGCCGCCACCACCACGGTTATGCCTTGAACAATGGCGTAGTCGCGGCCGGTAATCGCATCGAAGAGCGCCCGGCCAACACCGGCGAGATTGAAGACGGTCTCGGTTAGGACAGCGCCGCCCAAGAGGGCCCCCAGCTGGAGCCCGATGATCGTGACCACCGGGAGCAACGAGTTGCGGAGTGCATGGCTTCTCACCACAGAGCGTTCCTTTGCTCCCTTGGAACGAGCGGTCCGGATGTAATCCTTTCCCATCACCTCCAGGAGCGAGCTGCGGGTGATCCGAGCGATGATCGCCAGGGGGATGGTGGCGAGGGCAACTGCGGGCAGGATCATGTGCTTCACCGCGTCCCAGAACACCTCCCATTGGCCAGTGATGAAGTTATTGAAGATGTAGTGGTTCGAGATGTACTCGTTTAGCTTCGCCCACGTGCTTCCTTCCGTGAGGGTCCAGCCCCAATGCTCGTAGTAGGGGATGGAGAACACGCCGGCGGTGAGCCGCCCGGAAGGAGGTAACTCGAAGGGAGTGTCCTGGAGAACTAATGCGAAGACATAGGCAAGCATCAGACCGAGCCAGAAGACGGGCATGGAAACGCCAATATTGGCAAGCGTCATGGTGCCGGTATCGACGAGGGTGTTGTGACGCCGTGCCGCAATGATCCCCAGCGGCACACCAAAGGCAATCGCAAGTGTGAGTGCGGAAAGTGCCAGCTCGGTTGTCATTGGCAGACGTTCGATTAAGAGCTGATTGACCGGGCGTGAGAACCGGATTGACTCGCCGAGATTGAAGGTGACCACGTTCTTCATGTAGATCCCGAGTTGAATCCAGATCGGTTCGTTGAGACCGTTCGCTTCGTCGAAGCGTGCGCAGGCTTCTTCAGTGGCCCGCTCACCGAGTAGAGAGGAGCAGGGGTCTCCAGGAATCGCCCTGATGAGAAAGAACACCACCACGACGATCCCGATCAGAACCGGAATTGCGAGGAGAACTCGTCGGGTGATGTAGGTGAGCATGGTTTTTGCAGGAGCGTAGAGGAGGGGGAGGCGCCGGGACGCCTCCCCCTCTCTCAGGTCATTCCTGTTGAGGGTTATTCCTCAGCAGGCGGTGGGTTGATAAGACCATTCCACAGATAGTCGTAGTACTCGAACACGCCACTGTTGCCCGTATGAAGCGGGCTTTCGGCGTCGAGACCGGCTGTGAACGACACAACAACGTCATTGGCGTCGAACGTCGTGCCGTCGTGGAACAGGACGCCCTCGCGCAGCGAGCAGGTCCAGACACTCAGGTCGTCATTCGGCACACACTCGGTGGCGAGCTGCGGCTGCACCTCACCATCGGCCGTGTATGAGTACAGGGCTTCTACAACCTGGGCGCAGGCTCTTAGTGACTCGCCGTCGGTTTCGTCAGAGCAGTACAACGAGATTGGCTCGTTGCCCTGGACGAACACCAGCGTGTCGGAGCCGTTGTCCCAGAAGTTGAACATGACCTGACCCCATGGCGGAGCGTAAGCCCCTGCGACGTCGGCTCCTGCTGCGAAGAATGCACCAGCGTGGGCGACCGGCACCATCGGGATCAAGTCCTTGATGGCGTTGTTGGCCTCCTCATAGAGCGGTGCTGCGTCGCTTGCGGAAGCAGTCTGCGATGCGGTCGCCAGCGGCTCGTAGATCTCCGGGTAGGGATCGCCGAACTGCGCATTTGTCTCCGCAAAGTGGAAGTCGAGGAAGTTGGTCACGTGCGGGTAGTCACCCGTCCATCCCAACAGGTGGATTCCGTCATAGCCGCCTGCTGACGACGTCTGAATGAACTCACCAGATTCCACAACGACAACCTCGGCGTCGATGTTCAGGTTCGCCTTGAGCTGAGCTGCGATCTCTACACCAACATCACCAGGTGTGGGCAAGTACCCACGGGTGACATCGCGGTAATAGATCGATGTCGAGAAACCATCGCCCAGCCCCGCATCGGCGAGAAGGGCTTTGGCTTCCTCAACGTTGAACTCATACCAGGAGTCGCCTTGACACCCGTTCTCAACCGAGCATGGCGTGAAGTGCGAAGCAGCCTCCGACCCCTCGGGGTAGAAGATGTCCACAATCCGCTGACGGTCGATACCCAGGGCAATCGCTTTACGCACGTTGACATCGTCCCAGGGCGCGAACGTATTCGTGAAGCCCATGTAGAAGATGTTCGGCTCCGGCTTCGACAACAGCGTTAGGGCTGGGTCGTCGTCAATGCCTGCCAGGTCCTCAGTGCCCGGGAATGTGATTCCGTCGGCCTGAGTCTGCAACTCGAGCAAACGACCGGCGCTCTCAGTAGCCCACCTCAGAACTGCTGTCTGATGTGGTGCCACCTGGCCGTAGTAGCCGTCGAAACGCTCGTAGACGACGGAGTCGCCCCGAACCCATTCCTTCAGCGTGTACGGACCAGTGCCGACCGGGTTGTCGAGCGGCTGACCACCGGTCGCTTCGAGGTGCTCCGACGGCTGAATGCCGAAGACGCCGAAGGCGATCTGTGCCAGGAACGCTGGATGCGGTCCACACAGTGTGAACTCGACCGTGTTCTCATCGAGTGCAGAGATTGTGTTAACCCTGCCGCCGTAGTCACACCCGCCTGCGTCGAGGGTCAGACCCTCAAACGGCGTCCCGGCATCGACCGTCGTGGTCGTCTGCTCAGGTGCGGCCGTCGTGTCAGGGGTGTCCGGCGCGGCGGTAGTCGTCGTCGTGTCGTCTGCACTCGTGCCGCAAGCTGCGACAACAAGCGCGAGTACGCCGATAAGGGCCAACCATCGCATTCGCTTCATATATTTGTCCTCCCTTGTTTGGGGTTCTCGCGGTCGGAGATCCTTCCGCGAACGTGCCACCGTACCCCCTTCTACAGATACACGCACAACGTCTTTGCCCCCATCAACGTTTTCGTGTCGATTGGCACCTTTCGCGCTGCGTTATGCACTCTGTAGACCTTGTTCCGCCTAGGTCCGATCACTCAATTACTCTGCTGCTACTGATGTCCTACGACCACAAAGAAGTTGAAGCCAAGTGGCAGAAACGTTGGGAAGCCGACGGTGTTTTCACTGCGGTCGAGGACCCGGACAGGCCCAAGTTCTACAACCTTTGCATGTACCCCTATCCCTCGGGAGCACTCCATCAGGGTCATGTCCGGAACTACACGTACGGAGACCTTCTCACCCGATACAAGACGATGCGCGGTTACAGCGTTTTATCCCCGATGGGCTGGGACAGTTTCGGTCTTCCCGCGGAGAACGCGGCGATCGACACAGGTGTTCATCCCAAGGAGAACACCGAGGCCCAGATCTCGACGATGACCCGTCAGATCAAACAACTTGGAGCCATGTATGACTGGGATCGTGAGCTCGCCTCCCATGACCAGCGCTTCTATCACTGGGATCAGTGGTTGTTTCTTCAACTGTTTGATCAAGGGCTCGCCTACAAGAAAGAGGCTCCGGTCAACTGGTGCCCCAAGGACCAGACGGTCCTCGCCAACGAGCAGGTGGTGGATGGGGCCTGCGAGCGTTGTGGGACGCCGGTCGAAAAGAAAGACCTGGCGCAATGGTTCTTCAAGATCACCGAGTATGCCGACAGGCTGCTGGAAGACATTGACGATCTTGACGCTTGGCCCGATCGGGTGCGGACCATGCAACGCAACTGGATCGGTCGCTCCGAGGGTGCCCGGTTCGATATCGAGGTCGATGGTCTCGAAGCGGGTTTTGACGTCTTCACCACCCGTCCCGACACCATCTTTGGGATGACCTTCTGCGTGCTTGCGCCGGAGCATCCTCTCGTCGAGTCGCTCATCACCGGGTCCGAGAACGAACAAGAGGCACGCGAATACGTTTCCGCTGCCGGCCGATTCTCCGAGATCGAGCGGATGGCCGAGGGTGACAAGACCGGTGTCTTCACCGGTCGTTATGCGATCAACCCTGCGAACCAGGCCAGGGTTCCGGTCTACATCGCCGACTATGTGCTGATGGGCTACGGGACCGGAGCGATCATGGCGGTGCCCGGTCAGGACCAGCGCGATTGGGACTTCGCCACCAAGTACGGGCTCGACATCATCCCGACGGTTCAGCCGCCGGAAGATTGGGACGGCGAGGCGTATCTGGGCGAGGGCGAGACAATCAACTCCGGGTTTCTCGATGGTCTGAACAGAGCGGATGCGGTAAGCCGGATCACCGAATGGCTGGAGTCTGAGGGCATCGGCGAGGGAACAATCCAGTGGCGCCTGCGCGATTGGCTGATCTCACGGCAACGGTATTGGGGATGTCCGATTCCGGTGATTACCTGTCCGGAGTGCGGTCTGGTCCCGGTGCCAGAGGACCAGCTTCCGGTGATCTTGCCTCATGTCATCGACTACCTGCCCAAAGGGCAGTCGCCGCTCGCTGCGGTCGATGAATGGGTCAATACCACCTGCCCGTCATGTGGCGGTGGTGCCCGTAGGGAAACTGACACCATGGACACCTTTGTCGACTCGTCCTGGTACTTCTTTCGCTACACCGACCCACACAACGACGACGAGATCTTTGATCCGGCCAAGCCCGCCTACTGGATGCCGGTTGACCAGTACATCGGTGGTGTGGAGCACGCCATTCTCCATCTTCTCTACGCCCGCTTCATCACCAAGGTGCTTCACGACATGGGTCTATCTCCGGTGGAGGAACCCTTTGATCGTCTCTTCACGCAGGGGATGATCACCCTCGACGGAGCCAAGATGTCGAAGTCGGCGGGCAACGTCGTCGATCCGCTTGACCTGTTCGAGTCACACGGTGCGGATGCTTTGCGTCTCTATCACCTGTTCATGGGCCCACCTACCGATGACGCGGCCTGGGACACCAACGGCGTCGACGGAACACACCGGTTTCTTGATCGTCTCTGGCGGGTTGTTACGGAGACAAGCCCGAACGGGGCATCGGCGAACACCGATCTCATCGCCGACACCCATCGAGCTATTGAGAAGGTGACTTCCGACATTGAGCGCTTCTCGTTCAACACTGCCGTCCCGGTGTTGATGATGCTGACGAACAGCCTCATCGAGGTGAGTCGTGACGGCATCGATTCCGACACATTCGAATTCGTCACCGAGACCTTGATCAAGCTGCTCTCGCCGATGGCGCCTCATGTCGCTCATGAGTTGTGGGAGTTGACCGGGCATGACACGATGCTCGCTCTCGAGCCCTGGCCGGAATGGGATCCGGACCTGGTGGCATACGAGACGGTCACGCTGGTGGTTCAGGTCAACGGCAAGGTTCGAGATCGACTCGAGGTCCCCGCCGACATTTCGGCTGAGGAGGTCGAGGCCCTGGCCAGGGGATCGGAAAAAGTCGGCGGTTGGTTGGATCAAGGCGAGGTGCGCAAGGTCATCGCACGACCGCCCAACCTGGTCAACTTCGTCGTCGGGTGAACGCTGCCCTGGCGCTTGAAGCCGCCGACCTTCTCACTTCTGAAGTGCGGGTGCTGTTTCATCCCATCCATCTGGAGCGGGTCACGTTGCGCGCAGCGCCGTCTCTGCTGATGAAGGTATGGGGGAAGGGGATTCAGGCCATCACCCTGGGCAACCACATCTTCATCGATCCCGAGATCCTCGGTGGTCATCCCCGACCCCTCGGGTTGCTGGTGATCCACGAGTTGACCCACCTCCGCCAATGGACCGACGGCGGGTACCTCGGTTTCTACCTGCCCTACCTGTTCGAGTACCTCGAGGGGAGAAGGGCGGGTCGCTCCCACCGTGACGCATACATGGAGATCAGTTTCGAGGAGGAGGCCCGGGAGATGTCGGCCAGGTTCAGGTGATGACGATGTCCTCTAGTCCCTCTTCCGGTTCCGGGTATTGGGGATCCATCCCTTCCAGGGTCTCGATGAGGATGCTGGAGACGACAAGGTTGCGATACCACTTCCGATTGGCCGGGACGACGAACCAGGGGGCGTAGTAACTAGAGGTCTTCGAGAGCACGTCCTCGTAGGCGGACTGGAAGTCATCCCAAAGCGCCCGGTCGTCGAGGTCTCCCCGGCTGAACTTCCAGTTCTTGTCCGGCTCGTCGAGCCGGGCCTGAAGCCGCTCTTTTTGCTCGTCCTTGGAGATGTTGAGGAACAGCTTGACGATGGTCGTACCCTCGTCGCTGAGCATGCGCTCCCAATCGTTGATGTGGTCATACCGCTTCGACCACCGCTCTTCGGGCACGAGATTGTGGATCCGGACCACCAGCACGTCTTCGTAATGCGAGCGGTTGAAGATGGTGATGGCGCCGTGCCCGGGGACCTGGAGGTGCGCCCGCCACAAGTAGTCCCTTGCCAGCTCGCGATGGGTCGGTTCCCGGAAGCCGCGAACATGCACACCCTGGGGATTCACTCCCCGGAACACGTGCCGGATGGTTCCGTCCTTGCCACCGGTGTCCATCGCCTGAAGCACAACAAGGAGGCTTCGACCCGACTCGCCCCATAGGTGTCGCTGCAAGTTCGCCAGTCTGGCGTTCAATTCAGGAAGTGCTTTTCGCCCGTCCTTTTTCGAGCCGTCGAAGCCATCGCGGCCGTCGGGGTCATGGGTTGACAGGTCGACGTCGGTGCGGGGAGCTATCCGATAGGGGGAGAGGTCGATCATGGCTGTGACCATACCGGGAGGGTTCCATTGGCCTGCGCGGGTCGCTACGTAGTCAGTGGGAGGCGGAGGAGGGTGGCTAGGGGGCCCGGTGCGAACTGGTCAAGGGATATTCCTGGGCATGGGGCTGTTTGCCGTCCTGGTTGGAGCCTGGTTGGGGACGATGCAGAGCCCGGTCGCCGGCCCCGGGACGACTGCCTACCCGGTGATCTCCTCGGCGGTGTCTTCGGACCTGACAGTCCATGTGTCGGGTTGGGTGGTGTCGCCAGGAGTGGTGGTCGTCGCAGAAGGATCGATCGTGGCCGAGGCTGTCGCCGCAGCCGGCGGGGCGCGATCTGGCGCGCTGCTCGACAGGATCAACCTCTCGAGGCCCGTCGAAGACGGGGACTTGATCGAGGTGCCCGGTCCGGAGTCATCGGGTTCAGACTCGGTGAGCGGCGCGGTAGGCAGCGTCGACGGGTTGGTGTCGATTAATCGGGCAACTGCAACCGAACTGGAGACTCTTCCCGGGGTGGGGCCGGTTCTGGCCGGGAGAATCGTCCAACATCGAGAAGACCACGGCCACTTCGAAACGGCCGAAGACCTCCTCGATGTGACGGGGATCGGCGAGGCCAAGCTGGCTTCGATCCGGGACTTGATCAAGGTGCCGTGAAGAAGGGCCATCCGGCAAGCCCTCCTGGTGCTTCCTGGCCCTGGATCGGTGCGGCCACGGGTTGCTGGCTTGCCATCGTCCTTGTCGATCTTGGATTGGTCGGCGTGCTGGCAGTGGCTTTCGCTGCAGTGGTGCTGGCCATCTCGAAACATTCTGTGATCGCTTCGGTTGTCATTGTCGCCGCGCTGTCCGGGATGTTTGCTTTCAAGGAGATGCCCCAGCTCACTGAGGGCCCGGTCGTGGTCTCCGGAATTCTGATCTCAGAGATTCGGGACGGCCAGTACGGGCCCTGGGCTCTGCTCGATACCGATGCGGGCCCGGTTCTCCTCGACCTCGACGATCGTCCCTCAGTCCGCCGGGGAGACGAGGTCGCGATATCGGGAGAGGCGCTGGCCAGACCCGGAGTCGTCTCGGGGATATCGCATCGGGGAGTGGTCCGGGTCGACGACGTTGCACTCATCTCTGAGTCAGGCTCGCCTATCCACAAGGCGGGAAACGCGGTGAGAAGCAGGGTGACCGATCGACTGGACCCACTGGTCGAGGGGAGGGCGTTGCTCGCCGGGTTTCTGGTGGGCGACACTTCGGGTCTATCCGAGATTGACATCGTTGCGATGCGCCGGGCCGGGATCTCTCATTTCACGGCTGTCAGTGGCTCGAACGTCGCACTGTTTCTTGGGCTCCTGTTTGTCCTCTCGGGTCCTTTGGCGATGGGCCCGAAGAGGAGAGCGGTGGTCGGCCTGCTGGGGTTGCCCATCTACGCAGCGGCTACCGGGTTCGAGCCCTCGGTGATGAGAGCCTCGATCATGGCCGCTGTCCTTCTCACTGGTCGTCTCTTCGGATTCGTCCTCGAGGCCTGGCAGCTGCTCTCGGGTGCGGTGATCGTCCTTCTGGTTTTCAGTCCCGAATTCGTGTGGAGTGCCGGGCTTCAGTTGTCGGTTGTGGCAACAGCGGGAGTCCTTGTTGGCGCCCGGTGGCCGACCCGGGGCGGCCGGCTGGCCCGGGCCCTCGCAGTCACCGTGGGTGCGCAGGTGGCAGTGGCACCGCTGCTCATCCTCCACTTTGAGGTCGTTCCACTTCTCTCCCCTGTGGTGAACGTGATTGCAGCTCCTGTTGTGGCTGCCTCGACCCTGCTGGGCGCGATTGGTGTGATCGGACTGGATCCGGCGCTGGATATGGGTGTCTGGTTGGCCGGGCTCGTGCTCTCTCTGGCACGCGGAGCTGCGGGCTGGCCACAACTGGAGTGGCCCTGGCTGATTGCTGTTCTCGCCGCCCTCGGGTTCGCGATTCGGTGGCCTTCACTTCGTGTCGCCGTCGCTGCGTTGACGACTGCCGCGGTGTTGGTCCTGGTTCTGCGCCCGTCGGCCGGCGTTCCCGAGCCGGGCCTGGTCGTCTTCGACGTGGGGCAGGGCGACTCGATACTCGTGTCAGGTGGAGAGGGCAGGTTTCTGCTGGTCGATGGGGGCCCGGACCCGGTTCTCCTCCTCGACAAACTCGCGGCCTACGGGGTGAACGGCGTCGACGTCGTCGTGCTCACCCACGTCCACGCCGACCACGCCACCGGTTTGACGGGATTGGTCGGGCGGGTGCCCATTGCCGAGGTCTGGGCGAACACCGAGCCACACGTCTCCAGTGCGTCGACGGATCTATTCGACACGTTGGGTGCCTATGGGATTCCTCTCGTCAAGCCTTCGATCGGCCAGTTTCTGCAACTCGGTCAGGCCCGTGTCACGGTGTTGGGGCCGCTGCGGCGATACGCATCGCCCAACGATCAGTCGATTGTCTTAATGATCGAGGGACCGGGTCGCACCGCGGTTTTGACCGGTGACGTCGAACTCGTGGCCCAGAGCGAGTTGGATGGCATCAGAGCCGACGTGCTCAAGGTTCCACATCAGGGCGGGGCAACCTCGGATCCGGAGTGGCTGGCGTCGGTGGGCGCTGAGCTGTCGGTGATTTCGGTGGGCCCGAACGACTTCGGCCACCCCGCTCTGTCGGTGATCGAAGTCCTCGAGAACGCCGGTTCCACAGTTGTCCGCACCGATCTCGCAGGCGACGTGGTTGTTCCCTTGGGCTGAGGGCGGGCTCGAGTTGTCGATAGGCTCCACAGAACACCAGTAGGAGGTCAGGAATACCGCTCTATATGGACCGTCACGACGTTCCCGGTATCACCGCCGAGGAAACTGCCAACAACCACGCCGCTGATCTCGAGGTCGCCGGGCAATTCGATGTCGACTTCTTCTCGTACTGGCATGACTCGGCACAAGGGCTGGTCTTCTGTTTCGCTAGAGCTCCGGGAGAGGAGGCGATGTCCCAGGCGCATCAGGCGTCGCACGGAGGCGTGCCGACTGACATCATCGAGGTCTCGGAATCCGACGTTGTCCGCTTCCTCGGGAAGATCCACGACCCTGTCGATGCCAGCGAGGCGACCAGCGCTTTTCGGACTATCGGCTTTACCGATCTGGTCGCTTCGACCGAGCTCCTCGACCGTCTCGGCCAATCTGAGTACATGGTGCTGCTAACGGAGCACGACCTCATCATCCGCAGGGCCCTCATCACATGGAAGGGTCGGGAGGTCAAGCACACCGGCGACGGGTTCATGGTGGTCTTCGAAGACGTGGACAACGCTCTCGGTTGGTCCCTCGATGTCCGCGAGTCCTTTGAGCAGCGGTCCGATCTCGATGTCCGTCTGGGGATGGCGGCCGGCGAGCCTGTAGATCACGAGGACGACATTTTCGGGGCTGCCGTAACCATGGCGAACAGGATCTGCTCCTTTGCGGGACCGGAACAGATCTATGTGTCGGATCTCGTTCGCGACCTCGGCGTCGAAAAGGGATTCAGTTTCGGTGATGGAACGACCCAGGTGTTGAAGGGATTCTCTGAGCCGGCAACGCTCTACGAGTTGCTCGGCTCCGCCTGAACGAGAACCTCGTCTACAAGGCCGCAGGCGGTCATGGTGGTTTGCCGCTGGTGGTGTAGGTGTGTCCTAGTGGGCTGGTCCAAATGTGGTCGCCGTTGGGGAGTGCTTG
>Ga0255054_10000820_pt1 | contig 18286 bp, 19 predicted proteins | sample JV7_2_23_MG_FD_188634 | JGI IMG/M metagenome (GOLD analysis project Ga0255054, IMG submission 188634) | Seawater microbial communities from Jervis Inlet, British Columbia, Canada - JV7_2_23 | ecosystem: Environmental > Aquatic > Marine > Inlet | place: Canada: British Columbia | collected...
CAGACCTACGGAGGCTGAGAGCTTCGATTCGGCATACGCGTTTTCGGCTTCGAGGTATTGCAGGACGTCGGGGTCGTCCCTTTGATTCAGCCAGAAGTAGTCGTCGACCCGAACGTGACCGTGTCGCTCGAGCTCGACCGGGCGCTTGTTTGCCGTCGGGTAGTCGGTACGGTCGTCCGTGCAGGCCGCGGTCATCGTCATCAGGATAAATACTCCAAGCGGAATCAGTCGCATACTATTTACTACTCCAACGGTTCAGTTCGCAGCCAGTTCGGCGTCGTGCTTCAAGCGCATAACACGCCCTCGGCTCACGTGAAGGAGATCGCTGATTTTCAATACCAGTGAGTCCTCGTATTTGTGGAGATTGCCGTCTGCGTAAGCGACCTGCCACAGAAGTCCGACGATTCGGGCTTTTTCGTTTTCGTCCAGGTTTTTGTGCAGAAGCTGCGTGAAGTCATGCAGCGAAATCAGGTCTTCGGCCTTTTCGTCCGCGGCGTTGACCAACTCCGCCGCGTCCTCGGGGGGCAGCTCGAAATGAGACTCGACCAGATCGAGGACGCGTGTAAATTCGCTGTCGTCGAATTCGTGATCGGCTCGCGCGACATCGAGCATGAGCACCGCCGTTGCGGTACGCAGGGCCGCTTTGCGGTGCTCCGCACCCGACTCTGACGATGGCGGTGTCGATATCGCATCGACCACCTGGTTGATCAGTCTTTTTATCATTCTATTACCGACAGTACTCGGGACAGGAAATTCGCATGATTGAGGACGCGCCGTGCCGATTCAAGCGAATTTAGATGAATTTCGGCTGATTCTCATCCAAGCAATTCATGCCCTTCGGGGAGCTGGCGAATCATCCACATGGCCAGGCGATGGCGAATTTTGGGCATCGTCTCCTGCCCTTTCGGCAGTGGGCTGATGGCTTTGTCGTGAATCAGCAAGCGGTATGCGTATTGAATCTTGAGATCATGCGAGTCCGTGGCCTCAAACTCGACGACGCCACGTTTCACGGCGTCCTCAATGACTTTGTCCAATGCCAGCCTTAGAAGCTCTTTCTCATTTTTGAGTTTCTTGGCCACGTAATCGAGAATACCGCATCGTTGCGGAACATGCTTTTTCGTTTCCCGCTGCTGCGGCAGCCTGTAGAATAGCGCCCCCAAACAATGCGCCCGTAGCTCAGCTGGATAGAGTACTGCCCTCCGAAGGCAGGGGTCACAGGTTCGAATCCTGTCGGGCGCGCCAGTAAACAGAGGTCCATGCTGGAGACATGGGTTACAGATTATACCGGAGACATAGGTAACACTTTTGGACTGAACGGATTAGCGATGGGCTCGAGCCTGCAGGTCTCGTGATCGAAGTATCCGAGATCGTATTGCATGAAGCTGACGAGCCATATTGTGTCGCTAACCTGCTTGACGCCAACCTTCTGGCCGGCAAACACAGTGCTTAAGTTGATCTTCCGGCGTTTGTAACAGATGCGACCGCAACTGGTGACAGTGGCGGTCCAGTCATGGATCGGATAGTCGAGATCGCCCAGCCCCTTATAGAGTCTGGGCGATTTTTTGTATCTGTCTGCTGGCACCTGCATATCCAGGGCCTGATGCGGCCGGTCGGCATTGTAGTAATCAATGAAGTCATCGAAGCGCGCCTGCTGCTGCAGGAAGTTGCCGGATGCGGGCTTTGTGGCTTCGTTCTTTAGCGTGAGATGCATGCGCTCATGGCGGCCGTTCTGCTCCGGATGTCCCGGCTTGATGCGTTCGATGTTGATGCCCAAGCGTAACCACCACACTGACAGCTTGCTGAGACCATAAAGGGCATTGCAGCAGGAGAACGGCACGCCATTATCGGTCCTGATCGCTTTGGGCAGCCCGAAGTCCTTGAAGGCCCTCTCAAAAACACTGAAGGCATAGATCTCCTTGGTGGTCGAGAGGGCGTCACAGGTGATGAGATAACGGCTGGCATAGTCGGTAATGGTCAGCGGATAGCAGTAACGCCGGTCGCTGAGCATGAACTCACCCTTGTAGTCGGCACACCAGAGTTCGTTGGGCGAAGTGGCCGTAGAGAGCGCGGTTCCCTCGGCTTTGTAGCGTCGTCGCTTCCTGCGCTTTACGAGGCCGTGACGATCCAGTACGGCATGCACAGTGCTGATGGCAGGGCACTGCAGATCCGGGTACAGGCGTCTTAGCTTTTCACGGATCTTGGGGGCACCCCAGTGCCGGTACTCACGCTTGAGCTTCACGATCAGCTTCTCGATCTGCATCGGCAGCTGGTTGGCATGGCGGTAAGGCCTACGGCTTCTATCCGTCAGGCCATCGATACCGCAATCTTTGTAGCGGTTGTAGATCTTGTAGCCGGTCTTGCGGGAAATGCCGAACTCGCGGCATAGACTCGCCATCTTCTCGCCATCCAACAGGCGGGCAATGAATCGGAGACGTTCTTCCACGATCTGACACTCCTTCCAGGGCATGGTTCTTTCTCCCGCAAAGGGAGAAAGTGTTACCCATGTCTCCGGAATGAAGTGTTACCTTTGTGTCAGGAAGCACAAAAAATTTGGGCCCCTTGCGGGCCCAAATTTTGTTTACTTGTGTGTCCCGCCCAAGGAGGCGGACGTTGTTCGATAAAACGCGCTAGCGTTTTAGACGCCGAAGGCGCCCCGAAGGGGTGAAGATCGCCCTTAGGCGATCTGAATCAATCCTGTCGGGCGCGCCATAAGACATAGGGGCCCAACGGCAGTTTCCATTGAAAATCTGGAAGGGCATACAAGTATGTTCATCTTGTCAAATACGGATGCAACCGTGTCGAAACAGCATGAATTGAAAATAGACGGTAAGGCATATGATTGGACAGGGCTTTATCACTATGTCATGAAGGAGCATTGATCTAAATCCGATCTCTCAATCAAGGAATTCGACAATGTCCAAAGCAGACATCGGCCTGATCGGCCTCGCAGTTATGGGCGAGAACCTCGTCCTGAACATGGAAAGCCGTGGCTTCAACGTAGCGGTATACAACCGGACGACCAGCAGGATCGATGAATTCATAAACGGCCGCGGCGCCGGCAAGTCCATAATCGGCACCCATTCCGTCGAGGAATTGTGCGAAAGCCTGGTGCGCCCCCGCCGGGTAATGATCATGGTCAAAGCCGGTGCCGCGGTCGACCACGTTATCGAATCCTTGCTGCCTTTCCTCGAGGAAGGCGACATCATCATTGATGGCGGCAACAGCCATTTTCCCGACAGCATTCGCAGAACAAAAGAACTGGAAGAGAAGGGACTATTGTTCATTGGCACCGGCGTATCCGGTGGCGAGGAAGGCGCCCTGCTCGGGCCTAGCATCATGCCGGGTGGAAGCCCTGCAGCCTGGCCGCTTGTTAAACCCATCTTCCAGGCCATCGCGGCGAAAACGGATGAGGGCGAGCCCTGCTGCGACTGGGTCGGCCGCGGCGGCGCCGGCCACTTCGTCAAGATGGTGCACAACGGCATCGAGTACGGCGACATGCAGATGATCTGCGAGACCTACCAGATGATGAAGGAAGGCCTTGGCATGTCGAACGATGAGATGCACGAAGCTTTTGCGCGATGGAACGAAGGCGTTCTGGACAGTTACCTGGTTGAAATCACCCGCGACATCCTCGGCTACCGCGAAGAAAACGGCGAAGCGACGCTGGACTGCATCCTGGACACTGCAGGTCAGAAAGGCACCGGCAAATGGACCGGCGTTGCCGCCCTCAACGCTGGCCAGCCCCTGACGGCCATCGGTGAAGCCGTTTTCGCCCGTTGTCTGTCGGCGCTCAAGGACGAACGCGTAGTGGCTTCCAAGGTGCTCGCCGGCCCCGATACGGCCTTTGACGGTGATCGTGCGGCTATGATCGACGACCTGGAAATGGCGCTGTATGCGTCCAAGATCGTCTCGTACGCACAGGGATACCAGTTGATGCGTGCGGTTTCCGAGGAGGAGGACTGGGACCTGGACTTCGGTGCCGTAGCCCTGATGTGGCGCGGCGGCTGTATTATCCGGTCACGCTTTCTCGGCAACATCCGGGACGCCTTCCAGAAGAACCCCGAGCTTTCCAACTTGTTAATAGACGAGTTCTTCGAAGCAGCTGTGCGCGAGGCCCAAGGCGCCTGGCGGCGCGTGGTCTCCACGGCGACGCAACTTGGCATACCGATGCCTGCAATAGGCTCATCATTGGCGTACTACGACGGCTACCGTTCCGGCCGATTGCCGGCCAATCTGTTGCAGGCACAGCGCGACTATTTCGGCGCACACACATACGAGCGCGTTGACAAACCGCGTGGCCAATTTTTCCACACAAACTGGACCGGGCGCGGAGGAACCACAGCTTCTTCGACCTACACCGTGTAGAAGATCTCTCCGCTGAGCAGCTGGAGACGCCGGCGGACAATAACTCCATTCGAGCCACAACCGGGCTTAACTGAGTCTGGCAAAATTCCGACAATCTCCCCTACAATTCCACGCTATCATCACGCGCATCTTGCACGGAATGCTAGATCGTCAAGCAAAAGCGCTTGGTTAGTAACCAAATCGCTCTAGTCCCAACCCCGAACATTGACAGGTGTCTATAATTGGGTCCGAATTCAGGCAAGCCATCGATGAGACGTAACAATCAGTACAGAACTCTTTAATCGCATTAGCGCCAGGGGCGAGGGCAGTTATGCGAACAGAGTCGTGTCGGCACTGCGTTGCGCCTTCGGTGGTCACGAAGAAACACCCTGATGGAGATCCGTCAGTGTGAGACATCCAACGATGTTGCTGTTGCAGGAGCAAAATTCATCTATGCCCGCGCCGGAGAAGCCATCGCGGAACGAAATCAGTTCACCCTCGCACTCAGTGGGGGCAGCACACCGTGGCACATGTTGGGCAAGCTTGCTGAATACGAACTCCCCTGGGAGCGCATGAAGATCGTTCAGGTCGATGAGCGTGCAGCACCCGATGGCGATCCTGAACGCAATCTGGCCCATATTCGAAACGAATTTGCCGATCGAATTTCTTTGCCCGTTGAAAACTTGTATGCAATGCCTGTTACTGACGAAGACCTTGAGCGTGGCGCCCGCCAATACGAACGTGGATTGAGCGACCTTGCAGGAGCACCGCCAGTACTGGACGTGGTTCACCTCGGGCTCGGTGGGGACGGGCATACCGCGTCACTGGTTCCGGGCGATCCCGTTCTGGATGTATGCGATCGCGATGTCGCCGCAACCGGCCTTTACAACGAGCGGCGGCGCATGACGCTGACATATTCGATCATCAATCGTGCACGATATATATTGTGGCTTGTCACTGGTGAGGGAAAAGCGGAGATGCTGAATCGAATGATTCAGGCTGACCGTGACATTCCGGCCGGGCGAGTTAGCCAGCGGCAGGCGACAGTCGTTGCAGATGCTGCCGCGTTGTCCGGACATCATCAGACATAAATAGGGGTAAATAAATAATGCTTAGGCTTGGCTACAAGGCATCCGCGGAACAATTCGGCCCTCGTGAACTTCTGGAATTTTCTGTTCTTGCAGAAGAGGTCGGTTTTGACTCGGTAATGGTGAGCGATCATTTTCAACCCTGGCGTCATAACGGCGGTCACGCGCCGTATTCTCTGGCATGGCTCGCCGCTTTGGGTGAACGCACCTCGCGCGTTGCGATTGGCACGAGCGTCGCCACCCCGACTTTCAGGTATCACCCCTCCATTGTCGCGCAGGCCATGGGAACCATTGCCGTTCTCAATACGGGCCGCGTCATCTTGGGCATAGGAACCGGCGAGTCCATGAACGAAGTGCCGGCGACCGGCATGGCGTGGCCGAAATTCAAAGAACGCTTCGGGCGGCTCAGGGAAGCAGTGGAACTCATGCGCCTGTTATGGACCGAGGATCGTGTGACATTCGAGGGTGAGTACTACCGGACGGAAAACGCAACGATTTACGATCGGCCCGAGAAACCTGTGCCGATTTACATTGCCGCTGCCGGTCCGACCGCGTCGCGGTTCGCCGGGCGCGTCGGTGATGGTTTCATCTGCACAAGCGGAAAGGCGCCTGAGTTATATCGTGAAACACTTCTTCCCAATGTGCAGATAGGGTTGGAGAAATCGGGTCGCTCCATGGGCGATCTAGAGAAAACCATTGAAATGAAAGTGTCGTTTGACACCGATTTGGCCAGGGCGTTAAAGGACACGTCTTATTGGGCCGCGCTCGCATTGTCGCCCGAGGAAAAAGTGGGCGTCGAGGATCCTATGGAAATGGAAAAACTCGCCGACGCATTGCCGGTGGAACGCGCGGCAAGTCGATGGATCGTTTCCGATGATCCGGACGAGCACATTGAACGCATTGCACCGTATATTGAACTCGGCTTCACACATCTGGTGTTTCATGCGCCGGGACCGGACCAGGATCGTTTTCTTCGTCTGTACGCAAAAGAGATTCTGCCGCGATTGCGGGAACAGTTTGCTTGAGAATGATAAGTCTGCCAACGGGTTCCCGAAGTCATGAGCGCCAATGTGGCGGGTAGGTCCGATCGTATCCCGGTAACGCCTCCATCCGCTCGAGCCACGCGGCCAGCTTCGGATAGCGCTCGGCGAGAGGGAAGAACCCCAGCTCTAGCGGAACGCTACGCTCGTGACTGGCGGTACGCAGGATCAATTGCACAACGGGCAGCAACACAATGTCGGCGGCGCTGACCTGATCGCCCACCATCGTCTGGCCGAGCGCCCCCTCGATGCGGCCGAGCTCGGTGTGGGTCGCCTCGACGGCCGTCTTCACCGCCTCGAGCTCGATGCTGTCGAAGTAGATTGTGCGCGCCATACGCAGGCGCGCCATATGCACCACTTCGGGTTGCAAGTACGCTTCGATCTCGGAAACAACGCGCCAGATCTGGCCGTGCTCGGACGAGTCGCGGCCGAAGATCGGTCGCTCGGGCCACTCGCGGTCGAGCCAGGCGAGGATGGCCGTCGACTCGTAGAGTGTGAAGTCGCCGAAGCGTACCACGGGTATTTTGCCCCGCGGATTCATGGCGAGGAATTCGGGGGTCTTATGCTCGTCCTTGGAGAATTGGATGCGGCGCGAGGTGTAGGGCACCTGCTTCACCTCGAGCGCTAGCAGCACCCGCCATACGTACGGGCTCCCGCTGTCCCAGAACACCTCCAGCTCGGCCACCGTCCATCCCTCTGTGTCGTGGTTCGCGCGAAATCCTACCGCAAAAGCATGGTCAAAATTGGATGCAAATCTTCAGGACGTCCGCTATTTGGTATGGCCCCACTATTTCGGACCACCTAGTTAAGGCGCGATAATGCGCTTTGGAGGTGGGACATGGCAAGAAGGAAACGCTATAGCGCGGAGTTCAAACGACAGTCGTTGAGACGTGCTAACGAACCGGGCATGACAGACGCGTTGGTCTGCGAAGAGCTCGGTGTTAGCACGCGACAACTCAGACGTTGGCGCGAAGCCGTTCAAGAACACGGTGACGAGAACGCCTTTCCTGGTCACGGTAAAGCTCGAGACCAGGAGCTGGCCAAGCTTCGACGTGAGTTGAAGAAGGTCACCGAGGAACGGGATTTTTTAAAAGACGCGGCCAGGTACTTTGCCAAGGAGTCGAAGTGAGATACGCCTGTATCCATCGACGCCGCCATCAGCACTCGATCAGGAGGATGTGTCGTCTGTTGCGTGTCTCACGCAGTGGTTACTACGGCTGGAGCCGACGGGCCGAGAGTGCACGATCAAGACGTAACCGTGAGTTGTTGTTACTGATCCGCCAGATCCACCTGGAGAGCAACGGTGTGTACGGTGCTCGCAAGATCCAGCGTGTACTGCTTGAGCTCGGTGAAGACGTAGGACTCAACCGTGTCGCACGGCTGATGAAGACAGACCACCTGAAAGGCTGTCCTAAGCGTCGGTTTAGGCGCCCGTCTAATGCTGCCCCGGAACATCCCATTGCAGCGAACGTGCTGAATCAGGACTTTACAGCGGACAAGCGTAATCAACGCTGGGGCTCGGACATCACGCAGCTGTGGACCAAGCAGGGCTGGCTGTACCTGGCGGTAGTGATGGACCTGTACTCGAGGCGCATCATTGGCTGGGCGATGGATCGTCGCGTCGGTCGGCACCTACCGATCGAGGCACTGACGATGGCACTCGGTTATCGCCAGCCGCAAGGTGCACTGTTACATCACTCCGATCGTGGGCCGCAATACACCAGCGATGACTTCCGCGACGTGCTTGAGAAGCACGGCATCGAATGCAGCATGAGCGCTCGTGGTCACTGCTATGACAACGCACCACTGGAGAGCTTCTTCTCACTGCTCAAACGAGAGCGCGTGAGAGGACGCACCTACAAAACAAGGGAGGAAGCAATGGCAGATATCTTCGACTACATCGAGCGGTTCTACAACCGCACACGCAGCCACAGTTACCTGGACTATCTCAGTCCTGTACAGTACGAAAACCGGACAGTGAGGACTTAATCAAATGGTCCGAATTACTGGGGCCGTACCAATTGGCCGATTGCAGCCGATCGCTAGTCCACGAATTCAGCCCTTTGAAATAAACAAGCGATCAGCTCCACCTAGAGGGCAACGTAGGCTTTCTTTTCCGCTTCGCCATACAGTGTATTGCGCTGCACAGGAGTCCTGTGAAGCGCTGTGACAGCGGCTTCCAGGGTATCCGGCGTCATTTCCTGGCCGTGTCTCGCCCCGGCAGCCCGCGTTATGCTCTCGTTCATTAGAGTGCCGCCGATGTCATTCGCGCCTGCCTGGAGGCAGAATTTTGCCCCCTGTAGACCCATCTTCACCCACGACGTTTGGATATTTGGAATGGCTGTTGACAGTACCAACCTGGATACGGCATGCATCAGTACGGCTTCACGAAAAGTGGGGCCCCGGCGGGACTGGCCACGGCGGTAAATCGGGGCCTCCTGGGCAACAAAAGGCAGCGGCACGAATTCCGTAACTCCTCCGGTTCGATGCTGCAGGTGCAGCAACTCCAGCAGGTGTTTGGCCCAGTGATGGTAGCGATCGACGTGCCCGAACATGATTGTGGATGTTGTTGGCATATCCAGCGAATGCGCAGTTTCTACAACGTTTAGCCACTGGCTGGTGTTGATCTTGTCAGGGCAAATGATTGCGCGCACCTCATCACAAAGAATCTCGGCCGCCGTGCCCGGAAGCGTCCCAAGACCGGCTTGTTGCAGCTGAAGCAGAAAATCTCTGAGTGGCAAGCCGAGCGTTTCCGCACCGTGCGTAACCTCCAGCGGAGAAAAGGCGTGGATGTGTATTCCCGGGACCGCCTTCCGCACGGCAGAGCAAATTTCCAGGTACGTTTCGCCTGTGAAAGAAGGATGAATACCACCCTGCAGGCAGACTTCGGTGGCACCGCGGTTCCAGGCTTCGAGCGCCAGCTGGCCGACTTCCTCCGGGCTCTTCAGATAGGGCGCATCGCTCGATTCCGTGTTCTTTCGACCCTTCGCAAAAGCGCAAAAGTGACAACGGTAGGAACAGATGTTCGTGTAATTGATGTTGCGATTGGCGACATAGCTGACCGTGTCGCCACAAGTCCATCTGCGCCGTTCGTCCGCGGCCTGGCATACCGCGGCGAAATTCCCGCCCCGGGCACTGAACAGGGTGCTGATTTCATCGATTGATAATGTCTCCTGGTTACACTCGGTCTTGGACAGGATCGAGCAGACGTCACGGCTGGGCTCTGCTTTACGCGACGATCGGTACTTTGCTGGTATTTCCGTCGACTCGCCGGTCAGCCACTTATCTTCTCGCGCCAAGCCCTCGCTATCCGCGAGTTTCAATACGGGCGCTTCGAGAGCTTTGTCCAGCCATCGCGTCACTGAGGTCAAGTAGCGCGGATAAATCGTAAGCCGCTGTTGCAGCGATTTTCCCGCGCGGGCGGTCTGTTGCTCCAGAGCATCCAGTTCCGGCCAGGGCGATTCGGGATTTACGTGGTCGGGGGTCAACGGTGATACGCCGCCCCAGTCATTAACGCCTGCATGCACGAGCGACTCCAAATGACCGGGATTCAGGTTGGGCGGTGCCTGGATGCTCATCTCCGGCCCGAATATGATGCGCGCCATTGCGATCGTCCAACGCAATTCATCATGGTCCGGCGGCGAAACATTCGCCATCTTGGTGTCGGCCTTGGGAACGAAGTTCTGGATGATGACTTCTTGAATATGTCCATAGCGCAGGTGCAGATGCCTGATAGCCAGCAAGGAGTCCAGTCGCTCTTCGCGGGTTTCTCCGATACCGATCAATATGCCCGTGGTGAATGGGACCCCCTCACGGCCCGCGTCCCCCAGCGTCTTGAGACGAACCACGGGAGCCTTGTCCGGAGAGCCGTAGTGGACCTGGCCTTTTTCGCACAACCTTGGCGCACTGCTCTCGAGCATCATGCCCATCGAGGCAGACACCTTCCGCAGCATACGGATTTCCTCAACCGTCATGCAGCCGGCATTTATGTGTGGCAGCAGGCCGGTTTCATCGAGCACGCATTTGGCGACATGCGCAACGTATTCCAACGTGGTTTTGAAACCCATTTCATCCAGTGCCTGTCGTGCCGCCGGGTGTCTGAGCTCCGGTTTTTCACCGAGCGTGAACAGGGCTTCCTTGCATCCCATTGCTGCGCCCTGGCGTGCCACTTCAAGCACCTCGTCGACCGTCATATAAGCCTTGTCGAGATGCTTGGGCTCTGTGGCAAAGGTGCAGTAATGGCAGAAATCGCGGCAGAGCCGGGTGATTGGCAGGAACACTTTTGGCGAATAAGTACACAGATCGCCATGGCCGGTGTCTCGCAGCTGTGCAGCGGTTTCACAGAGCGAATCCAGATCCGATCGCGCTGCAATGCCGAGAACCTCTTCGCGACTGCGCGGCCGGCCAAGGCCCTGGTCGATGCTGGTCATACCCGCACGTTCCAGGAACATCCAGCTGGCGCTGGACCGATATTCCGGGTGGCGACGGCAATACGCAAGCAGTTGTTCGAGGTCTGAGGGCTCGTCGATGTCAATGGAAAGTGTTTCGGATTCGGCGATCGCAAGTCTGGTCTGTGTTTCCCGAATAATGTCGCAATGCAGGTTGAAACTATTGGGCCCGTAACGAAATGGAATCGGGTGTGTCGCATCGAAACTCAACACGTTTGTTCCCTGATGATCAGCCGCAGGGATGATCACGGTTGTCGGGCTAGTTTCAGTAGCGGCAGGATTCTTATGAGCACCCGAGACGCGGTCTATCTCGAGCGCGGTTACCAGTGGCAAGTCGGCATGAATAACGGTGATCCTTTTGGCATCCATACCTTGCAGGATTTCTACAGCATGCGTGACGTCGGCGTTTAGGCTCGCCGCCGACGCCTCGTCAATAACCAACAGGCCTCTGGATTCCGACAGTTGTCTGACATCAGGGTCCCCGGTGACCACAGCGACCGCATCGATTGTCTGACTGCGGCATAAGGCATCGAGGACATCACGAAGCATCGCCAGCGATAAAGTCCCCCGGAGTTCTCCCAGGCAGGGCTCAAGGCGCTGTTTGGAATTTTCGAGCGATTTAACCGGAACCAGCGCCCAGTGTTCAGGCTGTTTATGTCCTAGCGAGTCTTGCATAGTCTCTCATTGAGTGTATCGGGACAGATCAAGCCGGATACGTGTCGAGTACGGCGTCCAGGTGGTCGCGCGACTCCGATATTAGCCGAGCTCGAGCCAATCAACCAGTAATTATTGAATTAAGTTCAATAATTATGAATGCTACAATTTTCGCGGGGGCTCTGGCCAAGGAGTTGACGACATCATGAGCGCAGCACAAAACGGACTGCAAATCCTTCCGCTCACGCAAATTCCGATGGTTGCGGCAGGCGATGATCTGGTCGCCATGGTTGGCGATTCGATGCGCCAGCAGGAAATCCGGTTCGAGGACGACGACATTGTGGTCATCGCACAGAAAATCGTATCCAAGGCCGAAGACAGAATTGTACGGCTAGTCGATGTCCAGCCATCGGATTCGGCGTGCGATCTCGCCCGCGAAGTGAACAAGGATGCCCGCCTCGTAGAGCTGATTCTTCGTGAGTCGCAAGCGGTAGTCCGCACGGCGCCCGGCGTTATCATCGTCCGTCACAAGCTCGGCCTGGTCTGTGCGAACGCGGGAATTGATCAATCCAATATCGATCATGGCGATGCGCAGTTAGCGCTATTGCTGCCGGAGGACCCCGACAACTCGGCTCGCAAATTGCGTGCAGGACTCGAGGTATCGAGCGGACGGAGTCTGGGCGTGATTATCTGTGACAGCATCAATCGACCGTGGCGACTGGGCACGGTCGGCGTCGCGATCGGTTGTGACGGCGTGAAAGCCCTCGACGACCGGCGCGGACAAGGGGATATCTTCGGGCGGACGCTGGTAACGACAATGTCGAATGTCGCGGATTCGGTGGCGACGGCGGCCAGCCTGGTAATGGGTGAGACCACGGAGAAGGTTCCATGTGTCGTCGTACGCGGTGTTACTGCTGCGAGTAACGGCGCGACTGCCGCAGATTGCAATCGCCCTGTCGAAGAAGATCTGTTCCTGAAATGAGCACAAGACGTATCCTGGCTATCACTGGCGGCGTCGGCGGGGCCAAGCTGTCGCTGGGATTGGCAAATATCCTCGGCAGCGAGGAACTGGCGTTCATCGTCAATTCGGCGGATGACTTTCAGCATCTCGGTTTTCATGTTTCTCCTGATATCGACACGCTCGTGTACACGCTGTCCGGTACCGCGAACGCGGAAACCGGGTGGGGTCGTTGCAATGAGAGCTGGCAGTTCATGGAGGCACTCAGGGAACTCGGTGGCGAGAGCTGGTTTGCCCTTGGCGACAAGGATCTCGCCATGCACGCGGAAAGGACGCGACTGCTGGCCAGCGGCTGGACCCTGACCGAAGTGACGAAACACCTGGCGACGGCACTGGGCATAGACTATCCGATATTTCCGATGTGTAACGAAAGCCTGCGCACGATGGTGGAAACCGATCAGGGTATGCTGGAATTCCAGACCTACTTCGTACGAGAGCGCTGTGAGCCGGTGGTTCGGGGATTCGTCTATGACGGGGCAGACCAGTCCAGGTTGAACCCGGCGCTGACTACCTGGGTGGATGAGGCGCTTCCAAGCGGGGTCATACTCTGCCCATCGAATCCCTACGTCAGTATTGAGCCGATCCTGCAAGTCGAAGGTATGCGTGATTATCTGGTCAACTGCGCGGCGCCGGTAGTGGCGGTTTCACCGGTCGTGGCCGGTAGGGCCATCAAAGGGCCTACCGTCAAGATCATGCAGGAGCTGGGAGTCCCCGGTACTGCAGAAAGTGTGGCCGCACACTACGCTGACTTTCTCGACGGTTTTGTCCTGGATGCCGAAGATGCGGGGCGGGAGCATCACATCCAGGCGCTGGGCCTGGAAACAGCAGTCGCGCAAACCCTGATGCGAAGCCTCGAGGATCGGATCACGCTGGCGGGCGCCTGCCTCGAATTCATCGATCAATTATCGAGACGATAAAAACGCACCGCCGTATCGTGAAGCAGCAAGCGGCTCTCCGCTTCGGAATAAGCACTGGCGACTCGTTTGAACGCATTCCACAGCACGGTGTAGCTGCATGAGGCCTTGTCCACGGGAAAATTGCTTTCAAACATGCATCTGTCCGGACCGAACAGCTCAATACACGTCTCGAAATACGGGGCCATTGCGGCGGCCAGTTCCTCGGAGCCCGGAGGACGGGATTTCGTGTGCCATTCAAAGCCACTCATTTTCATCGCCCGGCCTCCGAGCTTCACGGATACGTTCTCGCACCTGGACAGCTCTCTGATCTGTTGGCTCCAGTTCTCGAACTCCTTCTCCCTCCGATTCGCGTAGGGTCCGATTCCGAGCGGGCCCGCCATGTGGTTCAGGGCGATAGCGAGGCCGGGAAAAGCGCGGGCCATGTCCGTCAATTCGGGGAGTTGCGGGTGGTAGAGCCATGCATCGAAACTCAGATCTAGGTCAGCAACCTGTTGCAGGCCCTTGCGAAATGCGGGGTCTGCCAGCAGTCTTGCCGGTGGATGGGTATGGGCATTGTGAATTTTTTCGTGCTCATGCCAGGCAGTGGCATAGCGGATACCGCGAAATCTCCGGCTGGCCTGCAGGTGCTTCTCGAGCACGGGCCGGACGTCGTCACCGAGGGTCAAATCAGCGAAACCGACAATGCCCGCCGCGATCGCGGCTTCGTGCTGTGCCGTCGGGTCACTCACCATGCGGTCCACGGCAGCTGTTTCCCCGACAGGCCGTAGTTCTGCGGGTGCGTCCTCGTCGTAAAACTGCAGACATTCCACGAATACGGTCTCGAGGACCCGGTGACCGCCGGAGACGTCCCGCAAGAACTCGTCAACCAGGTACCGGCTCGACGAGTAATGCCAGAAATGGTGATGTGGATCGCATACCGGCAGATCCGGATCAAGCGCGTCTTCTTCGATCAGGTCGAGCCAGTCCTGGTGTTCACCCATGCCGGCTCAGGCCCCGGAATTCGTTCGCGCACGGAAGTTCGGCATGGTGATGTCGTCTGTCCAGTCCTCGAAACACACATCGACCGGCATGCCGGTTTGCACGGATTCAGGTTCGCAACCGATGATCTGCGCCATCATCACAGGTCCTTCATCGAGCTCGATCAGCGCAATGACATACGGGACGTCGTCTGCGTATGCCGGTGAGACCGGGAGTCTTGCGACGGTCCAACTGACCACGGTGCCGAAACCCGAGGCCTGCACCCAGTTCAGTTCCACGGCAGAACAGGAAACACAAATGGTACGCGGATAAAATTGCACCGCTCCGCATCCGGAGCATTCCTGAAGAAGCAATTCGCGGCGCTTGCAGGCCTCCCAATAGGGCAGGGTTACCGGATCCGGGGAGGGCAGGAATTTCCCTTCATGCTTGTTCACAGCACTTGCTCCTGGCCCAGTATGAGCGTCGCGTGACTGGACATGATGCCACCCTGCCCGTGAACCAGTGCGGTTTCCGCTCCCGGGACCTGGCGCGGCCCGGATTCGCCGCGCAACTGGTAGACCGCCTCGGTCAGGCCGAACATCGTGCCCGGGTTGCCGGGGTGGCAGTAGGACAACAGTCCGCCATTGGTATTCATCGGCAGCTCGCCGCCCAGGGCCGATGCACCGGACTCAATGAAGGTGCCGCCCTCTCCTTTCTTGCAGAAGCCCAGGTCTTCGAGTTCGATCAGTACGACCGGAGTGAAACAGTCGTATATTTGCGCGGCATCGATGTCGGTCGGCATCAGGCCGGCCATGGCGAATGCCTCTTGTCCCGATTGCACAGCGGCGGATGTCGACAAGTCTTTTGCCTGCGAAATATGCTCATGGCTGTGTCCTTCCCCCATACCGAGAAGGAAAATGGGCTTGCCGCGAAAGTTGCCCGCATTCGCGGCCGAGGTCAGTACGACCGCCGCGCCGCCGTCGGAAACCAGCGAACAATCGAGGAGGTGCAGTGGATCTGCAATCATGCGCGACTCTAGTACGTCGTTGATCGTAATGGTTTCTGTCATCTGTGCCCCGGGCCTGTCGGAGGCGTAACTTCGCGCGCTGACCGCCACCGCGGCCAATTGTTCGGGCGTCGTTCCAAAGCGATCCATGTGCGCACGCGCTATCAATGCGTAGTAGGCCGGGACTGTGGGTCCGTACGGAATCTCGAACTGCCGATGCCCGGTCGATGACTGCATGGCCATCGCCTGGTCCCTGGTGAGCCCGCTGCGAAGGCTATCGGCCATGCTGATCAGTACAGTTTCGCAAACACCTGCAGCGATCGCGGCGGCCGCATTGCGAATCACCGAGATCGTTGTTCCACCACCGGCGCTGGCAGTGACGCAGTACTTTGGAAATATCTGCAGGTACTCCGCAATCATTTCGGCGTGATACATGTGCGGTTCGGCCATTGACTGGCAGGTCACCAGGCCATCGACCTCATCTTTGCCAATACCGGCATCTGCCAAAGCTCGCAAGGCGGCATCCACGCACAATTCGGTAGCGCTCAGATCGGGAACCTTGCCGACCGCGGTATCGGCGGCGCCGACGATGGCAGTGCTTCCGCGCAGGCTATGCATGTTCATCCGTCCTGTTTCTCAGTCCTGAAACTGCACAACAGCACTGCCGGGTGTCAGTTGATCGCCGGACTCATTGACGATTTCGAGAGCCAGGGTCACGGTCCGGGCCGCCCGGTCAACGTCCTGAACCTCACCGCGGCTCAACAATATGTCGCCGACAAAGGCTGCCCGCCTGTTCGAGTACTCGAAACGCAGCAAGCGCCCGTCGTCAGCCAGCCATTCGAGGACACACTGACTCAACCAGTCTCCCATCAATGGTCCGGCGACGACAAGGCCGGGGTATTTTTCTGTTTCAGTGGCATAGGGATAGTCGAAGTGAATGCGATGTGCATTCCACAATACCGCGTTGTAGAGGAACTGCCCGACTGTATCCGTCTCATGCCGTGATTCCGGCAGCCGATCTCCAACCGAGACTTCATCGATTCTCGCCATCAACGAAGTATCCGCGTGGCGTGTTCGATCAACACGATGGAATCTGATGCATCGACGACCTCGGTGCTGACTTCGTAGAAAAACAAGGGTCCGCTGGAGCCTTGCTTTTCAAACATGTCACACAGCGTACGACGGGCGGTCAGGGTCTGGCCGGGCAGGATCGGCTGGTGATATTCCAGCTTCAGGCTTCCAGCCATGGCCCGCTCGAGTGGAAATTCGGGCAACCAGTTGTCCAAAGCCACGCCGTCTGGCGACAGCTGCGACTGCTCCACGACGTCCCAGAATAATGCAAGGTGAAACAGCGGCGGAGCCTCGTCCCCGTCGAGGTACTTGCTTAGCCTCTGCCCGGTCGCGACCGAGTACTTGCGGATGTCACGACGTGTAACGAGCTCCGTGCGTGGCTCGGGAGACAAGCCGACCTGTGAGCGCAGCTCAGCGGTGATGAGCTCCGGCATCGGGTCTTAGAAGCCGCGATCGAGCCCGAGGTGCCGATCGGCGATCAGCCAGCCGGAATCCGTTCTTCGCACCACATCACGGTAAACCCCGCTGGTTACGAGTGACATTGCATCGTTATCCACGGACGTAACGACGAGCGTGGAGACAACGGTTGCCTCGTTGTCATCTTCGGCGTCGAAGAAGACATCACAGATGATATGGCGGCGCTTGTCCTTTTGCGCTTCCAGTGTGCCGCGCATCAATTCCATAATTGCGCCGCGACCGTCAAAGGGACCATACGTATCGCCTCCGTCGATCTCGACCAACATTTGCGCGTCCTCGAGGAAGCATGCTTCGAGCCGGTCGGTGTCGCGCACATCAAAATAGTAAGCGGCCCGGTTCAACAATTCATAGATAGCCAATTTGTGTTCAGTTTTCACTTTCGTGCTCTCCTGCTCGCAATCCGATCAGGTTAGAACCCCGCCAGATTCGTTAACTCATCGCGGAAAAGGCGTTGGGCCCTGTTCAACCTCAGTTGTCGGTCAAAGTACGCCGCGGTCCGCAACCCGATCAGAATCGAATAGCCGATCTCCGCGGCGTCTCCTGGTGCTTCGCGCCCACCCGGCGCGCGCATGAAAAGTTTCTTCAGATAATTCTTGCAGTAACGGTCCAGTTTCTTCTTGTGGTTACGGAGTTGCTTGTCGTGCACAGCGACGCCGAAGCACTCCAGCATAAAGCCGATCTCGGAACGGGTGATTCCTTTACCGGCGAAGAACAGCTCGGCGAGCAAGTCGATCTGACGATCCGGCGGTTCCGACGCAAAACTCTCCAGTCTTTCGACAATTGTCAGTGAAACATTCTCGAAGAAGTGTTCGAGAACCGCATCCTTGCCGGGAAAGTAGTACAGCAAGTGGCTCGCTGTCATATCGGCACGCTTTGCGACATCGCGAAGTGTGGTTTTCGCGTATCCCTGCTCGATGATGCATTCGTGAAAAGCGGCCAGGATCAGTTTCCGGCGCTTACCCCCTAACGAACCCGGTGGGCTCATATTGTTGTCACGTTTCTTGATCTTGTTCTCGGTAGTTTCGTTTGCTTGCGTCATTGGAACGGAACCGCGTACTCGCGGACTACAGTTGACTCGATTCTCCTCCGTCAATGACAAATACGCCGCCAGTAACGAAATCGGACAGTGGTGAAGCCAGATAACAGATCATCGGACCTATTTCGCTACTGTCGCCCATGCGCTTTGATGGAATCTTGGCAATTCGGCGCGCGAGCATGTCGGGTGATTCTAGCACCGCTTTTTGTGCATCGGTAACGAAGGCGCCC
>Ga0255054_10000822_pt1 | contig 18241 bp, 14 predicted proteins | sample JV7_2_23_MG_FD_188634 | JGI IMG/M metagenome (GOLD analysis project Ga0255054, IMG submission 188634) | Seawater microbial communities from Jervis Inlet, British Columbia, Canada - JV7_2_23 | ecosystem: Environmental > Aquatic > Marine > Inlet | place: Canada: British Columbia | collected...
TGCTCCATTTGTTACCCGACCAAGTGAAAAAGTTATCGATCGTGAAGCGCGTGGCCTCGCCTCTGCGACTGAAGCCGCTTCGGGGTTGTATCTACTACGCAAAGCGCAAGGTAAACAAGATGGTACCTTAGTGCTTCAGGGTAGTGAAGTTGCTTATGCCTTTATTGATGAAGCCTTGCCGCAGCTTGAAAAAAAAGGGATTGACATTGATGTGTATTATGTTGCGAGCACTGAGCTGTTCGATCTGTTGCCGGAGGCTGAGAAAGAACGGATTTTTCCCGATGCGCGGGCACAAACGGCGATGGGGATAACCGGATTCACCCTGCCGACCATGTACCGCTGGATCCGCTCCGCCCGTGGTAGGCGAATGACTCTCCATCCTTTTCAAAAAGGTCATTACCTTGGCAGTGGACAAGCTGAAATGGTTTTGGCTGAAGCAGGTCTGGATGGAGAGAGCCAATTTAGAGCGATTCTTCGTTTTTTGGAGCATGCCTAATAACATGTGGCTCGCAAAAATCTGTTCAAATTGAAATCATTGACTTTTTAACCTGTGCCTGTCAATTCATCATCTATGATGAAACTGCTTTTGAACATACTTTTTGGATTCAAAAAGTAGCCCGATCTCGCTTTAGAAAACCTTGCGTTTCGCCAACAACTGGCAACAATGAAACGTTCTATTAAACGTCCTAGATTTCGTAGGCGGGATCGTTTATTTTGGATTTTACTTTCCCGTTTTTGGAATGATTGGCGAAAAACTTTAATCATCGTCAAGCCCGAGACCGTGGTAAAGTGGCACAGAAAGGGCTTTAAGCTGTTCTGGAGATTTAAGTCTCTTTCCAGAGGTCCCGGCCGGCCGCCGATCAGCACTGAGATCTGTGATCCTATTCGCAGGATGGCACAAGCCAATCCGCTCTGGGGTGCACCCAGAATCCATGGGGAGCTCCTCAAACTCGGTATCGAGATATCTGAGCGAACAATTTCCAATCTGATGCCTTCCCACCGCCCCAGGTCACCGTCGCAGAGATGGCAAACTTTTTTAAAAACCACATGACGAACACAGTTTCAATGGATTTCTTCACGGTTCCGTCTACTGCTTCCCGGATTATGTTCGTACTGGTAATGCTGAGCCATATTTGAGTACCTTCTGAACAGTCTTGGTTGATTGCTTTTTGCGAGCCCCAGCTTTATTTACATTAGCCATTCCAGATGCAGCTCAATAAGTCTTGACATTTCCACATCGTTCACCCATAATAAGGAAAAAACTTATTATGTTTATTAAAATGACATGCAATAGAAGGAGATTTACAATGCCCAACATAACCTTGAACGTCAAAGACGAAATCATTAAAAAAGTACGGAAAATCGCTATTGACAAAAATACCACACTTACGGCGATGGTTAGGGATTTCTTAACTTCGACGGCAACCCGGGACGCTCAAGAGAAGAATGAAGCGATCAAGAAACTCCAGGAGTCGTTCAAAACGATAAGCAGAGATATGGGCCAACGGAAATGGACCAGGGAGGCTTTGCATGAGCGATAGATTGTTTTTGGACACAAACATCTTAGTTTATGCTTACGACAAACATGAACCCCAAAAACAAAGAAAGGCCCAGGAATTACTAACCGATGGCATCGAACAGGAGAATCTATTCTTATCGGTGCAAGTGCTGGGTGAATTTTTCAATGTAGTAACTCGGCACATCCCTCAACCCATGACCCCTGACGAAGCCAAAGAGATCATCAATACGCTCAGCATCTTACCTGTACAAGAGATTGATCTGACTATGGTAAACCGCGCAATCGACACCCACAAAGCGTATCAGATTTCGTACTGGGATGCCTTAATTGTTTCAGCGGCAGAGCGAGCAGGATGCATGATGATCCTTTCCGAAGATTTAAGCGATGGCCAAACTTATCACAAAATCCTGGTGAGCAACCCTTTCAATACGGAAGAGCATTTGAAATAACTTTATTCCCTTTAAAAGGTTCTGCGTTCAGAGGTTCAGGGTTTAGAGATCCTGGTGGTAGATTTCAGGTGTTAGGCCTCTGACTACTGGTTTCTGGTGGCTGGCTGCCGGTCACTGGTTTCTGGCATCCGCAGGCTGTTATCTAACCTTTGAACCCTGAACCTCTGAACCTTTATACCTTTTTAATGTTTTTAAGTAAATGGGGAGCGGCGAGGAGGACCAGCAAATCACCCAGCGGCCCGTTGCAAATCAGGGTGATACCCGATAGCAAAACCGACCAGATGATGACCTCGGATTTTACCAGCATGGCGCTGAAAGCTTGGGGGGTAAAGAAAAATATAATCAAATTAATGGCACAGACAGCCACTGCCCCCCATACTGCCCATCTGCGCCTATTCCATATACCGATTCCGAAAATAATCAACGGCAGCATCTGCAGCAGGTATTTAGCGCCGAAAAAGCTCAGCAGGTTACCCGCCAAATTCGGCTCATAGGCCAGCCAGATAATACCTTTAAATATGCACAACCAGCCCACAGCCCAGATTTGCCACGGGAATTCGACACTCATTCTCTCGGACGGGAAAATCCGAAACTTTCTTTTCTCCATTATCAGCTCCAATTTTTTGAAGCTATTATTAGAGGAATATTTTTGACTGGTCAATTAAAAACTCGGCGAATATTGATCAGCTCAGCAAATTAACGATAGACAGAGTAATGATCAGAAATGAAATAACAGCGCCGGCCATGCCGAAAAAGAAGGGATGGCGGAAAAAAAGAACGTCCAGTTCGGGACCGCTGTAATCCAGCTTTTCAAAAATAGCCCGTGTTTCAAACCAGGTATTCACTTTAGCCTCGATCGCCCGCATTTTTAGCGGCGCAAACAGCAGCAAGAAGCCCAATACCAGTCCAAAGATGCATGCAATCCTGGCAACCCAGGCAAAAAAGAAAAAAATGATCTCAAGGGTCACAAAATATTTGCGGGTCCCGAGAAACACCTTCGCAAAGTTGGATATATCGATATTAAAGAAGAAAAAGATGAGGGCAAAGATTGAACCCGCAACAAGACATAGGCCGAAAATAACATGATGGCTGTAAATTAACGCCTCCGTTGGAATATCCTTATCCAGGATATTTATTTTGGATTCAACGCTGATGCTGCGATTAAAAAAACTGCCGATGGATTTTGTCAGGCGAGGCGAAAACAGGAGCAGCAGGGAAAATGCCATTCCCAGAACACCAAACAGCAAAGTAAGAATTTCCACCGTATGTAACGCAATATCCCAGAAGATTTCCATTGTATATCCCTTACTTTTATTTTTGTGTCAGTCTGCCCGCAATACAACCAACCTGAAAATTGGCAATGGCCTGCAATTTTTTCCGAACAATCCGGGAATAATATTCACGTTCAGTTTTCGTAAATGATTCACCGTTTAACTTTTTAAAAATCAGGTCCTTTTGTTTGGGTGGAAAAAGCCGGTCCAGACAGGCATCCAGCTCAACGGACCGTTGCAGCGTATCCTTTTTCAGCTCCTTATTCGGCGCTCTGCTTGTACTTACCGGGGCGGCATTTTTAATTTTGGCAGTGTAGCCCCTTAAGGTATTTTGAATATCTTTGATGGCGATTGTCATACCGCTGCTCAGTGAAAGGAGTCTCGCCGACTGCAAGGAGCCGTACTTTGCCTTTAGAGACCGGACTATTTTCTTCAAGTTTTGTGGTGCTTCAATTCCCTCAAGGTCGAATAATTCGCCACTGATTAACAGCAATTTTTCCAGATTTTTCTTTTTCGGACTCGATTCCCAGTATTTGGAAAACAATGCATGGCTGTTGAGTGAAACGCCGTTGCGGGCACAGATGCTCAGCACAACCGGGAACCGGACGACCAGAGCCGGATCGTTGGCGCTGGCAAGCGCATCAAGAATAACTGTTGCCTGGCTTCCGGTGAGCCGCTTTTGACTGGAATCTGCCAACAGCGAATCGAGTATTCGCAATACGCCATCCGGGCCGTTGGTTTTACCCGTCGAAGTATGAGCATCGTTTGTTTTCATTTTATATTTGAAGCCGAGGCGAATTAATCATCTAAACATCCAAATTTGTTCTAAATAATAAGATACCGCATTCTCTCATTTTTATCAATCAAAAATTGTATTTATTTATACAAATTGCGAATGGTGAATGTGCCGGAGAGTTTAAGGGGATATCAAGGAAGGACGGTAGGTGTTATTTACCACAGACCCGCCCGCCTCGCCTGAGCCGCTCGCGATGGCGGGCGTGGGCTCGCTGAGCACACAGAGAAATTCAAAAGCTAAATTTATCCGCAGATTACCTTGAATTGGAGAATAATTTATCCGCAGATTACGCAGATTTCCGCAGATTTAAAAAATTAATATTAAGAGCTAACCATGTAAAATTATTACAGGGGCGCCAAAAGTTCGAAATAATATAAACTCTGAGCGCTAAAGTATCGTTTTAAACTTAGAGTAATCTGTGAAAATCTGTAGAATCTGTGGATATCATTTTTATAAGTTTTTATATCTAGTTTTAATCTGCGTTAATCTGCGTAATCTGCGGATAAATAAAAATCTATAAATCTGCGGTGCTTTGAGCTTTCAGCTTTGAGCCTATTTAGCTCTGTGCTCTCTGTGGTAAACAAGAATGCTTTTGGCTGGCTATTTTCGATAGACGCGCTTCCGGGCCATAGCCGCTTTCCTGAGAGTATCCACTTTCTCATCCACGTAATCATATACTCTGGCAAATTTTTTCCCGGGTGCCGGGCGCAGAACTCTGCCGAGATACTGAAGCAAGCGCCCGCTGAATTTTATCGGGGTTGCCAGAAATAAGGTGGTCAGTTCTTTACAGTCAAAACCTTCCCCGATTAACTGCCCGGTGGCAATTAGTACGTGAACATGCCCGTGGTTGATCCGCTCCAGGACTTTTTTACGCGCGGCGGTATCGAGATCTCCGGTAAGTAATTCGGACGGCAATTTGAACCGGTAGCGCAGCAGCGCCTGCAGATTCTGACAATGCGCCTTGCGATCGGATAGGATGAGGCAAATACCGGGGTTTCTGGCGGCTTCGTCGGCAACGTCTGAGGCGATTTGAATATTTCTCTCTGTGTCGGTGGCAAGTTCAGCCAGCATCTTGCTGTATTCATTGACCGGATCATAGTGCGTGATGAAATGTGTTTTGCGAAAGACCACCCTGGCAGGCAACACATCACCGCTTACGATTAATTGGTTTTTGTCCACTTCGTGGTGCTTGTCGCCCAGGTGCCAGAAAATTAATTTGGAAAGTTTATCCCTGCGATACGGTGTGGCGGAAAAGCCGAGCATATATTGAGAATCGAAATAGGAGACCGCCTCGGTGAAGGTGCGGCTTGGACACCGATGGCATTCGTCAACCAGTAAAAAGCCAATATTCTCAGCAATCTCATCAGCACATTTATAAAGGGACTGCACCAGGGCAACGGTAATCTTCTCACCGATGCGTTTCTGACCGCTTCCGATAAATCCAACATCTTCGGATTCGATACCGAGAAAAGTTCCGATACGATCAACCCATTGGGCGGCGAGTTCTTTCGTGTGAACGATGATCAGTGCCGGCTGCTTTCGCTTCGCAATGATGTAAAGGGCCATCACCGTCTTGCCGGAACCGGTGGCAGAGCTCAGCGTCCCGAAATCTTTAGCCAGCATTTTATCCACAGCAATTTTCTGAAAAGGTTTGAGCCGGCCGCTGAAGGTAAAATTCAGCGGTTTGAGCCGGCGCCGCTGATCATCGATACGGAATTGAATGTCCTGCCGGCGACACAGATTAATTAAATGCCGGATATAGCCGCGCGGCATCCACAGCCCGGTTCGGCCGACTTTATCGTAATACTTGAGAACCCGGGGGGTACCCCGATTCCAGCGGCCCATACGGTCATTTTCCAACCATTTGGGGTTGGGAAATTGAAGCTTCTCGACAAGTGTCTCCATGAGTTCCGGGGGCACGTTTTTGAGCTGCAGATTTTCTTTGATGGTAATCGTTAAAGGAGACATAAAGCGGGTAATAAGGGTTTGATAGGTGAAATATTTATCCGCAGATTACGCAGATTTCCGCAGATTACAATCAGTTTAAAAACACAGAAAAAACAAATTAGCAAATTACGCAGATTATCATTTGTATTGGTGGACCTTATATAATTTATTCTTTATTAATCCGTGTAATCTGCGTAATCTGTGGATAATTTTCTCAGATTTTTCTAATTTGCTTGAGAGACTATTTTAGATAATTATCGCGGCTATTCGGACTGCTTGTCTTCTTTTATCAGCGCTTGGGCAATTTGAATATCATAGGCCTGTTTGGGATCAAAATCCTTTATCTGATACATTCCCTGGGCCTTTTTGATCGCCTGGTAGGGAACCCAGCCGTGCTCGTCCCACAGTTTCGCATCGTCGGAATTCCACATCCGGAACCAGATCTCATCTACCCCTTCACGCACGTACATCCGCACGCGTTGGTTCAATGGAAAAGGATAGTAGTATAAGCCTTTATCGTCTTTCATGATTCATGTTCCAAGGTGCAGAGTTCAGAGGTTCTCTTTTTGTTGGATTGGTTTAATTGGTTAATTTACTGAACCAATCAAACCAATCAAACTAGAACCTATCTCAAAAATAGGATTTTGGTTCAAGATCGCGGCGGGGCCGAGTTTCAAACCGGAGGCATACTGTTGTATGTCGAGGATTTGAAACGAGGCACCAACAAAGATATTGGGCCAAAAGACATTTTTGAGATGGGTTCTAATGAAACCGGCCTTTAGGCCTTTATCCTTGAGCCTTTTTCAGCTTTGAGTTTTGAGCTTTCAGCTTTGAGCTTTGAGCTTTTTGACTGACACCTGAACCTCTGAACCTGGAACCTTAAACGCTTCTAAAAACGCTAAATCTTGCCTCTTTCCTGCATGATGCGTATATAGGTCTCTACTCCGGATTTCGGGGGCTCGTAAAGCTGGTCTTCGGATTTTTTTATTAATTGGATGGCCTCTGTCGGGCAGGTGGTCACACACAGTCCGCAGCCGATACAGCGATTAAGCAGGACTGTCGAAATGCCGTCAACCACCTCAACGGCTTCCATCTGGCAGCGATCCACGCAGGTTTCACACCCCGTGCACAGCTCTTCTTCCACCTGTGCGTAATAATTGCTCTGCACGGCTTCCGCCGGATTCGGCTGCTTTTTCAACGAGCGCAGCATCCCGCAGCAGTCACCGCAGCAGCTGCACATCCCGCCAACTTTTTTCGAATTGAACGGCTGCATCACCAGGCCGGCTTCTTCATTATTGATAACGATCTGCTTGGCTTCTTCTTTGGTGATAAAGCGGCCCAGGCCGTTCTCAACATAATATTCAGCGTGGGAACCGAACGAAAAACAGTTTTCCATGGGTTTATCGCAATCATGGTCGGCCAGTTTTCTGGTTGTTCGGCAGATGCAGGGAGCAATGGCGATTTTTTCCTGGCTTTCAACAATCTGCAGAACGTCTTCATAGGGTGCAATCGGCCAGTCGGCCACCATTTGACGATTGATCGGAATGGTTCGTAACACCGGAGTCTTATATGACTGAAGCGCACGCCCGTAAACCGCTTCAAAATAGACTTCGGTCTCCTTTGCAAGCTCTTTATCCATCGATTTAACCTGGAATTCAAATATCCCGACCACATACGGCACAGCTGCATAACGAACCCGATCGCCGTTGCGTTTTCGAAAAAGCAACCCCTTTTTCGCCATTTGCTCCATCAAATCAGCGACTTCACCCGGGTCCCGGTTCAACCGATTGGCGACATCATCGGGCGCTTCCAGCAAGGGATGAAGCTGCACGAAAAATTCAGCTTGCGCTTCGGTAAACAGGCGTTTCAGTAACCTGATTTCTATTTTGTTTTCAGTTTTCGGTAAACCGACCGCCAGTTCGTCCAACCGCGCACGCAACCCCTCATAAACTTCACTCATCACTTTTCCTCCCAGGATCTTTTTTTATTAGACAGGATTTACAGGATTATTCAGGATTATTTAATATTCTTTCTCACTTCCCGGATGGAAGTGAGAAAACTCAATCCGCTTTAAGCGGAATAAAATGGTTTATAATATTAATTGTTTTTCGGCGCTTGTTTCATCGAGACTAAAACCAACTTCTTCAATAATCAGGCTATATTTTCCAATTTTATTCGCCGCAGGCGATGGGTGTTTGGTCGCTCTCATCTGGAGAGCGACCAAAAAAGAAAATCCAATTAATCCTGTAAATCCTGTCTAAAATATAGGCAAAATAATAATCTAAATTCCGCCAAAAAAATAAACTTATACTAGCAAGTCAATTTGATTGCAACGATCAAAGTCCCTGGTTGTCCAGAAACTCGATGATCGCCTGATTGACCTCCCGGGACTTTTCCATCGAGGCGATGTGGCCCGCATCCAGGATATGAGCCCGGGTCGCATTTGGAATGGCCGATTCAAGAAAATCGGCATATTTCGGAGGTGCCAGCTTATCGTCTTGAGCCGAAATGATCATTACCGGAACGCTTATTTCAGCAAGCTGGTCCATCACATCGAACCGATTACATGCCTGGAAATCACCAAAGGTAACCCGGGGATCGCATTTTTGCAGGTCATCCCGGAAAGGTTGGATTTCCTCAGGCGCTGTTTTTTCCGATGCTGCCAATTTACACAACATCTCCACAAATCCGGGGTAGTCCTTTTCAATTGCCTCAAAAATCATCGGCAATACTTTCAATTTTGCACCGGTGCCGATCAAAATTCCGGCTTCAAATTGTTTCGAAAAATCAAGCAATAGCTGCTGAACGATGGCGCCGCCAATACTCAATCCGCAGGGAATCGGACGCGGGATGTCAGCGGCATCGATAAATTCAACCATCGTTTGTGCGTAGTCCGCGATGGTATTTTTTCCGTTTTTTCCGCTTCGGCCGTGGCCCGGGAGATCAACTGCCACCGTGTTGACCCTTTCAGATAGGCCTTGCACCTGTGCCTTCCAGTAATTCGCGGTACCGCCGGAACTATGAATAAAGACAATCGTTGATTTTTCGGTGTCCAGCGGCCAGCTGCCGGCAACAAATCCGACCCCGTTTATCTCCTTTTCCTCCATCTGTCCTCCTGTTTGCTTTAATTAACCGCAGATTCACGCTGATGAACGCAGAACACGATGGGTGAAATATTCATCCGCAGATTTCGCAGATTAACGCAGATTATTCAAAACTATTTTTTTTCACAAATTACGCAGATTTTAACAGATTAGTTAAAAAACTGTGGATCCAATTTTATTTATAGTTAATTTTTAAATCTGTGAAATCTGCGTAATCTGCGGATGATTTTTTCAGATTGTTCTAATCTGCATCCGTCTGTAATTAATTTCTATTCAAAATTCACCTGCTGCACCGATTCTTTTTCCTTTATGAGGCGTCGCAGTTCTTCCTGATAATCTTTATCCCGTATCGGTTCCACTTGAGTGATCGGCAAATTTTCCGGGTTCAATTTGTATTTCCACTGCCTGATGTACCCCGGAACCAGCGCATAGGCACAGCCCCCCGGAGCGCAGCAGGACGAATCCACAATCGCACAGCCAATATAATACAGAACCTCCCGGCCTTTGAATGCAAACCGGTTCTCCCGGGCCAATACATAATGACCGCTGATCGTCCTGACTTCCTCATTTAAAACCGGGTGAATAAAATCTTTGAGGACAAACTGTCCTTCCATAGCCATTCCTTTCAACCCGCAGGGAGTATAGAGAAAACATCTCACCGCTGTCAATTACAGATGAAAATTTTACGCAAAGACGTAAAGAGAAAAATTTCCGCCAAAGGCGGATTGAGTTTTCTCACTTCCATCCCGCCGTCGCTAAAGTAAATTAACTGTGGCGGGCAAGCCGGGAAGTGAGAAAGAATAATAAAAAATCCTGAATAATCCTGTAAATCCTGCTTGCCCAGTTAAATATTTATCCAGTTGAATGCAAAGCCTATTCAACCGGGACGAAGTCCATTTAACCGGGGTCATAAAATTAAAACGAAAAGAGCATATTAAATCTGACACCCATGGGTAAATTGTGCCAAATACCCAACGAAAATCGTCGCTCTCTCAATCTGAAAATTATATAATACGTTGAATTTATTAACTTGTTTTGAAAATATGAATTCGGTCTGTATCTTGCAGTATAAGTCGTTGAGGCTTAGAGCCCGGCAGAACGAATGGGTTACCCGTCATCCCGACGGATTAGGGGAAAGGCAAGATCAATGGAAAATCTGATTTTTATCGGAATCGTATTTCTGGGGTTGGTCGCTTTTCTGTGGATGGCCGCCGACCGCAGCCCGAAACAGGATGAATAATGCGCATCGCGCATGGAGGCCTGCGGCCTTTATCCTTGAGCCTTTGAGCTTTCAGCTTTGAGCTTTGAGCTTTTTGACTGACTCCTAAGATGCCTACTTCCCATTGTAGCAAATACTATCCGCCATCATAAAAAACATCCCCTTGAATTTCGGTGCCATTTCCTTGAACCGAAACCCCAGAGCCACGATCTTTTTCTTTTTCCAGCTAAACTCCCGGCTCCAGACGATGTTGCCTGACACCTTCAAAGTAAGCTCTTCATCCGGCAGACTCATTTCGATCTTGGCGGTTTTAATATTTTTATAAATGGCTGAAATGCTCTTGTATTTACCGTCCAGAACGACACATAACCCGCCGATGGAAACATCCCGGGAATAACCGTCGATGATCAGTGGCTCCTTCTGGTTGGCATTCGTAAAAATATGCAGCTTGATTTTTAACGGCAGCTGATGTCGCCCTATTTTTCGGACCTTCGGCAGCATTTTCCCATTACCGACTTTTTTGCGGACGTTGTACAGATCGATCAACCCCATCTCGATGTTGGGATACTTTTCACAAATCTTTATTAGATTGGATTTTGTTATCCTGACCAGTTCGGCCCGGGTGGACGTTTCAATATAGGATTTCGACTTGTTTTCCTCTTTAAAGGGGTAAATGTCGCCGAAAAACTGATTTTCAGTTAAAAAAGATGCTCTTTTGCGATAAAGGGAGCCACCTCTTTTTCTTAACGGCACAAAAACAGTTTCTTTTAGATTGCCGGACACGACAAAATACAGATTCTTTTCCGGGTCCCCGGTTTTTTTAATCAGTTTGCCCGGAGATAGCTCTAAGCGCACCAGTTTGGAAACAACGGCTACCATTTCCTGGTAGGATAGACGGTGAAAAAACGCCTTCAATGGCGATTCATAGTAGCTGCCCTGGTGCAGGATGGAGTAAAAAAGCTGTGCCTCCTGCGAAGTCGGCAGCTTGATTTTCCACTGGAGCATCTTGGAATCAATGGCCTGCAATATTTTACCGGCATCGATAAACAGCTGTGCGGCATTATCATAGGATTTAACCGCCGCTTCCGATTGCTTTTTCTTCTTCAGCAGATCGGAATAAGCCTTCTGCAGTGCCGGATCATTGGGAAAGATCTTAAGAATGCTCTTAAATTCTTTGATTGACTTAATCGTTATGGATCCATCTGTAATTTGTTCGGCTACGCTGATGTACCCGCTTAAATTCGGTTTCATGATTTTTTCCTAATCTGAACGAACTAGCGCCATAATGAATTATTCACTTTAGAAAATACGAATTGATTATCGGTATTGTCGGCCAAAAACTTAAGGCAATCTCAAAACTTTTCAGCAGGTTAAGTAGTCCTCCGGTTCAAAGGTTCAACGTTCAACGTTTAGAGGTTAAATAACAGAAGACCAATGTCAGGTTTCTGGTTCCTGATCACTGGTTACTAGAACCGATTTTGAATATCGAACAAGGAATTTCGAATGATGAAGTTTTCTTTTCCTTCGATATTCAACATTCTATATTCGATATTCTGCGGTTCTATGTTTTCTGACCGCTGACCCGTCAACCTCTGAACCCCGAACCTCTGAACCCTGAACCCCTGAACCTTGAATCCCTGAACCTTCTTGAGTGAATATACTAAAGTTTTTCACGATGTTACCCGATATACCACCTTGGGCCGGGGGATTGAGTTGCTATCTGCAAACTTTTCTTATAATCTTATGGTTTACCAATGGTACTCGCAATCATCCCAGACCGAATCATGTCCACCCGGGGCATGTTGTTGTTGAGGGGGGGCAGCATGGCCAGAACCAATCGAATCCGGAAAAATGCGGCCGATGGCATTCGCCTTCTTGGCGGCCTTTTTATCATCCTGGTACTGGCGTGCGGCGCACAAACCGGCAATAACGGTTCTCAACCGGAACCGCAACAAAAATCGGCCCAATCCGGTATCAAGCGCAGCGGCCAGACCGGAATTTCACAGCCGCAAGGCCCGCAGCACGCCTATGTATTGGATGAAGTTTTGGTTAAATTCAAACCCGGAACAGGTGCGGAAACCATCGAGCACATCCGGACAGCATTGAAACTGGAAACAATGCGCAAATTTTCCAGCCCGAACCTGTTTTTGATGAAAATAACCGACGGCTCACGCGTTGAAGCGCTCATCGAACAATTGAAAACATATCAATCCGTAAAATATGCAGAACCCAATTATGTTGTTAAGGCTACTCAATAATAGGGTTAGAAGAACATCAGCTGCGGAATTTGTCAAGAAACTTGGCTGGTTGATTGCGCTGTGCTGCATTCTGGCAGCAGCAACCGCAATCGCTGCTCCTGAAAAAGCCCCCCCGGACCGCTCATCGCAAATCCCGGCCTTTGTGCCCGGTGAGCTGCTGGTAAAATTCCGCCCGGAAGCGCGCAAAGAAGCTGCCGCGGCTTATAAAGAGTGGTTTAATATTTCCACCCGTAAAACCTTTGCCATTAACGGCTACCAGCATGTAAAGCTGCCCGAAGGCGTTGACGTCGATGAGGCCCTGGAACTTTATCTTGAAGACCCGAATGTGGAGCATGCCGAGCCCAACTATATTGTGTATACCGATATTGACCCGCCGAATGACTTTTATTTTAACCGACTGTGGGGCCTGCACAACGACGGCGATAATGACGGAATAAACGGCACCGAGGATGCTGACATCGATGCGTTGGAAGCCTGGGATGTAACCAAAGGCAGCGGTGATGTCGTGGTGGCCGTCATTGATTCCGGAGTAGACATTAACCATCCGGATTTGCAGGCCAATATATGGACCAATCCCGGTGAGATCCCCAATAACAGCATCGATGATGACGGCAACGGCTATACTGATGATGTCAACGGCTGGGATTTTTATATCAACGATAATGATCCCCGCGATGCCCACGGCCACGGCACCCACGTGGCCGGAACCATTGCGGCGGTGGGCGATAATACCGCCGGTGTTACCGGCGTCAGCTGGTCGGCCAAAATCATGGCCCTGCGATTTCTGGATGCCTGGGGCAGCGGGACGACGGCAAATGCCATTGCAGCCATCGAGTATGCCACCGCCATGGGCGCCGATATTATCAACAACAGCTGGGGCGGCGGCGGCTACAATCTATCCCTTAAAGAAGCCATTGAAGCCTCCGGTGCGCTGGTGGTGTGCGCGGCCGGAAACAGCGGCATAAACAACGACGGTACTCCGCATTACCCGTCCAGTTACAACAGCGCCAACATTATTGCAGTGGCGGCCAGTGACCAGAATGATCAACTGGCGTGGTTTTCAAACTACGGTGCCAATTCGGTGGACGTGACCGCACCGGGCACCAATATTTACAGCGCCGCACCGGGGCGCGAGACGGTCTGGGAAGACGATTTCGACGATGGCAATATTAACGGTTGGACCAGCGGTGGCATTAACGGTCCCTGGAATGCTACAGATGAAGAGGCATTTTCCGGCACCTATTCACTGACCGACAGCCCGGGAGCGAACTACCTGAACGATACCAATTCCTGGGCCTATTCACCGGCAGTCGATCTGTCCAATCACACGGCGGCCAAACTGGAATTTAAAATATACGGGAACGCGGAGCTGTGGTATGACGGTTTGTATTTCGAGGCATCCACCAACTCGGTGACCTGGAACCCGGTCAACTTCCAGTTACCGGGAGATCCGACTTTATACAGCGGGGTTACCGGAGCGTTTGGCTCCTGGACGACCATCATCCCGGATTTAGAAGTCTATGATGGTCAAAATACCGTATATGTCAGATTTCGCCTGGTCAGTGATAATATTATTAATAAAGATGGCTATTACATCGACGATGTGAAAATTACCGCGGCTTCATCGTCCTACAACGGGAATGAATACACGTTTAAACACGGTACTTCCATGGCCACACCCCATGTGGCCGGATTGGCTGCGCTGTTAAAAGCGCACAACCCCGCTCTGTCCAACATCCAGATCAAGGCCGCCATTGAAGACAGTGTGGATTATAAAGCAGCCTTAAACAACAAAGTGGCAACCGACGGCAGGATTAATGCCGCCGCAGCCCTGGCTGCTCCGCAAATATCCAATGTCCAGGTCAACTCCATCACCGAAACCACCGCCGTGGTGACCTGGAGCACCGACAAACCGGCCGACAGCGTTGTGCAGTACGGCGATGGCAGCGACGCCTGGGACAGTTACCCGGATACGCAATCAGATCCGGCCCTGTTGACCAGCCACAGTGTTGCCCTCAGCGGTCTGTCCCAGCAAACGGCTTATTATTTCAGGGTGGGCTCAACCGATGCTTACGGCAACGGCCCGGACAACAAAGACGCGGACGGCAACCCCTCGGCAGAGGACACCTTTACGACCCTGGATGCCGATCCTCCGTCCATCGTGCAATTTCCGGTGATCAATTTTGCCGCCGATACGATTACCGTCACCTATGACGAGCCGGATATGCAGAACGCAGCCCATGAAGGCAATTACAGTTTCAGCCCGTCCCTGAATTTTGCCACCGTCAATCCGGATAATGATGATATCGCCGATCTGGGCGGCTCAGCCTATCGCCTGTCCATGGCTTCGATTCCGGCCGATGAGGTTTTCACCCTCACGGTGAGCAACATCACCGATCTGGCCGGAAATCCGGTGACACCGGCCGACATCCGCATCAACGATAACGACGGCGACAGCATGGCCGATGACTGGGAAATCGCAAACGGGCTGAACCCTGCGGTCAATGACAGTGCCGATGATCCGGACGGCGACGGCTACACCAATTTCCAGGAATACGAGGCCCGCACCCATCCGCGCAGCGCAGCCGAGACACCGTTTGCCGTCAAAGACAGCATTCCCCATCACAATGCCGGCATCACCACCACCCAGCGGGTGCCAAACGATACCGATTTTGCGGTCCTGCTGGAATCCGCCAACGGAATCAATACGAATAGCAATTCCAGTGTTCAATTCACCATCGACGATGGGGTCAACGGCGTCTACACTCGCAATCTGGGAGCCGCGACCGTGCGGTTTGTAAAACTGACCGCAGACCCGGACAGCCAGGTCACCCGCATGTGGGTGGTTTATGACCGCAGCCAGGAAAGCGGCGGCCTGCAAAACTTTCCCTATAACAGCGATGTCAACATCAAAGTCGACGCCAGCGACATTATGACCAACGACATGCTCCAGGCCGCTTTCGATTTTAATGTGGAAACCGTGGCCGAACACCACGCAGCCCACGATCCCGCAAACCTGCCGGACAGCAGCGCGGTCGGCATAAGCGATCCGGATATGGGCGCCTCGGAAGACGGCATCCGCATCGACAGCGGTGATCTGGAAGATGCCAAGGTGATTTACGACAGCAGTGAGCGCCGGACACCCACCTTCGGGCCCATCGTTGAAATTCCGCCGCTCAATATTTCCGGCTCCGGAGCCGTGGGTGTGCCCATGAACCTGCAGCCGCCCACGGTATTTGATGTGCCGGTCAGAATCTTTATGCCCTGCCCCGGCTACACCGATGTCAGCAGACTCAGTGTTTACTATTACAACGGCAGCAACTGGGTGCGGGCAGCCGATGCCGCCGGCAATGTCCTGACCGGCGCTGACGGCTGGATGGTGCCCGGCTCGCGCGTCAATCACAATGAAACCGATCCGGCCACCATCGAAATCCAGGTCTATCACTTCTCAGGCGCCCAGGCCGGAACTTTTTCCGCCGGCGGCGGCGGTGGAAGCGGTGGCGGTGGTGGTGGCGGCAGCATCTGCTTCATTACCACGGCCGCCCACGGCTCGCTGACAGAACATCGCCTGCTTTATGCCCTGTTGAGCCTGGCCCTCATCGGTCTGGGCACCTACAGCATCAAAAAAATCATCAGGAAGCAGTAAAGGTTCAAGGGTTCTGCGTTCACGGGTTCACAGGTTTTCTTTTTGTTGCATTGGTTTAATTAGGAGAAAGAGAAGGGGACGCCTATGATTTTATGCGTATCTTCACCCAATCGGAGATCCAGCACCCTGTATCAATCTGCCCTCCTGAGTGTAGCCGGAAGCCAGAGACCAGCGGCCGGCAGCGGTTTTTATCTGTTCTTTCGCCAACGATCGTGGGTAATGCCGTGTTTTTTGATGCGGTAGTTTAATGCCCGGGGGCTCAAACCGAGTTCACTGGCGGCGTCTTTCTGAATCCACAGGTTTTTCTCGAGGGCGCGAAAGATGAGCTCCCTTTCCTCTGCATCTGAAAGCCGCAACTGTTTGGCGGTGGACGCGGCAGCCGGCGCCGGCCATTCGCTGATCTCCGGAAGAGAAATATGCACCGCTTCGATGCCCGGGCCGTCGGCCAGGAAAACAGCCCTTTCAATCGTGTTGGACAGCTCACGGATATTTCCGGGCCAGGGGTAGGTTTTAAACAAAACCAGAACTTCGGGAGCCAGGGTATCGACTTTCTTTTTGACCGAGCGAGACAGTCGGCCCAGCATGTGGTAAGCCAGCGGCTCGACGCACTCCGTGCGCTCTGAAAGCGACGGCATGTGGATCCGCAGCACGTTGATCCGGTAATACAGATCTTCCCGGAATTTTCCTTCCCGTACCAGTGCTTCGATGTCGCGATTGGTGGCCGCGATGATCCGCGTGTCGACGTGAATGGTTTTGCTCCCGCCCAGCCGTTCAAACGCTTTTTCTTCCAGCACCCGCAATAGATTGGCCTGCAAATCAAAGCTGAGTTCACAAAATTCATCTAAGAAAATCGTGCCGCCGTGGGCCTGCTCAAAACGTCCGATCCGACTTTTATCGGCACCGGTAAACGCGCCTTTTTCGTGACCGAAAAGTTCGCTTTCCAGTAAGGTCTCGGGAATGTTGGCGCAATTGACCTTGATAAACGGTTTGTTGCGCCGGGGACTGTTGAAGTGAATGTTTCCGGAGAGAAAGCTTTTTCCGGTTCCGGTCTCCCCGGTCATTAACACAATGGAGTCGGTTTGAGCCAGCCGCTTGATGCTGTCCATAACCTCTATCATGGCCGGACTGACGGCGATGACGCGATCATAATCGTAAGCAACGTCCTGCTGCCGTCTTAAATAATCGATTTCATTTTTCAGGCTGCGGTTTTCGATGGCCTGATTGACGGCCAGGCGTATCTTCCCGTCGGCAAGCGGCCGGGTAAGAAAATCGGTGGCGCCGGTTTTAATGGCCCGAACGATCAGTTCCGCATCCGGCATTGGGCCGCTGACAATGATGGGTGTCAAAGGGGCAAGCTGCTGAAGGCTCCGGATGATATTTTCGAGATCAGCGCCTTCGTCGCGCAGATCAAATATGAGCACGTTAAAAGTTTCTTTTTTCAGACGCCCGGCGGCCTCCAGGACATTTGGAGTCGCACTGATGCTGTATTCGGACGCCAGCGCATTTGCCAGCCTGCGCGTCTCGTCTTCAACCTCACCGATGATCAGAATACGATCGCTTTTATCCGTTTCGGGTTTGTTCACAACAATTCCTGTTGATGCGTTTTATTGGTTTGTATTTAACCTTAAAGGGAAGATGATTTTTGTCTATTTTAATTCTTAGACAGGATTTACAGGATAATTAGGATAATTTTTTTCAGTTTCATCTGGAAACTGAAAATGCAAAAGAAAATCATGTTAATCCTGTAAATCCTGTCTAAAAAAAATTCTAACCAGTCTCCAGTAAAACCAATTAAACCAATTCAACTAATCTAACTAATTAAACGATTTTTTGATGCCAGCGCCAGGCCGTGCCGATGATGTCATCCAGATCTGCATATTGCGGTTTCCAGCCCAGCTCTTTGACAGCTTTTTCATTGGACGCGATCAGCACCGGCGGATCGCCCGGCCTTCGATCGGAATTTTCTACTGCAATATTTTTCCCGGTGATTTTCCGGGCGCGCTCGATGACCTCCAGCACAGAAAACCCCTGA
>Ga0255054_10000824_pt1 | contig 18213 bp, 13 predicted proteins | sample JV7_2_23_MG_FD_188634 | JGI IMG/M metagenome (GOLD analysis project Ga0255054, IMG submission 188634) | Seawater microbial communities from Jervis Inlet, British Columbia, Canada - JV7_2_23 | ecosystem: Environmental > Aquatic > Marine > Inlet | place: Canada: British Columbia | collected...
CCGATTTTAAATGTCCTGAGGACTGCCTTGAGCCTGACGAAATTTGCACCTACACCGGTGAACCCCGGTTAATGATCCTGCATGAATTTTTGAAATCAATTCAGCTCAAAGACTTTAAATCCATAGTGATCCGCAGCCATCAATTGGCACCCGGGGTGGGTGGGTATACCCCCCGGGCCTTGTTTGCAGCCTTAAATAAAATTGAGGCCGCTCAAGGGCCGATAGTACTCAGTACCGCCTGCAGCTGCCACGGCATTATGGATGCATTTAAATTTTTAGCAAAATGAGCTTAGACATTTGTCATATGCCGGCTGGCTACTGGTCACTGGCTTCTGGTCACTTGGTTCTGGCAGCCACAGAGGGCTTGCCCTACTTGTTGTTTTGCAGGGCAAGGTAATAATGTTGAACTGATTTCAAAAGCCCATATTTTGGTCAAGGGCAAGGCGCGAGGCGTTTCAAAAGCGGAGCGTACACGTTAGTACGTGAGCATTTTGAAGCGACTCGGAACACAGCCATTGGGCAAAATATGGAGGTTTTGAAATCAGTTCTAATACATGCTATCGATCAGTTCGCAAAAGGCTTCATTGACAAACTTGCGCTTGACCTTCATGGTGGGCGTAACTTCTCCGTCTTCCTCGTAGAGTTTTTTGGGCAGGATGCAAAACTTTTTAACCTGTTCGACTCTTGCCAGCGACTCGTTCACCGCTTTGATTTCATCCTGAATCAGCTTGCGAATATCATCGTGCAGCGTCAGATCTTTGTAAGTTGAAAACTGTATTTTGTGATCCTGGGCATATTTGACCACATTGTCTTCATCAATCATAATCAGGCAGGTTAAATATTTGCGCCGGTCACCGATGACGACCGCATCATTAATATAGATGCTGGCCTTGAGCTTGTTTTCGATATACTGCGGCGTAATATTTTTGCCGCCGGCGGTAACGATAATATCTTTTTTGCGATCGGTAATCTTTAAAAACCCATCTTCATCAAGCTCGCCCACATCTCCGGAGTGCAGCCAGCCATCAACAATTGTTTCGGCGGTGGCTTCCGGGTTCTTGAAATAACCTTTGAAGACACCCGGTGACTTCACCAGAATCTCACCGTCTTCCGCAATTTTTACTTCTAAGCCGGTAAGCAGCTGGCCGACAGTGCCGAACTTGACTCGCCCGATTCTTGATACACTGGTGACCCCCGTGCCTTCTGTCTGACCGTAGGCCTCAACCAGATTCACACCGATGGATTGATAAAATCGAAGAATTTCCGGAGCAATGGGTGCCGCGCCGGATATCGCCACCCGTATCCTGTCAAACCCCATGCGCTCCCTCAATTTTCGAAAAACGGCAAAATAGGCCAGCTGGTAGAGCATCTCTAAATAAAACGGCACCGCTTTAAAATCCATCTTCAAGCTGGCCCGTTTCTTACCGATTTTAAGCGCCATAAAGAAGATAAGCCGTTTTAACCAGGTGGCATCGGACATGCGGATCTGAATGGCAGAAAAATATTTTTCCCAGATTCGCGGAACGGCGTACCCCACGGTTGGAGATATTTCCATCATGTTTTCGGCAACTGTATCCGGGCTTTCTATGAAATTGACGATAAACCCGCTGGTGATATGGCCCAGCACGCTAAACAGCTGCTCAAAAATATGGCACAATGGCAAAAACGACATGACCTCATCTTCGGTGCTCATCGGATTATCCGTGGTAATGGCGTATCCCATCCACAGACAGTTGGCATGCGTCAGCATGGCGCCTTTGGGCGGGCCGGTGGTTCCCGAGGTGTAGATGAGGGCCGAAAGGCCATCCGGTTCGATTTCGGCAATGCGCTTTGCAAACATCTCCGGATGGTCAGCGGCCGTCATGCGGCCGGTTTCAACCAGCTCATCAAAAGTCATGACCATGGGGTCTTTAAATTGGCGCAGGCCTTCGGTATCCCAGACGATAACCTTCTTTAGTTTGGGAACGTTGTCTTTAAACCGCAGCCATTTATCCAGCTGTTCTTCATTTTCCACAAAGAAAAACCGGGAATCCGAATTTCCAACCACATATTCAACCTGCTGCCATGCGCTGGTGGCATAGACCCCGGTTGTTGCCGCCCCGCAGCATTGAATGCCCAGGTCGGCAAAGACCCATTCGGGGCAGTTATCGCCGATAATCGCAGCCGTGTCGCCTTTTTCAAGGCCCAGCGACATCAGAGCGCAGGCAACGGATCTGACCTTATCCTGGTAATCGTTCCAGGATATGTCGTGCCAGAGGCCATGCTCTTTTTTGCGCATAGCCACCCGGTCACCCCATTTGTCCACCGCTTTTAGAAATCTAGTGGGAACGGTCTCGGTTGATTTATTTGTCATCGTTTCAACTTTTAAAACGCTTGTCTCCTGAACCGCAGAATCCGCGTGGACATCATATCAAAGTGAATAGTGAATTTTTAATGCCTAAACTTGATGTTTCCAGAAAAATTCCTCGAAATCGTCATGCCGGACTTGATCCGGCATCCAGAACATATCGAAATTACTGGATTCCGGCTTTCGCCGGAATGACAGGAAAACGGAGAAAATTGATTTTTATGATTTCATCAAACTTAAAAAAATAAAATATAAAACTGGTTTCACCAGTTTTATCTCCAGGCTTTCTTTCGCTTCCAGCGCTGATACCCCTTCACCGACGCCTCCGACCGCACCCCCATATAAAACTCTTTGACATCCTTATCTTCCATCAAATCTTTGGCGTTGCCTTTCATCACAAACCGGCCGTTTTCAATAATAAGCCCGACATCCGATATCGACAGGGCCATGCGGGCATTTTGCTCCACCAGCAAAATGGTGACGCCTTCGCTATTGATGGTTTTGATGATTTTAAAAATTTCTTTAACCAGAATGGGCGAAAGCCCCAGGGAAGGTTCATCTAAAAAAAGCAGCTGTGGTCGACTCATCAGGGCTCTTCCGATGGCCAGCATCTGCTGCTCACCGCCGGACAGGGTGCCGGCCCACTGGTTGTGCCTTTCTTTGAGGACCGGAAAGTAGCTGTATACGCGCTCAAAGTCTTTCGCAATGTTGTGGCGGTCTTTGCGGGTATAGGCCCCCATCAGCAAATTTTCCCTGACGCTGAGCTCTTCAAAAACTTCGCGCCCTTCAGGAACATAGGAGATTCCCATGCGCACGATTTTTTCGGTATCTTTGCCGTCAATGCGCCGGCCTTTAAATTCAATGGTGCCTTTGTCCGGCTGATCGTAAATCAGCCCCATAGCCGTTTTGAGGATGGTTGATTTGCCGGCCCCATTGGTGCCCAGGATGGCCGTAATCGTGCCTTCATCAACGGTCAGCGAGGTACCCCGGATGGCATAAATCAGGCCATAATAGGTTTCGATATTTTTTATTTCCAGCAGCGCTGTCATCAGTTAGCTCTATCTGTTGTTTTCGCCTTTTAATAATTTATGAAATGGTTTCAGAGGCCAAGATTTTGTTTGAGGGCAAGGCGTGATTCGATTCGAAAGTCGTGTGTACGAGCGTACACGTTAGTACGTGAGCATTTCGAATCGGATCACAACGCCGCCATCGGGCAAAAGATTGGTCTTTGAAACCATTTCTAATCTTCGCCTAGGTAGGCTTTTAGTACCTCCGGATGCTTTTGCACCTCCTGGGGTGTTCCTTCCGTAATCATGCTGCCGAAGTTTATGGCCAGGATGCGGTCGGAAATATCCATGACCATGTTCATGTCATGCTCGATCAGTAAGATCGTGATTCCCAGTTCATCCTGGATATCTTTGACCCAGAAAATCATATCCTGTTTTTCTTCCGAGTTCATACCGGCGCAGGGCTCATCCAGCAATAACAACTGCGGTTCCAGTGCCAGGGCCCGACCCAGCTCGATTTGCTTCTGAATGCCGTACGGCAGGCCGCCCACCAGTTGATTGCGGGCCGCCTGCAGATCCAGAAAATCGATGATTTCCTCAACCTTTCGTCGGTGTTCGATTTCTTCTTTGCCGGCAAAAGAACGCTTACCCCACATGCATATGCCCTTAAAAAGCCCGGTCCGCATATGCAAATGGCGGCCCAGCATGATGTTTTCCATGGTGTTCATGTGGCTGAAAAGTTCAATGTTTTGAAACGTGCGGGCAATACCCAGCCTGGCGACGCGATCCGGCTTCAAACCATTGATGGGGCGGTCCTTGAATCGAATCGCCCCCTCATCCGGTTTATAGATGCCGTTGATACAGTTAAACAGGGTGGTCTTACCCGCGCCGTTAGGACCGATGATGGCATAAATCTCACCGCGGTTGACCTCAAACGTAATATCCTGCAGGGCCGTCAGGCCCCCGAAGGAGATCGCAAGATTTTGAACATCGAAAAAAGCCATAGTGAGTATTTCGAATTAATCTTTAAAGGCGTGAATTGACAGGAGATTGGAGGAATTCAATCCTCCAATCTCCATGATCTTTTTCTAAATGCTTTTACATTAAGGATATTGCACTTTGACCCAGTCGCTTAATTTCTTGGACTTGCCGCCTTCCAGACATTCAATCATAAAGACCTCTTTCATCCCCTGACGGGACGCGTACCCATTATTAGGATTAAAAGCATCATAGCTGATTTCACCGCCGATGCCTCTAAATCCTTTTATAGACTCCATGGCGGATACCAGGCCTTCGCTGGTCAGATCGCGTCCGGCTCTTTTGAGACCTTCAACCAGCGGCTCTACAAAAAGAATGCCGGCATAATAAAACAGCCCCCATCTTTCGCCCTTGGCAGCAAATTGACTATGGACATCTATTTTATACTTCAGCATCAGCGGCGAAGTGGAATCCGGCAGTTCGCCGAAGGTGGTCGCGATGACACCTTTGAACAGGCCTTTGGTGATATGCATCATCAGCGGAAAGTCCGAACAGGTGCTGACGGTCATGAATTGCGGCGCAAACTTCATGGCCTTGCTGGTGCCGACAAGTCTAGCCGCATGGCCGGGTGTGACCCACAGTAAGACCATATCGGCCTTGGATTGGCGCAGCTTCATGACATGGGGTTTCACATCCTGGTCCCTGAGTTCCACCGGCACTTCGGCCACCGGTTTCAAGCCATGGGCGAGCAGTTCTTTTCTGGCAGCGGTAAGGCCGTTTTTGCCGTAATCATCGTTCAGGTAGGCGACCGCCACTCTCTTGAAACCCATGTTTGCAACCCCGTACCGAACCAATATCTTGGCCTCGATATAATACAATGGGTACACAGGAAAGAGATACTTACTCGGGGGGTCGATCCAATGCATGGACCCTGCGGCCGGGCCGACCCAGGGGACCTTGCGTTCGTTAAGATAATCGCGCACCGCCAGACCGGGTGATGTCCCCACGCCGCAGGCCCAGGCGAATATGCCGGTGCCTTCCTGCAACTCTTTGACACCCGCCTTTGTTTTGGCCGGATTGTAGGCATCGTCAAACATGTGATAGACGATCTTGCGGCCGTTAATGCCGCCTGCGGCGTTGATCATTTTAAAATAGTCACCGGTGCCCCGGGCCACCGATCCCCAGGGTGCTGCAGGGCCGGTTTGCGGGCCCCACTGCCCAAGATGGATTTCGGTATCGGTGATACCCTCTTCTGCCATAGCGTTGAATGTAAATCCGAAAACCATGGCCACCATTGCCGCCAAAAACCAATAGCCTGTCTTTTTCATACCTTCGCTCCTTTTTTGTTTGGTATTTAGAACCCATCTCAAAAAAGCGTCTAAGTGCTCATGGCTGTGTTGCGGATCGGCTCAAAATGCTCACATACTACCGTGTATGCTCCGCTTTCTCGCCGAACCGCGCCTTGCCATGAACCCTTATCCACAATTTTGAGATGAGTTCTAGTGTTTAGTGTTTAGCGCCTATACTTTTTTTATGTAATGCCTGGCAAAAAGCCCACTGGGCTTAATGCACAGCACCAGCACGATGATGGCAAAGGCCACCGCCGATTTAAATTCGATCGAAACGTAGCCGCCAAATAAGTTTTCAATAATGCCCAGCAGATAAGCCGCCACAACGGCACCGGGCAGGGAGGTCATGCCCCCCATCACCGCGGCCGCAAAACCTTTCAGCAATGGATCCCACATCATAAACGGCTGCATGATAACCGGTGAAATCAATAGGCCGGCCACGCAACCTACAAAGGATGAGATCCCCCAGGTGATCATCAGGATTCGATTGGTACGAATGCCCATGATGCGGGCCGCCATGTTGTTTTGCTGGGTGGCTTTCATGGCCACACCCAGCTTTGAATAGCGCAGGAAGATAAACAGGATGATCATAATGACCAGCGCCACGACCAAAGTCAGCATTTCAAGCCCGGTGATAAACACCTCTCCGATGGCGACACTGTCCCACGGCGATATGGGAAAGGGCATGGTTTTAGGGTCCGCTCCAAACTTCCAGGAAACCAGCCCCATCAATATCATTTCAAGACCGATGGTAATGACGATCAAGCCTAAAATGTTGGGTTCTTTCGCTCTGCGCAGGATGGCAAATTCCAGAAAAAACCCCAGCAAAACCGAAAAGATCAATGCCGCCGGAAATGCCAGGTGGTAGGGCAGGCCGTACTGCTCCAGGAGCATAAAGGCGAAGAAGGACGAAATCAGCGCCATTTCACCCTGGGCAAAGTTGGGCACCTCTGAGGCCTTGTAAATAATGACCATGGCGATACCCATCAGCGCGTATGTGCTGCCAACCGCAATCCCGCTGGCGATCATCTGTAAAAAATCTATCATCCATTCACCTTCATACAAAAAACAAAAGTCACAACCACCGGTTATAGGGTTCAGTTACATGGTTTCAGGTGTCAGTGTTCAGGTTCAGCGTTCTGGGTTCTGGGTTCAACAGTTCAAGGATTCTGGCCTCTGGCTGTTGGTCCGTGAGTTTAGTCGATTCGTTAATTGGTCGAATGGTCAAATAGTTTAAAATGGATTGAACCTCTGACTAATTGACTATTCAACTAATCAACTATTTAACGATAACCTGTGACATCTGCCTTCTTTTATTTAACCTCTGAACCTGAAACGTTGAACCAGGCGACTGACACCTGAAACCTAAATCAGAACGGCCACGTCTTCCAGTATTTCTTGGTCCGAATCCAGATTCCGAATATCCCCAGGGGCTCGAACAGCATGATCAACACCAGAATTGAGCCGAACACGATGTATTGGATATTCGAAATACCGGTTATGGAAAAATAGCTTTTCGATAAAGCCTCCAGCCATTCACCCACATACGGAATACTCAGGATGTTGCGCAGTTGAAGATCCAGCCAGCTGAGCAGGCAGGCACCGGCAATGGCGCCCATAATGGAACCCAGACCGCCAACAACCACCATCGCCAGGAACATAATCGACATCAAAAGCGTAAAGATCTCCGGCTCGATAAACCGCAGGACAAATGCATACAGCCCACCGCCAATTCCGGCATAAAAAGCGCTGACCGCAAATGCCAGGGTTTTGTAGAGGACCAGATTAACCCCCATGGTTTCAGCCGCGATATCTGCATCGCGAATGGCAATAAAGGCCCGCCCCACCCGGGTTTTGATAAGATTGCGGGCGGCAACGGTCATCAGCACCGCAATCGTTATTAAAAGATAATAAAAGCTCCTGTCTGTATCTAAATTCCAGGGGCCGATGATCAGATCAGGGGCGTGCAGCCCTTGCCGGCCGCCGAAAAACTCGATTCGGCCGATGACCTGGGTAATGGTCAGTCCGAAACCCAGGGTGGCGATCACCAGATAGGGCCCTTCAAGCCGCAAGGCCGGCAACCCCAGCAAGAATCCGAACAGTGCTGCCACCAGAGCTGCAGCGGGCAACGCCACGATGAACGGAAAATGGGCCTGGCTCATTAAAACAAGCGTGCCGTAAGCACCGATTGCAAAAAATCCCGCGTGCCCGAGGGATATCTGTCCGGTATAGCCCACCAGAAGATTGAGCCCGATGGCCACAATCACATTAATGGCCATGTAACTGGCCATATAAACATAGTAATTTTTAAAAAGGAAAGGAAACAGGGCCAGGAAAATGATAAACGTACAAAACCAGAAGACAATCACACCGGAGGTAAAAAGCTGAACATCTTCGTAATAGTGCCTTTTCATATCCATGGCAGGATCGCCTTCATCGCCGTATTGAGATAGAGAGATTCAAAATTGAAAAAACGCCGGAGAGCGGCAACTACGACAACGTTAACCATCTAAAATTTAACTAACAATCGCAGGGACCTCTTGATATGTCAATATTAAAATAAGCGAATTTCATCAAATGAAGGTAATTCAGGCTTTGACAGTCAGTTGACAATTTTAATTTTGCATTGAATTTTCAAGGGCACATACAACCCTAACTTTTGTTCCCTTTACCCTGATGGGAATATCTGATATTTGCCGATAAGATATGGATGCTGCAAACAAAAAAGACGGAATGTTTTCAAAAGCGCGTTATAGGCAACTCCTGCCGGTCGTCCTGCCGATAGCCCTGGGCATCGTCGTCTATATAAACGCCCTGTCAAATGGCTTTGTCTTTGATGATATGTCTACGATCGTGCATAATGAGCATATTAAAAATTTAAGTAAAAACTTTCCGGCGTTTTTTAACCTGGATTACTTTAAAATTGCCCAGACAGAAGTCAGTTATCGCCCCATCGCGACCCTGTCATACTTTCTGATATACGCCCTTTTTAATTTAAATCCTTTGGCCTTCCATCTAACCAGTTTGCTGTTACATAGTTTCAATGTGATCTGGGTCTACGTACTGGTAAACTATATCCAGAACAATAAAAAATCTTCTCTGATCGCCGCGTTGGTGTTTGCCTGCCATCCGGTCCTGACCGAGACCGTGAATTGCATTTCTTACAACGAAGATCTTTTAGCTACATTTTTTTACCTAATGGCCCTGGTGCTTTACATCAAAGCTACCGCAAAAGAAAATTCATCCGATTTGCCAATTTATTTCTTTTCGTTAGTTTCTTTCCTGGTGGCGCTGTTATCCAAAGAAATGGCGATCACTTTGCCGGCCATCATTTTCCTTTATGATTTCACACTAAGGCAAACCGCCAAAACAAATGGTTTCATCAAACAGACGCTCGCTACCATTAACAGACAAAAATTTTATTACATTGGATTTGCCCTGGTTGCTATATTTTATCTGGCGTTAAGATTTAAAATCCTGGTGAATCCAGCGGGGTCTTTCTCCCATTCGCGCGCCGGCCTCTTTGAAAGAATCCTTTTTCTGCCCGATCATCTCTTTGACTATATTAAGCTGGTATTGTTTCCGCTTAATTTAAATGCTGAGTATTCGTTTGCGTATCCAGACCGCTTTTTAGGATTTTCCAACATATTCTCTTTTATCGTCATAATCGGAATCACGGTCGGCAGCTTTTTCATATATAAAAACTCAAAAGGAATCTTTTTCGGTATCTGGTGGTTTATCATCACGCTGCTGCCGGTCTCAAACTTGATAGAAATACATAACCCCATCGCTGAGCGCTATTTGTACCTGCCGTTGGTCGGATTTTGTATGGTCATATCCATATTAATCAACGCGGTACCGCCCCGATCGGCTTTAACTAAATCAAAAAATCCAGCGCTGCTGAAATATTCTATTTTGATCGGTCTTCTGATTTTTTATTCATTGGTTACTGTGACACGAAACCCGGTATGGAAAGACAATTTCAGTGTCTGGGCAAACACGGTTGAAAAATCGCCGGACAATCCAATTGTCCATGGCGGGCTTGGCTTGGCCTATCAACAACGCGGGTTTCTGGATGAAGCCATTCGAGAATATACAACGGCCATTGAGTTGGGTCCCAATATGGCTAAGAACCACTACAACCTGGGTCGTGCCTATCAAGAAAAAGGATTATTCGAAAATGCCATTGATGCCTACAAAAAAGCCGTTGAACTCAACCCCGGATACACCGATGCTTATTTCAATCTCGCCAATATATACATGCGGCTGCAATTGAGAAAAGATGCCGTATATGCATACCGCAAGGTCATCGAACTGGACCCTGCCGATTTAGAGGCCTATAATAATCTGGGTGTTGCCTACGCCATGCAGGGAGAAATCGACAGAGCGGTGGGACTGTGGCAAAAAGTCCTGGAGATTGACCCGAACAATCAAAATGCAAAAAACAATATTTCCAAGGCGAAACAAATAATTAATTAAACCGAAGAACCACCGGATGCGGAGAGTGTCCGCGAAGGTTCAGATAGCGAATTCCTTAACACAGTGTCATATTCGTTGACAACCGCCGAGGCGACATTCGACCATCCGTATTTAAGAACCGAAGCGCGAATGGCATGGGCGGATAACAATGGGTTCGCTGAGTTTGAGATGATCTTTTCTATGCTGTTTGCCAGCCCGCGGGGAGTTGCATCGGCCACCACATGACCGCTTTTACCATCCTCAAGAATACGCTCCATGGCACCCACCGGGGTGGCCACAACCGGTGTCCCACAGGCCAATGATTCAAGCCCGACCAGTCCAAAGCTTTCATAGTAGGAGGGAACAACCAGAGCATCCGCAGCGCTGTAATACGGCGGCAATTTGTTCTGCTCTACGCGGCCGGCAAAGCGCACCGATTTTTGAATGCCGAATTTGGCGGACAACTGCTGCAGGTTCTGGTATTCAGGTGTATCGGGGCCGTCACCGCCGATGATGATCAGCCGCATCCGTTGAAGGTGTTTCAGATAAGCCATGGCCTCAAGCAGCCTGTCAATCCCTTTGATCGGGTCGAATCTGCCGACATACAACACGATGGATTCATCTTCATCAAACCCCAGACGCTGTCTGGCGGCGGCCTTATCCATGGGCCGGAAAAGATCCAGATTAACGCCGCAAGGCACGACACCGATTTTTTCAGCAGACGGTTGACAGTATTTTAAGAGATTTTCTTTTTCGCTGTCGGTGGGGGCCAAAATTCGCTGACAGGTTCGGGCCAATTTCTTTTCGGTGGCGATGCGAAGATCAGGCTCGCGGTCGGCCACACCGGCAATGTTTTTTACGGTTCCCAGGGTGTGAAACATGACGATATGGGGGATGTTCCAGCGATCCTGAACCCAGCTGCCCAGACGCCCGGATAACCAGTAATGGCTGTGAATCAGGTCGTAATGCAGGCCTTCCTGATTTGTAAATCTTTCAAGTGCCCTTAAAAAATCCGACAGATAATAATAAAGCGCCAGTTTATGGACATAGCCGTTGCTGCCGGCACTCAAATGAATTAAGCGCACATTATCATACAATTCAATGATTTGATTATGTTTGCTGCCATTCAGTCTGGTGTAAATATCAACACAATGGCCGAAAACACCAAGATGACGGGCAAGTTCGCGGATATAGACACTCATACCCCCTGTATTCTTAGTCCCCAACTCACCAATCGGGCTCGAATGGATGCTGAACATTGCAATCCGCAACTGATCTGATTTCAAATGATGGTCCTCCCTTTATCGCGCACAGATGGGGTCAAAAGTTCAAGTTGCCGTTTACGCGATGTGAATACGGCACCTGTATAACTGAACCGGTTTGCCCCCCAGCCGTCTTTTGTAGGATTCAGTACCCTTGAGAAAATCGTACTTGATTTTGCCCCTTTGAATACTTTCTTTTATGGTAAAAACTTTGCTAAGCAATCCGACGCTCAAGGATTTATGTCGAGTATCATACCCGTTATTGTAAAGATACATGGTCGCATGGTAATCAAAACACATGACTGCCGCGGCCGGCACATCATCAAGATCAAGAAAAAAGAGCTTTAAAATCCGAGCAGCGGCCATTTCCTCAGCCAACGCACGAAAAAATGAACCGCGTTGATCGGTCATAAATTCCGATTTATCTGCTCGATTCAGCTTAAAAAGCGCCAAAAACGTTTCGATCCCTTTGCTGACTTCATCCGGGTTTTCGATGACCCGAAAATTGACGTGCGCCGCTTCATTGAGTCGCCTGAGCTTGCGTCTTATTTCATGCCGCTCTTTTCCCGTCAATTGATATAAAAAATCATCCCAGCTGGCGGGCAGGTCCAATTCCATGGTGACATCTTGCGGTTCGCAGGTGACTTCATAACTCAAGTCTTTGGCAATCGTAACAAGGTCTCTGAACACCATTGAATCCGCACGCACAGCACCGATATCCAGATGGGTGATCCCATGTTTTTTGATATGGGGGATGAGATTTTGAAAAAACGCCCTTCGGCTTCCGGGAGCAGCGATAAAATCCACAAAATCGCAAACATCCGGATCACCTATCAGGCGAGCTGTTTTTCCTTGAACCATTAAGGGCGCAATTCCGATCAGCTCATCCTGGTGCCGCACCGTCCACAGGTGGGCAGTTTGGTCCATGGCGAATGTATCCCACCATGCCTTTAACCAGCCGGGCAATACAAAAAGGCAATCCCACTGCAGATGGTGCTGCGAGTCCAGCCAGTAAGCATTGATCGAATCAAATGTCTCTTCAGCCACTGTGTATGTGCGATTCAAGGCCATTAGCATTTCGGCTATCTTTTAGCTGCCAGGTGTCAATCGCCTGGTTCAAAGGTTCAACGTTCAGAGGTTCAGAGGTTAAATAAAAGAAGGCAGATATCAGAGGCCAGAATCCTTGAACTGTTGAACCCTGAACCCTGAACCCTGAACCCTGAACGCTGAACCTGAACACTGACACCTTTTACAACTTGATTGTTTTCCCGGTGCGAGCCGCCTGCGCCAAGGCATCGAGCGCCCGCATATTTCCAATACTATCCCCCAGAGGATACATTAACTCAGTTTTCCCCAATGTCACATCCGCAAAATGCTCCGCCATAAGCTGATACTCATCTGCCCCCGCTATAACGTGTTGTTGCCCCTCTTCCTGATCCTGCCCCCTGAGTAAAAAGACGGCATCATTTTCCCAGGGCACAAATGCATTGTGGGGCAGTTCAATCACACCGTCAGCGCCCGCGATGCTATAGGTTTGCTGCAAAGCAGAAATAAAACTGGCCTCAAATGTCGCCAGGCCGGTGTCGGCAAACCCCAGTGTGCCGACCATATGCACATCAACTCCGCCCGGATGATAAACGGCCTGGGCCTGTACCTGCGTCGGTTCAGCCCCCAGAAGCCAGCGAGCCACACTGACACTGTAACATCCGACATCCAGCAAAGCGCCCCCGCCCATTTCCGCTTTTAGACGTGCGTTTTTTTCACTGGCCCAATCCTTTTCACGCATTCGGTAACAAAAAGCCGATCTGACCAGACAGGGGGCGCCGATGCGGCCTTCAGCTACCAGCTGTTTAATACGCCGACTGCGGGGATGGAAGCGATACATGAAGGCCTCCATTAAGCATCGCCCGCAATCCTCAGACACAGAAGCCATTTCCAGCGCCTCTTTTGCACTGCACGCCAGAGGCTTTTCACACAACACGTGCTTGCCGGCCTTTAGGGCCTTTATCGTCCAGGCATGGTGAAGATGGTTGGGTAGCGCAATATAAATCGCATCAATTGCCGCATCAACCAGCAAGGCATCATAGCTGTTATAAATCTGACCCACATGATTGACAGCCGCCACTTCTTGGGCCTGCGCCGGTGAGCGCGTTGCCAGCGCGTGCACCCTGCCGTTGCATGATTTTTGGATGGCGGGAATCACACACACACGGGCAATCGTCGCATTTCCCATCACGCCCCATTTGATCGCCTCAGCCATCCAGCACCTCCAGTGTCCCGCCATTGGCGGCAGATTTGGCGGCGGCTTCTAAAATTGCCACCACGCGAACAGAGTGCTCCAGCGGTGCGACAATGGGCTCTCCGGTCAGCAGATGATCGGCGATGTTTTGATGAAAAAGATAATGCTTCCGTTCGGGAACCGCAAGTTTTTGGGTCACGATTTGACCCGAAGGGTGCCGCCGATGCAATCTTAAATCAGCCGGCATTTCGGTTGCAGGAATATCGTGTTGCTTGAAATAGACCACCGCATCCATCTCGTATTCGACCACATCTTTCCAGTAACCGATGATGGCCCCGTCGGTTCCCAGTAAATACCATTTGGGTTTGCGCACCGCCGCGATATCGGAATGCATAAATTCAGCTTCCTGCCCGCCGGCAAAACGGATCTGGATCCGCTCCTGGTCCGCATTGGTAACATCATGCCAGACACGCTTCTGGCGGGTGCTGATGACCGTTTGGATCCGCTCCGGAATCAACCCCACGATCCAATCAAGGTAGTGTGCCCCCCAGTCATAGGCCAGCCCGCCTGAAATTTCGTCGTGCGAATGCCAGAATCCGCAGGGGTGGTTAAAGCCGCCCACAAAGGTTTCCATATAAAACAGGTCTCCGATGGCCCCTTCAGCCAAAGCCTGTTTAATTGCCAGGTAATCGACATCCCATCGCCGGTTTTGATGACAGCTTAAATGGACCCCTTGCTTTGCGGCCATCTCGATCATGGCGGCAGTTTCTTTTTGGGATATCGCCAATGGTTTTTCACAAACGACGTGCTTGCCGGCGGCCATCATTTCAATGGCCAGCTTTGCATGCGAATTCGGAGGGGTAGCGATGATAACAAGATCGATGCCGGGATCGGCAGCAAATGCATCAGCCGACTCGTAGGTTTTCAGATCCGGGAAATCCTGCCCGGCCTGTTTCAAGCGTCCAGGGCTTAGATCACAGGCGGCTTTTAGTTCCAAACCGGGGGTGACCTGGGCGCCTAAACCATGAATTTTACCGACTGACGGTGCATAACCTAAAAGGCCGACACCCAGCGTTTGATGCCCATCATTATATCCTGTCAGGTAGCGCAGGAGACGATAGAGAATCTGCTGTAAAACAGGCACACGATAGGCTTGAAGCGTTGTGCAGGCGACTTTGCCTTCACCAACCGGACGCGCAAGCAACATCGGGCTACGGTCATAATGCCAGTCGGCATACAAAATAAGCTCGGTGTCATCCGCCTGAGGTGCCAAAGGATGGTAAACGCCTGGCAGATAGAGGAGACCGGGCAGTCGTTTTGCCATGGCATGATTGGGATTATCGAACATCACACGTAATTCAGCCGCCGGCCCAACCTGACCGGTTTGAGCCCCAAAAATTTCGGGCAACGGTTTATCGGATAACTGAACCAGTCCCAGCCAGCCGCCGCCGGCGGCTACAAACCGGTTAAGATGATCGCAGTCCGCTTCAAAACCAGCGGTGTCGGCGGTGATAATAACGTCATAGGGACTTAAGTCCGACGGAATTTCGGAGTTGACGCTGAGTTCAAGGTGAGAAATGGATCGAAGATATGAAAAAAAAGAACGCAGCTCCGGATGGTGTTGCGCTGCAATTGCAAGAATCGATAGTGAAGGATGGGTAAACATCGTCATTAATTCTCTGAGCTAAGCTATTTTGGAATTAAATGTCAGTGTTCAGGTGTCAGTTCAGATACTTTGTTACATTGGTTGAATTGGTCTTATTGGTTTTATTCGTTTAATCTTAACCAATTTAACGAATCGAACCAATTAAACAAATATAACACTTGCCAGCTGGCTGGCTCCTGACACCTGAAACCTTCTTACGACCTCAACCGCCAGCGGGACTCTGTTTCAGTGTCCTCGATGATAATGTTTGCGCGCTGCAGGCAGTCACGAATGGCATCGGCTTCATCGAATTGTCTTTGCCGTCTAAATTGTTCTCTTACATCCAGCAGCTGCCGCACAAGTGGAGCCAGACAATCGGTTTGGCTGCGAGGAACGGCCGCCAGCCGGGTTCCTAATACGGCAATCAGCTCCCGCAGGGTGTCGCGCGCCTGGGTGATAAATTCCTCGTTTTCCAAGTCCTGCTGCGCCTGCCATATCATCCGATCCAGTTCAAGAAGAGCATTGGTGGTTTTCTGGGCCTGGTGGGTCTCAAGCCCTTCATAAAAACCAGCTTCAAGCCGATGGATTTGATCCCAGAATGCAGCGTTCTCTGCCGCTGAATCCGTTTCTGAATCATCCGGCGCCAGGGGTGTCTGCTTCCAATTCCCGCCCCGATCTCCGCCGCGAAGCACCTCAAGTGAAAAACGGTCGCCGGTTTTAAAAACGATTTGGTGCTGGGCGTGTTGCAGGGTTACCTGGCCGATCCCTTTGATGATGGCTTCTTGGTTTTCAAAATCTAATATGCAGGCGGTATGCTCGTCCAAACCCAAAATGGAAACATCTTCCGGCATAAAAGAGACCAGTTGCCTGAAACGCGGTTCACCCATAAAACAAAACCGCGTATCATGAGTGCCTCCCTCAGCGTTGTTCCAATGCGGTACCACGACAAGGTTGAAACCGAAATCCTTCAGAATATCCATCCCATCCACCCAATGTAAATCCTGACCGACCTTGTAAATCTCATAAACCGGAAGGGTAAAACGGCCAACCGTCAAAGCGGCGGCGCTGGCGGCCACGAGGCATCCGCCTTCCTTGATACGGCCGCTGAGGATTTGCGGTATGGCGGATTGCTGCCACTGGCGCACGGCATAAGTTGGACTGCCGGGGCCGATTAAAACAAAATCGGCTTCACGCAGCGTTTGATAGGCCTGCTCGGCTTCAAAAGGCGAAATGGTATCATTGGATTTAAAGGAAGCAATCGCAAGGGGTTGCCGGATATGGGTCTGAAAATAATCCTGGGCCTTTTTTGAAATTTGGTCAACGTTGCGCTGAAAACCGGCCGGCGTATCTAAAAAAACGGCCTTGGCCGCCGGCCCGAATCGCCCCAGCAATTCTTTGTGAACCTCAACCATGGTGGCGGTCAGTTCACCGGAGCCCATTAAAACGATCATGCCTTTTCCGGACGGCATGGCAATATCCTTTTTTTAGTTCATTATTGCTGAGAAAAAAACCAATAAAAACCTGAATTTTGCACGAGTCGGAGGCTTTCATATGCAAGACATTTAAGGGCGAAGTCGTAGTATACTACTTCGAGCCCTTAATAACGCAGCAGATGGAAGCCTCCGGCTCGCCCGAAGGGTGAAAAGTGATGAGATAAAATGATTTTCATCCTTTATCCCTGATCGGTATTTTGTCTTACTTCTATAATTTCCTTAACTTGCTGTCATTTAATATAATCTCAGCTTCTCATTAATTTTCATGCAAGAATCAGGAAGAATTGGCGGATGAATAGTCCGCCAAACATCTTTTTGCGCTATTAGAAGTCGCAATAATGTGAAAAAAATATACAGACAATATAAGGTAGAATTTGATTTTATCAAACACTATTTCCTTAATTTCAATGAGAGGTCGGGGTGTTTTTCCCGTCATGCCCGCGCAGAGCCTGCCTCCGTCCAGATGAGGGCGGGCATCCAGGCCTTGTCCCCGCGCAGGCGGGGATCCAGACATAAAATAAACATTTCTGGATCCCTGCATCCCAGACTGTGTCATAATTTAAAAATGTATTTAATTTCTGCCTGTCATGCCGGTCCCGGATCAAGCCCGGGATGACGGATCCGGCATCCAGTAACGTAAGACTTTGAAAAAGCATTGGATTCCGGATCAAGTCCGGAATGACGAAAACACCAATATGAGTAGTTCTGCCAATTGCGACGCAGCCTCCTTCGCAGGAATGACGAATCTTAGCACAGAAAATACCCCGACCCCGGAAATAATTAGTAACAAAAAAGGGGCTACAGCTATTACTGTAACCCCTTGATTTTTCATGGTAGGCACGCGGAGATTTGAACTCCGGACTTCTACCGTGTCAGGGTAGCGCTCTCCCCCTGAGCTACGTGCCTAAACTGGTATTTTCACCTAACACCGGCTTTTTGTCCTGTCAAGGAAAATTGAGTCAGCCGTCACCCAAGATTTTTAATCTGTAAAAATTGCTGAATCTCATCTATTTTCATGCAGGATTCAGGTTATAATTAGCCTGAAATAAGCGCAATTTTCAAATTTTGTTTGTTAATCTCATAGATGTTGATGCCGAAATTCTCAAAATTTTGCAGCATCAGGGCGGAAGCCAGCTCCTCGGCTTTGCCTTTATAATCGATGATCAAAGTCGTCTCGTTGGGTTTGATTTCCTTGATCCGGATTCCTTCGACACCGGATATGGCGGTCAAAGCCCTGCGAAATTTTACAAAATTGGCAAGATTGCCCGTCCCTTCCACCAGAATTTCGACCGCAGATGGTTTTTCAGCCAGTTTTCGCCACTCGGCGGCCAATTGCATTGCCAGATCATCTCCGGCCAATGTCCCGGCCATTTTAAGGGCTTCCCTGCCACCCGCTGTCTCATCCACATTGGCGGTAACCGATGTACGCGAAATA
>Ga0255054_10000828_pt1 | contig 18160 bp, 18 predicted proteins | sample JV7_2_23_MG_FD_188634 | JGI IMG/M metagenome (GOLD analysis project Ga0255054, IMG submission 188634) | Seawater microbial communities from Jervis Inlet, British Columbia, Canada - JV7_2_23 | ecosystem: Environmental > Aquatic > Marine > Inlet | place: Canada: British Columbia | collected...
GGATTCGTCGAGGCCTGCGAAGTCCTGCTCTGGAACAATCCCCGGATATGCAACCGCCTGTTCGCCGAACCCCGCGGCGCGCTTGCGGCGGGGCAGCTCGCCGATGTCGTTATTTACAACTATGTGCCGTTTACACCTTTGCGCGCTGACACGTTCTACGGTCACCTGTTATTCGGCCTTGGGTTTAGCCGCGTGCACACGACGATCGCGAGAGGCAACGTGATAGTCGATGCAGGCGATATCCCGCATCTGGACGAAAACGGGGTGCGCGAATTCTGCACCGAACGCGCATCTTCGATCTGGTCGAGAATTCAGTAACCACAATGACTACGGCATCGACAAATCGCTGGGAGCATTACTACACGCCCGCCACCGTGGCCGAGGCGCTGGAGATCCTGCGTCGCTACGATGGCCGGGCGCGCGTTGTCGGAGGCGGTACCGACCTGTTGGTCGAGACGCGACGCGGGCTGCACCGGCCCGTCGAAGCTATGGTCGACGTCACTCACATCGAAGGCCTTGACGTGATCACCTCCGATGAGGACAACATCGTCATCGGCTGCGGCGTCACGCACAGCCGGATCGTCAGGGACCCGCGCATTCTCAAATACGGCATGTGCCTGGCCGAGAGCTGTGGCGTCATCGGCGGACCGCAAGTCAGAAACGTCGGCACCCTGGCAGGCAACGTTGCGCATGCCTTGCCGGCCGGCGACGGTACGATCGGCTTGTTGGCACTCGGTGGCGAGATCGAAGTCGCGAGCGATGACGGTACACGATGGATGCCTTTACAGGACTCGTTCAAGGGGCCGGGGAAGAGCTTCATCGATCGCTACCGGCAGATTCTGACGCGATTGCGATTCCGGCCAACCGCAACCGGTGAAGGATCCGCACATCATCGCGTGATGCGACCACAGGGTTTGTGCCTGCCCATTATCTCCATGGGCGTGCGCCTGAAGATCGATGCAACAAACACGATTGCAGATGCGCGCATAAGCATGGGGCCGGTCGGCCCCGTACCCTATCTGGCCGAACCGGCGATGGAGGTGCTCGCCGGCGGTCCGGCGACGAACGAGCAGTTCGTGCGAGCGGCCGAAGTTGCGCTCGAAAACGTCGAGCTACGGACCAGCAAGTACCGCGCGAGCCGCGAGTACCGCGAGCAGATGGTTCGCACATACCTACCTGTCATCCTCAATCGCGCCGTCGAGCGTGCAAATGGGGCTGCGTTATGAGCAAACTTCACATGACGCTCAATGGCAAGCCGGTCGAAGTCGACGTGCCCGAGTCACGCTATCTCTCCGAAGTGCTGCGTAATGACCTGGGACTGACGGGCACGAAAGTCGGTTGTAATGAAGCCGAGTGCGGTATTTGCACGGTGCTGGTCGATGGCACGCCCGTCTCGAGTTGTGTCTTTCCGGCATTCAAGGCGCGAGGCGCAAATGTCGAGACCATCGAGAACCTCTCGAGCAATGGTTCATTGCATCCGTTGCAACAGGCATTCCTCGAACACGGCGCGGTGCAATGTGGCATTTGCACATCAGGCATGATCATGACGGCCAAAGCCCTCATCGATGACAAGGGTGCATCGCTGACCGAAGACGATATTGCTGTCGCACTGAAAGACACCTACTGCCGGTGTACGGGCTATCACAGCGTGGTGCGCGCCATCATGCAGGCATCGGGCCATGATATCGTCCCGTCGCCACCGCCGACCCGGCCGGCGAGTGCCGCAATTGGGCAGGCGAGACCGAACCCGAACGCGCGCGCCAAAATCGTGGGCAGTGCACGTTTCACCGATGACTATAACTTTCCGGGTACGCTGTACGCGCGTACGAAGCGCGCAGGTCTTCCGCATGCCCGCATTCGTTCCATCGACACCTCGGCCGCGAGCGCGTTGCCGGGCGTTCACGCCGTTTTGACACATGAGGATGTGCCGGGCCATAAGCGACATGGCCTGGTCATCGACGACTGGCCCGTGCTTTGCGGCGACAAGGTTCGCTACGCCGGCGACGCCGTTGCAATCGTTGCCGCGGATGCCGATGACATTGCCGCGGCGGCCGTGGACCTGATCGAGATCGATTTTGACGAGTTACCGGTTGTCGGCGACGCGGTACAGGCCGCCGAACCCGGTGCGCCACTGGTGCACGAAGGGCGCAACGATGGCAACTTGCTGAAACACATCAAGGTCGATAAAGGCGATGTCGAAGCCGGGTTCGCAGACGCCGACGTGATCGTCGAGCAGACGTATCGCACGCAGGCCACCGAGCACCTGTTTCTGGAACCCGAATGCTCGATCGGTGTACCGGCCGGTTACAACCCCGCCGAATTTGGTGGCGCGCTCGATGCTGCTGCGGTGCGTGGTGAAACGGCACAGCACAACAAGACCACGATTTACGTCGGCAGCCAGATCCCGTATCAGGACCGGAGCCAGACCGCAGCGGCCCTTGGCGTGGAGCCGAACAAGGTACGTGTCGTTGCAACGTTGATGGGTGGCGGCTTCGGCGGCAAGGAAGACATTACGGGCCAGATTCATGCGGCAATGCTCGCGGAGCAAACGGGGCGCCCGGTCAAGATGTTGTATTCGCGACAGGAAAGCCTGCTCGTCCACCCGAAGCGCCATGCTACGGTCATTCGCATGCGCACCGGAGCGAAAAAAGACGGCAGGCTCACAGCAGTGCAGGCGACTTTGTACGGCGATGCCGGCGCGTATGCGAGTCTCAGCGAAAAAGTACTCGGGCGTGCTACGACTCACGCCGCCGGTCCCTATGACGTCCCGAATGTCAAAGTCGATTGTTTCGCGATGTACACGAACAACGCGCCGAGCGGCGCACTACGCGGTTTCGGAGTGACGCAAAGTTGTTTCGCTGTCGAAAGCAACATGGATACGCTCGCCGAAAAGCTGCAACTGGATGCCGTCGAGATTCGGCGCATCAATGCGCTCGACGTCGGTAAAACGACATCGACCGGCCAGGTCATGCGCGAAAGCGTCGGTCTCAACGAGTGCATCGACAAGGTCGCGATCGACATGCGTGACGATGACTTCCGCTGGACCTGGGAAGAGGGCAGCAGCCGCTTCGCGTGGGGCGTGGCAGTCGCTTACAAGAACACGGGGCTCGGTGGCGGTGCGGCCGACAAGGCCGGTGCCGAGGTCGAAGTGTGGGCCGATGCCGGGAAGGCGACGCGGGCCGAAGTACGCATATCGTCCGCCGAGATGGGCCAGGGCCTGCCCGGCGTACTCGCTGCCTGTGCCGCAGAAGAACTCGGAATCCCGATCGAAAGCGTCAACGTCCTGCTCGGCGATACCGACTACTGCCCCGACGGCGGGCCAACGACGGCAAGCCGGCAGACTTTTGTCAGTGGCAATGCTGTACGCCTGGCGGCACAACAAGCTGCAGAGAAACTCGCAATCGACGGCGATCAGGTGCTTGTCCGATACGACTACGAAGCGCCGGAGACTCAGCCCCTTGGTACAGGTGGCGATATGCATGTCGCATTCAGCTTTTGCGCGCAGGCCGCACTCGTCGAAGTCGACATGAACACGGGTGAGGTCCACGTTCGCAAGGTCATCGCCGCGCACGATGTCGGTCGTGCAATCAACCCGTTGACGATTCAAGGCCAGATCGAGGGCGGTATCGTCATGTGCATTGGTTTCGCGTTGACCGAACATTACATTCAGGAAGGTGGCGAGCCCTGGACGAACGTCATGGCGCGCTACAAGATACCGAGCATCACACACACGCCAGCGATTACGTCGCACATTGTCGAACACAGCACTTCGACCGGGCCCTACGGAGCAAAGGGCGTCGGTGAATTGCCCAGCATTCCGACGGCCCCGGCGATTACTAATGCAATCTACCGCGCCACCGGCGTTCGCATACGCAGCCTGCCCGTCGATCAGGACGAATTGCTTCGCGCGATGCGCGACGGCAGCAGCGAGGTTGAGCTTGCATGGGGTGATCTCGAACCTATTCCGGCAATTGCCTCTGGAGGCAAACGATGAGCCTGGTACCCGACATCAACAAGAAAGTCCTCGCACGAACGATGGCACGTGCACGCGAGCGCAATATCGTGTTGCCGACGATTACGCAGCAAAAAGATCCGGGCCTTGTTCCCGTTGATATTGCGGCGCGGCTCAAGAACGTCGGTCTGTGGGACGTCGATCCTGCGAATCTGTTCCGCATCACCTGGAAAAACGAGCCTGTCGAGCACGGCGGTGGGTTCAACGATGGTAACTGGATCGAGTTTCCGCAAGCGATTACAGGCGTCGACGCGACGATCATCGGCATCGTCGGTAACTGGTTCCCGACAGGCGCACATAAAGTCGGTGCGGCATACGGTTGTCTCGTGCCGAAACTGGTCACGGGCAATTTCGACCCGGAGACACAGAAAGCCGTGTGGCCGTCCACGGGCAACTATTGCCGCGGCGGGGCGTACGACTGTGCGTTGCTCGCCTGTCCGGCGGTAGCGATTCTGCCCGAGGGGATGAGCCGCGAGCGCTTCGACTGGCTCGAGCAGATCGGTACCGACGAAATCATTGCCACACCGGGTACCGAGTCGAACGTCAAGGAGATCTACGACAAGTGTTGGGAGCTGGTGCACGAGCGCGGCGACGGCATCGTCATCTTCAACCAGTTTGCCGAATTTGGTAACGCGATATGGCACTACCAGGTGACGGGCTCGGTCATCGAAGAGATTTTCAGCAAGAACTACAGCGAAGGGCGCCGCCTGTCCGCATACGTTAGTGCAACCGGCTCCGCAGGAACGATCGCGGCCGGTGATTACCTGCGGACGCAGCACCCGGGCATTCGGGTGGTCGCGACCGAAGCACTGCAATGCCCGACTTTGCTGCAATTCGGTTTCGGCGAGCACCGCATAGAGGGCATCGGCGACAAGCACATCCCGTGGATTCACAATGTTCGCAACACCAATCTCGTGGCCGCGATTGATGATGAGCAATCGATGCAGTTGCTGCGCCTGTTTAACGAAGACGCGGGCCGCGAATGCCTGCTCGGTGAGGGAGTGGATGAGCGCACGCTGGAATCGCTCGGGTTGCTCGGCATTTCGAGCCTTTGCAACCTTGTCGCGGCCATCAAGACGGCGCGCTATTACGACATGGACAGCCGCGACGTCATTTTCACACCGTTGACCGACGCAATGAGCATGTACTCGTCGCGACTGCAGGAAATGAACGAGACGTGCGGCAAATATGACGCGCGCCAGGCCGACCGGCATTACGCACGCTATCTGCAAGGCATCGCGACGGACCACCTGCGCGAGCTGAACTACGCGGATCAAAAAGCGCTGCACAACTTCAAATACTTCACATGGGTGGAGCAACAGGGCAAGACGTCCGATGAACTGCGGCAACTCTGGGACGAGGATTTCTGGAAACAGACCTTCTCGCAGGATGTCGTGGACGAATGGGATCGACTGATCGAGGCATTCAATGGATAACAACTATCTCAACGACGCACGCCAACTCGGGGCGAACCTGACGACCTTCATGCAGGACATTATCCGCATCCCGTCGCTAAGTTCGCAAGAAGGCAAAGTGATCGAACGTATCAGGGAAGAAATGGAGAAACTCGACTTCGACGAGATCACGGTGGATCCAATGGGTAACCTGATCGGCCGCATCGGCTCAGGGCCGCGCGTAATTGCGCTTGATGGCCATGTCGATACGGTCGATGTCGGAGACCGATCGCTCTGGGACCGCGATCCGCTCTCGGGCGATATCGAGGACGGCATCCTCTACGGTCGCGGTACGAGCGACATGAAAGGTGGCGTTGCCTCGAGCGTCTATGCAGGAGGGCTGATCAAGAAACGGGGCGTTCCGGACGACGTTACGCTCTACGTAACGGCTACCGTCCAGGAAGAGGATTGCGACGGTCTGTGCTGGCAATACATCGCCAACGAGGACGGCATCCGGCCCGAGCTCGTCGTGATTACCGAGCCCACGAGCTTGCGTGTTTATCGCGGCCATCGCGGGCGCATGGAAATGGAGGTGCACACGTCCGGTATTTCCTGCCACGGCTCGGCACCCGAGCGTGGCGTCAACGCCGTGTACAAAATGGCGGGCATCATCGCCGATATCGAGTCGCTCAACGAACGCCTCGAGCCTCGCGAGCCCCTCGGCAAAGGAACCGTGACCATTAGCGAGATTCGCTCCACGTCGCCGAGCCTTTGTGCGGTCGCCGATGGCTGCACAATTCATCTCGACCGGCGCCTGACGATTGGCGAGACCGAAGCGACGGCGGTCGCCGAGATCGAGGCACTGCCTGCGGTGCAGGCCGCTGCTGCGACCGTCACGGTGCTCGATTACGCCGTGCCCAGTTACACCGGCCTGACCTACCCGACGCGCAAGTATTACCCGACCTGGGAGTTGCCCGAGGATGCGGCCGGCACGAAAGCCGCACTCGCTGCGCACCAGAATGCCTTCGGCGAAGACGCCGAAGTCGGTTTTTGGGTATTCAGCACGAACGCGGTAGCAACCGCGGGCATGCTGGGAATCCCGACGATCGGTTTCGGCCCGGGTCATGAGAAATTCGCACACGCACCGAACGAGCAGGTAGAGATCGAGCACCTCGTGCGATGCAGCGCTTTTTATGCTGCCCTTGTGGATGAATTCGCGAAGAGCCCGGCAACGGAGACCACACAGTGAATGCGACAGCCAAACCGATTACCACTAAGCTGAAAGGCCGCGACTGGCTGATGACGCAAGACTGGTCGAACGAAGAGATCGAACTCGCGCTGGATACCGCGGACCGGTTGAAGAAGGAATTCAAAAGCGGTGTGCATTCCTTACACCTGCCGCACAAGTCAGCGTTCCTGATCTTTTTCGACAAGTCCACACGTACGCGAAACTCATTCGAGGCGGGCATGACACAGCTCGGCGGACACGCTCACTTCATCGACTCCGAGACCTCGCAAATTGCGCACGGCGAGAGCCCGAAGGACATGGGCATCATCCTGTCCGGCTATGGGCACGGCATTATGATCCGCCACGACCTGGTGCCGGGAGAGGGGCAGAGCTACATGCGCGACGTGGCGCAGTGGGCGGATATCCCCGTCATCAACATGCAATGCGACGTCGACCACCCCTGCCAGACGCTCGCGGATCTCATGACGATTCGTGAGGAGTTCGGTACGAATCTGAAGGGCAAAAAGATCGCGGTGTCGTGGGCTTATGCGCCGAGTTACGTGAAGCCCATGTCGGTACCGCAGGGTCTCATCATGCTGATGACGCGCTTCGGTATGAACGTAACGCTCGCACACCCGCCGGAATACACATTGATGGACGAGCCGATGAGGCTTGCCAGGGAAAATGCCGAGCATTCCGGTGGTACGTTCGAAGTTGGCGATAACATGGAAGAAGCGTTTGCCGACGCCGATATCGTGTACCCGAAGAGCTGGGGCGTCGAGTCACTCTTCAGCAAGCCGGACGAGGCAATGAAGGTAGCCCAGAAGTACCGGCACTGGATCTGCGATGAGGCGATGATGGCAAGGGCAAAGGAAGAAGCGATTTACATGCATTGCCTGCCGGCGGATCGAGGCTGTGAAGTGACTGACGCGGTCATCGATGGCCCGCAGTCGCGAGTTTATCCGGAAGCGAACAACCGACTGCATACGGCTAAAGCGCTGATGGCGTTGACGATGTAAGGCGAGAACATGACGACGCAACCGGACAACAGAGACAAACCACTGGTGGTCATCGGCATCGGTGGCAATTCGCTGATCACGGATTCCGAGCACATGTCTGTCGTGGACCAGTATCGAGCGGCCGGCGAGACTGCGGCCCACATCGCGCCCATCGTCAATGGCGGCAGGCGAGTCGTCGTGACTCACGGCAATGGGCCGCAGGTCGGATTCATCCTGTTGCGTTCGGAGCTGGCAAAAGAAGCGTTGCACCAGGTGCCGCTCGCAAACTGCGTTGCCGATACGCAGGGCTCGATCGGCATGCAGATCGCCCAGTCGCTGCAGAACGAATTCCTGAGCCAGGGGAGGGCGCAGCAAGTCGTCGCCATCGTCACACAGGTGGTCGTGGACCCGGAGGATCCGAGCTTCGACAACCCTACGAAGCCCATCGGGCCGTTCATGAGCGAATCAGAAGCGCGGCAACATGCCGAGGATGACGGCTGGGCGATTGCCGAAGACGCGAACCGTGGCTGGCGCAGGGTCGTGCCGTCGCCGACGCCGATCGAGATCATCGAACTACCGGCGATTCGCACGCTGCTCGACAGTGGTGCGCTCGTCGTGGCGGCCGGTGGCGGTGGTATCCCGGTCATTTACAAACCCGACGGATCTTTGCGGCCACGACCGGCTGTAATCGACAAAGATGCGGCGTCCTGCCTGCTCGCGCGGGAATTGGGGGCGAAAGTGCTCGTCTTCTCGACAGACGTTGACAAAGTCGCGCTGAACTTCGGCACGCCTGAGGAGATACAAATCGAACGCCTGAATACGGCGGAATGTCGCAAGTACCTGGACGAAGGTCACTTCGCCACCGGCAGCATGCGACCCAAGATCGAGGCGGCAATCGCTTTTCTCGAAGCGGGCGGGGAAGAAGTCATCATCACCCAGCCACATCACCTGGGAGGAGCGATTCACGGCACCCACGGCACACATATCGTGCCGTGAGCGCAGAGAATCATGAACGGTAACTTATGAACCGTAACTTATGAAAGAATTTTGCTGCATCGCCTGTAACGCTACGCAAACTGCGGACTACGCAGGTTTCGTGTGCCCGTCCTGCGGCGGAAATCTCGATATCAGTTACGACTACGATGCGATCGGTACGGTCTTCGAAAGCGTCGACGGCATCTTCCGTTATGCCGCATTTCTTCCCGTAGCAAATCGGGGCGCGTCGTTCCCCTTGATGATCGGTGGTACACCTATTTACAAGGCGGAGCGACTGGGCGAATCCATCGGCTTGAGGAATCTCTTTCTCAAGGACGACACCGGTAATCCGAGCGCATCGATCAAGGATCGCGCCAGTGCCGTCGCTTTGCAACGAGCTTTGGACACGGGCGCCGATACCGTTGCGGTGGCGAGCACCGGCAACGCCGGATCATCGACGGCCTGTCTTGCCGCAGCGATGGGACTTCGTGCGGTGGTCTTCGTCCCGGAGAACGCACCCGTTCCCAAGCTCACACAGTCGCTGGCGTACGGGGCAACAGTGTTTGCCGTGCGCGGCAACTACGATGATGCCTATGATCTGTGCCTGCGCACGTCGCAGGAATTCGGCTGGTTCAATCGCAGCACCGGATTTAATCCTTTTACCCGCGAGGGCAAGAAGACCTGTTCGTACGAGATTTGGGAGCAGCTCGGCCGAGTGCCCGACCGTATCGTCGTTCCAACCGGCGACGGCAATATCCTGAGCGGTATCTGGAAAGGTTGGCGCGACCTGCATGCCGTGGGTCTCATCGACCGGCTGCCCAAAATCGACTGCGCGCAAGCAGACGCCAGCGCCGCAATCAGCCTGGCGGTGGAACAAGTTCGGAAGAGTGGTGCTGAGCCCGATTGGCTAACGCTCGCGATCGACAGCATCGTTGCCAATACCGTCGCCGATTCGATATCGGTCGATCAACCGCGTGACGGTCTGGCCGCCGTGAAAGCGATCATCGAATCCGGAGGCGAGGCGGTAACCGTTGCAGACTCCGAGATCCTCGAGTCCATACTGGAGATTGCGGGCATGTCCGGCGTCTTCGCTGAACCCGCCGCAGCCGCTTCCTGGGCTGCCACGAAACGGATGGTCCGGGAGCGGAAAATTGCGGTCGACGAACTCGTCGTCTGTCTTGTGTCAGGCAACGGACTCAAGGACGTTGCTACAGCAGGTTCGATCGTCGGCAAGCTGCGCATCATCGATCCCACGCTCGAAGCCGTGTGTGAATCACTCGGCAATCACTTGTTGGACCACTAGCAGGAGGCACGTATGGCTATCATCAATGTCCTGATCATTGGCGCACTTATAGCAACGGTCGTGGTGTTGGCTCTCGGCCTGCGCTCCATGGCTCGTGGTGGCGATTACGACCGGGAGCATGCCGAGAAATTCATGTGGGAGCGGGTGGCACTTCAGGCTTTGGTTGTCATACTGCTGGTCGCAGCGGCTGTGCTGTTGAATGAATGACGGTCCGGCTCGAGAACATCACCGCCCCGCTTTACTTCAGGAGTCTGATTCCTGAACCATCAGGCTCATTTTTTTATCGCTGGTGATAATGTGATCCAGCACCCAGTGCTTCAGGCAGTCCTCAATGGGATTTTCGGGAGAGACGCCCGTGTCGTTAAGGAACTGCATCATGCATTCGGTGTAATTATCGAGAAATTCGTTGTGCTCGCGCTTGTGTTCATCGAAAAACTCGTATTTATGTTCTTTCATGACATGCTCCTCAAGCGCGAAGTGAGCATGCATCCGAGCGTAAACATCACCGAGACATTTCGCGATCTCTGACTTTTCGTGATTGCCGGCCAGTTCTTCGTGCAGTCTGTTGATATCGTCAATCAGTACTTTGTGCTCGTGGTCCAGTTCGTCGATCCCGATCAGGAAGGAGTCATCCCATATTAAAAGTGTATCGGTCATAGTGTGGATACTCCCGCTATGGTCGAGAGAATTGATCTTGATGGCACTTGCCCAAGCATACCCTTTCCAGATTTTTCTGTATCTACTGACGGGAACAACGTGTCCGTGTGTCAATCGAGTGGCCGATGCTCGACTAATTGCGCCCGCGACTTGATCTTACCGTCCTCACGATAAACGATCATCACCGGCACATAATCGAGTACCGCCGCACAATAGAGTGACGAACTCTTGTTCTTTTTCGTGGATGTGTAACGAATCTCAACTGCATCGAAGTTGCCCAGCGGCGTACTTACTGACTGCTCCGGAAATACTTCAAATTCGTAGTCTCGCCAGCGGGCCCGGTCGAACACGGCGAAACCGGGCAGGTCCAGGTCTGCATTTAACGCCAGCATGACAGCGACATGTGCGGATATACGGTTGTGGCCGCCCGGGCGCATCGGTTCGTCGATAGCTCTCGTCTTGTAGGTTCCAGTGACACGGCCCGCCGGCTGATCGAAAACGTACTGCGTCTCGCGATGCGGCCTTGCGATCGTATCGATGCTCTCGTAATCGAGCGGTCGCAAGGCGCCGCCCACGAGCTCAAGCGATGTCGTTTCTACGATGGCGCCGCGCCTGAACATCGATACGAGCCCGCGCGTGCGCAGCGAGGTCGCGTAGACGTAGCCCGACTCGTCGTTGCGACGAAGTTCGAGCGTCATTTCACCCCGCAGGATGCCGTAGCTGACCTTGTAGGTTGCGCTGAACAGCGGCACAGGCTCCGCGAGGCAGTCCGCCGTAACGACCAGCGCCAAGAGCAAGGCTACGCAGCGGCCTGCTGAAGCCCATGCGCTACGTATATCTGAGTATTTAACTTCGCCGACAAAGCGCGTAGAAATTGAGGGAAGGCGTATCGTGTCCATTACGCGCGCAATTATAGCCTTGCCATTGCTGCTGATCTGCGGGAGCGCGACAGGAAAACCACATGACAGATGCGCTGCTCGAAAAAAGCCGGGTTCCCGATACATATCGGAAGATTGCCCGGATATACGACCTGTGGGCCTGGTTGACGGAAAGCAAAGCCCGGGATCGGTGTCTTGCATTGGCGGCAATCCAGGATGGTGAGGATGTGCTGGAAGTTGCCGTGGGAACGGGCCTGGCGTTCGAGCGGATTCTTGCGGCGAATCCGTCAGGCCGAAACGAGGGCGTCGATCTGACCGAGGCGATGCTGATCCGCGCCGAGAGTAGAGCCGCAAAGTCAGGATCGAAGAACTATCGCCTCGAAGTTGGCGACGCCTATGATCTGGACTTTCCCGATAACAGCTTCGACGTTGTTGTAAACAACTACATGTTCGACTTGTTGCCGCAACAGGATTTCCGGAGCGTGCTCGAAGAGTTTAAGAGAGTATTGCGTCCCGGCGGTCGGCTGGCGCTCGTCAACATGGCAAAAGGCGAGCGTTGGTACAACGCGATCTGGGAACGTATCTATCGAATCAATCCTGCATTGCTGGGCGGTTGCCGAGGTGTGTCGCTGCTCGCACAAATTGAAGCGTGTGGATTCAAGCAGACAAAACGCGAGTACGTCAGTCAGATGACTTTTCCGTCGGAGATAGTCATCGGCGTGGCCGAGTGAACCCGACTGGTCGAGGCAATTCGTGCGCTGAAATTATTCCGGTGCCGGCCTCAATAATCTCGAATCGACTTCAAACTTCGAGCCGTCCAGTGCCTCGAGGTTAACTTCCCAGACTTCCTCGTCCGGAATTTGGGTTCTTTCGAGTCCGGGTAATTCGCGCTCGTCGTCGACCTGCAATCCCCAGATTCGAACGTGGCGGATGCCGGCGACGGGGATGCGAGCGTCGTGGAATCGGGCGCGCAGTATCGGGTCGACGTCGTCGTTGGCCCAGGTTGCATAGCCACCATCGGCAATGGCGGCGACCTCGGTGGGCATTATGGCCTTGCTGTCTCGATCAGTCATCGTTCTCGCACCTCGAGCAACATCCTAATTCCGGCCTGTTGGGCCGGGTATCCGTACTTATGCCGATCAGTCTGCGGGCCGCGGCGCAAGCGGTCATGGCAATACAGACTGTCGCAAGTAGTCGTCGTTTCATGTCGAAGCCCGGTGCCTAGAGAGCGTCGTAGAACGCCTCCATTTTTTTGCGTTGTGCCTCGTCAGGCATGGGCCCGTGTGCGGCGCCGAAGTTGTCGTCGACGTGACGCGCTTTGGTCATACCCGGGATCGCGACCGTGGCCGCGGGATGTGACAGTGCGTATTTAAGCAGGAATTGTGCCCAGCTGCTGATGCCGAGATCCCCAGCCCAGGCTGGCATTGGCCCGTCTCCCACGGCCTTGAATATGCGGCCGCCGCCGAAGGCACGATTGATGATGACGGCCATGCCGCGGTCGGCGGCGAGCGGTAGCAGGCGGTCGGCCGCAATTCGTTGTTCGATTGAGTAATTGATTTGTATGAAGTCGAGGTCATGCCGCTGCATCGCCATTTCCATGTCCTCATACTCGCTTGACCTCGATGTCGTCAATCCGATGTAGCGGAATTGGCCCTGCTGCTGCAATTCGCGAATCAGTGGAATATTGCGCTGCCAGTCTCGAACGTTATGCACTTGCATCAAGTCTAGGGTCTCGATGCGTAGTTTGCGTGACGAATCCCGCATCTGTGCCTGGCTGTCCTCACGACCGCTATCCCGGTCGACCTTGCTGGCGACGAACAAATCGTCACGAATCCCGAGTTCCGCAATCATGTCACCCAGCACCGTTTCCGATGATCGGTAGCTCGGTGCCGTATCGACAACGGTGCCGCGCCAATCGTGAAAGCGCGCCAGGGCCTCCTTGAGGGGTGCACGCGCCTCGGCTGACTCACCAACGCCATAACGGTTCGTGCCCAGACCGATGATCGGCAACATTTCACCCGATGACGGTATTTCACGTTTGATGACGGTCGCTGGTCCCGCAATGGCTGCGGGCCCGCCGCCAGCGAGCAGAGCGCCAGTGGCGACAGCGACCTTGTTGAAATGACGTCGGGATATCTTCATCGCTCGGATAATACCGTATCATCCAGATCTGATCCGGAACGGCGGTGAACTCATGCCAGGCCTGTATTTCGAACAATTTTCGGTCGGACAGATTTTCGACCACCCCATTCGACGCACGATTACCGAGACCGACAATGTGCTGTTCACGACGATGACGCACAACCCGGCATCGTTGCACCTCGACGCCGAGTACATGAAAGGTACGGAATTCGGCAAACCACTGGTCAATAGCTGCCTCACGCTGGGCTTTATGGTCGGGATTTCAGTTAACGATACGACGCACGGGACGACTGTCGCCAATCTTGGCTGGGACGAAGTTCGTTTTCCCAGGCCCCTGTTTCACGGCGACACGATTCGTGTCGAGTCAGAGGTGCTCGAGGTGCGCGAAAGCCGGTCACGGCCGGACAATGGCATCGTCGTGTTCATGCACAGGGCGTACAACCAGAACGACGAACTTGTTGGTGAGTGCAAGCGGTCGGCACTGATGTTGAAAGAACCCGCGAATCAGCCGTGATGAACCGCAGCTTCCTGTTTGTCCCCGGTGACAGCGAGCGCAAGCTCGAAAAGGCGCTTGCGTCCGGTGCCGATGCCTTGATCGTCGATCTCGAGGATTCGGTTACGGCCGATGCGCGTCCGCGGGCACGTGAGCTGACGCGCGAGTACGTCGAGGGCAAAGACAACGTCTGGGTGAGGATCAACCCGATCGACAGCGATGACGCGATGCAAGACCTGCAAGCGGTTATGGCGGGGGCCCCTGATGGCATCGTGCTGCCCAAACCGCGCAATGCCGACGACGCGATGCGTCTTGCAATGAAACTGGACGAACTGGAGAGCCGGCACGGCATTGATGCAGGCCGAACGAAAATATTGCCGCTGTGCACCGAACGGCCACGGGCGCTGTTCGCTCTGGATGGCTACGTTGGCGCGACAGCACGTCTTGCCGGACTTACCTGGGGCGCCGAGGATCTTGCCGCCGCCGTTGGCGCCAAAGCCAATCGTGACGCGGCCGGAGGCTGGTTGCCGCCTTACGAAATGGCGCGCTCGCTTTGCCTTTTTGCTGCGGCAGCTGCCGAGGTTGCCGCTTTCGATACGGTCTTTACGGATTTTCGCGACCTTGACGGTCTGGCGCGGTATGCCTCGAACGCGGCGCGCGACGGCTTCGCCGGCATGCTCGCTATTCATCCGGCGCAGGTGGATACGATCAACAATGCGTTTACACCGAGTGTGGCGGAACTGGAGCGGGCGGAGCGAATCGTTGCGCTGTTCAACGATAACCCGGGGGTGGGTGCGCTCGGGCTCGATGGTGAGATGGTTGATCGGCCGCACCTCGTGCAGGCGCGCCGGACGATTGCGCTTGCCGAAGAGCTGAAGACAAAACAACAAGGCTGAGGGCACTGCAATGACAGATCTCTATCCTGTCGGCGAGCCGATCAATCCGGAGGCCTGGTTGGGGTACTACAACGTCGTCGATGACCTGGTCGATAATCGTCAGAATCGCGCCTAGCGGGGGCGTCAGGCCTTGATCTGATCGGGGTCGTCGTCTGACGTTAGCTGGTCTTCGAGCTCGTCGAAGTCGACGAGGTCTTCGAGCCCGTCGAGGCCGTCGATCGCATCCAGCGCCTCGACCTGTTCGTTCGGGTCGGGTTGCTCTGTCTGGTCGGTGAGTCCGGTATCCTCATCGTGCGCGGCTTGCTCTGCGTCTTTTTCCTTGGCGCGAAACTCCTTCTCGTCGAGCGGCTTGAGTTTCACCTTGGGCAGTTCTGCGTTGCCGCGGTTCGCACGCAGCGACTCTGTGATGTGTCGCTCATAGGCTTTGACGAATTCTTCCGCGAACATATGTGGAAACCGGCCGCCGCCTTTTTCGGTCATGATCGGATACAGGTCGCGGTAAAGGCCCCAGTACTTCATCTCGCTCATGAACTTGAAAAGCGGCTTGCGTCCGAGCGAGCGATCGAAGCTGGTCGTCAATTCCTCCGGGTCGAATCGTTCCGCAAATTCGAGGAACGCATCGGCCATTGCAACAAGAAATGCGTCCTGATGCGCGAGCAGGTCCTGGCAGACTTCTCGTACTGAGTCGCGCGGGCCCAGGTATTCGCCTTCCCGACCGACAAGCAGCTGCTTGATGAGGTCACCGCTGTTGTGTGACAGCTTCAATGGATTGTTGTGCCGCGGCAGAACTGACGTCTGATCCAGTCGGAATGCGGTCTTCAGGTCGCCCCGGCTTTCGAGCAACTTCTCCGTACCGGTAACAAATTCACGGAGTACTTCGCCGGCGTTGCGCATTGCCTCGGCCGCGTCAATCGATGGGTGCAGTTCGGAACGATTGATCTGCAGGCCGTCGAGGAATGCGTCAAACACATCCTGTCCGGTGAATTCCACGGATTTTGGATCTGCGATTTCAGGCTTTTCGACGGGCTGCGATTCAGCGACAGTTTCCTCGACGTCTAACGCCGGCTCGTCGCGGCCGAACAATGCCGACTCGAATTCCTCGTCGCCGGTGATTTCCTCTTCGTCGAGCAATTGAACACCGGTTTTCAGTTCTTCTTCCGGCACGAGTTGTTCGATGTTGTCGGGAACGACGGTCGTCTTCTCCTCTTCTGGCATCTCGAGGTCTTCGCCTTCGTCGATGGTGACCGCGATCTCGAAGTCGCCGAAGTGCAGGCGATCGCCATTGAAAAGACGCCGTGGATTGCCCTTGCCCACGGGTTCGTTGTCTTCGTTGATGTAGACACCGTTGGTACTGATGTCAGCGAGGTAGTAGATACCGCCCTTGCAGTCGATCGTCGCGTGCTTGCCGGATATGTAGCGGTCGGGGTCTGGCAGAATCCAGTCGTTGTGTAGCGACCGACCGATGGTGCCACCTTCTTCCCGGAATTCGCGTACCGCGTCGTCGCCGACGATGTCGCGATGCTCGCTGATGATTTCCAGTTTGAGGGGCATGCTTTACTCGCACCGTCGCTGCCGCACGGCAAACCGCCGCCCGGTCAGGGGCTCTGTGCAAATAGTGCAGTGAATGAAAGACTTACGCTGCCAAGCAGTTCACATAATCGATGCGACATGGTCCCTGGCTGGTGCCATGATTGCTAACCAGAGACCATATGTGACAAGTTCGCCGGCGACCGCAAATCCTGCACCCGTTGCGGTTGTTTTGGGTAAACTACGCGCCCGCGCGCGATCCGCGACGAGGCACACGGCACGGATGTTCACATCACCATGAGCAGCAATACTCTCTACAAAATCGCATTTATGAGCCAGGGGCAGGTGTATGAAATTTACGCCCGCGAGGTTAGTCACGGTGGACTGTTCGGGTTCATCGAAGTCGAGGAACTCGTGTTCGGCGAGCGCTCAAGCGTCGTTGTCGATCCGTCCGAAGAGAAGATCAAGTCCGAGTTCGAAAATGTGAAGCGCACCTACCTGCCGATGCATTCGATCATCCGCATTGACGAGGTGGACAAGCAGGGCACGTCGAAAATCTCCAAGGTCGAAGGCAACGTCACGCCATTCCCGATGCCCATCTACACCCCATCTGACTCGAACTCCTGATCGCCGCCCCGCTTGCAGCGGGGCCGGGGTCTAGTATTATCGCGGTCTACCCATTCGCCGCTATGCAAGGCCGTCGCGCTTGTCGAAACCTGCCGCTGATCTCGTGATTCAGACACCCGTCGACATGTTGGAACTGGCTGGCCAACCTGCGCTGTCGCAATTCCGGCTGGATAAGCTCGGACGCGCGCTAAAAAGGGTCGACGATCGCGTTAAAGGTGTTGAAGCCCGCTACACCTTTTTCGTCGACCTCGCGGAACCGCTGTCTGACGAACATCGCAAGCGCCTCCGGGCACTACTGTTGTCAGGCGAGCGGCCCGGCAAGTTGTCCAAAGGTTCGTGCAAACTCTTCGTCGTGCCTCGTCATGGCACGATTTCACCCTGGTCGAGCAAGGCGACGGACATCGCGATTGCCTGTGACCTGACTTCGGTACGACGCATCGAGCGTGGCATCTGCTACGCATTGCAGTTCCGTGGCCGGCCGGCGCAGGAAGTGGTCTTACAGTTGTCGCGGTTGCTGTTCGACCGCATGACTGAAACCGTGCTCGAAGTCAGTAGTGACGCAGCGGCACTTTTTCAGGCACATAATCCCGCGCCCCTGGTCGTGATTCCCCTGAAGGCTGAAGGCCGTGACGCTCTTGTGACGGCGAACACCGAACTCGGGCTGGCGCTCTCCGGTGACGAGATTGACTATCTAGTCGCGAGCTACCGGGACCTCGATCGCGATCCCACCGATGCCGAACTCATGATGTTCGCGCAAGCGAATTCCGAGCACTGCCGCCACAAGATCTTCAACGCCGGCTGGATCATTGACGGCGAGCCTCAGGACGAACGTCTGTTCGGCATGATTCGAACGACGACGGAAGCGAGTCCGGCCGGCGTGATTTCCGCGTATTCGGACAATGCTGCCGTGATCGAGGGCTCGCAGACGTCACGGTTGATGCCGGCAAGCGCCGATCGCGAGTACACCTACTACGACGAGCCTGTGCACATCCTGATGAAAGTGGAAACGCACAATCACCCGACGGCAATA
>Ga0255054_10000829_pt1 | contig 18149 bp, 16 predicted proteins | sample JV7_2_23_MG_FD_188634 | JGI IMG/M metagenome (GOLD analysis project Ga0255054, IMG submission 188634) | Seawater microbial communities from Jervis Inlet, British Columbia, Canada - JV7_2_23 | ecosystem: Environmental > Aquatic > Marine > Inlet | place: Canada: British Columbia | collected...
ACAGTCCACTAGTCACCAGGGCTCAGCGAGTCGAAATGATCCCATCCCGCGATCGGCAGCGGGATTGTGGTGCCATCCCTCTTCAGCAGTAGATCTTGCTCCTGGGTGAGTCTTCCAATCTGGCGGGCGCCGAGGCCTGCTGGAGGTTGCGACCGCGGCGGCAGGGTAAAGAGAAGGGCATAGTCCTCGCCGCCACCGAGCATGGTGCCTTGCGGCGGCAGGTCCAGCTTGCGGCAAAGCGACGGCAAGCTGGCCGGGCAGGGCAGAGTCGCAATGTCTACGATGCCACCCACTCCGCTCTCGCGGCAGAGTCGATGTAGATCGATCGCCAGACCATCCGAGACGTCGATGGCCGCGACTCGTCGTCGGGCGGCCAGCCATTTGCTGACCGCCAGCTGAGGCTCGGGGGCCAAATGGCACCGGACAGCTCGCCTGGAAAGCCGTTGTTCCGCGATCGATAGCCCTGGCAGTTGCGGTAGCTCCACCCGGCGTCCCTCTATGCGGGCACCGAGCTCCAGGAGACGACGCCCGACTGCAGAGAGTCCAATCGTTCCGGCATGCCACAAACCGTCATCAGCCCGACCGTTGCTTCTCGCCAACCACCGACAACCTGCAGGGCGAGTGCCCAAGAGCGTCAGAGAGGTCGTGACCTTGTCGTTTCTGGCCAGGTCACCCCCGGCGAGCTCCAGGTCGAGGCGCTGGCAGGCAGCGATGAAGGCTGCAAGAAATCGCCGGGCGTCGAATTTCTTCGGGCAGCTCAGCGCCAGGAAAGCATAGGTGGGCACGGCTCCCATGGCTGCCAGATCGGAGAGATTGACAGCAAGGAGTCGGCGGGCGATAAGGGCGGGGTCCAGATTCCTTGGAAAGTGGATCGTTTCGATCTGATGGTCCTGAGTAACAGCCCACGGGCCGCCGGCAGGCAGGACTGCGCCATCGTCACCGACCCTGTCGAAACCACTCCTCTGGAGCCGCCGTCGGAGCCAGGCGTGAAGTCGGTCTTCGGCTCCCAGTGTCATCTTGTCCGGTACCAGTGGACTGTAACGTTCAAACGCCTAGCGCCTGAGCGGCCCTCGGGCCCGATCTCGGCGTTGCGCCTCCTCGACATAGCCCCACTATGCCTGCGTCCGCGCGCCTTGATCTCGAACCCGATGACTCGCACATCCACCAACCGTTTGCACGTTACAGCCCACTAGCGGGATCTCTGCCGTCTCCTCTTGACCTTCAACAGGGCCAGATCCAGAACATCCCGCATATGTTCGACAAAGTGGAACTCGATACCAGCCTTGAGCTTATCTGGGATCTCGACCAGGTCGCGCTCATTGAGCTTGGGCAGAACCATGGTCTTGACGCCAGCTGCCTTGGCTGCCAATACTTTCTCTTTGAGTCCACCGATGGGAAGAACGTCGCCCCGCAGGGTGATCTCGCCGCTCATCGCCAATCTACGATTGACCGGGCGTTGCATCAGGCACGAGACCAGGGCCGAGGCGATGGTGATCCCGGCCGAAGGGCCGTCTTTGGGTATCGATCCGGCTGGCACGTGGATATGGATATCGTGCTTCGTGAAGAAGTCGGAGCTGATCTCGGTTGTGGCGCAGAAAGACCTGGCATAGCTCAGGGCCGCCTGGGCCGACTCCTTCATGACGTTACCCAGTTGCCCGGTGAGGTTCAGATCGCCCTTTCCAGGCACCATGACCACTTCGATGAATAGCAGGTCGCCGCCAGCGGCCGTCCAGGCGAGGCCTGTTGCCACACCGATCCGGTCCTGTGTCAAGAGCTCCTCACTGAAGTGGCGTGCAGGTCCCAGGAGCTCGGCGACCTTGCTCACCGTGATCGAGGACTTGGATCGCTTGCCGTTCGCCACCTGCACGGCCACTTTTCGGCAGATGGCTGCCAGCTCGCGCTCGAGATTGCGCAGGCCGGCCTCCTTGGTGTAGTCACCGATGGTGCGTCGAATCGAGGCGGTGGTGAATGAGATGTGCTTGGAGAGCAGACCGTGTTGATCGACCTGTTTCGGGATCAGATGACGGCGAGCGATGTGGAGTTTCTCCTCCTCCGTATAGCCACTGAGTCGGATGACCTCCATGCGATCGAGAAAGGCGGGTTGAATCGGATCCAACAGGTTGGCGGTGGTGATGAACATCACCTTCGAAAGATCGTAGGCGACGCTCAGATAGTGGTCCCGAAAACTGAAGTTTTGCTCGGGGTCGAGCACTTCGAGGAGAGCCGAGGAGGGGTCGCCGCGAAAATCTGCTCCTACTTTGTCGATCTCGTCCAGCATGAACACGGGATTGTTGGTACCCGACCGGGTGATCCCCTGAATGATTCGACCGGGTAATGCACCGACGTAGGTGCGGCGGTGGCCCCGGATTTCGGCTTCATCGCGAACGCCACCGAGGGAGATCCGAATGAACTCCCGACCCAGCGCTCGAGCAATCGACCTGCCGAGCGAGGTCTTACCTACACCCGGTGGGCCCACAAAGCAGAGAATCGGTCCCTTGGTGTCCGCTTTCAGTGTGCGCACGGCCAGATACTCGAGAATCCTGTTCTTGACCTTTTCAAGGTCGTAGTGATCCTCATCCAGGATGCGACGGGCCCTCTTGAGATCCAGCTGATCTTCACTCTGAATCGCCCAAGGCAGACCCGTGAGCCACTCGAGATAGGTCCGTGTGATGGCGGTCTCGGCACTGTCGGGATGTCCGCGCTCGAGTCTTTTGAGTTGTCGTTCGAGCTCTTCGAGAGCCTCGGTCGGCAGCTCCTTCTCTTTGGCCAGACGTCGGAAGTTCGAGACCTCTTCGTCGAGCTCTTCACCCTCACCCAGCTCCTGTTGGATTGCCTTTAGCTGCTGCCTCAAAAAGTACTCACGCTGCCCCTTGTCCATCTCACCCCGGGCCTGGAGGGAGATCTCCTGTTGCATCTTGAGGAGTTGAATCTCCCGCAAGAGCAGGTCGCTGACCTTCTTGAGCCTCTTCAAGGGCGAGATCGTCTGCAGGATCTCTTGCGCGTCTTCGGGCCTGAGCTCCAGGTTTCCTGCTGCCAGATCAGCCAGACGGCCGGGATCGTCCAGATTGGCGGCAATGATCATCACTTCGGGTGAGATGGTCTTGCCGAGATTGACGACCGTGTCCAGACCTTCCTTGACGGTTCGTATTTGGGCTTCCAGCTCGAGATCCAACTCGTCCTGAATCGGCTCATCCAACTGCTCGATCTTGGCCTTCAGATACGGCTCCGATTGACCTATGTGCTCGATACGGGCTCTACTCAGGCCCTGCACCAGGATGCGGATTCGTCCGTCTGGGAGCTTGAGCATTCTCATGATGAGCGCCGCAGTGCCAAACATGTGCAGGTCGCCCTCGTTGGGATTCTCGACGGCGGAGTCCTTCTGGGTGACCAGCATGATGATGCGGTTCTCGGCCAAGGCCTGGTCGACCGCCAGAATGCTTCTTTCGCGGCCTACCGAGAGCGGCAGAATGATGAAGGGGAAGATCACGGTGTCCTTCAGCGCCAACACCGGCAGCACATCCGGAAGCTTCATGGATACATCGGCAATATCGGTCTGATTGGGCGTGGTGCTCATCGTTTCTGGTCCAAAAGTTCCTTGAGCTCGGTCATAAAGGCATCGATGTCTTCGAATCGTCGATAGACGGACGCGAACCGTACATAGGCTACCTGGTCGAGGTCCTTCAGCTCATCCATGATGAACTGACCGATCTCCTGCGTCGTGATCTCTCGGTCTTCGCGTTCGTGAACCTGGTGCTCGACGGCATCGACGATCTCGTCGAGACGTCTTGCCGGCACGGGACGCTTCTCGCATGCCTTGTAGAGTCCTACCAGCAGTTTCTTGCGGTCGAATTCCGTGCGGCTGCCGTCGCGTTTGACCACCATGAAGGGGATATCCTCGATGCGCTCGTACGAGGTATAGCGACGTCCGCAGTCGAGGCATTCACGCCGCCTGCGAATCGTATGGCTGTTTTGGCTTTCCCGAGAATCAACCACACGGTCGTTGTTCTCGTTGCAGAACGGGCACCTCATGTGGGGCTCTGGCGAATGGCGGCCGCTGATCAGCCTGGGATCAGCTATCCGTCGGGATTGAGCCGAATGTTGAGTTGCAGTAGCACTTCTTTGGGGTTGGGGTGGCTCTGCAACTCGAGCTCTACACCCCGAATCTCATGTACCAGCTGCTGCTCATCGTCCTCTAGTCGGAGGTTCAGCGACAGCTTTTTTGCCCGGTGGAAATCACCCTCCGAAAGCTGCATGAGGACATCTCGGCTGAGTCTGCCGTCACCGTCATCTGGCGGTGCCGCCGCTGTTTGCGGCAGGGTGGGTCCTGGTGCTGCAGTCGGGCGGGATTCCGTTGGTGCTGGCGTCGCGACCGCAGTGGCTGCTGCCGCTGCAGGTCTCGGGACGGTGGACGGCGGGGTCGGTCGTGCAACGGGTGCTCGCCGCTGCGCCTTTGCCGTTGTCGCCTCATCCAACCGAATCGGAACTTGACTCGGTGCTGGGATCTGGGGCCTGGCCTGCCGAGAAGGTCCCTCCTCGAGTTGCTTCTTGAGCGCACCCAGGGTCAAGCGAGAGATGGCCCGCAGCGTCTCGAAGACTCCGACGCCCGTCAGAGCTGCAGCATCCACGGCCGGCGCCTCGCGGCTGTTGAGAGATTCGTCCAGCTCTTGCTTCGAGCAGATGTCTTTGAGGTCTTGCTTGTTGTACTGGAAAACCAGCGGCACGGTGTCCATGACGATACCGAGCTCGGCCAGGTTGGTACCCAGATTGCCCAGGGATTCGATGTTCGACGGCAGCATCGGACGCTGGGAGTCGGCCACAAAAACGATGCCATCGACGCCCTTGAGCACCAGCTTTCGGGTGGTGTTGTAGAAGACCTGACCCGGAACCGTGTAGAGCTGGATCTTGGTCTTGAACCCCGCAATCGTGCCCACCTCGAGAGGCAGAAGATCGAAGAAGAGGGTGCGATCGCTCTTGGTCTCCAGGGAGACCATCTCGCCGCGGGATTTCGGTGTGGTGTGGCCGTAGATGAACTGTAGATTTGTGGTCTTGCCGCAGAGGCCAGGACCGTAATAGACGACCTTCACCGTCATCTGCATGGTACTGAAGTTGAAGGTAGCCATCCGAATAGACCCTTGTCTGACTGTCAGGGCGGATCGATAGTAACACTCGGGTCTACCCAGGACTATGAACGAAGTAACTTCCTGCGGTGATGGAGGGTGCGCTGGGCTAGCAGATCGAGCAAATCTGCCAGGTCGGGATCGATGGCGCGCAGCTCTGCGATTTGAGCCTGATGGCCTTGGAAATCGCCACGGGCCACCGGTCCCGTGATGGCATCGCCAACCGATTCGCTGTTCCGAGCTTGCAGGAGGGCGCCGCGAGCCAGCTCGAGATAGCCGTCGATGACTGCGGGGTCCAACTCCAGAGTCTCCGCCAGCTCTGCGGTGCTAGCCAGGAGAGTGACCACGCCACCAGCTGCGATGGTGGCCGAAAGGTGGTAGAGGCTGCGGGCGCTTGGCGGGATTTCGACCGGGACGCCAGAGCAGGCGAGAGCCAGTCGCTGGGCAAGCGCCCGAGCCTTGGGATCTCCATCGATGCCGAATACCGTTCCCTCGGCTGCGGCCGCACTGCTGAGGACCCTGGGAAATGCCTTCAGGGGATGGATGGAGCCTATAGCCCGATCACCCCGGCGCAGAGCGGCGAGGATCTCACCGGGGAAGCGGCCGCTGGTGTGGAGGGTCACGGTTGCCTGATCACAATCGGCCAGCGTCTGGATCACGTCTGCCAACGCCGGATCGGACACGGCCACCAACAGGAGGTCGTCGTCGGCGCTGGAGAGCCTCTCCAGACTCGTGAAGTGCCCTCCGAGCTTGTCGATCAACTGTCGTGATGAAGCCTGACTCCGGGCCGCTACTGAGGTAAGCCGAGCACCCTTGGAGACGATCCAGTGGGCAAGACTCGAACCTACTTTGCCTGGGCCGACCAGAGAGAAATCGACTCCCGCAAGCGGTGCTTGTTGGATGTTCATTGCGTTACAATGAATTCGTCGAGATTGTGGCATCATGCCACAGCGAGCGCTCCCGTACCCGGTTGTGGAAACCGGGAACGTGGAAGTGTAGCAAGTCGATGAGTCCGATGAACGCAGCCAACAGACCATCCGGCAGGGACCGAAGGATCCTCAAGGATGTGATCCACACGTTTATTCACACCGGTGCGCCAGTGAGCTCGCGCTCGGTGGCTCGATTGGCGGAGCACGGACTATCACCGGCAAGCATTCGAAACGTGATGGCGGATCTCGAGGACAGCGGGTTTCTGTCCCAGCCCCACATCTCGGCCGGTAGGGTCCCTACCACAGCTGGTTACCACTACTACATCGACACCCTGATGCCGACTCATCAGCTCTCCGAGGAGAAGCGCCGGTACATTCAGGAGAACCTCGCCGAGGTGCTGACGGATGTAGAGGAGCTCATGGGGGTCGTCACCCATCTGCTTTCCGAGCTCACGCACCAGATCGGTCTAGTCCTGGCGCCGACGATAGGGGAAACCAGGATCAAGGGTATCCACTTCATGAAGCTTTCCGGCCGCCGGGCGATCTGCGTCTTGGAATCTGAGGGCGGCTTGTTGGAGCATCGCATCGTCCAGACCACACAACTGATGTCCCCGGAAGACCTGTTGAGGATCTCCAACTACCTGACAGAACATCTTTCAGGTCTTTCCCTGAAGAAGATCCGTGACCAGTTGCTCTCTCTGATGGCCGATGATCGAGCTCAGCTCAACGACCTCTTGGAGAGTGCGGTTTCTTTAGCGCAACAGGCTCTGGGCACCGAGGAAGAGCCAGAGCTACTTTTCGAGGGGACGGAGACGGTTCTGACCCAGCCGGAATTGTCAGACATCGTTCGGGTTCGAAAGCTGCTGGAGACATTTACTGACAGGGCTGAATTGGTTCGTATGCTGGATCAATTGATCAAAGGTGGCGGGACTCGCGTCATCATAGGTGAGGACAGTGATCTAACTTCGGATCTGGACTTCAGTCTCGTCGCCACGACCTATGGTTCGACGGACAGGGTTTTGGGCGCACTGGGCATATTCGGCCCGTCACGGATGGAATATGAGAAGGTCGTTCCGTTGGTGGATTTCCTGGGCAGGAAAGTAAGCGAGACCCTGATCGGCGGTGAGCAGAGGAAGTCCTGATGGGTAAGGAGAGGAGAATGGCGGAGGAAGACCTCGCGCAGGAAGAACAACAATCGGAGGATGAGTTTGATCTCGACTCCGAAAATAATGGCGATCTCGAGAGCGCCATGCAGGAAGCTCTCGAAGCCGTGGAGAAGGCTAGCCAGACCCTGAAGACTCACGAAGAGGACGAAGAAGACACGGATCCCGCCGTCGGCGACGTTCAGGTGGCTGATGTAACTCAGCTCGAGGACGAGGTCGCCGATCTTCGCGACCGGGCGGCTAGAACACTGGCGGATTTCGAGAACTTTCGCAAACGGATCGAACGTGAGCGTGGCGAAGAGCGTCGCTATGCCGCCTTCGATGTCCTGCGGGAATTCCTGGCGGTCGTCGACAATCTGGAGCGCGCTCTGGCTGCCGATGGTCCGGAGGATGATCTGAAGGTCGGAGTCGAGCTCATTCACCGACAGATGAAGGACCTGATGAAGAACTCTGGTGTGGAGAGGATCAGGTCTCTCGGTGAGGAATTCGATCCCCGCTTTCATGAGGCAGTCACCCACCACGAAGACTCCTCGGTGACGGCACCCACCGTCAGCGAAGAGCTCCAAGCTGGCTATCTCATGCACGACCGTCTCCTGCGACCTTCGGTCGTGAAAGTAGCCATGCCTCTTGAGGGTGACAGCGACGCGGACCCGACAGATCCGGAAGAAAGGTTGTCTCGTGAGCAAGATCCTCGGAATTGATCTCGGCACCACCAACAGCTGCGTAGCGGTTGTCGACGTGGCCGCTCCCCGAGTCATCAGCAACCGTGAGGGAAGCCGTACCACCGCCTCCATCGTGGCGTTTACCGATGATGGCGAGCGTCTGGTCGGACAGATCGCGAAGCGTCAGGCAATCATCAATCCCAGGAATACGGTCTTCGCTGTCAAGCGCCTTATCGGCCGAAAGTTCAAAGACGCGGAGATGGAGAAAGCCCGGCACGTTCTGCCGTTTCCCCTGGTCGAGGCGGCCAATGGCGATGTCGCCATTCAAGTGCGAGATCGCCAGTACAGCCCGGAAGAGATCTCCGCCTTTGTCCTGCGCGAGATCAAGGGCTTTGCAGAAGAGGCCCTGGGCGAGGAGATCAAGGAAGCCATCATCACCGTTCCGGCCTATTTCAACGACTCTCAACGGCAGGCGACCCGGGACTCGGGGCGCATCGCCGGTCTAGAGGTGCTGCGGATCATCAATGAGCCAACCGCCGCTGCTCTCGCCTACGGGATCGAAGGGATCACCGATAGTCGAACCATTGCTGTTTACGACCTCGGGGGTGGCACTTTCGATATCTCGATTCTCGAGCTGTCTCAGGGGGTCTTCGAAGTCAAGGCGACCTCCGGTGATACCTACCTGGGGGGAGAGGATTTCGACCAGCGCGTAATGGACTGGATGCTTGCCGAGTTCCAGAACGAAACCGGGATCGACCTGCGTGCTGACCGCATGGCCCTGCAACGGTTGAAGGAGGCTGCCGAACGCGCCAAGTGCGAGCTCTCGACGGCTGAAGAGGCTCCCATGAATCTACCGTTCATCTCCGCCGACGAGAGCGGTCCGAAGCACTTCTCGCGCACTCTGACGCGAGAAGCGTTCGAGACCATGGTGGCCGATCTGGTCCAGCGCACCGAGGTCCCGTTTCTGGAAGCCATGGAGGCGGCGGATGTCACGCCGGATCAGATCGACGAGGTGCTTCTGGTCGGAGGGCAGACGCGAACCCCGATGGTGATGGAGCTGGTGGAGAAGGTCTTCGAGCGGGCTCCAAATCGGGAGATCAACCCCGACGAAGTGGTAGCCATCGGCGCGGCCATTCAGGGTGGCATCCTCAGGGGTGATATCAAGGACATCGTGCTGCTGGATGTGACGCCTCTCTCCCTGGGTGTGGAGACCCGGGGCGGGTTGTTCACAAAGCTCATCGAACGCAACTCGACGATTCCGACGAAGGCGACCCAGATCTTCACCACTGTCGTCGATAACCAGGACAAGGTGGAGATTCATGTCTTGCAGGGAGAGCGGGAGATCGCGCAAGAGAACAAGTCGTTGGGTAAGTTCGACCTGGTCGGTATTCCACCAGCGCCACGTGGAGTGCCCCAGGTCGACGTGACCTTTGCCATCGACTCCAACGGCATCGTCAACGTCTCGGCACGGGACATGGCGACCAACCGCTCGCAGAGTGTACAGATCAATCCTGCCGGTGGTCTGTCGAAGGAAGAGATCGATCGACTTCTGGAGGAGGCCGAGGAGTACTCGAGGGAGGATGCCGACAGGCGGGAGTTGCGACGTCTCAAGAACCGACTCGAGGGTCTGATCTATACCAACGAGAGGGTTTTCGACCAGCTGCAGGAGACCGTGGGCGAAGAGGCTCGGCAGCGAATTCGCGAGATCATCTTGAAATCGCGAATGGCTCTGGCCAGCGGCGAGCGGGCCGATCTCGAGGCCGCCATGTTCGACCTCAGCAGCGTCTCTCGGCAGCTGTCCGAATTCATGCTTCAGCAGCCCGATTCCACCGAGCAAGGCGAGTTCCACTAGACTCGATCGAGCTTGATGGCGACAACTCGCGACTACTATGAAGTTCTGGGGGTCTCTCGGGATGCCTCTGGGCGTGAGGTAAAGACCGCATACCGAAAGCTCGCGGTTCGGCATCACCCCGATCGGAATCCCGACGACAAAGAGGCAGAAGCAAGGTTCAAGGAGGCCGCCGAGGCCTACGCTGTACTCTCCGATCCTGACAAGCGGGCACGCTACGATCAATTTGGCCATCGGGGTGTCTCGAGCACTGGTTTTGGCGGTTTCGATGCCACGACCTTTGGTGACTTCGCCGACATTCTGGGCGATTTCTTTGGCATGGGCTTTGGCGATCTGTTCGGCGGTCGGCGGAGTGGCGGGGGCGAGCCTGGCGCCGATCTGAGATATCGACTCCGCCTCGATCTGGAACAGGCGGCCTTTGGTACCGAAGAGGCCCTCACGGTCCCGAGGCTGGAGACGTGCTCTACCTGCGAAGGCAGCGGCAGCGCTGACAATGCCACTCCGGCTGCCTGCTCAGCCTGTGGCGGATATGGGCAGGTCCGCATCAGCCAGGGGCTGTTTAGCGTAGCCAGAACATGTCCCCAGTGTCGTGGCGAGGGTCGGGTCGTTACCGACCCATGCAAGGACTGTCATGGTGAAGGCCGCGTCGAGTGCGAGCGGTCTATCGAAGTGAAGATTCCCGCGGGTGTCGACACGGGAACGCGATTGCGGCTGACGGGTGAGGGAGAACACGGGCGAAGGGGTGGTCGCACCGGGGATCTCTATGTGGACATCCTGGTCCAGGACCATCCGACTTTCGAACGCGAAGGACCCCACGTGCGAAGTTGGCTGAATCTCTCTTATGTCGAGGCTGTGCTAGGAACGACAGCCGAAATCGAAACCTTGCACGGAACCACATTCGTGGAGATTCCTCCCGGCACTGCCCATGGCAAGGAGTTTCGGATTTCGCGTCAGGGCATCGCGAGGTTGGATGGACGCGGACAGGGAGATCACATCGCTCGTGTTCGTCTCGACGTCCCTCATCCGAGGCATCTGTCGGAAACCGAAATCGAGATTCTCCGACAATTGGCTGAGGCGCAGGGCAAAGAGGTCCGGGGAGAGCGTGGGGTGTTGAATCGGGTCCGCGACCTATTCGGATGACCGGGATCTAGACTAGGAAGCAAGGGAAATACCCAACAAATATATACGTCTCTGTTTTCGAGTGGCGACCTCCGAAGAGGATCGGTTCTTAGCGGAGATGTGGTTACTGGCCGCCGGTTTCGATGTGACACTTGCTAACATCCTGCCGGCGAAGCTGCAATCCGAGATACCCATACGTGTGGACCTTCTCAAACCGGCTGCGCAAGTTCTGATTTCCGGGATTCTCGCCGAGCAGGAAGCGAAGGTACTGGCTTAGATGGCAGGATGCGGTGTGCGATATCGAGATCGCCGCTTGAGCGGTGGGTGGGTGGCACTGTAAGTGGAGCGCGCTCGGCCATGATCACGATGGTGGTGTCTCCTGGGGATCTAAAGGAGGCCGAAGTCGTGGTCGAGGGTGCCTCGTATCGGCATCTGTTTCGTGCTCGCCGGCTCGCCAACGGGGATACTGTTCGATTAGTGGATGGGCTCGGCACTGCCCGATTCAGCCGCGCAGTCGAGATTTCCAGAACAGCGGCTCGCCTGGAGCTCGGTAACTCGGCGCCGGCAAACGAGCCTCAGAAAAGGGTGGAGTTGTTGGCGCCAATACCCAAGGCCACTCGTCTGGCCTGGATGGTAGAGAAGGCCACCGAAGTGGGCGTCGGTGCTATCCGCTTGATTCAGACTGCCCGCGCACCCAGGACGATTGGCGCCAGCTCTCTCGATCGACTCCGGCGAGTGGCAACGGCTGCTGTAGAACAGTCCCATCGGTCTGTCGTTCCGGCAATCACCGGTGTTCATCCATGGACCGAGATTCAGACACTCCTGGAATCGGCCTCCGAGCGTTGGGTCATGCAGCCGGGTGCCGAGTCGGTGCCTGCCCCGTCGCCATCGGCCCCGTCGTGCTTGCTGCTCGGGCCTGAAGGGGGATGGACAAAGGGTGAGTGGAACGAGCTGCTGGATAGGGAGTGTCGGCCACTCGGTCTGGGGACCACAGTGCTGCGATTGGAGACTGCTGCGATCGTAGGATGTGCGGGGCTGCTGATTAGCGACATATTTCGATAGCGACACATTCCATTGACAGCTCGAATGGGGGTCGCTACCCTGGGGTCGAGGTCCGATTCCGTACAGCCTGGTACTGGTCCAGAGGAGTAGTCTCATGAATCTAAACGACTTACTCAAAATCGCGATCGAGCGCAAAGCCTCGGATCTTCATTTGAAGGTCGGTACACATCCTGTTGTTCGTGTGGATGGAGATCTCGAGCCGCTACCTGATTTCAAGCGGCTGATGCAGGAGGACACGGTCTCCATGGGGTTCTCGATCATGAACGCCCGCCAGAAGCAGCGGTTCAAGGAAGAGTTCGAGATCGATATCGCCTACTCGGTCCCTGGTCTGGGACGCTTCCGTTGCAATATCTTCCAGCAGCGGGGCTCTGTCGGGCTGGTCCTGCGTGTGATTCCTGCCCGCATCATGACCATACGCGAGCTACTTTTGCCGAAGGTTCTTGAAAAGCTCTGTCTCGAGCGCCGTGGTTTGGTGCTGTGCACGGGAACCACCGGTTCTGGTAAGTCGACCACCCTGGCCGCAATGATCGACCACATCAACAGCAACCGTCTCGAGCACATCGTCACGATCGAGGATCCCATCGAGTTCCTTCATCGTGACAAGAAGGCCATCGTCAATCAGCGAGAAGTCGATGTGGATACCCGCGGTTTTGCACCCGCGATGCGTGTTGCGCTGCGTCAGGATCCCGATGTCATTCTCGTCGGTGAGATGCGCGACTACGAGACGATCGAGACTGCCCTGTTGGCGGCAGAGACCGGTCATCTCGTCCTGTCCACATTGCACACCTTGGATGCCACCGAAACGATCAACCGCGTGATCTCGGTATTCCCACCTCATCAGCAGAAGCAGATCCGCATCCAACTGGCCGCGGTTCTGCGGGCCGCCGTCTCGATGCGGCTGGTGCCGCGAGCGGATGGTACCGGGCGTGTGCCAGCGGTCGAAGTGATGATCGCGACACCCTATGTTCGCGAGTGCATCGAGAACAAGGAACGGACCAAATTCATCCGCGAGCAGATCGCGGTTGGAACCAGCCAATACGGCATGCAGACCTTCGACCAGTCGCTCTACCAGCTCTACAAGACCGGCTTGATCACACTCGACGAAGCCCTCCGCCGGGCCTCCAATCCAGACGAGTTCAAGCTCAAGGTTCAGGGCGTCCAGTTCACGGCCGATATCGCCCGCGAACAGATGGAATCCACCCTCGAGCTGTCGGAGGAGAATGCCCTCATGGGCGATGACTCGGCGTTCGACGTCGACAACGCCTAGGAAAACCTGTCTTGGGGGACTGCCACGAAAAGGCGCTCGATCTGATCGCCCGACGCCCCCATTTTCAACGCGAGCTCGAACAGAAGCTCAACAGTCGCAAATTCCCTCCGGAAGAGATCGAGAAGAGCCTGGCGGAGTTGGTCCGCTTGGGCCTTATCGACGATTCGGCGCACGCGCGAGATCTGGCCGCTGGTCCCATGACCCGAAAAGGCTTCGGGCCCCGCCGGGTCAGGGTGGAGCTTCTACGCAAGGGTGTGGATGAGGAAGTGATCGAAGCGGTTGTGGCGGAGATGTTCTCGGATCCCGAAGAGGAGCTGCGCCGCGCGCGGCAGGCTGCCCGGCGACTGGCGATCGGTCGGGCTGGGGACGAGGATCGTCTGGCGCGGCATCTGAATCGCAAAGGATATTCCAAGGCGGTGATTCTGAGCGTCCTGCAGGAAATGACTACCGATTGAGATCGAGCCCCGCCCGGGGTATCGTGCTATCGTCACCCGTTCGTAAGGCCCCTCCTACTGCGGAGTTGAGGTCCGGTTGCCAGTATCCAGGGATCGTCTCAGCCGATGAAAAGCAGCGACATTCGTCAGAGCTTCTTGGACTTCTTTGCCGAGAGGTCTCATCGAATCGTGGCCAGTGCTCCGCTGGTCCCGCACGGTGACCCCACCCTGCTATTCACCAATGCGGGTATGGTTCCTTTCAAGGAATACTTCGTGGGTGCGGACAAGCCACCGTCTCCGCGCGCTGTCAGCGTCCAGAAATGCATGCGAGTTTCCGGCAAGCACAACGATCTCGAAAACGTCGGTCCGAGCCCGAGGCACCATACCTTCTTCGAGATGCTGGGCAACTTCTCCTTTGGTGACTACTTCAAGGAGGAGGCGATCCGGTTCGGGTGGGATCTGGTTACCGAGGTCTGGGGGCTTGACCCAGATCACCTGGCGGCCACCGTCTTCGAGGAAGACGACGAGGCGGCCGGTCTTTGGCAGCAGATCTCTACTCTGCCGCCCGACAGGATTGTCCGGGCCGGACACAAGGAAAACTTCTGGGCGATGGGAGACACCGGACCCTGCGGACCCTGTAGCGAGATCTTCGTGGATGTCTCTCCCGGGGAGCCCCGGGTGGCGTGGGATGACGGCACCGACAGTGGCCGCTATCTCGAGATCTGGAACCTGGTGTTCATGCAGTTTGTCCGTGATCATGAAGGTCGGATGCAACCTCTACCGAATCCATCTATTGACACAGGAGCCGGCCTGGAACGAGTAGCGGCGGTACTGCAGGGTGTGGCTTCCAACTACGATACCGATCTTTTTCAGCCGATCCTGGAGGCTACGGCAGAACTGGCTGGCGAAGCGTACGGTCACAGCGATGAGCTCGATGTTTCGTTCCGGGTCATCGCCGACCATCTCCGAGCGGTGACCTTCCTTCTCGCCGACGGTGTGATCCCGAGCAACGCAGGGCGAGGCTACGTGCTACGACGTATTCTGCGTCGGGCCGTGCGCCATGGCATGGTCCTGGGGTTCGAGGATCCGTTTCTCCATCGTCTGGTACCAGAGTTGGATGGCCTGATGGGCGGGGTCTACCCCGAGCTGGGCAAGGCCGAGAAGTCGTCAGTGGCTACCACTCTGGCCGAGGAGGAAAAGTTCCTGTCAACGATTGCTACCGCTTCGCGCCAGGTCCAGGAATCCATCGACAGGATCCGACACGATGGCGGTGATGAGGTGCCCGGCCGTGATGTCTTCCGGCTCTACGACACCTACGGACTGCCGCTAGAGCTCATTCGGGAAATCGCAGAAGAGGAGCAATTCCGTCTGGACGAGCCCGGATTCCAGCAGGCCCTGGATGAACAGCGTCAGCGTTCTCGCCAGGCCGTCGGAGATTCGCAGCAAGAGCTGGCTGCGGTCCGCGAAGCCCTGCAGGCGGACGATCGCACCGGATCCGAGTTCGAGGGCTACACGTCTGTGGAGCTCGAGGGCGTGCGGGTGACGGGTCTGGCAAGGGCTCAGGACGGGAACTTTGGCGCTGTAGAACTGCTAGAGGCCGGTCAGAAAGGCGTAGTTGTGCTCGATCGAACACCCTTCTACGCCGAGGCCGGAGGCCAGGTCGGAGATCGGGGACATCTCTTGTGGAAGGGCGGCGCAGCGTCCGTTCTCGACACCCAACGCGAGCCGACAGGGCCCCGGTTTCATTTCGTGGAGATCGACGCGGGGCAACTAGGGACGGGCATGCTGGTGACTGCCCACGTCGATGATGCCTGGCGTCGACCGACACAGCGCAATCACACGGCCACCCATCTTCTTCATCTGGCCTTGCAACATGTTCTCGGCGCAGGGGCTCGCCAGGCGGGCTCGCGGGTCGCACCCGATCGACTGCGGTTCGACTTCACCTTTCACCGGCCTTTGACGCAGGACGAGAACCATCGTGTCGAGGACCTGGTGAATCAGTGGGTCCTGTTGGCGAGAGATACGACGATCACGGCGGATCGTAGCTATGACGATGCTGTCGAGGCGGGGGCTATGGCCCTTTTTGGCGAAAAGTACGGGGAGCGGGTACGGACGGTCGAAGTTTCGCACCTCGAGACCGGTGGTGGTGAGAGCGCACAGCTGAACAGTCTGGAGCTCTGCGGAGGTTGTCATGTGGAGAACACCGGCGAGATCGGTCTGTTTGTGATCACTGCCGAGAAGGGTGTGGCCTCGGGGGTGCGTCGAATCGAGGCCGTGACGGGTGAGGGGGCTCAGCGTCTGGTGAGACACCAGCGCGAGCTGATGGAAGAGGTGTCGGAGGTCCTTGGAGTGCCGGCCGAAGACGTGCCGTCTGAGGTGAGGGAGTGGCGTAGCAAGGCCCGGGCTCTCGAGAAGGAGCTTGCAGCCATGCGGATGCAACTGGTCTCCGGATCCGATGAGGTTCCTGTGCTGGACGTGGACGGAGTCAAGATCCTGGCGCGGGAGGTGCCGGTCGCGCCCGTCAACGAGATTCGCAATATGGCCGATGTCCTACGCCAGCAGCTTGGCTCTGGTGTCGTGGTTCTGGCAAGCCGTGAGGAGGAGAAGGTGACCATCGTGGCGGCGGTAACCTCCAATTTGACGGCAAGGCTGCATGCGGGACGCCTCGCCAGCGCGGTGGCAGCTATCGTCGGCGGCGGCGGCGGCGGCAGAGCGGATTTCGCTCAAGCGGGCGGCAAAGAGCCCGAGAAACTGCCAGCCGCGCTTGATCAGGTCAGCCGGTTGGTGAAAGAGCAGATGTCGGCGTCCTGAGGGCCATCTGTGGCGAACGCAATTGGCAGGTCGACGGCTTCGCACTAAACTCAGAAATACGGATGTCATGAGGACCCACCTGCGTCTCCTGGTTGCCCTTCTGGCGTTGACTCTCTGTTCCTTGTCAGCGAGCGCCGGAGTGAAGATCAAGGTACTCGAGGACGGCTCCAGGGTCATGTACAACGAGCGCCCTGTGCGCCGATCCTGGTCACCGCAGCCCCGTGCGGCGGCGGTTCCTCGGGCCGAGATCGATGGCTTTATCGAGGCCCATGCTCGGCGACAGCGGCTCGACCCCGAGCTTGTCAGAGCAGTTATCCAGGTAGAATCCGGGTTTCGGCCCTGGGCACAGTCCCATAAAGGTGCCATGGGGTTGATGCAACTGATGCCCGAAACGGCCCGTGCATTGTCGGTGACCGATCCCTGGGATCCCAACGAGAATCTAAGAGGCGGAACCGTTTATCTGCGGCACCTCCTCGACAGGTTTGGAGGACGGCTCGAGCTGGCCCTGGCCGGATACAACGCCGGGCCGGAGAACGTGCAGCGCTATGGTGGGATTCCGCCATTCGAAGAGACGCGGGACTACGTGGAGAAGGTGCTACGGGTCTACCGCAACGATCCGCGTATATCGATCCCATCCGACAATTCTCTTCGCCGGGGTCGCAAGACCTTTTTGACAAGAGACGCAGACGGGAACTTTCTTTTGACGACCACTCGAGTGGCCGATCGCTGAACTCTGGGGGGGCAATTCCATCATTTCGAGCTATGGCGCGATAGCTAATCTGCCGAATATGCTGTCCCTGTTCCGGATCCTCCTGGTTCCGCTCCTGGTGGTGATCCTGCTGACTAAGTTCGAGGGCAAGGAATTCGTCGGCCTGGGGGTTTTCCTGCTGGCCTCACTGACCGATTTTCTGGATGGCTTCATCGCCAGGCGTCGCCAGCAAGTAACCCGATTGGGCAAGTTGCTGGATCCGGCGGCTGACAAGCTTCTGACGTCCGCCGCCTTTATCTCCTTGGTGGAGCTGGAGCTAGCGCCGGCCTGGATGGTGGTGGTCATCATTTCCCGTGAGTTCGCAGTATCGGCCCTGCGCAGCCTTGCTGCCTCCGAGAATGTGGTACTCGGAGCCATTCCGTCAGCGAAAGTAAAGACAATCCTACAGATCATCTCGATCTCACTGCTCATCATCTACAACCAACTCGGTGCTTTCGAGCATCTGGCCCCGATATCCCTGTGGTTGGCCATGCTCGCCGCTCTGTACTCGGGTGTCGAGTACTACATTCGCTTTGCACCGAAAGTTCTACGTCAATCTGGGCGGGCCGAAGTCGAAGGGGTGGAGTAGGCAGTCCATCAGGCCGTCATATGGCTGGGAAGGTTTTGCAGCGGCTGGCGCAGGTCGTGGGACACCGCTATCGAACGGTGTTTCTCGGCACCCTGATTCTGCTTGCTTTGGCTCTCCTCTCGGCGGGCCGGTTGCGGTTCGACACCGACATTCTCAACCTCCTGCCCAGGAATGCCCCAGAGGTCCAGACCCTCCGCCGGGCGTTGGACGAGTTCGGCAGCATCGATCTGCTGGTCATCGCAATTCGGGTACCTGAAGAGGTAGGCCTCGGTCCCTATGAGGAGGTGACCGATCGGCTCGGGATCGCCCTGGGGGGTCTCGAATCCCTGGCCAAGGTGGACTACAGACTGGGTGAGCTGGACGAGCTCTTTGCGACGTTCATCCCCAATGCTCTGCTGT
>Ga0255054_10000831_pt1 | contig 18143 bp, 13 predicted proteins | sample JV7_2_23_MG_FD_188634 | JGI IMG/M metagenome (GOLD analysis project Ga0255054, IMG submission 188634) | Seawater microbial communities from Jervis Inlet, British Columbia, Canada - JV7_2_23 | ecosystem: Environmental > Aquatic > Marine > Inlet | place: Canada: British Columbia | collected...
CAAGGAGCGCGAGCGGCTGCGCCGCGCAAATGCGCTTCTCCAGCGGGACGTCGACCGCGCGGTCGGAGAGCGGCCGATTGTCGCAGCATCGCCCGCAATGATCGAGGTCCTCGAGCTCCTGGAGCGCGCCGCCGAGTTCAAGGCGACGGTATTGCTCACCGGGGAGAGCGGGACCGGCAAGGAGGTCCTCGCCCGGGCGATCCACGCCCAGTCCGGGCGCCGAAACGAGGCGTTCGTCGCGGTGAACTGCGGCGCGATCCCCGAGACGCTGCTGGAGAGCGAGCTATTCGGTCACGCCAAGGGCGCCTTCACCGGCGCTGATCGCGCCCGCCGCGGACTCTTCGTAGAGGCGGACGGCGGCACCCTGTTCCTCGATGAGATCGGGGAACTCCCGAAGGTCCTTCAGGTGAAGCTGCTGCGCATCCTCCAGGACGAGGAGGTCCGCCCCGTCGGTGAGTCGAAGTCCCGCAAGGTGGATGTTCGGGTTCTGGCGGCCACGGCTCGTGATCTCGATGATGAGGTCGCCGCCGGCCGCTTTCGAGATGACCTCTTCTACCGTCTCAACGTGGTGCGCGTGAGGGTCCCCCCGCTTCGCGATCGGCGGGAGGACATCCCCTTGCTCGTCGACCACTTCCTGAGGCATTTCCGGGACACCTTGGGAAAGCCGGTCCGAACCATCGGGGACGACGCCCTCGACCGCCTGGTCTCCTACCACTGGCCCGGAAACGTTCGAGAGCTGGAGAACGTGATCGAGCGGGCCCTGATATTGGCCGCTTCCGACCGCATCACACTTCGCGAACTGCCTTCCAACGTGGTCAAGCCCGAGAACGGAGCGCAACCGGTGCGACCGGGGGAGCTATCGCTGAAGCGGGCGAGGCGGCACTTCGAGGCGGAGATGATCCGCAAGGCCCTCACGGCCACCGGCGGCAATCGAACCCACGCGGCGCGTCTCCTCCAGATCAGCCACCGCGCGCTGCTCTACAAGATCAAGGGATACGGGATCCGCGACTAGGGGTCGTCCCACTCCCCCGCGGTGGGGAGCCGCAGCGCGAGGGCGGTGCGAGCTCCCTCCGGCGGGGGAACCAGCTCCAGCTGACCGTCGAGCTCCTCGGCGAGACGCACGGCGTTGGAGAGCCCGAGGCCGGTTCCCTCGCCGGGCGGCTTGGAGGTGAAGAAGGGGTCGAAGACCCGTTCGCGATCCGCCTCGGGGATGCCGCAGCCGTTGTCCGCGACCACACACTCGACGCCGTCGGGTGTTCGGCGCTCGAGTGCCCCCTCGGCGACGTCCCCCATGCGGATCTGGAGCGCCGCCGGGCGAACCCGCAGCATCACCCGCGGCTCTGGAGCCCCGGCCACCGCCTCCGCGGCGTTCAGGACCAGGTTGAGCAGGATCTGCATGACGGCGCTCGAATCCGCCCGGACCGGCGGCTGCGCACCCTCGCGGTGGACGCCGAAGCAGATGCCCTCGTAACGCCGCTGAGCGGAGACCAGGGCGATGGTCTCCTCGGCCAGCGTCGCCAGGTCCACGCTCGTCGGGGTCGGTCGGGGCGGGCGGGAGAAGTCGAGGAGCTGGCGCAAGATGGTTCGTACCCGCCCCCCCTCGCGACCGGCCCGCTCCAGATGGTCCCGGGTGGCGTCGGAGATGCCGGAATCGCGCGAGGCCAGATCGAGGAAGGCGAGGATCGCGCCGATCGGATTTCCGACCTCGTGCGCCACTCCAGCTGCGAGCCGGCCCACCGCCGCCAGCCGCTCCGCCCGATCCAGGCCCGCCCGAGCCCGCCCCAGATCCCGGTTCGCGGCCCGCAGCTCCACCACCGCCTTCTCGAGCGCCCCGGTGCGGCCCTCCAAGGCGTCGGTCATCTCGTTGAAGGAGCGCCCCACTTCGGCGACCTCCCGAGCCCCCTCGACGGGGACTCGGGTTGCGAGCGCCCCGCCCGCGATCTCCTGGGCCGCCGCGGAGAGCCTCTGGAGCGGCAGCACGATCCGGCGGCGCAGCAGGTAGGCTCCGAAAGCCGTGAAGACCAGCACGTTGGCCGCCACCACCGCCAGCGGTACTGCGCGGAGGCGAACCGATGTGCGACGAGGAAGACGTCCGGCCACCACCGCACCAGACCCGTCGAGTGGCGCGGCGAAGCGAATCGAGTCCCAGACGCTGCCGGGCATGAGCAATGGCTCCGCCCGCGCCAGGGCGCGGCCGGCCAGCTCTCGCGTCCGGTGATCGATCACCCCGCCACCGGGACCGCGTGGCTGGACGCGGCCGTCGCTGGCCACCGTCCACCACGCGGTACCCGGGAACAGGGAATCCGTGAGGGTCCGGGGTGAGCGAGCCTCGGCGAGGAGCGAGCGGCCGAGGATCGCGCGCAGCCCGGCCTCCTGGTGGGCCACGAAGACAGCAGTCAGGACCAGGGTCGCGAGGCCCATCACCAGCACGAGGCCGAGGAGCACTTCGGTCTGGACCCCGACGCGGCGCGTCACTTCCCCTGCCCTACCCTTCGCCGGTGGCGGGGGGATCGTCGAGACCGAGCTTCTCGAAGCGGTAGCGGAAGGACCTGAAGGAGATGCCGAGGAGCGCAGCGGCTCTCTTCTTGACTCCACCGCAGCGCTCGAAGGCCTCTCCCAGCAGACTGCGCTCGAAATCGTTCACCATCTCGTCGAGCCTCCCGCCCTCGGGGGGAAGACGGCTCGTGGTGTCGACCTTCCTCGGATCGAGGATGGTCGGCGGGAGCGTCTCGAGCCCGATCACGCCATCGCGGCAGAGGGCCACCGCGCGCTCGACCATGTTCTCGAGCTCCCGAACGTTTCCGGGGAAGTCATAGGCGAGAATGCGCTCCGTGGCGGCATCGGAGATGCCGCGCACCTCCCTGCCGGCGTCCGCGGCGTACTTCTCGATGAAGTGCCGCATCAGCAGGGGGATGTCTTCCATACGATCGCGGAGCGGCGGCAGCGAGATCTGGATCACGTTGAGGCGGTAGTAGAGGTCCTCTCGAAAGCGTCCAGAGGAGATCTCCTCTTCCAGCTTCCGGTTCGTTGCAGCCACGATGCGCACGTCGACGCGATGATCGCCGGTGCCGCCGACCCGGCGGATCGTCTTGTCCTGGATCACCCGGAGCAGCTTGACCTGGAGCGGTGGGGGCAGTTCCCCGACCTCGTCGAGAAGAAGGGTCCCCTGGTCGGCCGTCTCGAAGAGACCGGCCTTGTTCTGGACCGCACCCGTGAACGCCCCCTTCACGTGGCCGAACAGCTCGGACTCGAGGAGGTTCTCCGGAATCGCGCCGCAGTTCACGGCGACGAACGGTCGATCCCGACGCTCGCCCTGGTCATGGATGGCGCGCGCCACCAGCTCCTTGCCGGTACCGCTGTCTCCGCTGATCAGGACGTTCGTCTTGGTTCCGGCCACCTGGCCGACCAGATCGTAGACCTTCTGCATCACCGCGCTGGTTCCCACCAGCGAGCGGTGCTTGAGCTGGGTGCGCAGCTCGGTCCGGAGCCTGCGGTTCTCGAGGGTGAGGAGCTTCTTCTCGAGGGCCTTCTCGACCACCAGGCGGAGCTCGTCCACCTTGAAGGGCTTGGTGACGTAGTCGTAGGCCCCCTGCTTCATGGCGGCGATCGCCGTCTCGGTGGTGGCGAAGGCGGTGATCATGATGACGACGGTCTCGGGGGAGACCTCCTTCACCGCCTGGAGCAGGTCGAGACCGGTGCGCCCGGGCATCTTGACGTCGCTGATCACGACGTCGAAATCGTCGGACTCGATGGCGACCAGGGCGGAGTCGACGTCGCCTGTGGTGACCACCTCGAACCCCTCGCGACGGAAGAAGATCTCGAGGAACTCCCGCATGCTCTGCTCGTCGTCGACGACGAGGATTCGCGCCTGCTCGCTCACGGAGTCTTCCCTGGCCGCGGGAATCGCACTCGAAGCACCGTTCCCTTTCCAACCCGACTTTCGACACGAAGACTGCCGCAGTTCGCTTCGACGATCCGATGGACCGTTGCCAGTCCGAGCCCCGACCCGTCGCGCTTGGTGGTGAAGAAGGGATCGAAGATGCGTTCGAGTACTTCCGGAGCGATCCCAACTCCCGTATCCGCCACCGTGACCTCCACGAAGTCAGCCTCCCCCTTCACCTCGTTTCGGCGTTCGGGAGCACCCTCTTGAGGCTCCTCGATGACCCGGGCTGCCGAGATGCGGATGCACCCGCCTTCGGGCATTGCCTGAACCGCATTGAGGATCAGGTTCCAAAGGATCTGCCGGACCTGGGTCGAATCCGCGAGTGCGGTCAGCTCGCTGCCGACATCGACCTCGAGTCTCACGCCCTCTGGCCGCGCCACCTCGAACATCCCCCCCACCTCCTCGACCACGGCGCCCACGTCGAAGGGGATCCGCTTGGCGGGGGCGGGTCGCGCGAACTGGAGGAACTCGGTGATGAGATCATTCAGGCGATCGATTTCCCGAAGAACGATGCCCATCAGGCGCCCGGGTTCCGGATCCCCGTCATCCTGCGCCCGGCCGGCCTCGAGCATTTGCACCGATCCAGAGATCGCCGCGAGGGGGTTTCGGATCTCGTGAGCGATGTCCGCTGCCAGCTGCCCGATCCCCGCCAGGCGCTCCGAGCGGCGCAGTTCCTGCTCCATCGCCACGACTTCGGTCACGTCCTGGAAGATCACCACCCACCCGTTCGCAGAGCCCTCGCCGTCCCGGAGAACCGAGCTCGCCAGGCCCAGATGTCGCTCCTGCCCGCTCGGGTGCAGAAGCGGCATCCGGGCCCGAAGGCGTCCGCCCGTGGGAGTCTCCCCGCCCACCATCAACATCTCGCGGACTCCCGGAAGGATCTCCTCCACGTCCCGGCCCAGCACTTCTGCGAGCGTGCGTCCGCTGATGCGCTCCGCCTCTGGGTTGATGGAGCTCACGCGACCCTCGGAATCGGTGGTCAGCAGGCCGCTGTTCAGGCTGTCGACCGTGTGCTCGTGAAGGTGACGCAGGCGAGTCAGATCGCTGGCACTCTCGTTGAGCGCTTCCCCGGCGATACGCAGCTCCCGCGCGAGCGCGCTCGAAAGCAGCGCCACCAGAAGCAGCGCCGAGGTATGTACCACCCACAATGCGAACACCCGCTCGAAGTTCGCAGTTCCCCGGAGCACGGAGGCCATCCCGATCGGCTCCGCCAGGAGCAGCACCGCGCCGTAGCCGGCCGACGCCAGGACGGCGGTACCGTACGCTCCGCGGCGGTCGAAGAGTACGGCTCCATAGACCGTAATTGGCAGATACAGAAAGCTGAAGATCGAATCGGCGCTGCCCGAGAAGAGCACGAGTGACGTGACGATGCCGATGTCCGTCGCCAGCTGGATTGCACCGAATCGCGCCGGATTGCGGATGAAGCGGAGCAATCCTGCGTAGACGAGCGTCGCCATGAAGGCGAACCCGATCGTCCCGTAGAGCCCCCGCTCGACGCCCTCGGCTCCCTCGCGGCCCGCGCCCACGAAGACCAGGGCGACCCCGAAGACGCCCAGCGAGAGCACGAGCCGCGCCACCATGAGGCGCGCGATGCGACGGTGCGTCGTCTCCACTGGAACCGGTCCCGCGCGGTCGGATTCGGGGATCACGGACTGCCCTAGTTGATGTTCTCCGCGATCTTGAAGATCGGCAGGTACATCGCCATCAGGATCGCGCCGATCGTTCCGCCGAGGAAGACCATCATGAATGGCTCCATCAGTGCGGTCAGCGCGTCCACCCCCGCATCGACCTCGTCGTCGTAGAAGTCGGCGATCTTCGCCAGCATCGCGTCCATTGCGCCGGTGGCTTCACCCACCGAGATCATCTGCACCACCATGCCGGGAAAGACTCCCGCGGCCTCGAGTGGCTCCGCGATCGTGCGCCCCGCAGAAATTGCGGCTCGGGTCTTCATCAGGGCGGCCTCGATCACCCGATTGCCCGCGGTCTTCGCGCAAATCTCCAGAGCGTCGAGGATGGGGACTCCACTCGAGATCATCGTTCCGAGAGTTCGGGTGAATCGGGAGACCGCGACCTTCCTGAGGAGCGACCCGAAGATCGGGACCTTCAGCGCCAACGCGTCAGTTCGATAGGCGAACTTTGGCAGATGCTTACGGGCCTGGAAGAATGCGATCGCCACGAAAGCGATGATCCCGAGGAGAATCAGGACGTAGCTCTGCAACCATTCACTGATGCTCACGACCATCTGCGTCGGTGCGGGAAGCGTGCCTCCGAAGTCGTCGAACATCTTCTGGAAGACGGGAATCACCTTGACCAGGAGCAGGATGATCACGCCGATCGCCACCACCAAGATCGTCGTTGGGTAGACCATTGCGCCCTTCACCTTCCGCCTCAAGGCGTCTGCCTTCTCCAGGTAGACGGCGAGGCGGTTCAGAATGGTGTCGAGAATGCCGCCCACCTCGCCTGCGGCCACGAGGTTCACATAGAGCTGATCGAAAGGCTTCGGGTGCTTTCGAAGCGCATCCGCAAACGTCGATCCCTGCTCCACGTCGTTCTTGACCGCGAGCAGGATCTCCTTGAACGCCTTGTTGGGCTGCTGCCCGCCCAGGATCTCGAGACACTGGACGAGTGGCAAGCCGGCATCGATCATCGTCGCAAACTGCCGCGTGAAGATCACCAGCTCGCGGGTCTTGACGCCGCCCTTCAACAGATCGAAGCCCTCGAGGAGATCCTTCGCCTTCGGCTTGACTTTCACCGGGACGATCATCTGCCCCCGGAGCTGTGTCATCACGGCCGCTTCGCTCGGCGCCTCGATGACTCCCTTCTTGGTCGTGCCCTGCCGGGTACGTCCTTCCCAGGTAAAGACAGGCATGGAGCCCCTCCTCGTTAACCCGCGCTGGCAATTCGCCGCGCGGCGACGGCGGCTCCGCCGCCGCCGGCAATCAATTGTCGAAGCTCATCAACGTCGCTGCTTCGCCCAACCGCGTCTTCCATCGAAATCATTCGACGCTGGAACAGGGAGGCCAGCGATTGGTTCATCGTCTGCATTCCGAACTTGTCCTGACCGATTTGCATTTGGGAGTAGATCTGGTGGATCTTGTCCTCACGAATCAAGTTCCGGATCGCCGGGTTGGGAATCATGATCTCCAGGGCGAGGACCCGACCCGGTCCATTGGATCGCGCGATCAATGTCTGACTGAACACGCCCTCCAGCACGAATGAGAGCTGAGCGCGCACCTGCGCCTGCTGGTAGGGCGGAAACACATCAACGACCCGGTTGATGGTCTGGACGCAGGAGTTCGTGTGCAGAGTCGCGAAGGCGAGGTGACCAGTCTCGGCCACGGTCAGCGCCGCCTCGATGGTCTCGAGGTCACGCATCTCACCGATCAACACCACGTCCGGATCCTGGCGCAGGATGTACTTGAGCGCGAAAGAGAAGCTCGCGGTATCGGCGCCCACCTCGCGCTGGTTCACGAGACAGCCCTTGTGCGGATGCAGGTACTCGATCGGATCCTCGACGGTGACGATGTGCTCGTTCCGCTCCTCATTGATCCGGTCGATGATGCTGGCCAGCGTCGTGGACTTCCCGGACCCCGTGGGGCCGGTCACCAGAATCAGACCGCGCGGCTTCTTCGAGAGCTCGTTCGCGACCGTGGGTAGCCCCAACTCGTCGAAGGACTTGATCTTGTAGGGAATGGCTCGGAACGCACCCGCCACTGCCCCTCGCTGATTGAAGATGTTCGCGCGGAATCGGGATAGCCCCCGAACGCCAAAGGAGAGGTCGAGTTCGTTGTCTTCCTCGAAGCGGTGCTTCTGTGCGTCGGTGAGGATCGAGTAGCAGAGCTGCTTCGTCTCCGGAGGCGGGAGCGGCGGCATCTTGAGCGGATGCAGCTTGCCGTCGATCCGGAGCTGGGGCGGACTATTCGTCGTGATGTGAAGGTCACTCCCGCCCTTCTCGATCATCGCTTTCAGAAGCTGGTGCAGATTCGCCATTGCGAAAGACTCCTAGAAGTCCGCGGCCGAGACGCGGAAGACCTCGTTCATCGTCGTGATACCCTCTGCGAGCTTGTGAAGTGCGCTTTGTCGCAGGGTCACCATTCCCAACCGGATCGCCTCGCGCTTGAGCTCGGTGGCCGAGGCGCCATTCAGAACGAATTCCTTGAGCTCATCGCCGATCGGCATCACCTCGTAGAGCGCCACACGTCCCTTGAAACCCGTCTCCGAGCAGGTTCGGCAGCCGCGGCCCCGGTAGGGAGTAACGTCGTTTGCCTTGATCTCTTCCATTCCGGCCCGGACCAACTCATCGACGCGCGTCTCCGGGTCCGGCTCCCTGCATTCCTCGCAGACTCGCCGGGCCAGACGCTGAGCAACGATGCAGTTCACCGAAGAAGACACCAGGAACGGCTCGATGCCCATGTTGAGGAGGCGGTTGATGGTGGAAGGGGCATCGTTGGTATGCAGTGTCGAGAGCACCATGTGGCCGGTGAGAGCGGCCTTCACGGCGATCTCTGCGGTCTCGAAGTCCCGGACCTCGCCGACCATGATGATGTCCGGGTCCTGACGCAGGAAGGAACGAAGCGACGCCGCGAAGTTCAGACCGATGTCCTCGTGCATCTGGACCTGATTGATGCCAGCCAGGTTGTACTCGACCGGATCTTCGGCGGTGGAGATGTTTTCGCTCGTCTTGTTCAGCTCACTGAGCGCCGAGTAGAGCGTGGTCGTCTTTCCCGAGCCCGTAGGACCGGTGACCAGCACCATCCCGTAGGGCTGGTGGATCGAATTCTTGAAGACCTCCAACTGCTCCGACTCGAACCCGAGCTTCGTCATGTCGAGCTGCAGGTTCGATTTGTCGAGGAGACGCAGCACCGTCTTCTCGCCGAAGAGCGTCGGAAGCACGGAGACGCGGTAGTCCATCTCCCTGCCCCGCCCGAGCTTCAGCTTGATGCGTCCGTCCTGCGGGAGGCGCCGCTCCGCGATGTCCAGCTCGGACATGATCTTGACGCGCGAGGTGATCGCGTTCTTCAGCTTCATCGGCGGCTTCATGACTTCGTAGAGCACCCCGTCGATGCGATAGCGGACGCGGAACTCCTTCTCGTAGGGCTCGATGTGAATGTCCGAGGCGATCTTCTTGATGGCGTCGGTGAGGATCAGGTTCACGAGCTTGACCACCGGCGCGTCTTCGGATTCCCTCGCGAGCTCGCCGATGTCGAGATCCTCGTCGTCCTGGATGACCTCGAGGTCCGAGTCGTCGAAGTCGGCCATCACGTCGTCGAGGCTCGACGTCTGGTCGTAGAAGCGATCGACGGCGCGCTTGATGGCCTCTTCGGAGGCGACGACGACCTCGATGTTGTAGCCGGTGAGGAACTTGATGTCGTCGATCGCGAAGATGTTGGACGGGTCCGCAGTCGCGAGGATCAGGGTCGACCCGGCGCGGTTCACCGGCAGCACCGTGTGCTTGAGGGCGACCTCCTCCGGGATCAACTGGATCACCGCGGGATCGACCTCGAACTCGTCGAGATCGATTCCGGGAACCCCGTACTGCTTGGCGACGAAGTCCGAGAGTTCGCTCTCCTCGAGGAAGCCGAGCTTGGTGATCTGGGCCCCGAGGCGCCCACCACCGGTGCGCGCCTCGTCCCGCGCCTTTCTCAGCTGCTCTGGGGAGAGAAGGTTCTCCTTGACCAGAAGCTCGCCGATCCGCTCGTTCAAATCCGTTCTCCGGCTACTCTCTGGACGCAAGGAAATCACTCGCCGGCCCTGGGCCTTGCGGCCTCTGCCTGCGCGTGCTGGAAACCCCTGCGAACCCGCCGGGTTATCGGCGGGCCGGGAACGGATCTTTACTTCGCCGCTGGATCTCTGAGGGGACTGGCGCCGGCTTCGAGGGTTTCCTCGAGGCGGGTGCGTCGGAATCGGAGCACGACCAGACCGGTGACGGTCACGGTCAGCCAGAAGACGGCGTGGCAGAGCGTCCCGAGCGCAATGGCGGTCTCCTTGGGAACCCCCAGGGGCTGGAGCGCCACCCAGCACGCGGCGTGGTAGGGGCCGAAGAACCCGGGGGCAGAGGGCAGCGCCACGGCCGCTCCCACCCAGATGAGGAGGCTGTAGCTCGCTGTCAGAGTCTGAAACGGACCCCCCAGATCGATCCCCAGCGCCAGCAGGGCGGCGGCAAAGGGGATGATCGAGATCAATAGCCAGAGACTGGCTGTGTGGATTGTCACCCACATCACGGAGTGCCTGCCCCGGAGCCCGCCCATCCCCTCGGCGAGTTGTCGCAGGAGGTGCTCGACCCGCTCGGTCCAACGCTGCGGGAGCACCAGGCCCGAGATCCGCGCTCCCAGGGCGATGGTCTGCCCCGGTGCCACTCGCAGGGCGACGATGAACACGACGGGCACTGCCACCAGCGCGGCCAGCGGTGGCAAGACCGCGCGTGGATCGAGACCGGTCGCCGCGAGGCCTCGAGATCCCAGCACCAGAGCCGCGAGGCTCAGGACCACCGCGGCGTCGATCAACCGTTCGACGATGACGGTGCCGAAGATCGCCGCGCTCGAGACCCCCGATTCACGACCCAGATACCAGGCCCGCACCACCTCTCCGATCCGTAGGGGAAACACGTTGTTGACCATGAAGCCGACGGAGGTCGCGCGGAACACCGCTCCTCGCTCGATCGGTGCAACCGCCAGGGCCAGGTGCCGCCAGCGCAGTGCCCGGACGTAGAGAGCGGCCAGGTAGGCTGGAACCGAGGGAATCACCAGAACCACCAGGTTGGTCCGGGCGATGTCGCGAGCGAGCGCGGCGAACGAGACGCCTCGCAGGGCGAACCAGAGGGTCACCGCGGTGATCGCGAGCCCCGCCAGGATGCGGGGGTCGCCGAGGTTCGCAAGACGGCGCACGGTTCCGCGGTGCCCCTCGATCATCGATGTCCGAGGAGTTCCCGCGCCGACTCCACGTCCGCGGCGATCTGAGTCTTGAGTGCCCGGAGGTCTGGAAAACGCCGCTCGGCGCGAAGGTGGTGCTCGAAGGAGAGCTCGACGCGTCTTCCGTAGACCTGGGCATCGAACTCGAGCAGGTGCGCCTCGGCGACGATCGCATCGCCCTGCTTGAACGTGGGACGCCGCCCGACGTTGGCCACCGCCCGATGGGCCAATCCGTGCGACGGATCTTCGTCATCCAGGAAGCGGACGTGGCCGGCGTACACCCCCCGAGCGGGGAGGATCTCATTCTCCGGAGCCAGGTTGATGGTGGGAAACCCGATCGTCAGGCCACGGCGATCTCCCTGCACCACCAACCCCCGAATGCGGTAGGGGCGAGCCAGCAGAACCGCGGCCTCCTCGACCTTTCCCTCCCCGAGCAACTCCCGAATCCGAGTCGAGTTCACGTCCCGGCTCCCCACGGTCACCTCCGGGATGATGGTGACGGCAAAGCCGAGATGCGGACCCAGCTCCGTGAGAGTTCGCATCGACCCTCCCCGGTCCTTCCCGTAGCGGAAATCGTAGCCGACGTAGACCTCGACGGGCTTGAGCCGCTCGAAGATCATCTCGCGAACGAAACTCTCGGCCGGCAAGGTCGCAAGCTCGCGGGTGAAGGGCTCCACGATGACCAGGTCGACGCCGATCTCGTCGAGCAGCTCGAGCTTCTGGTCGAGGGTGGTGAGAAGCCGAGGCGCGCGATCCGGATAGAGAAGCTTTCGGGGATGAGGCTCGAAGGTGAAGACCGCGGCTTCACCTCCCACCGAGCAGGCCCGCTCGATCACGGTCCGCATGATCGAACGGTGTCCGACGTGGAGACCATCGAAGTTCCCGATGGTCAATACTCCGCGCTCGAGCGGCTTCTCCAGCGCGCCGCTCCCCTCAACCACCCTCAATGCTAGACTCCCGCGCGTGACTACGCTCTGGCGTTACATCGCAGTGCGCTTCCTGCGCTCGTTCCTCGGCTCGGTAGCGATTCTCGCGCTGGTCGTGCTCGTCGTCGACATGCTCCTCAACCTGGAGGATATCCTCGAGGCAGAGGACACCCTGTTGGGTGCGATCCAGATCCTCTTGATGCGCGCGGCCTCTCTCTACCTCCCCTATCTGTTGCCGTTCGCCACGTTTACCGGTGCCTTTCTGTCCCTCGGTCTTGCCGCGCGTTCCCGGGAGATCCTGGCGATGAAGGCCGGGGGGATCTCCCCGCTTCGAGCCGTCCTTCCCGTCTTCCTCTGGTCGGTTGCGATCTCGCTCGTCGCCCTGATCCTGAACGAGACCGTCACCGTCCCGGCATCCTCGTCTTTGAACGAGCAGTTGGGTGTCAGGGCCGGAGAAATCTACCTGCGCTCCGGCACGATCTGGTACCACACCGGTCGCTTCATCTACAACATCCGAAACCCGGATCCGAGAAACGACACCGTCCGGGACATCCGGGTCTTCGAACGCAACGAGGCCGGCCGGCTGGTTCGACTGATCCAGGCGGAACGAGCCCGCCGGAAGGCCCCGAGCATCTGGCAGTTCCGAAACGCCACGGTGCGGAGCTTCGACCCCGCGAACCCCGAAGCCCCCCCTTCCGTCGAGCGCTCCCCCAGCATCACTCTAGAACTCGCCGAGGAGCGCAGCCCCAGGCTACTGGAGGCCGAACTCGCCACCCTGCCCGTCTGGACCCTGGCCCGCCACGTGATCGCCGTCAGGGAGAGCGGCGACGAGGCACCCGGTGCCGAGGCGTTCCTGAGCGAGCGGCTGACCATTCCATTCCTGGTCATCCTCTTTGCCCTTCTCGCCATCCCCGTCTCCCTCCGCATCGAGCACACCCAGAGCATCGCGCTTCCCGCGGTCCAGGCCGTATTGGTCCTCTTCTTGTTCCTCACGGCTCTCGAGTACGTACCGAGATTCGTGAGCGGGGGATCGGTGGGGGCGTCCTTCGCTCCGTGGCTCGTCCTCACCCCGTTCTTCGCATTCGGCGCCTGGCGACTGGCGCGGGTTCCCCGTTAGCTGGATTTCTCACCAGCCAAGCCTCGTCCCGCTCATTCGGAGGATTCGGCGGATCCCGGACCGCCGCGGTCGCTTCCACGGCTCAGCAGCCGGAAGAACTCGTGGTCGGGAGAAAGCACCATGGTCGTACCCGCCCCGAGCGTCTTCCGATACGCCTCGAGGCCGCGAAGAAAGGCATAGAACTCGGCATCCCTGGAGTAGGCCTCGGCGTAGATCCGCGCTGCCTCGGCGTCGCCCTTGCCGCGCTCGATCTCGGCCTGGCCGCGGGCCTCGGCCACGACGACGCGCGCCTCCCGGTCGGCCTCCGCCCGGATGCGCCGGGCCTGCTCTTCGCCCTCGGCACGGTATTTCCGCGCGAGCCGGTCGCGCTCTGCGCGCATCCGCGCGAAGACGTTCTCCTCGGCTCCACGCGGGAGCTCGGTGCGGTTGATGCGAACGTCGTTGAGCTCGATCCCGAAGCCCTTGACCGCTCCGGCACTCTTCGCGGTGATCTCGCTCATGATCTCGGCCCGGGCGTCCTTCAGCACCTCGGCCAGGGTCCGCCGCCCGATCACCTCGCGCACCTTGCCCCGCACCTGCTGGTTGATCTGGGTCTCGGCCTCCGTCATCCCGGTCGGAAACTTCTTGTAGAAGAGCAGTGGATCCGCGATGCGCCAGACCACGTAGCTGTCGATGACGATCCGCTCCTGGTCGGAGGTCGGGATCTCCTTGCGCTCGGAGCCGAGGTGCTGCCAGCGGCTGTCGAAGGTGCGCGTCTCGACGAAGGGAACGGTGACGTCGATCCCGGGCTGGGTGATCACCGCGGTCGGATCGCCCAGGAAGAGCGCGATCTTGAACTGGTCTTCCCGGGTCACGATGAAGGGCCCCATGCCCGCGATGCTGAGGGCGAGTGCGAGGATCAGCAGAGCGAGCAGCAGCAACAACCCGAACCGCATCAATCCGCCCCCCCCTTGGCCGCCCCGAGCGGAAGGTACGGCAGCACCGAGGCGGTACCGGGCTCGATGATCACCTTCTCCACGTCGGGCAGGATCTCCTCCATCGTCTCCAGATAGAGCCGCTTCCGCGTGATCTCCGGCGCCTTCTCGTACTCGCGAAGGAGCGCGAGAAAGCGCTCCGTCTCGCCGCGGGCTGCGGCGATCTTGGAATCGCGGTAGGCGAGGGCCTGCTGCACGACCTCGGTAGCCTCGGCGCGGGCGTGGGGCAGCACCTCGTTGGCGTAGCCCTCGGCCTCGTTGACCTTGCGATTCCGATCCTGGTTGGCCGCGATCACGTCGTCGAAGGCATCCCGCACCGACTCCGGGGGCTGGACATTCTGGAGCTCCACGCTACCCACCCAGAGGCCGGAGTCGTAGCTGTCGAGAATCTCCTGGAGCAGATCGGCCGCCTCCTGCCCGATGGCGCCCCGCTTCTCCGTCAGCACGCCATCGATGGTGTTGCGCCCGATCACCTCCCGCATCGCCGCCTGTGCGCTGTCGCGCAGGATCTCCTCGAGGTCGGCCACGCGGTAGCGCGATTCGAAGGCCTTTCCGACCTTGTACTGAACCATGAACTCGACGTGGACGATGTTGTTGTCGCTGGTCTGCATCGCCGTCTGCGCGAGAACCTCGGGATCGGTCGCGTCCACATCTCCGAATTCCCGGCGCTGGCTGACGCCGATGTTCACGATCTCCTGGATCTCGACGGGGCTCGGAACCACCTTCAGGTGGAAGCCCTCCGTCGTCACCGTCCGGGAGTACTCGCCGAACCGCAGGATCACCGCCACCTCGCCGGGATTGAGCACGAACCACCCGGCCACCGCCCACCAGGCACCAGCCGCTCCGACCAGCAGCGCCAGCAGGAGCAGCCGGCCGAGCAGCCGCCCCACCTTCCGGTCCTCGGAGACGTCCGTCCGGGCCATCTAGCCCTTTGATCCGGGATCGCCCTGGTCCCCGCTCTTGATCGCGCTCATCTCGTAGAAGGGCTTCAGGATGTCAATTGGGATCGGGAACACGATGGAGGAGCTGTTCTCGGTGGCGATCTCCGCGAGGGTCTGAAGATAGCGGAGCTGAAGTGCGGCGGGCTCGGCCGCGAGCACGCGGGCGGCCTCAGCGAGCCGCTGTGCCGCCTGAGCCTCACCCTCGGCGTGGATCACCTTCGACCGCTTCTCGCGCTCCGCCGCGGCCTGCTTGGCCATGGCCCGCTGCATGTCTGTCGGAAGGTCGATCTGCTTGACCTCGACAGCACGCACCTTGACGCCCCACGGTTCAGTCTGGAGATCGATGATCTCCTGGAGCTTGCGGTTGATGGCGTCGCGCTCAGCGAGCAGCTCGTCGAGCTCGGCCTGACCGCAGACGCTCCGCAGTGTGGTCTGCGAGAGCTGGGAGGTGCCGTAGAGGTAGTTCTCCACCTGGATCACAGCCTTTTCCGGGTGCAGCACCCGGAAGTAGAGCACCGCGTTCACCTTCACCGACACGTTGTCACGGGTGATCACGTCCTGCGGCGGCACGTCCATGACGATTTCTCGGAGGCTGATCCGGACCATGCGATCCACCAGGGGGATGATCCAGCGGATGCCGGCCGGCTTGACGCCGCTGTAGCGTCCAAAGCGGAAGATGACGCCGCGTTCGTACTCCTGAAGGATCCGGACTCCGGCCAGAAAGACGACGACCAGAATCACGACGAGAATCGCAGGAAAACTCAAGAACATAATCCCCCCTAAGAATTGGTTCCTCGTTCAGGTAAGTGGTCCGGCGCGCCGAACCCGGAGCTCCATCCCTTCGACCGCGGTCGCTTCGACCCGGTCCTGGGCATCGATGGGCTCTTCCGCCCTCGCCGTCCAGTACTCCCCGCGGATGAACACCGTACCCACAGGGTCGAGCGCCGTGGTCGCGAGACCGTTCATACCGATCAGCTCCGAGACACCGGACCCCTGGCGGCGGCCCAGGGTGCGACCCACGGCGTATACCACGAGTCCGCCGAAGAGCGCCATCCCCGTGACGATCGGCACCAGCACCGGCCAGAACGAGACGTTGAGGTCGCTCAGGTCCGGACGGTCGAACATCATCGAGCCTCCGATCAGAAAGCAGGCCAGTCCCGCGGCGAAGAGCAGCCCGTACGAGGTGACGAAGATCTCGGTGACGAAGAGGGCGATTCCGGCGGCGATCAGCAGCAGACCGATCCACGAGAACGGCAGGATCTGCATCGCGATCAGAGCGAGCAGCAGACACACCGCGCCGACCACGCCGGGAACGACCGTGCCCGGCTGGTTGAACTCGATGTAGAGACCCAGCAGGCCCGCCATGAGCAGGAGCACCGCGACGTTCGGATCCACGATGACGTTGAGCACTCGGGTCAACGTGTCCATCTCGATCGGGCGCTGGCTGGCATGGACGACGTCCAGCACTACCATCTCGCCCTCGAACTGGAAGGGATGCTCCAGGAGCTGTGTCAGGAGGTCGCTGCGGGTAGCCGCCACGATGTCGATCACCCCCAGCTCGAGGGCCTTGTCGGCTGTGACGGCGACGGATTCCCGGACCGCCTTGGCCGCCCACTCGACGTTCCGCTTCCGCTGCTCGGCGATCGACTCGATGAAAGCCGTTAGCAGGTTCTCCGCCTTCCGCGCGCTCTGGTCAGTGGATTCGCGATCTTCGTCTTCGGAGGGCGCCCCGCCGCCGATTCCTACCGGATGTGCGGCGCCGATGCTCGACCCAGGCGCCATCGCCGCCACGTTTCCGGCGATGGTGATGAAGGTTCCCGCCGAGCCAGCCCAGGCACCCTGGGGAGCGACGTAGACGATGGTCGGCACCCGCGCGTTCAGCATGGCCTGGATGATGTCCTTGGTCGACGCCACCAAGCCACCCGGGGTATCGAGCTCGAGCAGCAGGGCCGCAGCCCCGTCCGTCTCGCTTCGGGCGATGGCCTTCTGGAGGTAGTCGGACGAGGCGGGGTTGATGGAGCCGTCGATGGTCACGATATTGAGGTGACCGGTCCTCGTCACCGGCGCTGCCTCGGCCGCTTCGATCCCGGCAGCTGCGGCGAGGGCCAGCAGCCAGCCCATCCCCCTCAAGACCGGGCTCCTCGCAGCTTTTCGACCCGATCGAGGATCCGGGCAGCCACCTCGGCCTTGGACAGAAGCGGCAGCTCCTCGGCCTCGCCGCCGGGCGAAACCAGGATCACCGCGTTCTCGTCGGTATCGAAGCCGGTGTCCGGCCGGGAGATGTCGTTGGCCACCATCAGGTCGCAGCCCTTGCGCTCGAGCTTCCGCCGCGCCGCCTCCACGACCTCGTGACTCTCGGCGGCAAAACCCACCACCACCCGGTCTCCGCGCTCGCGGCTGATCTCTGCGAGGATATCCGGGTTGGCGACCAGATCGATCCGGATCCCCGCTCCCGGCGAGAGATCCTCCTTCTTGATCTTTCGGGTCGAGGGATCGGCAGGCCTGAAATCTCCCACTGCGGCGGCCATCACCACCGCGGTCGCGGAGCCGAACTCCGCGTGGACCGCCTCGCGCATCTCGAGCGCCGTCTCGACGTCTACCCGCCGGACTCCGGGCGGCGTCGCAAGAGCGCTCGGCCCGGCCACCAGAACCACATCGGCTCCGCGCAGGGCCGCCTCGGCCGCCACCGCAAATCCCATCTTGCCCGAGGAGCGGTTGGTGATGGCGCGAACCGCATCGATGGGCTCTCTGGTTCCCGCGGCGGTCACCAGCACCCGTTCACCGACCAGGCTGGGCCGGCCCAGAAGGAGCTCCACCGCGGCCTTGATCGCCGGCGGCTCCGCCATGCGGCCCTCACCCTCGTGGCCGCATGCGAGCGGGCCGCTCTCCGGCCCGACGAAGCGAACGCCCCGATCCCGGAGAATGGCGACGTTGGCCCGTGTCGCCGCGTGTCTCCACATGTTCACGTTCATGGCAGGCGCGACGAGGACGGGGGCGCGGGTCGCGAGCAGCAGGGTGGTGACGAGATCGTCGGCGATCCCGGCGGCCATCCTGGCCAGAGTGTTGGCTGTGGCTGGGGCCACGACCACCGCCTCGCCCCAGTCTGCCAAAGCGATGTGATCGATCTGGCCCTCCTCCCCCGGATCGAAGAGCTCGGTCCGGACCGCGTTCTGAGAGAGGGTCTGGAGTGTGAGGGGCGAGACGAACTGCTGCGCGGCGGGCGTGAGCACGCAACGCACTTCATGGCCCGCCCCTTTGAGCTGACGGACCAACTCGGGGATCTTGTAAGCTGCGATCACGCCGCTGGCGGCGAGCAGCACGCGCCGTCGCTCCA
>Ga0255054_10000833_pt1 | contig 18080 bp, 15 predicted proteins | sample JV7_2_23_MG_FD_188634 | JGI IMG/M metagenome (GOLD analysis project Ga0255054, IMG submission 188634) | Seawater microbial communities from Jervis Inlet, British Columbia, Canada - JV7_2_23 | ecosystem: Environmental > Aquatic > Marine > Inlet | place: Canada: British Columbia | collected...
ATCAATACCCATCTTCTTCACTGCCTCTTTCCAGCGTCTCTCAATCGGAATATCAAAAATAATCTTTTCAACCATTGGGCTGGTTAGCCAAACATTTGCTTTGATCTCGGATTCTATCTGGCCGGGCCCCCATCCGGCGCACCCCAATGCAATAATAAACGCCTCCGGACCCTTGCCCGTTGCAATCGCTTCCAGGATATCCCTGGTATTGCTCATTGCAAGAGACTGGGTTATCAACAAAGAACCTTCCCAGTTTAATGGCGGTCCATGGAGAACAAATATATCGGCCATGTTGACAGGGCCACCAAGGTGAATCGGCACAGAATCCACACCTGAAGTACACTTGATTTTTAGCTCATCAAAAATATCCTTTCCAGACAAAACAGGATGAATCCGGTTGACAACGATTCCCACAGTCCCTGCCGAGGTATGCTCACAAATGCAGGCAACGGTACGAGAAAAATTTGGATCCACCAGGCCGGGCATGGCCATCAAAAGCTGTTCCCTAAGAAAAGATTTGTTTTGATTCTTTATGTCTGGATCCATGGTTTCAAATGCCAATCTTTTTTTTGTGTTTTATATTTTTTATTATATAATTGAAATTTATTTTACACAAATTTTCACTAACGGCAATACAATCCAACATATTTATTTTTGGTTGAGCGATTCTTCACTCACGGTTTTTTTCATACAAATGCCTTCATGACAGAAAGTCAAGAATAATGAAGATTAAAAGTGGATAAATTCATCTCGTTTGCACGGAAATGGCAACGAGCTGATAGAATGGTTTGATTCCTTGATATTTAACATGCCAGAATTACTTTTGTTTTTAAGATAATTTGAACGTTAATTTCAAATGCAATGGTTGATTGTGAAAAACCTGTTTTCAAAAATGCATAAATCTGATATTGTTGTCCTCAAGTCATTCAGTAGAAAAGAAGCATGAATTCATCGGCAATATTATACCACAAAAATACCTGTTATGACCGGAATCGAACGAAAGGGCACCTATTGGACCGGTCAAACCAGCCCCGGGTTTTTAAGGCCTACGACAGCATAGAGGCCATTCCTTTACCAAAAGTCGACAAACTTCCGGAAACCGATCTCTGGCATCTTTATCTTTCAAAGACACCCAAACGTTTGGGAAACAGACTTGATTTGAAGCAATTATCCCAAATCTTGTCTATCAGCTATGGTTTAACTTCCAAACGCAACTATTCGGGACAGGATTTGTTTTACCGCAGCGTTCCCTCGGCAGGAGCCCTCTATCCAGCTGAAATCTATTTTTTCGCCTTCAACATTGAAAATCTTCAACCCGGCCTTTATCACTATGGGATAAAGGATCGATTGTTGACCCCGCTTCGAAGGGGCGATGACAGCGCCATTATGTCTGCAGCGACCGACAATCTCGAAACACAATCTCTAACCGCCGTATTTATTATTTCAGGAATTTTCTATAGAAGTTCCTGGAAATATCGAGACCGTGGGTACCGATACGTCCTTCTAGATGCCGGACACCTGATAGAGAATCTTGCGCTGGCCCTGAAAGCAACCGGTCTACCCTATGCCATTGATTATGATTTTGATGATGAGCATATGGGGCGTTTGGTCGGGTTCGATGATCAAAAGGAAGTCAGTCTTGCATCTGTTCATGTAGGGGGTAGGTCATCGATTACCCAAAAGAAGCTGACAAAATTGTCCCCTCTTTCACCTGGAATCATCGAGGCATCCGCAGTCTCACCGGTTGAGACCGTCTATGAAGATATCATTGATATCCATCGATCAGGTATAAATATCCCTAAACAATTTGTGAAGGATCCTGATATTTCTTCTAAATTAGGTCTTAATCCTCTTAAATGGATACCCATTTCTCAAAATAAGGCCCCGGACAAAAAACTGACCTTTTCAGAGACCGTATTTCGTCGTCGGTCAAGACGAAACTTCATAAACCAAAAATTAAAAAAGACCACATTTACACAGCTGATCGATATCGTATTGGCGCCCCGGACGGAAAATTTTCCGATGGCGAAAGGGTATGCCGACGCTATTTCGATCGGTTTTTTGTCGGGGAATATTGAAGAGTTGGCGCCTGGTTTTTACCTTACAGATACGGTAAACAAAACAGCAGGTTATGTGAATTTTGAGCCGACTACCGACAAAATGGCAGCCATCTGTCTCAATCAGCAATGGCTTTGTTCCGCTTCAGTCCATTTTTTATTTATTACCAATCTCAATACAATCGATCGGTTTTGGGGACCGCGTGGATATCGATATGCCATGATAGCCGCCGGCCGGCTGGGTCATACCCTCTATTTAGGGGCTACGGCTATGGGGCTTGGCTGCTGCGGTATTGGCGCCTTTTACGATAACGAAGCGAAAAATATTCTGGGTTTAAACCCGGAATCGTATCTGCTTTATCTGGTAGCAGTGGGTGAAGTTAAAGGAATGTAAGGTTATCTATTTTGCCCTAAGAGTTCGTAGACTTTTAATCCTTTGAGGATGCCTTTGTTGCTATCTTTAATGTCGACTCCTCGGGCTTCAAGGTGCGAACGAGCAGCTTTTGATGTGTTTTCACTAATTAAAATACTGTTTGGAATGGATTTGGTAAGTCCCTGCATCCTAAAAACGATATTTACTGAATCACCGATAACGGTGTAATCCATTTTCATATCAAAACCAAAATTTCCGACAACCACCTCGCCGGTGTGAATACTGATCCCAATGTTCACCGAAGCCCCGATCTCTTTTACAAAATAGTCATCAACACGGGGAAGTGCATTTTGCATTTCAAGGGCTGCAGATATTGCGTTATCTGCATCCATGGTACTGGAAACCGGCGCACCGAACAGGGCTAGAAATCCATCCCCTAAATACTTATCAACAATGCCATTGTGTTTAAACACAATACCCCCCATAACAGAAAAGAAACTGTTCAATAAGGAGATCGTTTTCTGAGGCCCGATTTTTCGGGTCAGTCCGGTAAACCCCCTGATGTCGATATTCAGCACGGTCAGCGTCTTCATTTCTTCGATAACGGCCTGTTTGTCATCAGTATTGTGGAGGATTTTATCTAAAATTTCTTTGGGAACAAACTTTTGGAACATGCCCCTGATGCCACGCTCATGATCGGCCATTGATACGGTTTTCCTGTAAAGACGGGCATTTTCAATGGCAATACTCACCGATGACGCAACAGACTGCAACAGGTCTGTATCGTTGGCCGTAAAGTCTCCATCTATTTTGTTGAGCACCTCGATCACACCGATCACCTTGCCCTGTGAGATCATCGGTACACACAAAGCCGATCTTGTTATAAAACCGGTTGATGCATCGACGTCGGAATGAAATTGGGAAGAGTTTTGAACATCGTTCTCGACGATCACCTCTCCCCGGTCGGCTGAATATCCGGCAATTCCTTTGCCCATTTTTATCCGGTAACCCTGCAGGTCCTCTACTTTAATATTAAATGCGACTGCAAATTCAAGTTCGGCGCCCTTAATAAGCATTAAAGAACCTGCTTCAGTATTCATCGCCACTCGAATCATGTCCATGGTGTAATTCAAGACTTGATTGATATCAAACGTCGATGAAGCCAAAGCCCCCCCTATCTGGCGGATGGTATCCAATTCCTGATTTCGCTTGGCCATCGCCGAAAGAAGTCTGTTCCGTTCGATGGTAAAAGAAAGGACATTTGCCATCCAAGGCATAAGATCAAACACTTCATAAAAGATATCCGGGTTTTCTGCACTTAAAGATAATAAACCAGATACGGTTCCCCCTATTTTTAAAGAAGAAAGGATACAGGACCTGCAATGCTGGTCTGCAAAGATTTCTTTTTCAACACCTTCTGTAAGTGTACTCGTATCGCGAATCACCAAGGTTGTTTCCTGCTTCATTACCTTATCCATGATGGTGTTAACGCCGGCATATTGGGCACCCTTATTCAGGTTAATCGATTCAGTGGCGAATAGATCAAAAATATTTACATGATCCGGTTTGCTCGCATCCTTGAGCATCACGAGTGCGTAACTAAACGGCACGATGTTTTGAAGCTCAGTCAAAATAGCAGCCAGCAATTCTCTATCCTGTATACTTGAGTTTAACACCTTAAAGACCTTCTCAACGGATTTGGGATACTTTGCGAACTGCTCGTTTTCCCGGACAAGGCGAATGTTTTCATAAGTAAATGCCGCATTGCTCAAAAGCGGCGTCAGAATTTCAACATCTTTGAGTTCATATTGTCGGTCGCTCTCCCTCCTAGAGATGGTGAGAACACCCACGATCGCCTGGCTGGTCTTTATCGGCATACAGATAAACGATTTTGTTCCATAATGGGAAAGGTTTGCCCTTCCGAACCGGGTATCTTTTTCAATGTCCTTGACTACCAGCGGGGATTTATTAATAACCGCATACTTTGCAATACTCTTTTCAAAATCAATTTCATCACCGATCTGAACATGTTCTCCGTGGCCTATGGTCGCCCTTACGATAAATTTTTTCGTATCTGCTTCTTCTAAAATCATGACAGACCCGACGTCTGAGCCGGTGAGCAATAAAGAGCGCTCAAGTGTAATATATAGAATCTCTTTTGGATCAAAAGTCATATAACAGAGTTCTGAAAGCTCTTTGAGCGTTGCAATCTCCGAAGCCCTTTGAGCCAACTCCATTGAAGAGGTTTTAAACTGGTTCTCAATGGCATTAAAAGATCGTATGATACTGTGCAGCTCGCTGGTGCCGGATCGATGTTTTTCTTTCTCAAACGATGAAACACCTCCCTCTGAAATCGTTTTGGATAAACTTCCTATTTCATCAAAGAGTTTTTTTAGCATGGTGTACCCAAAGTATGAAAAAACAAGGACACCTAGGAAATATAGTAATGTATATTCGTCATTTAGAATGTCGTATTTGATCCCGAAATACAAAAAACCCAAAATAGGGAAGATGAAAAAGAGACCAAAGATTATTTTGAGCTTGTAGTAAAGATTCTGGTTTTTCATCGTTAGTCTACTCAGCATATTCTTAAAATCCATTTTATTGTCTTCGCATTGCTACCCAAAACGACCACGGGAAATGACAGGAACGATTTCAAAATCGAAATTTTTATCAGGTTGCCGTTACACCACCATGCAGTGCGTAATCAATACATTCCCCATGATCCGGACAGGTAGTAACGGTACAGAACAGAATTCAACTCCGTATTGGCTTCGATTTTCTCCATTGCTTCTTTATCGATGACTCCCTTTCCAAAATGAGCCATTGATATCATGGCATCCTTATTTATATATCGGGTTTTGATGTTTGTAAAATCCTTTTTCATTATCACCGTTTTTATCTGTTTTTCTTTAATGTCGGTTTCTCTAATGCCGATGACCCACCCCCACTCACCCATGGTCGGGATCTGATTGTGATAAGGTAGGACGGAATATCCCGCTTTTCTTATTGTTTTTATGATGCACAAAAAAGCATTTTTTGAAAAATAAGGGCTCGTGGCCTGAGTTACCATGACACCTCCCCGGATAAGATGATTTCGAAGGGTAGTGTAGAACTTTTCCGAGTAGACATGCATGAGGTCAATGGTATCAGGATCAGGTAAATCAATAATAATCACACCATACAGAGATGCGTCTTCATCTATGAATTTAGCTGCATCTGTATTTATGATATTTACTTTCGGGCTTTGCATTGAGCCATCGTTTATCAGTAATAAAACAGGATGTTCTTTCGCCAGGGTAGTCATCACCGGATCGATATCCACAACTGTAACCGATTTAACCTCATCATACTTTAGAACTTCGCGTAAAGCAAGTCCATCTCCACCGCCTATAATCAGAACACGTGTGACATCCGGAGACAGCTGCATGGCAGGATGTACAAGAGGTTCATGATATTTTTCTTCGTCATATGTTGAAAACTGCTCCTGGCCATTGATATAGAGCCAGTAATAATCTTTCCATTGGGTCATGACAATTTTTTGGTAAAGCGTCTGCTTTGAAAAAATAATCTTATCCCGGTATTTTCGTTGTTCACCGTATCTTATAATCGGCTTTGCAAACACGCCGAGCAAGACAAGGAAGATCAATACAAAAGAGTATAGGCTTGTGAGAAATATTTTTCTTTCAATCAGATGAAAAAATTGCCACAGGAGGAAAGAAGCGACAATAAAATTTATTATTCCGAGAAATAATGGTGTATAGGTTAACCCTAGGTACGGAAGAGCAAAAAATGCAAACACTAGCCCCCCCAAAAGCGCACCAAAATAATCTTTCTCCATGACTGCGGAGATATTGACCCTGAGATTTTCGTATTTCTCGTTTATTCGGATAACAAGAGGAATTTCAAGGCCAATAAGATTTCCAATAAGAAAGGCCTGAACATATATGGCAAAATTCGTATAGTTCGTGTACGCCGCGAGGAGATATGCCAGTTGAGCGGATATTGCACAGAGTATGGAGAGCGCTAATTCGGTCAGGATAAAGATATCGAGGAGCCTAAAACGAAAGAATCTGCTGATCCGGCTGCCGACCCCCATTGCGAAAAGCATGAGAGACATCACAATGGTCCATTGAAATATGGCATTCCCGATCAGGTAGGTGGCTAGAGTGGAGAGGACGAACTCTGCAACAATTCCGGCAAACCCTGTAACAAAAATGGATATTTTAAGGATAACGCCGAAATTACGGAATCTATACACTCCAATATATTATCATCGAAGCTGCAATATAGGAAAATGCTTCGATGTAAGCGGCTCCAATATTTGGTTTTTCCTGGCCGACGATCTCGTCGGTGAGTTTCACCGTCGGTACAAGAATTTTATCAGTAAGAATTCGGATAAAGGGTAGGATAGCGAGTCCGATAAAAGAAATGATGATGAAATCCAAAATATTTTCCGTCCAGGAATGAAACTCCCCCCCTGCCGCGCGTCCCACAATAATTCCCATAGCGATAAGTACACCGGCAAAACTGATACCGGCGGCCACGTTGTCTTTTTCAATCTCGGTATGGATATTATAGGGAGTGATCAGATTATACACCCATCCTGCAAGAAGCAACATGACCTGCCCCAGCCCCCAAAACGCAATGGCTGTCCAGATGTTCCCATTTTCTCCTGAGACTGCTCCAAATATGATAAATCCTGAAGCGATGCTGATGGCACATGAAACAATGCCGGTTCCTTGATTTTGATCTCGTATGAGTTCATCACTCATTTTGAATTTATGCAGAATGATTTTGTCACAGAGAAACCAGGAGATATTTAAAAGAATGACGCTCAATAAACCATAAATTACAAGATCGATGATATCTTCCCAGATACCCCCGCTGGGACCGATGAGGGTTCCACCGATACTCAATACCAGACCAAAATAATAGCCGACAATCGCAAGGGCTAGGGCCGGATTATCTCGTTCGACCAATTCGGTGGTCAGATGGTATTCTCGGTGCAACAGATCATTGACGATTTTCCCGATAAAGAAAATAAAATAAAATACGACAATCAAAATGATGGCAGTGATGAGATTATCAATATTCATCGGTTATTTCCCCAAACCGCCGGTCCGACTGCGAAAACTCGTTTTGGTTCTGCCGATCTTTCTTTTTACCCTGTCTGAAAATGAAGCTTTTCTCATCCGTTCTCTGTTCAGACGCCGGGAGAAAAAATTCGGCTTGTTCTGCCGTGCAATCGACCCGGATGTACCGTACTCTCTGTTTCGGCCAAAGTAGGGGACATTTCGAGCACTGTACCGTTGGTAACTTCGATAATCATCTCTGTATATCGGTCGGTACCAACCACCGAGTAGACTCGAAAAAAGTGCATATTTTCCGTAAAATTCCCAGAACGATCCACCACGGCTGTCTTCTCGCCATTTTCCATATTTCGAATCCCCGACATACTGATACCCGGGGGGTGAAACAGATGAACCTTCCTTTCCGTCCTTTTTAGCCAGAAGGGTCATGCCCAAGAAAGTTTCATTTATTTTGTAGTAATCTTTTGGAACCTCCAGCCAGTCGGTTGAACCGGTCTCTTTCGGCGTTACAACACGGTATTTATGAAAGTAATTCGGGAAAAAGTTCCCCTCTCCTTTCATGTCTTCTAAAACAACTGAGTAGGTCGGAACTTTTTGAAGTGCGCTTTTGATTTTATTGATAGGCAGGTCTTGACTTTTCGGACCACAGCCTTGAACAAACAAGGTGGCGATGATTACCATCGGAAGAAGCTTAGGCAGTTTTTTAAAGAGGAAAAGACTTTCCATCCATTCAAAGCCCTTTCTGGATATCAGATTTCAAAATGATCATGGTGATAGCGTCATACATTATTATAAGGATTAACAAACAAATGATGGGCAGTCAAGAAGTATTTTGTCTGCCGTGTACTCCATTTTAAGCTCATGGTTCATTATGTGCTTGAGGACAAACCTCCTATTTGATATGAATAACAACATGCGGGCGGTTATCCAAAGAGTCAAAGAGAGTTCGGTCGTGGTGAAAAATAGGGTCGTTGGAAAAATTTCAGCAGGGCTTTTGGTTTTTCTCGGTGTATCAACTACAGATCGTTTACAGGATGTTGAATTTCTCTCGGACAAGATCGTCAATCTGAGGATTTTTGAGGACCAAAACGAAAAGATGAACCGCTCTCTGCTCGAAACCGGCGGCGAAATGCTTGTGGTATCCCAGTTTACCTTGTTGGGAGATTGTCGAAAAGGAAGGCGTCCATCGTTTATTCATGCGGCCCGGCCTGATGAGGCTGATAGGCTTTATCAATCTTTCGTGAAAAAAATTCAGAAAAAAGGAATTTTTGTTCAAACCGGTCGATTCCGTGCCAGGATGGATGTGTCTTTAATCAATGACGGACCGGTGACTTTGATTATTGAGAGCAAATAATTATTAACGAGGGCAATGCAAAAACTGCGTTCAACATCAACTCATCTCATTTTGTTTAAAAAGTCTGCGCAACTGTTGTTGGCTCTTCTATGGATTTTTTATCTCTTTTTTCCAAAAAGCCTTATCGCCGGCAATTTAAGCAGTCTGTCCCATCTCATCGGAAATCAAGACGCAATCCTCGTCGGAGATCCCACGGGAAGGGTTATCTTTTCAAAAAATGCTCAAAAGAAACTGATCCCGGCTTCAATATTAAAAATATTCACCTCTCTTGTTGCGCTTCATTTTCTTGGTGAAGGCCATCGATTTACTACCGATTTCTATATGGACCGGGATTCAAATCTAAAAGTAAAAGGGTACGGTGATCCCCTATTGCTTTCAGAGGTCTTGGATGAAATTTCCGAAATTCTTATCACAAAATTTGAATCGATCCGTGATATTGTTTTAGATGATACCTATTTTCAGCATCCAATCGTCATCCCCGGAATCACATCATCGTTTGAGCCATATGACGCGCCTAATGGCGCTCTGTGTGTAAATTTCAACACGGTTTATTTTAAACAAAATAACAACATCTATGTCAGTGCAGAACCCCAGACCCCGCTTTTGCCGTTTGTTTTACCCAGAATTCGTCAATCTGCCCTTGATAGAGGGCGGATAATCCTTTCCAATGAAAAAAAAGAAACCACCCGTTACACGGGCCGGCTTCTTCAATATTTTCTTGAAAAAAAGAAGGTTAAATCAAAGGGAAAGATAAAAATAGGGAGGGTACTAAAAGAAAAAGACACCCTCATTTTCAAATATGTTTCCAGATATTCACTCAAGCATATCGTCGCCGAACTTATGGAGTATTCGAACAACTTTATCGCAAATCAAATCCTGATTGCATCGGGCGCAAAACTTGATCCACCCGGCGGAACCCTAAAAAAAGGGGTTCGGGCCGGACATTTTTTCGCAAAAAAAATATTAAAAATTGATAATTTTTCGTTTGTAGAAGGATCCGGAATTTCAAGAAAAAACAAAATTTCTGCAGATAGCATGCATAAGATCCTCAAGAAATTCAAAGCATATCACTATCTTATGCGACACACAGACAGAGAATTTTACAAAACCGGATCACTTAAGGGTATTCATACCCGCGCAGGCTATATCCGAGGTCGTAAGGGGGGGTTATACCCCTTCGTGGTGATGATCAATACGCCGGGTAAAACAACCGACAGCATCATGGCCAGGCTCCTGGCCGCTTTAGGCTAGCCTCCCGGGTCTGTGCCACCAGTTATGTAAGCATATGCGCTGTGATTGTGAATCGACTCAAAGCTTTCCGCACTCACCGAAAACCAAGTGATGTTGTCGTCCGCTTTTAGCTTTTTCGCTAAGTCTCTGACAATATCCTCAACAAACTTCGGGTTTGCAAATCCCTTTTCGGTTACACATTTTTCGTCAACCCGTTTGAGGACAGAATATACATCGCACGAGGAAGCCCTTTCAACCAGTTCGATCATGTCCTCCAGCCATATAAACTTCCTAAAACGTGTCTTGAGTTTAACCTTACCGCGTTGATTATGGGCGCCTGCATCGCTGATTTCTTTTGAACACGGGCAGACAGATGAAATGGGGACAATAACTTCTGAAACCAAATCAATTTTTCCGTTCGAATCGCTTGATCCGATGATACTGCATGTATAATCCATCAGGCCGGGAGAGTTGCTGATCGGTGCATTTTTTTCAATAAAATATGGAAAAGCCATTTCGATGTGTGCAGAAGCCGCATTTAGATGCTTTTTCATCATTTCAAGTGTCATTGAAAAGGTATCTAAAGAGACTTCCGGGCGAAAGATATGGAGAATTTCAACAAACCGGCTCATATGGGTGCCCCTGTTTTTGTGGGGCAGATCGACATACATGTTTATGTGAGCGATGGTCGACTGAAATCCGTCTTTGCGGTCCCGAACGGTGATCGGGTAGCGAAGATTTTTGATACCAACTTTGTTAACCGGTATTTTCCTGTAATCCCGCTGGTTCTGTAAATCTTTCATGGATTCAATATACCACCCGACTTCATCAGTATATCATTTTGGATCTGAAGCAGCGTCAACCTGGTGCTTTTAACCGGTTTCCTTATCTTCCTGTTTGACAAAAACTTTACCTGCAGCAATTTCCCGAAGGGAAACAACAATATCCTCATTTTTTAAAGAACTTACCAGGTATTCTGAACCTTCCCGGATCTGTCGAACCCGTTTTGCGGCCATATGAACCAACAAAAACCGGTTTGGTACTCGTTTCAAACAGTCTTCTACGGTAATTCGTGCCAAAATAAAACCTCCCCTCTTTCTTTTTGTCAGCAAAGAGCCCGAAACTGGACTTTTTACGAATTCATCTTAGTTGAACAAAACTATTTTATTTCAACAAGTTCGTAATTCCTTTTTCCACCGGGTGTCTGCACAACAATCCCATCCCCCGGTTTTTTCCCAATAATAGCCTTCCCAAGGGGTGAAACTACAGAGATACGCCCCTCTGTTATATTCGATTCATCCTGCCCCACGAGTTGATATTCAACATTTTCATCTGTCTGTATGTTTTCCAAAATAACCGTACATCCAAATAACGCCCGATCTTTGGGGATCGATTCCAGGTCGATGATCTCTGCGTTGCACAATTTGTATTCCAGTTCGCCAATCCGGTGATTAAGAAATCCCTGTCGATCTTTGGCAGCTTCAAACTCGGCATTTTCCGAAAGATCCCCATGGGCCCGGGCTTCTTCGATCGCTTTGATATTTTGGGGTCGTTCCACCGATTTCAAATGTTTCAACTCTTTTTTGAGCGTTTGGTAGCCTCTGCTTGTGATGGGAATCGGATCCAAGAGTTTCTCCTAAAGATAGTCGCTTGCTAGAACTTCCGCAATTTGTACTGCGTTGGTCGCCGCGCCTTTTCTGATATTATCCGAAACCACCCACATGTTGATACCATTGGGTATCGATTCATCCTCCCGAATTCTACCGACCAGCGTTACATCTCGGCCGGCAGCATCGATGGCAAGGGGGTAGATATTTTTTTCCGGTTCATCCACCACTTTGATCCCTTTTGCGAGCCTTAGAAGAGATTTCACCTCATCAGCGGTAATGTGTTTTTCCGTTTCCACATTGATCGATTCAGAGTGCGCATAAAAAACAGGCACGCGGACGGTTGTAGCTGTTACACCGATGATAGGGTCTTCCAGAATTTTTCTGGTTTCGTTTACCATTTTCATTTCTTCTTTGGTATAGCCATTTTCTAAAAACGCATCGATATGGGGCAGGCAGTTAAAGGCAATTCGATGCGGATAGACATTTTTTTTGTAATCAAGAAAGTTGATTATAGCCCTTGTCTGATCGAAAAGCTCATCAACCGCTTTTTTCCCCGTTCCGGAGACCGCCTGATAAGTTGAAACCACAATCCGTTTTATTCCACATTTTTTATATATCGGAGAAAGCGCAACCACCATCTGTATCGTCGAACAATTCGGGTTTGCGATAATTCCTTTATTGGAATAGTCTGAGATCGCATGGGGATTCACTTCCGGCACAACCAGCGGCACCTCTGGATCCATTCGCCATGCACTCGAATTGTCAATTACCACACACCCTCTCTCTTTGGCAAAAGGTGCAAACCGTTTGCTGGTATTTCCACCTGCTGAAAAAAGGGCGATATCAATACCCCCCAATGACTGTTCCGTCAACTCTTCAACAGCGATGTCATCGCCTCTAAAGCGAAGTTTTTTCCCTACAGAACGGTGGGAAGCGAGAAATCTAACTGACTTTACTGGAAAATTTCTCTCTTCCAGGGAGACGATCATCTGGTTCCCAACAGCACCGGTTGCACCGGCAACCGCAACATTAAATCTCTTTTCTGCCATGATTTCTCTTCTTTTTTTAAATTCCCCTCAACCCCGATAGTGCAACAGTTTCATTCGGCCTTGGAAAACTTCAGATCTGCTGCAGCTTGGAATGACGCTTCTTCGATATACCCTGCCACAAGATCCCCAACTTCTTCCGTACGATACCCCATCTTACCTGCCGCCGTGCTCTTCAAGTGATTTTGCAATACCTTGATGACCCCATTCTCCACAAAGAACGCTGCGACCTTCTCTTCGAACGTTTCAAGCATCATCTGGACCGCTGAAATGGCGGCGATGGGGTTGATCATCTGTTTGCCCGAATATTTTGGTGCAGAACCCCCAATAGGTTCATACATTGAGATACCGTCGGGATTTATGTTTGCACCGGCAGCAACCCCCATTCCTCCCTGTATCATTGCGGCAAGATCGGTTATGATATCTCCAAACATGTTGTCTGTGACAATCACATCGAACCATTCGGGATTTTTCACCATCCACATGCAAACTGCGTCAACATGGGCATAATCTGTTTCAATATCTGGATATTCCTCTGCGATTTCGTAAAACACACGCTCCCACAGGTTAAAAGCATATGTTAATACGTTTGTCTTTCCACAAAGGGTCAGTTTTTTGGCTTTGTTTCGTTTTCGACAGTAATCAAAGGCAAATCGGATACATCTCTCCACCCCTTTGCGTGTGTGGATAGACTCCTGAAGGGCGACCTCATCCAAAGTGCCACGCTTAAAAGAACCCCCAATCCCCGCATAAAGCCCCTCGGTGTTTTCTCGGACCACAACAAAGTCTATATCTTCCGGTCGCTTATCTTTTAAGGGGGTATCGACCCCTTCATACAGTTTCGCCGGTCTCAGGTTGATGTATTGATCAAAATGCCGCCTGAGTTTCAAAAGGATCCCTTTTTCAAGAATGCCCGGCTTTACATCCGGGTGACCGATGGCGCCCAGAAATATGGCATCCATTTTACCAATCGATTCAAGAATGGTGTCAGGCAGAATCTCACCAGTGGCATTATAGTGTTCACCGCCCAGGCTGTATTTGGTAATCAAGAATTCGATTCCACACTTACCTGCAATTGACTCAAGAATTTTAATCCCTTCAGCCGTAACTTCAGGCCCGATCCCATCACCCGGGATGACAGCCAATCGATATGTTTTTTTCATTGTTACTCCGTTTCCAATTGAAAATACAGATCTCTTTGACCAGAAATAGCCGGCCCTATAAAGAGAACGTAATTACTTTTTTTAAATTGAATTCGTCCCGTGTTCGTCACTTTTGTGGGTTTCTAATCTTTTATGTCTTTGCTTTGTGTGATACCGAACAGTGGAGGCAAGGCCTGAACATATATAGGCAACCCCAAAAAGAAACAGGGCAATGGATGGCTGTGCGGCGATAAAAATTAATAATAAAATAGCAGCGACCAGAACATTGAAGTTCATTCTTTTAAAAAGCTCAGGTTTTTTGAAACTGTTGTATTTTATTGTACTTACCATTAAAAATGAAAGAAAATATAACATGACAAGAATAAGTACCGGATTTTCATACCCGATTATATTGAATCGGTGAAAAAACAGGATTGTCGTCGCATTCATCCCGGCGCTTGCAGGTATCGGGAGACCCGAAAAATAATCACTGCTTACCGAACCCACCTGGGTGTTAAAACGAGCCAAACGAAGCGTTCCACACGCCATGTAAAGAAATGCAGCAAGCCATCCAAGTCTTCCCAGTGGTTTCAAGGCCCACAGGTACATCATTACTCCAGGAGCGAGGCCGAACGATATCAGATCGGCAAGGGAATCGTATTCAATACCAAATTTGCTGGTCGTATTGGTTGCCCTTGCGATTTTCCCGTCCAGCATATCAAACATTACGCCGATGATAATCGCAATTGCTGCTGCAGAAAAATTTTTTTCTATAGAAGCAATGATGGCATAAAAACCGCAAAACAGGTTCAAAGAAGTGAATATATTCGGTAAAATATAAATTCCTCTATGAATCTTTTCTTTTTCAAATCTTCTTTTTCTTTTCATCGCAAATATCCCAAAACCGAAGCACCTGCCTTCACCTTATCCCCCACGGCCACATGGAGTTTTGTTTCAATTGGCAGGTAAACATCAATCCGAGAACCAAAACGGATCATCCCAAAACGCTCGCCCCGAACCACATGATCGTTTTCATGAATCCGACACACAATACGCCTTGCAATCAGTCCTGCAATCTGAACCACACATATTTTTTTTCCATCTGTGGTTTCCAGAAAAATAGCATTGTGTTCATTTTTTTTGGAGGCCTTGTCCAAATAAGCAGAAAAGAATTTTCCTGGAACGTAGCAGATTTTGTTGACTTTCCCTTCATGCGGAATACGATTGACATGCACATTAAACACTGACATAAAAATACTGATTCTGTTGCATTCACCGTCAAAAAACTCGGTGTCATTCCATCGACCGGCTGAAATGACCTTGCCATCAGCCGGAGATACCACGGCTTGATGTAAATCCGCGATAACCCGCTCCGGATCTCGAAAAAAATAACCGATAAAAAGGGTCACAAACAGACCCAGTAGTGTCAGGGTACCCAGCCCCAAAAGGGCAAAGACAGCCGTTATAAAGACGGCTACTGCAATAAAGGGGTACCCGGGTCTTGCCACCGGAAGAATCGTTTTTTTAGGTGGGTTAGACCGAGAAACATTATTCATAAAAAAATTTTATCTTCGGTTTATCAAAGTATAAAAGAGAGTTATCAAAAGCAATTGCCATTGTCAACGAAGATGATTTTTCGATTTGAGATTTTTTTTCTCACCAGCAAGTTCCGCATCTGATTTTCGAATATAATGGGGCACAAACTCGCCGATATCATCCGCCATGTCATTTTTAAATCTATCCATACCGATAAGCGCAACTGTGGAGGCCCGAAGTATATTTTGGGATGGTGATAGAAAATAGGCGAGATCACCTTTCTCCTCCTCAATAACCTTTTGGTAAGTCTTGGCGCCCTCGCCAAAAAATACACACGGCTCATTGATCTTGGATATCGCTTTTTGGGGCGTCAGCACCTGTTCTTCTGTCTCTTTTTTTAATCTGCCTTCACAAGATCTGTAAAGTGCAAAATAGACCTCTCCTTTTCGGGCATCCAGGGTCGGGCAGATCAGAGATGAGGTCAAAGAAAGTTGAAAAGCAAAGGCATCAAGGACAGATACCCCGACCATCGATTTTCCAGATGCCATAGCAAGACCTTTTATCGCACTTATTCCGATACGCAGGCCTGTAAAACTCCCAGGTCCCCTGGTCACCGCGAATCCATCGATATCGGATAAATGGCACCCAGATAGGTCGAAAACCTGTTTTACCAGCCCCATTAGATGTTTTGAATGGGTCTCCCCGCTAACCAGATTGATTTCAGCCAGTAAGGTTTCCCCATCCATTATCGCAATGCTACAGCTTTTAGTCGCGGTGTCAATCGCAAGGATTTTCATAAACTTATCAAATAGTTAAATTTTAATTACTAGTTTTTAACTTTAAAAACAATCGGAAGAATTTCTTCCATTTTTTTAACCGGAATAAATTTAATTTTTTGTTTGATGTTCATCGGGATTTCGGTCAAATCCTTCTTGTTCTTCGTAGGGATGACGATCGTGTGAATGCCTGCTCTTAAGGCGCCCAACGCTTTTTCTTTTAGACCGCCGATCGGAAGGACCCTCCCCCTCAGTGTGATTTCTCCGGTCATGGCCACATTTTTATTCACAGGTTCATTTTTTATAACCGAAATGATCGCAATGGCCATCGCTATTCCCGCCGACGGTCCGTCTTTTGGTATTGAACCCGCGGGAACATGAATATGCACATCGTAATTTTCAAAAAAGCTCTCTTCAACCCCAAAGGATTGGAGGTTGGCTCTGGTATAGCTCAAAGCAGCACGGGCCGACTCCTGCATGACATCTCCCAGTTGTCCTGTGATAATCAAATCGCCTTTTCCATGAATAAATGTGGTCTCAACATACAAAACTTCGCCGCCAACCTGTGTCCAAGCCAGGCCGGCCGACAAGCCAACCTGATCATCCTCCTGGTCCATTTCAGTAATATATTTGGGAATCCCTAGATACTTGTGCAGATTATTTTTTTTAATTTTAAACGGTCCGGTCCCTTCTCCTTCGGCAATTTTTCTAGCCACTTTTCGACAGATGGTTCCCAATTCTCTTTCCAGGTTCCTCAAACCTGCTTCAGATGTGTATTCGGTGATAATTTGAAGCAATGCCCCGTTGCTGATGGAAATCGATTTAGGGGTTAATCCGTTATCCTTAATTTGGTCCGAAAAAAGATGCTTTTTCGCAATAATCTTTTTCTCCTCCTCGGTATATCCTGAAAGATGGATCACCTCCATCCGGTCAAGAAGAGCTGATGGAATGCTATCGGTCAGGTTGGCGGTCAAAATGAACATAACCTTTGAAAGGTCAAAAGACAGATTAAGATAATTGTCACTAAAGGCGAAGTTCTGTTCCGGGTCGAGGGCTTCTAAGAGGGCAGAAGAAGGATCTCCCCGAAAATCAGAGCCGAGTTTGTCAATCTCATCCATCATAAATACCGGATTGTTTGTACCGCACTGTTTTAAGCCCTGTAAAATACGTCCCGGCATCGCTCCGATATATGTCCGTCGATGCCCTCGGATCTCAGCTTCATCTCGAATGCCGCCGAGGGAAATCCGAATGAATTTACGTTTAATCGCCCTGGCGATCGATTGTCCCAAAGAAGTCTTTCCAACGCCCGGAGGACCGACGAAACAGAGGATCGGTCCCTTCATTTTTGGATTGAGGCGACGAACACTCAAATATTCCAAAATACGATCTTTAACTTTGTCAAGCCCATAGTGGTCTTTATCCAGTATCCTTTTTGCGCTTTTGATATTGATGACATATTTTGTTGTCGAGCTCCAGGGTATTTCAACCAGCCAATCCAGGTATGTCCGTACAACGGAAGCTTCTGCGGAATCAGGATGCATTTGCTCCATTCTTTTTAACTGTTTTTTTGCCTCTCTTTCGGCATCTTTAGACATCCGGGCTTTTTTAATTTTCTTTTCATATCCTGCCAGTTCCTCCGTTTTCTCGTCGTATTCACCCAGCTCCTTATGAATCGCCCTCACCTGCTCTCTTAAAAAATAATCACGTTGGGTTCTTGAAATTTCATCCTTAACATCAGACTGGATCTTCGCTTGCATTACCGAAAGTTCAACCTCACGTGAAAGCAGATCATTAACTGCTCGAAGACGGAGAACAGGATCGACAATTTCTAATATGCGTTGGGACTTATCCGTTTTTAATTTC
>Ga0255054_10000837_pt1 | contig 18041 bp, 19 predicted proteins | sample JV7_2_23_MG_FD_188634 | JGI IMG/M metagenome (GOLD analysis project Ga0255054, IMG submission 188634) | Seawater microbial communities from Jervis Inlet, British Columbia, Canada - JV7_2_23 | ecosystem: Environmental > Aquatic > Marine > Inlet | place: Canada: British Columbia | collected...
AACCAAGGCGCAGCAGGGGCTGTATGAGTACGATACAGTCGCGCGCCTGCGCGATTCACAACTTGGCGATGATCGTGTATTTGACATTTCAAATTACATTGTGCGCGGCAAGGTCTGGGAGGCATTCGAGGCGGCGGAACAGCCTGTGCTGCTTATCGACGAAGTTGACAAGGCCGACATCGAGTTTCCGAACGATCTGTTGCGGGAACTCGATCGCATGGAGTTCTATGTTTACGAAACGAAGCAACTGATCGAAGCGACACATAGACCGATCATCATCATTACAAGCAACAACGAAAAGGAACTGCCCGATGCGTTCCTGCGCCGCTGTTTTTTCCATTACATCAAATTTCCCGACAAGAAAACGATGCAGCAGATCGTCGACGTTCATTTTCCGAAACTCAAGAAAGATCTCCTGAGCGAGGCGCTCAATGCGTTTTACGAGGTTCGCGATGTGCCAGGATTGAAGAAGAAACCGTCGACATCAGAGCTTCTCGACTGGATCAAGTTGTTAGTGACTGAAGACATTCCTGCTGAGGCGTTGCGAGCAGAAGATTCTCGCAACGCGATTCCGCCACTGTATGGTGCGCTTCTTAAAAACGAGCAGGACGTTCACTTGTTTGAACAGCTTGTGTTCCTTGATCGCAGGTCGGGGTCTGGCCAGCGGTAAGTGTCATGTTGATCCCGTTTTTCTTTCTACTTCGTGATGGCGGGATGAAGACGTCGATCACAGAGTTGCTGACGCTGCTTGAAGCGATGAGAAAAGGAATCGCGGGACAAAGTGTTGACGATTTCTACTATCTGTCGCGTGCTTGCCTTGTCAAGGACGAGTCTCAGATTGATCGATTCGATCGGATCTTCGCCTCGTATTTCAAAGGCATTGAGGACAGCTTTGCAGACCGTATGCAGGATGTACCCGAAGAGTGGCTGAGGCGCCAGGCGGAACTCCTTCTGTCCGAGGAGGAACGCGCACAGATCGAAGCGCTGGGTGGTCTTGAGGAGCTCATGAGAGCCCTCCAGGAGCGCCTCGATGAACAGGACGAACGCCACGAGGGCGGCAGCAAGTGGATTGGCACTGCCGGTACATCTCCATTTGGTGCGTACGGATATAACCCCGAGGGTGTGCGCATTGGCCAGCAAGGATCGCGCAATCGCCGCGCCGTCAAGGTTTGGGATCGGCGTGAGTACCGGAATCTCGACGACTCCGTCGAACTTGGCACCCGCAATATCAAGGTGGCGTTACGACGTTTGCGAAAATTCGCTCGGGAGGGTGCTGCAGACCAACTGGATCTCGAAGACACGATTGATAAGACCGCGCGCAATGCAGGGCTGCTGGACATCCGCATGGTGCCGGAAAGGCATAACGCCGTGAAGGTGCTGCTCTGCATCGATATCGGCGGCTCAATGGAGGACCATGTTCGCGTTTGCGAGGAATTATTTTCAGCGTCGCGCAGCGAGTTTAAACATCTCGAGTATTTCTATTTTCACAATTTTATCTACGAGAGCCTGTGGAAGGATAATCGCCGCCGCCACGCCGAGCGCATTCCGACCTCTGAGATCACGCACAAGTACGGTGCCGATTACAAACTGATTTTCGTCGGTGACGCAACAATGAGTCCCTACGAGATCGTGTATGCGGGCGGCAGTGTGGAGCACTGGAATGAAGAACCGGGGGCCGTGTGGATTCGGCGATTGCTGAATACTTATCCCAAAGCGATTTGGCTGAATCCGGAGCCGCAAAATCGCTGGGACTTCACGCCGTCCGTGAAGCTGACGAATGAAATCATGGACAACCGGATGTTCCCGTTAACGATCTCAGGTCTCGATGCGGGGATCAAGGCGCTGCATTGAATATCAGATTGCCGCTGCCGACGCGATTACTTGCCGGCACCCAGTTCTTTAAGGTCAGCCAACACTTGCATCGAATGCGAATCCACATCGACCTTCTCGTAGTGCTTGGCGAGTGTGCCGTCCGGGCCGATCAAAAAGGTTTGTCGCTTGGCAAGCGTCATGCCAAATCTCTTCGTTTTGACGCCATACGCTTCTGCGGCTTTACCTTCGATATCGGCAAGCAGTGGAAACGGAAGGCCGTGGTTTTCGGCGAATTTTTGATGTGATTCGACATCGTCCAGGCTAACACCGAGAATTTGAGCGTTGATCTTCTTGAACGCGAAGATATTGTCGCGAAATTCACAAGCCTCGGTTGTGCAGCCAGGAGTCTCGTCTTTCGGATAGAAGTAGAGAACGACCCACTGATCACGATAATCTTCCAGTGAGTGCAACTCGCCGTTTTGATCAGACAATTCAAATTCGGGAGCGGGTTGCCCAACGGAAAACTGTTCGGATGCTATGGCTGACAAGGCCAAAGCGAGCAGGGGAATTAGTGCGGTTAGTGGGCGTTTCATCAGGCGGTGTCCGTTCAAACGATCTGATATGTAAAGGCTTCGTGCGCTGCGCAGGACGGACACTATAATACGATTTAGCGGAATTCGGGCGGAATTTGACAGATTGAAACGATATGAGACGTATTGAGGCGCACAAGCAAAAGACGGCACTCGTCCTTCCGGGTGGTGGCGCTCGTGGTGCATTTCAGGTCGGAGTGCTCAAAGCGCTGGCGGAACGAATGCCGAAAGGTGTGTCTAATCCGTTTGCGGTGATAAGCGGTACATCGGCTGGCGCAATCAATTCGGTCGTTCTGGCCACCAAAGCGCGGCGGTTTCGGGTCGCCGTGGCTGAGCTCGACAGGGTTTGGAGCGATTTCCACTGTGAGCAGGTCTTCCGAACCGACCATCTGACGATGCTCAGGCACAGCCTGCACTGGTTTGCTGCGATTGTGTTCGGTGGGTTTCTTGTCGGCACGCCAAAATCTCTGCTCGACAATTCTCCGCTGCGAGCACTCCTGAGCCGTAACGTTCGTTTTCCTCGCATACAAGACGCGATCGAATGCGAATTTCTCGATGCCGTTGCAGTTACCGCGGCAAGCTATGCGTCAGCACGGTCGACTTCATTTTTTCAAGCCGCTCCGGGTCATGGCGGGTGGTCGAGGACTCGTCGTGTAGGTGTTTGTGGAGACCTACATCTCGATCATCTAATGGCGAGTATTGCCGTGCCAATGATCTTTCCGCCGGTCAGTTTGAATGGAGAGTACTTCGGCGACGGAGCAATGCGACAAGCAACGCCGTTAAGTCCCGCCATCCATTTGGGGGCTGATCGCATCCTTGTTGTTGGCGTGCGCGATGAAACGGCAGACAAAACCCCGGAACCGGGCAAGCCACAGGCACATCCGAGTTTCGCGCAAATCGCCGGCTACATGCTGGATACACTGTTCATGGATGGACTGTATTCAGACATTGAACGCATGACACGCATCAATCAGTTGATCGACTCGGTGAATCCGGAACATCGCACTGGAATGCTCAAGCGCATGCGACCGATCGACACAATGCTGATTGTGCCGAGCAAGGACCTCCGCGTTGTCGCGCATGAACATCGGCGCGAATTGCCATTTGCTGTGCGCGCACTTCTGCGCGGTATCGGTGGTCGTGGGCCGAGCGAGAATCGCTTGTTGAGTTTTCTGATGTTTGAGCAGGCGTATACACGTGAACTGATTGAACTCGGCTACAAAGACGCCATGAACGTCATGGACGAGTTACTTGATTTTGTCTCCGGTGCCGACGTTCCACGTCTGTTTGCACCAAGCTGGATCAAGAAAGACCTGAGCGAATTCGATTCGAATTGATGTAATCCTCGGCCATTATCTTATTGCTTACAGCAAAAGCGCTGCTCCGAGACCCAGAAACGCCATATAGCCGATCACGTCGGTTACCGTCGTCAACACTACGCCGCCGGCCAGCGCGGGATCGATCTGCATGCGCTTGAGAGTAAGCGGTATTACGAAACCGGCCAGTGCGGCGATAAAAAGATTGATTACCATTGCGGCGCCAATAACGCCGCCAATGCGCCAATCGCCGAACCACAGGAAGGTAAACGCCGCGACGACTACCGCCCAGCCAACGCCATTCAGCAAGCCAACCAGCAATTCCTTACGCATTATCCGTTTCGCATTCGTGCGATCGATCTGACCGAGTGCGATAGCGCGTGTGATAATGGTCAGTGACTGGCTGCCCGCGACGCCACCCATACTGGGTACAACAGGCATGAGTACGGCCAGCAAGACTATTTTGTCGACGGTTGTCTGAAAAATATCGACCACTGCGGCTGCCAGAAAAGCGGTACAGAGGTTCACGCCGAGCCACAGCGCTCGCCGTGCTGCACTCCTGAATACCGGCGCAAACATATCGTCTTCTTCATCAAGTCCGGCCGCACTCATCAGGGAGTGTTCGGCCTCATCCCGAATGACGTCAACAACGTCGTCGACCGTAATGCGACCAACGACACGATAGTCCTCATCGACAACAGGCGCCGATAACAGATCCCGATGCTCGAATTCCCAGACGACTTCAGCCGATGGGGTGTGTGCCGGTATCGGCAGAATGTCGGTGGACATGACCGCTGAGACAACGGTTTCGTCGTCGTGCGTCAGTAATCGTGACAAATACAATGAGCCTGCATATTCATCGTCACGCGAAACCACAAAGATAGAATCTGTACCGTCGGGCATTTCCCCGCGTGCGCGCAGATATCGGCAGACAACCTCCAGCGTGACGTCTGGACGAACAGTTACGATATCGACGTTCATCAGACCGCCAGCGCTGTCCTCATCATAGGCAAGTACCTGGCGCAGCCGTTCTTCATCCTGATCATCGAGCGACTGAAGTACTTTTTGCGTGACAGCTTCTGGCAGGTCGATCAGCAAATCGGCGAGATCGTCTAACTCCATGCCTTCTGTGGCGGCGATGAGCTCCTCGGTCTGCATGCCTTTGATCAGGCCATCGCGTACCTCGTCGGAAACCTCGACAAGGACATCACCCTCATCATCGGAATCGACGATTTCCCACAACAGGGAGCGCTCGCGCAGCGGCAAGGATTCAAGCAAGCGGGCAACTTCAGCCGGATGGAGGCTGTGAATCATCAGGCGCGCGGAACGCATGCCACCGCTGTCGAGCTGTTCGCGCAGCAGTTGCAGGTTGGCCTGAGTGTGCTCTCTCGCTTCCATGGTTCCGCCTCGAAAAGGTAGCCGGAGTTTACCGGTCTTCAGGAGAATGCGCACGGAGGGGCTGCGAGTGGGCTTGCGCTTCTAGCCTTTGTTCAGCGGGTGATTGGGTAGTTCGTTATGTCGCGTCAGGATGGGTTCGTGCGATTCACGCAGGGCGCCGGCGAGCTTGTCGGTCATGTACACCGAGCGATGCTGGCCACCGGTGCAGCCGAGCGCAACAGTCAGGTAGCCTCTGTGCATGTCTTTGTATTCAGGAATCCAGCGTTGCAGAAATGCGAGAATGTCCTCGTACATGGCGACAAAGCCAGGTTGGGCATCGAGAAAACTGGTAACTTCCTGGTCGCGGCCAGTCAGACCACGAAGTTTGAGGGTCCAGTAGGGATTGGGCAAACAGCGCAAATCAAACACAAAATCCGCATCCGCCGGAATCCCATTTTTGAACCCGAATGACTCAATCAGTACCGACAGCACACTGGTGCTACGTCGATCAATTCGCTCACGAATCACATCACCCAGTTCATAGATGCTGGTGCGCGACGTATCGATGATCAGATCAGCCGAATTAAGGATGAGTGAGAGCATTTCGCGCTCATTCTTGATCGCGCCCCGTAATGCTGTGCCATGTTCTGCAAGCGGGTGTCGCCGGTGAGTTTCGCTGTAACGCTTGAGTAATACGTCGTCGCTCGACTGGAGAAATAGTAACTCTGTCTGGATTCCCTGCTGGCGAAGTTCCTCTATCAGTTGTGGGAGCGCTTCGAGATTCTCGTGTCGACTGCGAGCGTCAACTCCAACAGCAAGCAGACACGTCGATTCGTCTTTTTCCGAAGTAACTTCGTCGACGACCGACTTCAAAAGAGCCGCCGGCATATTGTCAATGCAGTAGTAGCCCAGGTCTTCCAGTACGTGAAGAGCAATAGACTTTCCAGAGCCGGATAGTCCGCTGACGATTATCAGGCGCATAACGCTTCGTACAGTTCGATACTCGTTGTGGCTTCACGAAGCCGGACCCGTAATTCCCTATCGCTGAGCAACTCTGTGATGCCGCAGATATTGGCCTGATCTTCGTCGTTTAGCTCAGCAGGTACCATGAGGCCAAAGATCAGGTCCACGGCATCGCCATCGGATGAATCGAATTCGACAGCTTCGCTGAGTTTAATCAATGCGCCGACGCTGGTGTCGAGGCCTTCAAACCGACAATGTGGAAATGCGACACCCTGATCCAGGCCCGTGCATCCAAGGCGTTCGCGCTCAATCAGGCTTGCAAATATGTCCTCGCTGGCGATTTCGGGCCGAGTGCGGACGAGCAATTCGCTCAGTATCTCAAGGCAATGTTTCTTGCTGCGGGCATGAGCATTGCACAAGACACTGTCTGGCTTGATGATTTCTTCGAGCAACATTTGGATTGAGCAATATGAGGAGGCAGAAGGCTCGTGCGGCTGTTCAGCCGCACGGGTCGAAAGCGGGGTCAGTATCTAATCTTGTGAGCTTCTCTGGCGTGGTGGTCGACCAGTTTTTCTTTGTACTTTCTTACACGCCGTTCGAGTTTGTCTATCAGGCCATCGATCGCGGCGTACATATCTTCTTCGGTATTGTCTGCGTAGATCGTACCACCGTTCACATTAACTGTGGCTTCAGCCTTGTGCCGGAGTTTTTCGACAGTGAGGATGCAGCTTACGTCAGACACCAGATCAAAATGACGCTCGATCTTTTCAATCTTTGATTCGACATAACCTCTCAGGGAGTCGGTTACCTCGACGTGATGGCCTGAAACACTCAATTGCATAGTTTTCTCCCATACTTATCGTGTCGTACGTGCCCGATTCCAGCGCCCCCTGCGAAGACGAAAGCCGGGCCATACATTAATGACGGATTCAGATTACAAGTAGCGCCGACCTCCTTTGTTAATTTCCCTCACTTCGACAATGCACGTTTACGCCGGGCGTTTCCTGCGTTCGCTCGACGATACGATGTTCATGGACTCACGGTACTTTGCAACGGTCCGTCTCGCAACCGAAATGCCCTCTCCGGCCAGCAGATTTGTGATTTTGCTGTCGCTTAACGGCTTCGCCGGGTTTTCGGCACCAATCAGCTTGCGAATCTTGGCGCGAACCGATGTGGATGACTGGTCCTCGCCATCAACTGACGACAGATGAGATGAGAAAAAGTACTTGAACTCGAAGACTCCGCGAGGTGTATGCATGTACTTATTCGTTGTGACACGAGAAATTGTGGACTCATGCATGCCGATCTCCTCGGCCACATCTCTGAGAACCATTGGCTTCATTGCTTCGTCACCGTGTTCCAGGAATTCTGTTTGCCGGGAGACAATGCAAGTTGCTACTTTCATCAGCGTTTCATTACGAATTTCGAGGCTGCGAATCAGCCAGCGCGCTTCCTGCAATTGTGAGCGCAGAACGGAGTGATCTCCGCTGCCGCGCAGCAGCTGTGCATATTGCTGATTAACTGAAAGCCGGGGAATACCGGTCGGGCTGATTTCGACCTGCCATCGCTTGTCGATCTTGCGTACGAAAACGTCCGGAACCACATATTCGGCGGCCGCTGGGCTGACAGCGAGACCTGGCTTGGGATTGCAGCTTTTGACGAGTGCCAGCGCATCATGCAGACCTTCTTCGGAGGTGCGCAAGCTGCGCCGTAATTCGCCGTAGTCGCGACTCGCGATCAGATCGAGATGGCTGTCGGCCAGGTCGATGGCAAGGGAAAGGCCGGGCGTTGAGCTATCTAACTGCTTGAGTTGCAGGATGATGCACTCGGATGGGGAGCGGGCTGCTATGCCGATGGGATCAAGGCGCTGCACTTCTTTCAGCGTTTCCTCAACTTCGTCGAAGGTAAAATCGGATGCCGTGTCGAGGCCTGCTGCTATTTCTGAAAGATCCTCGCTCAGGTATCCATCATCGCTGATCGAATCGATGATGGCCTCACCAATTACAACCTGGCGGGGCGAAAAATGTTCCATTTCGAGTTGCCAAAGCAAATGTTCTCGCAACGTCTGCCCTGACTCGTCGGCGAACTCCGTGACTGGTCGGCGTTCGCCGTTCCAGCCGCCGTCCTGAATGCGCTCAGCTGAGCGCTCCTGCCAGGTATCTTCAGCCTCAGCGGTCCGGACTTCAGCAGTCGTTTCGGCACTGGTTTGAGGAACGTCAGGCAGGTCCTCCATCTCGAGCATGATGTTCTCTTCGAGGGCTTCCTGGATCTGCGCGTTCAAGTCAAGGACCGGTAACTGCAGTAGAAAGATGGCCTGCTGCAGCTGCGGTGTCATCGTCAGCGTTTGACCGAGTTTTAACTGCAGCGTTGGTTTCAGCATTGCCTGGGATGTGCGGCGGCGTGATGCGCCGGCTCGTCAGTATATTTGTTGCCAGTTTGCCTCAGAGTTTGAACTCCTGTCCGAGATACACTTCTCGTACGTGGTGATTCTCCAGAATCTCATTTGGCGAGCCCGAAGCGATCAAACTGCCGTCACTCAGTATATAGGCTCTACCACAAATTCCGAGGGTTTCTCGTACATTATGATCTGTGATCAGGACGCCAATATCGCGCTCGCACAAGTGTTTGATTATGCGTTGAATATCGAGTACCGAAATCGGATCGACACCGGCAAACGGTTCATCCAGCAGCACGAATAACGGGTTTGCCGCGAGGGCACGGGCGATCTCGACACGCCGTCGTTCGCCACCTGACAGGCTGATGCCAAGGCTGGTTCTGACTTGCCCTACATGCAGCTCATCCAGCAGGGTTTCGAGCTCCTCTTCGCGGCCGGCCCGATCCAGGTCACCACGAACTTCCAGAATTGCGAGGATATTCTGCTCTACAGTCAATTTCCGAAAAATTGACGCCTCCTGTGGCAGGTATCCGAGACCGAGTTTAGCGCGCCGATGCATCGGTTGTGCGGTAAGGTCCTGACCGTCAAGCAGTATTGTGCCGCTGTCCGCAGAGATCAGGCCGACGATCATGTAAAATGCGGTTGTCTTGCCAGCGCCATTCGGACCGAGCAAGCCCACAACTTCGCCATTTTTGATTTCCAGAGACAGGTTTTTGACAACTTTGCGAAGTTTGAAGCTCTTGGAAATCTCCTGGGCACTGAGAATACTCATGGAGTCGGTTCTTCCGCGCTGGCGTTTTCGTCAGGCACTGTACTCTCATCGTCTGGCGTCGCAGCAGCCCCGGGGATAACTGTAATCTTCACTTTTTGCTCGCCATCAGCAGAAGACTGCGCGTTGATCCGCTGTTCCTTGATGTTGTATACGAGAAAGCTCGACGAAATCTGATTGCCTTGTTCGGTGATGATCGCTTCATCGGAGAATTCGATAACGCCGGCAATCAGGTCGTACTGTAAGTTTCCCGCCTGCGCGTAGATGATCTCGCCGCTCTCGGGCCGTCGCATTTCGAACGTTGCGGGGGATCCTTTGATCGTAGCAGTTCGTAATTGCGTGTCGGTGAAGCTCAGAGCCGCGGTCTCGCACTCGATGTGTCCGGCGTCAACATCGATAGTGACATTACCGCTGAAATGCCAAACACTGTCTTTGAAATCAAGCTTACTTGCGCGGCCGACATCAGCCTCAATGCTTGTGGTTCCTTGCGACAATCGCAAGCCACGAAACATCAACATCGAGTTCTTTCCGTCGTAGTCGGTCGAATCAGCATCCAGCGAAATTGGCAGCCGGAGATCATTACCTTGTGCGAGTGCAAGGGCAGGAAGCAACAATAGCAATACGATATTACGAGTAATCATCGAATTTACTGCCACCGTCACGGGGCGAATTTTCCGCTGACATTCGATTTCAATTCCACATGGTCTTCCTTGAGCGATGCTAGCATGCCAGTAGCAGTCAGGCTGCGGGCGCCGATCCGAATTTGCACACGTTCGTCGGTTTCAGCCAAAAAGTTCTCCGGATCAATTTCAAGGTATTGAGTGCGTATCTCCGTGTCATCACCAGAGAATCCCTCACTACTGACCACCCGGACATGGCCATGCAACTGTACACGCTGATTGTTCTCGCGGATCGTCGCGGAGTCAGCATTGATAGCCCAGGGCACTTCGCTCTGCGGTGAGTAGTTTATGCGCACATCACTAAACGAGACGTGATTATCTTGTTGCTCAGCTCGCTCGGCTTGAATCTCGTACAAGAGCGCGCCATCAGAGCCGGTGCCGAGAATTCGAGCGGACTTCAAATAGTAACCGCGCTGACTGGTGTCGAACTGCGGAGCCTTCGAATCATTGCCTCGATCCTGTTTCACAAGATACCAACTGGCCATGGCTCCGGCCGTAAGCACTGCCAATGCGACGATATTGCGCGGGCTGATCATCAGTCTGACCGGTCTTGAGCAGCCAGGATCAATTCGCAGACCTCCCGCACAGCTCCAAAGCCACCTTTGGCCAGAGTCGTATGGTCACATTGGTCGCGCACGGCAGGTGCCGCATTGGCAACAGCGATAGAAAAGCCGACCTTTTCAAGTAGCGGCAAATCCGGAACATCGTCACCGACATAGGCGCACTCTGCCGCAGTGATATCGAGCCCCGCGGTCAATTCATCAAATGCCATGACCTTGTCTTTGCAGCCCTGAATCACATTTGAGATGCCGAGCTCGGCCATACGCCGCGCGACCGCATGCGACTGCCGGCCGCTGATCACTGCAACTTCAATCCCGGCGTTGAGCAATTGGCGCATGCCAAAACCATCCTGCGTGCTGAATGCTTTGGTCTCGATTCCATCATCCGATAAATAAAATCGACCGTCCGTGAACACGCCATCAACGTCGAACGCAATCAGGCGCACCTTGGCCAGGGAGACAAGTTGGTCGGATGTCAGCTCGAGCGGCATTTACGGCCCCGGTCCTTGATCATTAGTGCATTCTAACGTTTTGCAGGACCACGTAGGTATCGTAAGCAATAAAAGCGATCAATAGGGCGAAACCCTCGATTCTCGATAACTCGCTCTTGCCGTCGTAATCGTACGTCATGGCAAACAGAACGAGGGTGAAGGCGACCATTACAAATATATGCAGGGACAGTACCGATGGCGCCAAGGCAGATGGCGCAATCGTCGCCGCAATCCCAATAACTGCGAGCAGATTGAAGATATTCGAGCCGACAATATTGCCAATCGCGAGTCCGTACTCGCCTTTCAGCGCGCTGACTAGTGATACCGCGAGTTCGGGCAGGCTCGTGCCGAAAGCGACCAGCAATATACCGATGACCACATCGCTGACTCCGAGAAAACGCGCGATTTCGATTGAGCCGTCGACGAGCAGATGCGCACCACCAAGCAGGGTAACAACACCGACCAACAACCAGATGATGGCAAGACGCATCGTGACGTCTTGAGGAATCTCGGCCTCATAATCTTTTTTGATGGGATCACTGGGCGCGGACCGCATTCCCAGGCGGGCCAGCCAGATCATGACAATGACCAGTCCTGTCAGCATGACGATACCGTCGATGCGGCTCAGATAGGAATCGAGGAACAGTGACACCGTCAGCAGCGAAACGGCGAGCAACGCGGGCATTTCGCGCCGTAAAGTCGCCGAGCGAAGTTCGATGGGGCGGATAATTGCGACGCAGCCCAGCACCAGGCCAATATTGACGATATTGGAGCCGATGGCATTGCCAAACGCGAGCCCGGGGTCGCCGCGCAATGATGCCACGATTGAAACGAGAATCTCGGGAGCCGAGGTCGCAAATGCAACCACCGTGAGGCCGATCAATAGCGGTGCAACGCCCAAGTTGCGCGCCGTGGCCGCGGCGCCATGGACAAACCGGTCAGCACCCCAGATCAGGAGTACCAGGCCGGCAACGACTTCGAAGATAATGCCTGACATAGATATTCGGTGTGGTGAGCCCTCTAGGGCCGGCTATCATACACAATCAATGCGATGCATTGGGAAGGCCTGCGCTTTCCCGGTACACTGCGCGCCCCGGGGCTTAATGCAACACTTGAACAACATGGACCCAGTCGAAATCGGCGGCCTGATTGAGGCCGGATTTGATAACGCCACCGTCAAGGTCTTCAGCGACGATAACGCGCATTTCGAGGTGCTGGTTGTCGCTGCAGAGTTTGCGGGAAAACGCCCGCTGGCGCGACATCAACTCGTGTATCAATGTCTGGGCGCGCTGGTGGGCGACGAGATTCACGCATTGTCAATCAAGGCATTGACTCCGGATGAGTGGCAGGTGAAGGCAAACGGTTAGAACACTTGGATAAATTACTTATTAAGGGCGGTGCTCGGCTATCGGGCAAGGTAGCTATATCGGGCGCGAAAAACGCTGCGCTGCCCATACTCGCCGGGACACTACTCGCGACCGAACCGGTGATAGTCCGCAACGTGCCGCATTTGAAAGACGTAACGACGACAATTTCGCTGCTGCAGATGATGGGTGTGCAGATCACCGTCGACGAGCAACTCAATATTGAGGTTGACGCCAGAGACGTCAGTCGGCGTGAAGCGCCCTATGAGCTCGTAAAAACAATGCGTGCGTCGATACTCGTGCTTGGACCACTGGTTGCCCGTTTTGGCGAAGCAGATGTTTCCTTGCCGGGCGGCTGCGCGATTGGCGCTCGACCTGTAAATCTGCACGTCGCGGGTTTGCAGGCAATGGGCGCCGACGTCATTGTCGAAAATGGGTTCATCAAAGCGCGTGCGGATCGACTTGAGGGAGCACACATCGTTTTTGACATGGTTACGGTGACCGGGACAGAAAACCTGCTTATGGCGGCTGTTCTAGCCGATGGCGAGACAGTGCTCGAAAATGCAGCACGCGAACCTGAGGTAACGGATCTTGCGAAGTTTCTGATCGGCATGGGCGCCAAAATCGACGGCGCGGGAACGGGCACGATCACAGTCCAGGGCGTTGAGGCGCTCGGCGGTACCGATTATTCTGTTTTGCCGGATCGAATCGAAAGCGGAACCTACCTGGTTGCCGCCGTGATGACAGGTGGTCACATCAAAATTGTGGACACGGCGCCAGAGACGCTAGAGGCCGTACTAATAAAGTTATCCGAGGCTGGAGCGCAAATCACAACCGGTGAGACTTGGATTGAGATCGACATGCAGGGCAAGCGGCCGCACTCAGTCGATGTTCGAACAGCGCCGTACCCGGCGTTTCCAACCGACATGCAGGCGCAGTTCTGCGCGATGAACGCGGTTGCGGACGGCATCGGAACGATCACCGAGACGGTGTTTGAGAATCGCTTTCAGCATGTGCTTGAGTTACAACGCATGGGCGCTGATTTACGGCTCGAAGGCAACACAGTGATTTGTACGGGTGTCGCGCAACTCACCGCAGCTCCTGTCATGGCAACAGACCTGCGCGCATCAGCTGGTCTCGTGCTTGCCGCTCTTGCCGGGGAAGGTGACACGCTCGTCGATCGCATCTACCACGTCGATCGTGGCTACGAGCGCATTGAGGAAAAACTGCGCCAACTCGGCGCGACGATTCGTCGCGTTCCGGGCTAATTTGACAATCCAGAGCGCTCGGTGGCGACCACTGTCGCCTGGAACCGCCGCCCATCACGAATACCGATCATTACGACCTCGTCGCCCGGGCTCACGCCAGCGACCAGCAACTGTGCCTGGCGCTGTGAGTAAATCCGCTCTCCGTTGATCTCGACGATTACGTCACCCCGTTTCAGGTCAGCCGCAGCGGCGGGGCTGCCTTCATAAATTTCACCTACCAGAATGCCGACACTCCCTTCGATGCCCATCGCGGTTCTCTCAGCATTGGTCAGGTCATCGGGCTCGAGTCCGATATAGCCACGAATGACGCGCCCGTGTTTCTTGATTTCGGCGACGACTCCGCGCACCAGGTCGACAGGAATCGCGAAGCCTATGCCTTCAGTTCCCGAGTCCTGTGCCAATACTGCGGTATTGATACCGACAAGTTCGCCTCTAACGTTGATCAGCGCGCCCCCCGAATTGCCGGAATTGATCGCCGCATCGGTCTGAATGAAATTCTCGTACGTTGTCAGGTCCAGCAGGCCACCACGCTTCGTCGCGCTGACGATGCCTTGTGTCACCGTTGCAGTCAGACCGTAAGGGTTGCCGATGGCCAGAACGACATCACCGATTCGCAGCTGTCCCGAGTCGCCAAGAATGATTGTCGGCAAGGGGCCGAGATCGACTAGCAAAAGGGCAAGGTCGGTCTCGGCGTCGACACCGACAAGCTCAGCCCTGGCGACCCGACCATCTGATAGCTGCACGCGGATCTCGGCCGCCTCTGCGACGACGTGGTAGTTCGTGACGAGGTAGCCATCAGGGTCGATTACGACAGCTGACCCGACACTCGTTACGACTCGCAATTGAGTTCTTTGGTCTGTTGGTGACGGTCTGAATTCGCCGAGCCGGCTTGTATAGACATTGGCAACTGCTGGCGCACTGATGTCTACAGCGTTCGCGTAGCTTGCTGGCGCGCCATTGCCGCCCGCGCCGATATCCGGCAACAAATCGGGTCGGATGAGCACGACCAGGAACGCGACCGCAAGTCCGACGACGATCGACTGCAGGACGAACAACAATGCTGACTTCAAACCGGCCAAACTAAATTCCTTTGAGAATCAACACGAAAGGGCTCCTGGCTGGCCAACTCTGAATCGCCACGTGTATAATACGTGCGAGTTTCGCACCAAAGCCTGACCGAAACGTCATCCTGACGCCAAATCGGGCTTGCTGCAAATCTACCTTTATCGATACAAAGCAAAAAAACGCGCTGACAAAGAGGCCCCATAGCAAACCTTTTTTCAGCCAGGCGTATGGGAGTGCCTGATGAACGAGGAAGACGTTGATCGCATCGATCGCAATAGACGTCATTTTCTTACTGTAGCAACCGCGGTAACCGGAGCGGTCGGTGTTGGATTTGTTGCGGTTCCATTTTTGTCTTCATTAAAGCCAAGTGCACGAGCGCAAGCTCTGGGAGCACCGGTCGAAGTACCAATTGGCTCCATGCAGCCTGGCGAAATGCTGCGGGTGCTGTGGCGTGGCAGGCTAGTCTTCGTTTTGCGCCGCAGCGAAGAAATGCTGGCGCGCTTGGCAGAGAATCTCGATCAGCTTGACGATCCGAATTCCGAGGTGATCGAGCAGCAACCTGACTATTCGGCGAATGACACACGCTCGGTCAAGCCAGAATACCTGGTCGTCGAGGGTTCCTGCACTCACCTGGGATGTGCGCCACTTGAAGATTTCCAAGTTCGGCCTGCCGAGAATTGGGGTGGTGGCTTTTTCTGCCCCTGTCACGGTTCCAGGTTCGACCTCGCAGGACGTGTCTATAAAGGTGTCCCGGCGCCGACAAACTTGCGGGTACCACCGCACCGATTCGTCAGGGATGACCTGATTCTCATCGGTCAGGATACGGGAGCAGTGTAATGGCGAGAATCGAGGCAGAGGTCGGTAAACCTCAGGGCGGATTCATGAAATGGATTGATGATCGTTTTCCGTTTACGGAGACGATGAAATATCACGCCACCGAGTACTACGCCTCAAAGAATTTCAACTGGTGGTACATATTCGGTGTGCTGGCATTTGTGGTGTTGGCGATCCAGTTGATCACAGGCGTCTTCCTGACGATGAATTACAAGCCTGCCGCGGTTGATGCATTTGCGTCCGTCGAGTACATAATGCGCGACGTCGAGTGGGGCTGGCTCATTCGCTACATGCATTCAACGGGAGCGTCATTCTTTTTTATAGTCGTTTACCTGCACATGTTCCGCGCGATGCTGTACGGCTCGTACAAGAAGCCCCGCGAGTTGATCTGGATTATCGGCATGTTGATCTTCTTCGTGCTGATGGGCTCAGGCTTTTCTGGTTATCTGCTGCCCTGGGGTCAGATGTCCTACTGGGGAGCGCAGGTGATTATCTCGCTGTTCGGCGCAATTCCCGGTATCGGTGAAGCACTCGTCGAAATCATTCGTGGCGACTACTCGATCTCGGATATCACGCTTAACCGCTTTTTTGCGTTGCACGTGATTGTCCTGCCACTTGCACTGATCGGGTTGGTCTTTGTGCACATCGTCGCGCTGCACCAGGTCGGATCGAACAACCCGGATGGCATTGAGATCAAGGATCACAAAGGGCCGGATGGTGTGCCGCTCGACGGCGTCGCATTTCATCCTTATCACACGAGCAAAGACCTTGTCGGGATTATCGTATTTTTGATGATCTTCTCGTCGGTCGTGTTCTTTGCGCCAGACTTGGGTGGCTACTTCCTCGAGCATGCCAATTTCGAGCCGGCCAACCTGACCGCGACTCCCGAGCACATTGCACCTGTGTGGTACTTCACGCCGTTTTACGCGATCCTTCGCGCTGTACCGGACAAACTGTGGGGAGCTGTCCTTATGGCGGCCGCGGTGCTGCTGTTTGTATTCCTGCCGTGGCTTGATCGTGCCCGAGTCAGGTCGATCCGCTATCGTGGCTGGATCTACAAATCCGCGTTAGCCACTTTCGTCGTGAGCTTCTTGGTGCTGGGCTGGCTCGGAACTCAGCCGGCAGGAGGTCTTTACCTGCGCGCAGCCCAGTTCTTCTCGGTCCTCTACTTCGCATTCTTCCTGTTGATGCCGTATTACACGACAATCGATAAGACGAAGCCGGTGCCGGACAGGGTGGTCTATCATGATTAAGTCAAAGGTTGCTGGCAAGCTCATTGCCATCATTGCGTTGCTTGTTGCAACCGAGAGCTTTGCGGCCAGTGGTGGTGTTGCATTAGCGCCCGCAGAAATCGACCCGGGCAATATCTCGTCCTTGCAGCGTGGCGCACGCAACTTCATGAACTACTGTTCCGGGTGTCATTCCGCGCAGTATGTGCGCTTTAACAAAATCGGGAAATATCTCGAGCTGTCAGAAGAGCAACTTGTCGATAACCTGATGTTCAACGCCGAGAACACGTTCGAAACGATAAAGGCGTCGATGCCAGCCGAGGATGCGGCCCGCTGGTATGGTACCGCGCCGCCGGACATGTCCCTGATGGCGAGGGCCAAAGGTGCTGACTACATCTACAATTTTCTCAAGGGGTTCTACCTGGACCCTGATAGCCCGACTGGCGTCGACAATCTGGTCCTCGAGGGCACCAGCATGCCGCATGTTTTGTGGGAATTGCAGGGATACCAAAGGGCTGGATTTTTGGAACATACTGTTGACGGTGTTACATCGCATGAGTTCAATGGTTTTGAACAAGTCACTACCGGCATGCTGGATGCAGAGGACTATGATGAGTTCGTTCGCGACACTGTCAACTTCCTTGCCCACATCGCTGAGCCAATTCGTTCCGAGCGTCGCAAGCTCGGTGTCTGGGTGCTGATGTACCTTGTTGTTTTCTGGATCGTCGCATCAATGCTCAAGAAACAAATCTGGAAGGACGTCAACTGATGGCATTAATCGCCAATAGACGCTCTGTGATGACCCTGTTTTCGAGGCCGGCTGACATTCATAGTCATCGTACCCGTTTGGTCCTCGCCGAGAAGAACATAAATATCGAAATCGCAAGCGTCATGGGCAATGAATTGCCCGAAGATCTCATGGATTTGAATCCGTATCACACGGTTCCGACCCTGGTTGACCGCGATCTGACCCTGTATGACTCACGCGTCATCATCGAGTATCTCGACGAACGCTTTCCGCATCCGCCGCTCATGCCCGTAGATCCGGTTATGCGCGCACAGTTTCGTCTGGCACTGTTTCGCATCGAGACGGACTGGTATTCAATTGCCGAAGAGTCGGAATTGACCAGCGAGGGCAGGTTGAGCAGCAAGTCGCGCAAGCTGTTGAGGGAGAGTATTTTGCAGAGCGCCGAGCTCTTTAGCGCAAAACCCTACTTCCTGAGCGAAGAGTTTTCACTCGTCGATGCAACCATTGCGCCAATCTTGTGGCGTTTGCCGGTCTACGGTATTGAACTGGGTAGCCAGTCGGGCGCGATCGAGGATTATAT
>Ga0255054_10000838_pt1 | contig 18026 bp, 19 predicted proteins | sample JV7_2_23_MG_FD_188634 | JGI IMG/M metagenome (GOLD analysis project Ga0255054, IMG submission 188634) | Seawater microbial communities from Jervis Inlet, British Columbia, Canada - JV7_2_23 | ecosystem: Environmental > Aquatic > Marine > Inlet | place: Canada: British Columbia | collected...
AACATCGGCTGCATGATTAAAAAATTTGCGGCCGTTGACTTCCAGCAGGATGGCTCCTTTGATTGCGTCTTTAACTTGTTGGCTGATTGTGGCCATTTATTCGCTCCTTATTAAATATTAAAGTTTAATAGTAATAAATATTAATTTGATTTAATTTTTTACTTTTTTGTTTTGGCCTTAAAGTAGGAGTCTTTGAAGATTTTGACAGAAGACTTCAATTTTTCGACATTTGAGAGATCGGTTGTCTGTTTAGCCTTCATGGCATAGACAAGAATCTCGTGGCATAATGACAGATGTTCTGTGCGGGTTTTATGGGCTTTATCATCTCCTTTTCCAACCAGCTTTATTCGTTGGGTTAGAAAATACTGGCTTACGATATGCTGAATTTCTTCGGCATGGCTTTCCTTGTTGGTTACCCAACGGACGATTTGATTAAAGTTAGTCGGCTGAGGCCCGGAAAGATGCCCTATTTGTTTCATGGCTTTTTCGATCGTAGTAATATGCTCTTCGATCATGGTGAATCGCATCTCATCATTATAAATTCCGCATGGAATCTCGCAGTGTGAAAAACCAGCCGGCTTAAATAGAACAATCATCGCCAAAAAAATGAAAATCCCTTTTGTTTTTTTCATAGACCTCCTCCTTTATTTAATTATCATAGATTAAATTAAAATCTGTGAACAGTTAACAAGAAAGCTAATCTTTCAGTTTTTACTTTTCAACTTCAATTTCAACTGGGAAGCTTTGCCACAAGCCATGGAGATTACATCTTTCCTTAACAATTAATGGATGCGCATGATCCAGAGCCACCACAAATTTCACTTTTGGCTCCGTCAATCTGGGGATCAAATCAACTCTTGCCAGAAAAGTTTCCCCTGAGAAAAGCTCTATCCATTCGATGTAATGAGCATTCTCGTTTGGATGTTTCATGTGCTTTCCAACTTCAACCTGAACCTCAAAAGGCTCTCCTTTTTTCACCTTTGTTGGAGATTCAATAACTGGAGTGTGCTTTTTTTCTAAATCAGTCATCTCATCCACATTGGCTGATTTAGCTTCGTTAACTCCACAAAAAATATCGTCTTCACACATCTTATCCTCCATATATTATTATAATATCATTCTACTAACTCTTTTTTTCCTTTTCAGAAGCTCGAGTAGAGAAAAAGTCTTAGTCAAATTCATCTCTTCAAAAACAGAGCACTCAGGACAAATGCCTTGATCCCCTTCTTATATACTTTCGCTCTTTATGATAGTGCAAAGTCTAGAGCTGACAAATATTCTACGGACCAACGTGAAACATGTCCTGGCCAATGTGAAAATCTTCGACTTTGTAGTAATCGGGGAATCTGTCAAGCATATCAATTTCTGATTTAATAATGAAGTAGTGGCTTCGCTCTACTCGAACTAAATAGCCGAGGATCCTTTTACTCTCCTTATCCTCTGCTTGCCCCCCTGCTTCTTTATAAAAGTTTTCAGACATCTTTTCAGCTTTGAGAGCCAATTTGAAGAGGTCTAAAACTGAAAACTTTTTTGCTTTCGTGATTTTAATAGGAGGAAGGAAGGATTTTTCTAGAATCTCAAGCTTTTCACCCGGAAATCTCTGAGAAAAAAGCCTCTCTAAAATTCGACGATGTTTTTTCTCTTCTGAAATCAGGAACTTCAGCTTCATTCTCAAAATCTCATTCTTTACTTTTTCATAAAGCCTGGAATAAGCCTCGGTTGCTTCTATTTCAGACTTTACGGCTACTCCAAAAACCTCTGAAGGAGACAATTTTAAATTCATACTACTGAATTCATAAGCATCACTTTTTTTTGCTCTAGCCGCAGTTCTTTTCTTTTTGGCAGTATTTATAATCTTTTTTGTTGCCTTTTTTGTAGCCATTCCCTGCCTCATCGTTTAGAAGAAAAAGTATCCTAGCAAAATATTAATACTATTGAGGAAACATTATGTCAAGAAAAATGTTATAGTATTTCTATCTGTTTTGTCAAATATATTTTTCCATTTATTATTGGAGTTCTATCTTACCTTTATAATGCTTTTTTATAATCTCTAAGATTTCTTTTGACCGCTGAATTGCTGGCTCCTGTAGCTCCTTGTCAGCTAAATTATTTTCCGCATCTAAAAACTGAAGGAGCAATTGAGCCGTTTTTTTATAAAAAGTCTGAGCCCAAGTATTATCAGGCGCTTTTTCGCCCCAAAGCTTGCGGGGCCCTTCATGGCCCCCTTCAGAAAGATACCAATCTTTTATGAGCTCAAAACCTCCTTGAAAAATGAGAAAACCAAGAGGTGTAGCAGAGGGTGGAATACCTATGCTCAGAGATTTTGCTGTATTTGAATGAATTATCTGTTCCCCTTCATAGGAGACCATTAGATGGCCGCCGAGAGGAATGATATTCCCGAGATACCTAAATAGCTTAAGATCAAGGCTGTTTGAGCTTAAAATAAAGCGATTTCTAGTATCTTTTTCCTCTAAGAATTCAAGCTCTTCATAATACTCTAAATCCATCCATGGCTTCACTCCGTCTTTTCCTCCCACGCTGTAAATGCCCTTGATAACAGGGAATCCGCTGAGTGCGCCGCTTGAGTCTCGAAGGTATAATCTAAAACCTTTCCAGCCACTAAACCGAAGCTGCTTTAGTTCTCCAAGATAGAGCATGTAACCATTCAGTTTTTTTCCATGAAGTTTTTTTAGAAGAATGAGACTATCCATCAGGATTTAAAGATTGACGCTATTTTACCGACTATTTTGCCAGTTTAGAGGCAATCATTGCCGCATGCTTTCCCTGAAATCGTGCCGCCGCTAGCTCATTCTCGCTCGGCATGCGCTCACCTTTACCTCCAGCTATTGTCGACGCTCCATAGGGAGAGCCTCCAGTTATCTCATCCATCCGCATCTGTCCCTGGAAAGAATAAGGTAGCCCCACGATAACCATCCCCAGATGAAAAAGAGTCCAATGAAAAGAGAGAATGGTCGATTCCTGTCCCCCATGTTGAGTGTTACTGCTCGTAAAAACACTTCCAACCTTGCCCACAAGAGTACTTTCTGCCCAGAGGTTACCCGTGGCATCCAGAAACTGCCGCATCTGCGCGCACATATTCCCAAAACGTGTCGGTGTGCCAAAAATTACGGCATCGGCCTCTCCCAACTTATCCACTGTGCACACCGGGACATGGGCAAATGCTTTTTGGGCCTCGAGGGCCCCCATCATTTGAAGAACCTCTTCAGGAAGAGTTTCTGGCACACGGCACATCTCGACTTCCGCTCCCTCCGCTTCTTTAGCCCCCTCAGCTACTGCCTCTGCCATACGGTGAATATGACCATACATTGAGTAATAGACGACTAAAACTTTCATTTTATACCCTCCTTTTTTTATTCTTTGCTGTTTCCCTCCATTGAAAATCTATAGAAAGGAAATAAACTTATTTTCATGGAAGAATCTTTCCAATTTACAATTTATACTTAATTTTAAATATTTTCCATTTTTCGTGTAACTTTCATCAGGCGGAATACAACTCGTCTGTTTTTGCTGCCATGATAAAGTCGTTCTGATGAAGACCTTTGATTTTGTGCGTCCACCAAGAAACTTTGACTCTGCCTCATTCGGTCACGATAACTGGATGATGTCCTTCTTGCTCTGCCATATTACCTATCTTGTTCGTGAACTCAAGAGCTTGTCTAAAATTCTTAAACCTAAACACTCTCTCTAACTGCTTGATATTATTGCGCTCGATAATCTCCCACTCTGAAACCTGTGGATAGAATCCTTTAATCTCCAGATCGGTGACAGTAGGCTCACCACCGCGACAGGGAACACATTTCATCTTCGTAAGAGCTTTTATATCAGGCATCACTTCTCCTCCTTTAAACTGTAAGAGTACCTTTAAAAATATTATGTCTTCTGGTTAATGTTCCAGTTGAGATTCCGAGTAGATTAAGCAAAAGCATCATAAATTTTCAATTATCTCTTCAGTTATCTCAGTTGTTTTTCCATGGCCGCCTATATCAGAAGTAAGCATATCTCCCTTTTCCAAAACTTTATGGACAGCCTGTGTAATTCTTGCCGCCGCCTCATTTTCTCCTAAATGCTCTAGCATAAGAACGCTGGAACGAATTAAAGCTATTGGATTGGCCAAATTTTTCCCAGCAATATCAGGAGCACTCCCATGAATCGCTTCAAAAATTGCATAATCATCGCCAATGTTAGCGCCGGGCGCAACACCAAGACCTCCTATAAGCCCCGCACATAGGTCAGAGACAATATCCCCGTATAGGTTTTCTAACAACAAGACATCGAACTGATGAGGATTCAAAATCAACTGCATACAGGTGTTATCCACTATTAACTCATTGTACTGAACTTTAGGGTAGTCTTGAGCAACTTTTCGTGCACACTGAAGAAACAATCCATCGCTCAACTTCATGATATTCGCCTTATGAATTGCAGTTATCTTTTTTCGATTTTTCTTCTTGGCATACTGAAAAGCAAACTTCGCAATTTTTGTCGAGGCTTTCTCTGTTATGATCTTCAGTGATTCCACGACTCCTGGAACCACCTCATGCTCGATGCCTGAATAGAGACCCTCTGTGTTTTCTCTAACAACAACAATATCTATATTTTTATACATCGACTTTACGCCCGGGAGACTCTTAATGGGCCTGAGGTTGGCATAGAGGTCCAGTTTTTTCCTTAGGCTCACACTAACACTTCGAAATCCATCACCTATAGGTGTGCCCACAGGTCCTTTCAAGGCAACTTTGTTTTTCTTTATGGAATCAATCACATTCTGGGGCAGAACAGTGCCATATTCATTAATTGCTGATTCTCCAGCATCTACTTCCTCCCATTTAATTTGAGGGCCAGCTGCTTCAACCACTTTTACCGTCGCCTTTACGACTTCCGGACCTATCCCATCTCCATTTATTAAAGTTATTCTTTTCATATCAACCTACTCTTATAAGATTTTACTGCGGCTCCTGGAGGTTTTGTATTGTCGTCTGTATCACCTCAGGCGTGGCCGGATGGATATGCATACCGTTGATGAGGGCCCTGACAGTTCCTTCTGTTGTCATGGCGTTAATGACTTCCTGTATTAGGATAGGTGCATAAGGCCCAATAATATGGAAGCCCAGTATTTTGCCGCTGTTTTTTTCGACTATGATCTTTCCAAAGCTTTCTTCATCCATCATCGCTTCACCTTTGGCAACCTCTGAATATTTGGCCTTCCCCACCAGTATGTCAAAAGCTTTCTTGGCCTCTTTCTCCCTCAATCCCACAGATGCAATCTGAGGATAAGAAAACACAGCATGGGGGACTTTACTAAAATCCATTTTATTTCTTCCCCCATGTATACTGTTATGCCAGACTAGACTTGCCTGTCTATTAGCTGAATGCCTGAACATCTTCTTTCCTAAAGCGTCTCCTAAAGCCCATATGTTTTCTTTGCTTGTTTCAAGATAATCATTGGTCTTGATGTAACCCTTGTTATCTGTCTCTATCCCTGAATTTTCCACTTTTAAAAGGTCGGCGTTTGACTCTCTCCCTGCTGTAACCAAGATTCGCTCTGCGCTAAATTCTTTATCTTTTCCAGTCTTTTTGTTCTTGGCAATAATCTTATAAACTTCTCCATCCTTCTTAACTTCCAAAGCCTCTGTATTTGTGGAAATCTCCATGCGTTTCTCCATTTCTTTTTTTAAAAGATCAGATATTTCAGGTTCTTCATTTTTAACCAATCTTGGGGCTCTTTGCAGAATTGTCACTTCAGTGCCCATTGCTTCGAAAAAGTGCCCGTATTCAACTGCAATGTACCCTCCCCCTATTATAAGAATACTTTTAGGTTTTTGGTCTAGCTCCAGGACACTCTCGTTGGTCAGGTAATCTACATTCTCTATTCCATTTATGGGGGGTATTAAGGGTCTGGCGCCGGAGACGATAAATATTTTCTGGCCTTTTATTTTTTCGCCTCCAACTTCCAGGGTATAATCGTCCACGAAAAATCCAACGTCCCCATAAAAATCCAATTCTTTCACGTATTCAATTCCCTCTCTGATATGGTTTTGACTTCCTTGGACAATTCTCCTGATTCTCTCCATTATGGCCTTAAAATCGACTTCTTTTACCTCAGCATGGACGCCCAATTTTGCTGCTTCTCGGATTTCAACGATTCTATCCGCCGGAAATATCATAATTTTCGAAGGGATACACCCCACATTCAGGCAAGTTCCTCCCAGTGGACCTTTATCCACCATGGCAACCTTTAAATCATGCATCAATGCCTGCTCCACAATAATCGCACCTGCTCCTGAACCTACGACAATCACATCATACTCTTTCATAGGATTTACCTCCCCATTAAATATTAACCTAAAAGAATTTATTTTCAAGAAGCTTGTATACTTGCTGCCTGGAAATAAAATCCGCCAAGAGCTAGTAGGCAAATTTGGGCGTTACATAAAAAACACAGTAGGCTACGTTCGAGATTTCCTCATTTACTCTTGATTCCAATGCCTCTGAGATCTGCTTGGACTCAGATTCAGGCAAATCTTCCGACACATCTATATCGGCCGCTATAATAATCTTCTTGCGGGATTCGGCGATAAGACGGAAGTCATGGTAGTCAATAATCTGAAGAAAATCTGCTATTATTTCTCTAAATTGAGCCTCAACAGCTTGTGTCTCAGGAGTTTTTTCCATAAGAGGATCTGTATGACAGATGACCTCACCTCCGAATATCTTCCTCAATTTCCCTTCGCAGCGCTCAGCTATCTCATGCATTTCAGGAGGCCCAAATTTGGCAGGTATCTCCGTGTGAAGAGAGATAGTGTACATCGAACCATAGTCATGAACAATTATCTCATGAGCATCTTCAACTCCTTCGACAGATTTGGCTGTTTCCTTGATCTTTCTTATCATATCTTTGCTGGGAGCCTGACCTAAAAGCGGAATTAGCGCTTCCCGGCCGTGGGTATAACCCAGATACACAAGCCAGGCTGATACAAGGATACCGATGTACCCATCGACCTCAGGTCGGTGTATGTAATGGCCTGCGATCAATCCCCCTATCACTGTGAGAGAGATCCCTGCCTCGATTTTATGGTGACGGGCGCTCGTCAAGATAGCATGAGAATCAACTCTCTTTCCCAGGTAACCAACAAACTGCGCAAGCCACTGTTTTACCAGGATGGTCGCAAGCAGAATCCAGGGAAGCACAGGCCAGTAATAGACTTCATGGGGCTCGAGTGCTTGATGAACCGAATTCTCACCGATCTGGATTCCTGATACAAACAAAAAGATCGACATAATAAGAGGTGCTACATGTTCCATTCTTCCGTGTCCGAATGGGATTTTCGCAGTGGCTGGACGGGCGGTTACTTTGAAGCTTACTACCAGGATAATGGAATTTGCCAGGTGCGAAAGGAGATGAAAGGCATTAGCAACGACCGATATGGACCCTGCCATGAGACCAAGGATTATTTTCACGCAGAACAGAACCAAGATGGCGATAATTGATATCCACCCCGCTATCAAGCCATATTGTATGCGTACCTGTTTATTATCGATATCATCGAGGTCAGCTATGAACCAACTTGAAATTCTACGGTTGAGTTGTTCTGAAATCTTCATCACTTCGAACTTTTATTATAGCTGGATTATTTATAATGGCTAGGGAGTTTACTTTTAATTCTACTTAAGCCGCTTCGAGTTCGGCGAGAAGGTCTGAGATAAGTTCCCTTACCGTTACGATTTTGTCGCAACGGTAAGCATTCTTCCCACAGAAGATGAGGCCGTGGTCAACATCCCCGAAGTAAGAATTCACGAGAGCCAGGGCAATGCAGTATCTCGCTTCGCTAACTTTACAGACAGAAAGACACCTGTAGGGACACTTGATCTTAAGTTTTCCCTTAATTTCTAAATCCTTCAAAAATTTATTCTGAATGGCCCTTCCCGGCATGCCGACAGGACTTTTTATGATAGCAATATCCTCTTCTTTGACGTCAAGATAGGCCTGCTTAAATTCCTGAGAGACATCGCACTCTTCAGTGCAGACGAAACGAGTAGCCATTTGGACTCCTGACGCACCAAGGGAGAGCATCCGAGCTATATCCTTTCCGTTGAAGATCCCCCCAGCGGCGATAACAGGAATTTTCTTTCCGTATTTATCCTCATATGCTTTTACTGTTTCCAAAACCTCTGGCAAGAGATTTTCAAGGGAATATTTTTCCGGTTGATAGAGCTGTTCTTCGGAGAAACCAAGGTGTCCTCCTGCCAGGGGTCCTTCAAGGATTATAGCATCGGCAGTCCTTTCGTAACGTTTGTCCCAGACCCGAAGAATTAATTCGGCTACCCGTGCGGAGCTGACTATGGGCAGGAGGTTTACAGAACTATCTTCGACCAAGCCAGGAAGCTTAACAGGGAGTCCGGCTCCGTATACGATTATCTTAATTCCTTCCCTCACCGCAGCCGTAATCAGATCGTCTGCATTGCTCAGCACTCCCATAAAATTGACTGCGATGTGACCATTCGTCATACTTTTCGCCTTGCGAATTTCCGTTTCCAGAGCTTCCCGGGATACCCTTTCATATTCATCCTTTGAAATCTCCAGATCTCCCAGGCCTATGCTCGAGATAGTACCTATCCCGCCTTCCTCAGCCACAGCAGAGGCAAGCGAGGAAAGAGAAACTCTCACGCCCATTCCTCCCTGTACAATCGGGATGTCTGCAGTGATATTTCCAATTTGAAGTTTTGGAATTTTCATTTTAATTTCCGTATCTTTTGACTATAAGACAGGCATTGCCTCCTCCGAAGCCAAAGGAATTACTCATAGCCACTTCGAGGTCAGTCGACTCGACTCCTTTGGTCACGTAATCAAGAGGACATTCCGGATCAGGCTCCTCATAGTTGATCGTCGGGGGCAGTTTGCCTGTATAAATGCTCATCACAGTGGCCACAAATTCTACTGCCCCGGCGGCGGCCAAAAGATGGCCAATCATCGACTTAATGGAGCTGATTTTAAGATGCTTCCCATGGTCGCCAAAGACCTTCATAACAGCTGCACTCTCAATCTTGTCATTCAGGACGGTGGAAGTGCCATGCGCATTGATATATCCCACCGTTGGCGGGTCGATACCTGCGTCTTTGAGCGCCCCCCTCATGACCCTGATCATTCCATCTCCTCCAGGTTCTGGAGCAGTAAAATGATAGGCGTCAGCAGTATTACCGTAGCCAATAAGTTCGGCATAGGTGCGGGCGCTCCGGCTGAGAGCGTGTTCAAGTCTTTCTAAAACAACGACACCAGCCCCTTCTCCCATCACAAAACCGTCACGGTTCTTGTCAAAAGGTCTGCTTGCCTTTTCCACACAATCATTCCTGCTCGACATTGACCGCGTCGCGCAAAAACCAGCGAAAGGCAAAGGACTCACGCTGGCCTCTGAACCTCCCGCCAGCATGATGTCGGCATCTCCCCTCTGGAGAATTCGAAAGGCATCACCGATGGCATTGGTCCCCGAGGAACAAGCCACAGATGGGGCAGATAGAGGCCCTCTTAAGCCAAAAGCAACCGAGACCATGCATGCTGCCGTATTTATTAAAACTTTAGATACAGAAAAGGGCCCAAGAGACTTTGGCCCTTTTTCATGAAGTCTAGAATACGAGTCCTCCAGTGTGTTTGCTCCCCCGATACCGGAACCTATGATAACTCCCGCCCTATTGCCATCAAAGGCAAAGGTATCTAAACCGGCATCTTTGATCGCCATAGTGGACGAAGCCAAGGCAAAATGGATGAACCTATCCATTCTCTCTACAGATTTCTCGTCAATCCATTCTTCCGGATTAAAGTTCTTTACTTCTGCCCCCATTTGGGAGCGAAAATCAGACGGGTCGAAGAAAGTAATTCTTGATATACCATTTTGTCCGGCTTTCAATCCTTCCCAGAACTCTTCAATCCCCACACCAATAGGAGTTACAGCTCCTAATCCGGTTACAACAACCCTATGTTCATTCATTACTGTTATACTATTGAAAATTGCAGTGCTCTTATAGAAGGCTCGGCGTTCCTCTAATCCCGAGGGGTGATTATCCCTTCATGGTTGTAGATATGTCAAGCACAAAGTTGGAATAACAAGTTTCCCTGTATTATAACACTCTTAATAGATTTCTTGCTTAAAAATCTATGAAATCTTTTAACCATATTTTAGCCTCCATAGTCAAAAACGGCTAAAAATGGTTAAGTTTGGAAAAAATAAGGAGGGAGTGAAATAATTCTCTAAGAGGAATCTCTCATAATGCTTTTAATTCCCTCAAATCCACCCAAATCGGATGAGGGTTTTGTTCGCCTTCTTATTTTTAAACATTGCTGCCTGCCTTTACCTAACATCTCAAAATCCCGAATGCAAGCATTCCGTTCCTTTAGAACAACCTGACGATATAACGATGGCAAATCTTTTCATATTTTTTGTTAAAAACTCCATCGATAACCCACTAAAATAGCTGAAAATTTCATCTCTACTAACAGACCTGCGATAAACAACCAATCTTTCGGAATCCAGGAAAGGCCAAGGTGGAAATTACGACCATCATAGCTTAAAAAAGGACTCCAGCGTTCTGTCACAGTCAACGTTAAACCAGCTAAGAAATATCCCTGATCCAAGTCAGGCAGCAAGCTAGCTGCGCCAATTGAAAATCGGGCCGAGATTTCATCGCTAAAATCAAAAGCCTTGGTTAATTGGATGAACACCGATTGATCACTTCCTCCTGTTTGTACGCTCCCTGTTCCCAAAATGACGGCAGGTCTCCAAGATGACTCATCCTCAGCAATTGGCTGTAATCGAACACTCCAAATGGGCTCTTTTGATTTAACTGTGTAACCCAGGCCCACATCAAGCCAGGAGGCCACTCCGGCACGTAGATTTAAAACCGCTGTTTCATCCTCACCATTTGGAATGGACATTATTGTCGAAACCATGGTTCCTGAGGGCAATAGAGCTCCGGTGCTGCTTCCTGAACCAGAACAGACTGGACAGCCAGGCCCGCATTGCTGGGCAGGAGCGTAAATAGCTAATCCTAAAATTATTATAAAAATCAAAACCATAAATTTTTGCATATCAAATCCTCTCAAAACGAACGAGTGCTTTGCTTGCCGCTCATTCTCCAGGTTTATGATAATCTATTTTTAGGTATAGGGAAAGTTAATACTACTCTAACTTGCTAGTTTATAATATAAATAGCTAATAATTAAGCTGGTACGCCCGGACAGATTCGAACTGCCGACCTTCTGATTCGTAGTCAGACGCTCTATCCAGCTGAGCTACGGGCGCACTGGAAAATTGTTTTTCTTATTATGCCAGATTTTAAGATTTTTTTTAAGAGAATTAATGTTATAGAAATTATAAGGCGGGCTTGATAAATCAAGCCCCTACATAAGAAGAATCAAATCTCTCCAGATGAATCAAGCACCTATATAAAAATATGAGGATTTGATGAATCAAGCGCCTTACAATTTATTTATAAAATCAGGTTATTTATAAAATTTAAAAGGCGGACTTGATAAATCAAGCCCCTACATAAGAAGAATCAAATCCCTCCATTGATAGGGCTTAATCGGAAACTCTGAGGACAGCAGCACCGCTTATTTTGCCGGTTTTGAGAAGATTGAGAACTTTATTCGCTTCTTTTAAGGGAAAGGCCTGGATGGTTGTGCGGATGGGAATTTCAGCTGCAATCCGGAGGAGCTCCTCTCCATCCCGTCTTGTTGCATTGGCCACGCTGCGGAGAGTCCGCTCGTGGTAGAGATATTTCACATAATCCATCTCAGGAATCGGAGTCATATAAATTCCTGCCAGAGCTAGGGTACCGCCTTTATCTAGGACTCTTAATGCATCGAGAACCAGCTCCCCTGCAGGAGCAAAGATGATGGAGCTATCCATTTTTGTGGAAGGTTCGTCTTTTGATGTTCCTGTCCAGACAGCGCCGAGTTTGCTGGCCAGCCCGCGGTGTTCTTCGCTCCGGGTAAAGACATAAACCTTGCAGTCCCAGTGGACAGCCACCTGGATAGCAACATGAGCAGAAGCTCCGAATCCGTAGAGGCCCAGGCGCTGGCCGGGCTTTATCTCGCTCAAGCGCAGGGCTCTGTAGCCGATAATTCCGGCACAAAGGAGAGGCGCGGCTTCTTCATTCGAGAATATTTCTGGAATAGCATAGGCAAATTTCTCGGGGATGACTATGTACTCAGCATAGCCGCCGTTTACATGGTAGCCAGTGAAGCGGGCGGTTTCGCAGAGGTTCTCATTTTCCCTCAGGCAGAACGCGCACTTACCGCAGGCAGAATAAAGCCAGGCAACACCAAGCCTGTCCCCTTCTTTAAAACGAGAGGTGTTTTTCCCAACCTTTTCCACAACTCCTACAACCTGATGACCAGGGATTATAGGAAGTTTGACGCCGGGAAGTTCCCCTTCTACGGTATGAAGGTCTGTATGGCAGATACCACAAAATTTGATGCGAAGAAGGATCTCTTCAGAGCCTGGTTCTGGGGTGGGAAGGTCAACAAGTTCAAGGGGATTCTGGTCAATAGGTGCAAATCCTTTCAAGATCATCGCTTTCATTGGAGCACCTCTTCCCTTTGAGTATTTATAAATATATAAAGACTAAGAGGAAGTCAAAACAAATATTTCTTGAAATTGCGAAGCCAGTTCCGAGCAAGGCGAGGAATCTCCTGAGTTCCCCGCAATGACAGAGCATTAAGTTATCTAATCTCCTCTTGTTTGCAGAACATAGGGCTCGAACAACAAATTATAAGAGAGTTCTACACTTTTTGGACAATGTTCCACACCTTTGGGTATGACAGCTATTTCTCCTTCATGCAATGTTATATCTGTCTGATCTTTAAGTTGAATAGTGATGCATCCTTTATATACATAAAAAAGTTCATCTTCATTTGTATGTTTATGCCAATGAAATTCTCCTTTGACTAAAGCCATCCGTACAACTTGGTCATTGAGTCTCGCAACCTCTATAGGAGAAAATGGCTTGTCGATCTCCTTAATTTTTTCCTCCAAGTTAATTACTGGAATCATCTATTGACCTCCTTTCATCTTGAATCTACCTTATAATATAGAGAGTGTATTATCAGGGAAAAAAAGGGATATTCTATTTTTAATAAAAAATGCGAAAAGGAAACCTTCGCTTTTCTATAAAAATATGGGTTTGATAAATCAAGCTCGTACATCAAAGGTTATTTTTCCTGGCAGTTTTCACAGTAACCGAACGCCTGGATTGAAAATTTATCCGTCATGAAGTGACTTTCTTTTCCTATCTTATTTAGTATTGTTAGGATTCTCTCATGGGAAAATTCTTTAACCTCACCGCAAGAAAGGCAAATTAAATGGCCGTGGGCTGCCTTAACAACATCAGGCTCGTAATGGCTGTGATTCTCTCCAAAGTCAATCTCACTCACCAGGCCGCACTTTACCAGGAGGCTTAATGTCCGGTAAATAGAGGCTAGAGATACTTTTTGGCCTTTTCTTTTCAGCCTTCTGTGGATTTCATAAGCATTAGGGTGAATCTTTTTAGACGAAAATATTTCCTTGAAGATAAGACGTCTGGGCCGGGTGAATTTTAGCCTTTGAGAATTCAGATAATCCTGGAATGCCTTAAGTTCCATACTTACAGTCCAAAAATGGGGGCTGTATCCATTTTTTTCAAAAGGTGGGCTTGATGAATCAAGCCTCTACAATACAATCACTATAACCTAACAAGGTGGGCTTGATGAATCAAGCCCCTACAATACAATCACTATAACCTAACAAGGTGGGCTTGATGAATCAAGCCTCTACAATACAATCACTATAACCTAACAAGGTGGGCTTGATGAATCAAGCCCCTACAATACAATCACCATAACCTAACAAGGTGGGCTTGATGAATCAAGCCCCTACAATACAATCACCATAACCTAACAAGGTGGGCTTGATGAATCAAGCCCCTACAATACAATCACTATAACCTAACAAGGTGGGCTTGATGAATCAAGCCCCTACAATACAATCACTATAACTTAACAAGGTGGGTTTGATAAATCAAATCCCTACATCATTATATTTTTTTTCTTTTTGTCCTTGGATTTTACGCTTTAGTCTTTCCCGTCTGTGGGTGAAATCTTTCTCATAATAAGAGGAAAAATCAAGAGAAAGGACATACCCTTCTTCTGCTATTTTTCTTGCCTCCTCATACTTTTTCTCTTTGTGTTCGAGATACATGGCAAGTTCTCTGAAGGAGAGAAGCAGATCTTTAGATTGTGTATCTGAAGAGGTCATCTCTTTCCATAAAGAAACAGCACTTTTCCACTCTTTATTTTTCTTGAAATGATAAGAAATTTTTTTCTTGGCTGCGAGAGATAACTCATCCGATAATCCCCTCTTAAGAGCCCGCTTGAAGAAATGAACAGATTTCTCAGCCTCTCCTATATTTTCCATCACTCTGCCCGCACCGTAGAGGTCCATGGCATTTGTAAGTTTCTCTTCTTTCTCGTCAGAAAAGATGAAAGAGCCGACAATTATAACTCCTAAAAGAGAAAGAATATCCTCCTGATTATGGTAGAGGATAGGCTCAATTAGTTCAAAATTTCCTGTGTTTAGATATTGAAAATATCTCCAGGGAATCTCAGCTGAAGGGATATCTTCAGAACGACCTGCCTCGACGACCTCGTGGGCAAGATGGGAAAGCCGGCAGCTTTCGTACTTATGCCTCCAGAGACTTCGGGCTGGAAAGAGAAAATCAAGATGAGGAAGTTCACTGAGGATGAAAGGCTGCTTGTGGAGGATGAACCGTGTCTCAAGCAGGGGCATATCGAAACATTTGCCGTTATATGTTACTACTGATTGAAAGTTCATCTGAGAAAAAAACTGCCCAAGCTCCTGAATCATCCTTTCCTCTTCAGCAAGCTCTCCGAGGAAAAACTGGTCTACATAGAATTTGTCATCTCTGTAGAAACCTAAACCTACGAGAAAAGCGACAACCCCTGTTCCCCCGGATAGACCCGTTGTTTCCAGGTCAATGAACAGGGCGGTGGAGAGGTCAAGGTTTTCAAATGCGCTTTCCTTGCTTAGACATGTAAGAATATTTCCTTTTATCTCCAAACCCGAAGATATTGTTACTTTTCCGTATTTGAAGTCCAGAGAATACGGGTTTTCGAAAAACTGAAGGGGCTCCCTTTCAAGAGGTTCGAAGGGCGGGGTTTTGGGTTCTGAAGGTTTTTCCTGGCGGGTGAGGCTGATAAGGTTTTCTAGTTTATCCTTGACTGATAGATCCTCGGCCTTTTGAATCTCTTTCCAGGTATCTTTCACAAGCTGGGATTTAGAGCGAGAGCGAGTCTCTCTTTCTTTTTTCAGTCGCTCTAGTTTATCTTTGATGTCAGCCATTTTTAAGTTAGCTTAAGCGGGCTATATATTGCCACACATGCTCACCTGAGGATGGAACATTTCATTCTCCTGATGAACCAAACAGATTAAAATTATAACTCTGAGTTATAAAAATTTAAAATTATTTAAAAAATATAACTGTACGTTATAAACATATGATCTGTTTTTCTCGCTTTTTCTCACTCTCCCATAAACTGGAGGAGGACCATACGGGAGCGGGAGCGGTTATCGAAATCAAGAAAAACAATCTGCTGCCATGTTCCAAGATTAAGTGTGCTATTGGAAAACGGAACATTAAGAGATGCTCCGACGAGTGAAGCCCGGACATGAGAAAATCCGTTTCCGTCCCCCCACTTCTCATCATGATGATAGGTAACATTGCTGGGAATTACTTTTTCCATGAACTCAGAGAAATCTTCAACGAGGCCAGGTTCATGCTCGATTGTCGTCAGACCGCCGGTTGATCCTGGAACAAACAGGTTGAGGATTCCGTTCTGGAGTCCTTTCTCAGACAGCTTCTTGGAAACCTCCTGGGTAATATCCTTCATGTCAGAAAATCCGCGTGTTGAAAAGCTTAAGGAATCGCTAATAATTTTCATTGCAAAATCTCCTTAATAATCATAAGACAAATACTATTAGGCGTAAAGCGTAAAACAAATATGAAGAAGCTCTAAAGTATCTCAAGGAAGTTATCGAGAAATAAGAAAGTAAAGAAAATGAAAGAGCTTCAAAAAGCTGGCCAGGAACGCGGGAAGAATATCTTTTCGTACAAGCCCAAGGCATAACGGTCGGTCATTCCGGCAATAAAATCCCCCGTTCTCTTCTCTAAAGAATCGTCCTGAGGATAGGGTTTTATATAATCCTCTGGGTTTTTAAGAACATATTCATACAAATCTGTAATAATTTTCTCTGCTTTTTCAATTTCAGGTCTTGCTTGGGGGTTGAAATAAACCTTTTCGTACAAGAAGTCGCGGAGATCAGTAATGGCTTTCTCTATTTCTTCACTCATAGCAATCTTCTCCAAGCTTGCCTTTAAACTGGCATCGACTACATCCTCTACCATTTTATCGATCCGGGAAGCATGCCATTCGCCTAAAACTTGGATAAGATATGAAGGGATATCTTTTTCTTTTATTACTTCAGCCCTCCTCGCATCATCGATGTCATGATTGACGTAGGCAATTATATCCGAGACTCTAGCTACCTGACCTTCAAGGGTAACAGGCATATTCTGCTTTTCATCATCGAGAATTTCTCCCCGACCTTTTGAGTGCTTGAAAATGCCGTCCCTGACTTCATACGTCAGGTTCAATCCTTTCCCTTCCCACTCAATTTTCTCAACCACCCGAAGACTCTGGTCGTAATGGCTGAAGCCATCGGGCAGGAGCTTGGCCAACGTCTCCTCTCCTGCATGGCCGAATGGTGTGTGCCCCAGGTCATGGCCTAAAGCAATGGCCTCGGTTAAATCCTCGTTCAACCGGAGAGCTTTGGTGATAGTGCGGGCTATCTGAGAAACCTCCAAGGTGTGGGTTAACCGAGTTCTGTAGTGATCTCCAAACGGAGCAAGAAAAACCTGAGTTTTGTGCTTTAATCTACGGAAGGATTTAGAGTGGATAATCCTATCCCGATCACGCTGGAATTCGGTCCTTAATGGATGAAGAGTTACAGAGCGCTCTCTCCCCTTTGTCTGGGAGCTAAAGCAAGCTTTGGGTGATAAAGTCTCTTTTTCAATCTCCTCAAGCTTTTCTCTGATACTCATATTTCCGAGCGTAAACTATTATAGTTTTTATTATTACCCAAAGCTAAAAGCCTTTATTCAATCAGCAAAAAGGCATAACGGTTCATCTTCTGGGAATAGTCTGAAAGAACATTAATCGGATAATCATGCTTTCTGACAGTCGAATAGACATCAATACACATCGCCTCTGGAGAGGGGCGTGCTAATTTTGGCTCTTTGCATTTCTCTTTTATTCCCGGGCATTCAGCGCATATGTCGCAGCTATCCATAAAGAGGAGGAAAGCCTTCTCATAACCAGATAAAAAAATCTCTCGCTCAATTTTTAAAAGCTTTAAGTTGGTCTTCTTTGTCCATTTAAAGCGATCCTCAGGCTTTGGTACTTGCTTCTCAAAATGAAAAATAACAGCTTCCCTGTACTCACGAAAAAATTTCTCGCATTCTGAAAATGAAGGAACATTAGGAGGGCAAGTAGCTGTGTTTCCGTATTCATCACATCCGAACATGCATTTCATCCGCACCCAATGGGAGATAACAATATTTTTGGGATCAATCCACTTAAAATCTTTGAAATTATGAGCCAGGAATTTTTCTTCAATTTTTTTTCTGTCAGCCATGATTTAAGCTCGCTATGAAACGGTTTTTTTTTGGTAACACATTATAGCATAGGCCCGCCATCTTTTCATATTCAATAAAGTGCGGGCTTGATGAATCAAGCCCCTACAATCCTTTTTCGATTTCTTTTTACTTGTTTTCGTTTATTGATCTTGCTTTATGCATTGCCTTACCGTAAGAATGCTTGAATTTTTTGATGTGTTTGATTAAGGTTAAATCTTGTTACAAGAGATAATTGGGTTTAGCACTTTCAGCGTAATTGAAGA
>Ga0255054_10000840_pt1 | contig 18005 bp, 17 predicted proteins | sample JV7_2_23_MG_FD_188634 | JGI IMG/M metagenome (GOLD analysis project Ga0255054, IMG submission 188634) | Seawater microbial communities from Jervis Inlet, British Columbia, Canada - JV7_2_23 | ecosystem: Environmental > Aquatic > Marine > Inlet | place: Canada: British Columbia | collected...
CTATGGCGGCGCCGGGTTGGGCAAGACCCATCTTCTCAATGCCGTCGGCCATCAGGCTCTCGAGATGTATCCCGACCTCGTGGTCCGCTACGTGTCCTCGGAGAACTTCCTCAACGATTTCATCGACTCGATTCGCCGCAAGCGGCCCGATGCCTTCAAGCATCGCTACAGAGGGGTTGACATCCTCCTTCTCGACGACGTCCAGTTCTTCGAAGGCAAGGAGCAAATCCTCGAGGAGTTCTTCCACACTTTCAACTCCCTGTACGAGTCCGGAAAACAGATGGTGATCAGCTCGGACCGCCACCCACGCAACCTGTCCTCCCTCGAAGATCGGCTTCGCAGCCGATTCGAGTGGGGGCTCCTCACCGACATCCAACCGCCCGATGTAGAAACCCGCCTCGCGATCCTCAAGAGCAATGCCGAGTTCGCACCCCGGCCCGTGCCCATCGAGGTGCTCGAATACATCGCCGGCCTCGTGTCCGACAACATCCGGGAGTTGGAGGGCGCCTTGACCAGAGTTACGGCCTGGTCGGCTCTGAACCGGCGCGACATCGATCTCGAGACCGCCGAGATGGTGCTTCGCGACATCGTCACCACCGACGAACCGGTGCCGCTCGGGCCCGAGACGATCATCCGCACGACAGCCGCGGCGTACGGGTTCTCCGTTGAAGACGTCCTCAGCCCCAGTCGACGTCAGCCTCTTGTTCTCTGCCGGCAGATATCGATGTATCTATGCCGGGAACTGACCCCCCTCTCTCTCCCCAAGATCGGAGAGGCCTTCCAGAGGGATCACACCACCGTGCTCCACTCAGTGGAGAAGGTGAAGCGCATCCTCCGCTCGGATCGAGCCGTCTTCGACCGCGTCACACAACTCACACAGGACCTGAGGAAAGGTGGGGGCCTTTCCACAGCCCTCTGAGTTATCCACCGCGCGTCATGAGATACCCCCACATCATCAACAGCATTATCTACAGCACAATCGCCAACGAATATCTGGCTTATCGGGAGGTTTCCAGATTTACACAGCCCCCTATTACTACTAATACTCCTTATATGGAATCTCATTACAGAAGAAGAAGGGACAGTCACCTGTGAGAATCAGAGCTCAGCGAGACGAACTCGCCGATGTTCTTGCACGCGCCAACCGGGCGGTTGGCCCGCGTACTGCGCTCCCCGTGCTCCAGGGACTTCTCTGCGAGGTATCAGGAACCACCCTCCGGGTGACCGGCACCGATCTCGACGTAACGGTTCGGACGACAGCGGAAGTCGAGGTGCTCGAGGAAGGAAGGGCGGTTATCCCGGGACGGCTCCTGTCGGAGGCCGTGCGCAAGATGCCGGCCGGCTCGGTGACTATCGGCGTGAACGAAACCGACATTGTGATCGAGGGCAACGGCCCTCGCTTCACCCTGAGACCACTCAACGTCGACGACTTTCCGACTCAAGAAGAGATGGTCATCGACGGCGTGGAGGTCGATGGCGAGGAACTGGCATCGGCCATTGCCCAGGTAACAGTCGCTGCATCGGGTGACGGCGCCAGGCCGATTCTCACCGGAGTGTTGTTCGAGAGCTCCGATGAAGGTTTGAGGATGGTGGCGACCGACTCATACCGACTGGCCAAGAAGGATCTGAGCGGTGTCGGTCTGGAAGGAACCGGATTGGTCCCGGCCCGGGGTCTTCGGGAACTCCCAAGAACTATCGGCGCGGCCAAGGTCACGGCCCAACTTCGGGAGCGAGAAGCCGTTTTCAGCTCTGACAAGGGCTTCCTCCGTCTCCGACTCATCGACGGGAACTTCCCCAAATACCAGTCCCTGTTGCCCGAGACGTACCCCAACCAGGTCATCCTGGAGAAAGAGGTTTTGCTCGATGCTCTCGGCCGGGTGACCCTGGTCGCCGAGGATCACATCCCGGTGAAACTGAAGTTGATGGAGGGTGGCGTCGAGGTGGCAGTCAACCGCCAGGACGTCGGAGGCGAGACCGAGCATCTTCCCGGAGAATTCTCCGGGACCGACGAAGACGTGTCCATCGCCTTCAATCCGAGGTATCTCCAGGACGGTGTCAACGCGATCCCCGGCGACAGCGTCCGGATTCGTGTCATCGATGGCTTCAAGCCCTCGGTCCTCGACGGAGGCACAGACGGGGACTACGTCTATCTGCTGATGCCCGTCCGGGTCTGAATGCAGGTCGACTGGCTTTCACTCACCAACTTCCGCTCATACGACTCGCTCGAATGGAGCCCCGATCCGGGTATCAATGTGCTTGTCGGACCCAACGGCGCCGGTAAGACAAATGTCCTGGAGGCCATCGCCTACATGGCGACCTTGCGCTCTTTCCGCGGGTCTCCGGACAAGAGTCTGATCAGGGACGATGCGGAAAGCACTGTCATCCGCTCCGGCCTCACCGGAGAGGGTCGAGAACGTCTGATAGAGATCGAGGTGCCCGTGTCGGGCTCCAGGCGAACCCAGGTCGACAAGACCCGGCTTCGGCGCACGGCGGACCTTCTCGGTGTCGTGCGTGTGATTGCATTTCTCCCCGAGGATCTCGATTTGGTGAAACGGGGGCCTGCGTACCGGAGGGACCTCCTCGACACCGTTGCAGTGCAATTGTGGCCGGCCGCGTATCTCGATCAGAGCGAGTATGACCGGGCTCTGAAACAGCGGAACGCCTTCCTCAAGGCCGGCGAGAGAGATACACAGACTCTCTCGGTTTGGGATTCGCGTTTGGCTCAGGCAGGCGGGCGGGTCATGGGGAGACGGGCACGGGTGATCGAACAGCTTGCCCCTCTCCTCGGGGAGTCATATCGCCAGATATCGGAGAGTGACCAGAAGGCGGATATCGACTACGTGACGTCGTGGGGGAGTGTCGACATCAGACAGAAGACCGCCGGCGACTTCGCCTCCGAGATCGCGCCTGCCCTCGAGGCCTCTCATCGCGCCGACTTTGACCGCCGGCTGACAACGGTCGGTCCACACCGGGATGAGCCAATGTTCTCTATCGATGGTGTCGAGACACGGACTCATGGCAGCCAGGGCGAACAGAGGACGATGGCTCTGGCCGTGAAACTCGCGGCTCATGGTGCCGTCGCCGATCTGGTCGGGGCGCCCCCTGTTCTTCTTCTTGACGACGTGTTCTCCGAGCTCGACGCCGAGCGGTCGGCGGCCCTCGCCAAGAATCTCCCCGGCGACACCCAGACCCTGATCACGTCGGCAAGACCCGAGGATGTTCCGATCAGCGGGTCGATGTGGCGTGTGGGAGAGGGTGTCACCAGATGAGTGACGTGGGCGATCTTTCGTCATTCGAGTCATCGGTGGGTGACCTGTTCCGTAAGATCGGACTGCCCGATCCGCTGGTGATGAGCCAGATCACAGACGACTGGGACAGTGTCGCAGGAGAGCCCTGGGCCGGGCGTTCCAGGCCCATCATCATTAAGGGCAGCACGCTGATCGTCGAAGCCTCCACACCTTCTCTGGTTGCCTTTCTCCGTTATGCGGTGAGCGATCTCGAGGAGAAGCTGGAAACCCTTGTAGGTAAAGGAATAATCGATCATATTGAGGTACGCCCCCCGACACGCGATTGACCCTGTTTTGTCGTCGAATGAGTTCGATCTTGTCGGTGGATCCAGGTAGAATGACATCAGTGAAACTCGTTCTTCACATGCAGAGTTCTCACCGATTTGCCAGACGTTTCAAGGGAGGGTCGTGACGGCTACGCGCGACAGTTACGAAGCTAAAGACATCACTGTTCTCGAGGGTCTCGAGGCGGTGCGCCGGCGACCAAGCATGTACATCGGCACCACCGGCCCCAGGGGTCTGCATCACCTGATCTGGGAGGTCGTCGACAACTCGGTGGACGAGGCCATGGCCGGGTACTGCTCCAGGATCTCGGTCACCCTGATGGCAGACGGCGGTGTTGAGGTCGTGGACGATGGCCGTGGGATACCGATCGAAAAGCACGCCAAGACCAAGCGATCCGCTCTCACAACAGTTCTCACCACCCTTCACGCGGGTGGCAAGTTCGAGCAGGGCGCCTACACGGTTTCGGGCGGCCTCCACGGCGTCGGGGTGTCGGTCGTCAACGCTCTCTCCTCACGACTCGAGGCCGAAGTGCGACGCAATGGGCAGTTGTACGTCCAGGAATTCAAGGACGGGTCTCCCAAGACCAAGGACCCGAAAAAGGTCAGAGCGGTCAAGAAGAGCGGAACGACCATCCGGTTCTGGCCAAGCGATGAGACCTTCGTCGAATCAACGACATTTGACTACGACACCGTTGCCTCGCGTCTCCGAGAGACGGCATTCCTGAATCGGGGTCTCCATATCACCCTCACCGACCAACGGGGTGAGGAGGAGAGGAGCGAGGTTTTTCATTACAAGGGTGGTCTTGTCGATTTCGTAAAGCATCTGAACTCCAAGCGCGACCCATTGCATGCGCATGTGATCGATGTATCGGACACCGGCGGCGACGCCGAGATCGAAGTCGCCATGCAATGGACGACCTCGTACACCGAGTCAGTTCTTTCCTTCGCCAACAACATCAACACTCATGAGGGAGGGACCCATGAGGAGGGATTCCGTAAGGCCCTCACCAAGGCGATCAACGAATTCGCCCGTTCCAAGGGGATTCTCAAGGAGAAGGAGCCGAATCTGACCGGAGAGGACGTCCGGGAGGGTTTGACCGCCGTTGTCTCGGTACGGGTCAAGGAACCTCAGTTCGAGGGGCAGACCAAAACCAAGCTGGGCAACACAGAGATCCGCTCCTATGTAGAGAAGTCGCTGAATCGCAAGCTCCCCGAGTGGCTGGAGCGCTACTCGCCAGAAGCGCGCAGGATCATCGACAAATGCGTGAGCGCCGCCAAAGCCCGCGAGGCGGCCCGCAAGGCCCGCGAGCTCACCCGTCGCAAGTCCGGTCTCGAATCTGGCGGGCTACCCGACAAGCTTGCCGACTGCTCCAGTCGTGATCCAGGGGAGTCCGAGATCTTCATAGTCGAGGGCAAGTCGGCGGCGGGCCCCGCCAAGTCGGCGCGGGACTCCAGAACGCAGGCGATTCTCCCCATCAGGGGAAAGATCCTCAACGTCGAGAAGGCCCGCCTGGCCAAGGCCCTCCAGAACACCGAAGTCCAGGACATCATCACTGCGATGGGCACCGGAATCGGCGACGAATTCGATGCGAGCAAGGCTCGTTACCACAAGATCGTGATCCTCACCGACGCCGATGTTGACGGCTCGCACATCCGGACCCTTCTTCTCACGTTGCTGTTCCGGCACATGCGCGGGCTCATCGACCACGGCTACGTCTACGTCGCCCAGCCGCCTCTTTATCGGGTGAAGGTCGGGTCAAAGGTCTATTACCTGAAAGACGAGGCCGGGCTGAGCGAATTCAAGAAGGACCATCCCAAGGTGAAACCGACCCGGTTCAAGGGTCTCGGCGAGATGAACCCCGGCGAGCTCTGGGACACGACGATGAATCCTGAGACCCGGACGCTGCTCCGGGTGGATATGGAGGACGCCGCCCGGGCCGAAGAAGTCTTCCTGACACTCATGGGCGACGACGTGTCGACCCGCAAGGCGTTCATCCAGAGGAACGCCGACGACGTTCGCTTCCTGGACATCTGATCCAATGACTGACCAAAACACTCCGCCGGCACCGAACATCGAGATCACAGAGGAGATGGAGCAGAGCTTCATCGACTACGCCATGTCGGTCATCGTCTCCAGGGCGCTGCCCGACGTGAGAGACGGTCTCAAGCCGGTACAGCGTCGGATCGTCTATTCGATGTTCGAGAACAACATCGGCCCCGGCACGGCTCATCGCAAGAGCTCAAAGGTCGTTGGTGACGTCATGGGTAACTACCACCCCCACGGCGACCAGGCGATCTACGACGCACTGGTCAGGATGGGCCAGGACTTCTCGATGCGGCACCTGCTGATCGACCCCCAGGGCAACTTCGGGACAATCGATGATCCTCCCGGTGCCGCCCGTTACACGGAGTGCCGTCTCACCAACCTGTCCATGCAGTTGCTCGATGGGATACGAGAGAACACTGTCGACTTCATCGACAACTACTCCGGGGAGATGCAGCAGCCGTCGGTTCTACCTGCCCGCTATCCGAATCTGCTGATCAACGGCTCTCAGGGAATCGCGGTCGGGATGGCCACCAACATTCCTCCGCACAACCTCGGCGAGGTCATCGATGCCGCCCTTCACGTCATCGACAACCCCGACGCCAACGTCGAAGAGTTGCTCCAGTTCGTCAAGGGCCCGGACTTTCCTACCGGTGGCTATCTGGTGGGCACGACCGGGATCAGAGAGGCCCTTGCTACCGGACGAGGGTCGGTCAAGGTCCGTGGTGTCTGCGACGTCCAGGAGATAAGGAAGGGTCGCACTGCGATCATCGCCACCGAACTTCCCTATCAGGTGTCGATCGAGCGGATCATCGCCAAGATCAAGGAACTGGTCGACTCCAAGCGGTTGGATGGCATCGCTGAAGTCCGCAACGAATCTTCGGACCGTGCCGGGACACGACTGGTAATCGAGTTGAAGAACAACGCGATCCCTCAGGTGGTGCTCAACCAGTTGTACAAGAACACCCCGCTCCAGGATTCGTTCTCCTACAACGTCGTAGCTCTCGTAGATGGCGTTCCCCGGACCCTGGGATTGGTCGACCTGCTCGGGTACTACCTCGATCACCAGATGGAAGTGATCGAGCGACGGACCCAGTTTCGACTCGACCAGGCAGAGGCCAGGGCCCACATCCTCGAGGGCCTGATCATTGCCGTCGACAACATCGACGAGGTGATCAAGGTGATCCGTGGTTCGGCTGATACGCCGGAGGCGAGGACCAATCTCATTGATCGTTTCGAGCTTTCCGAGATTCAGGCAAATGCGATTCTCGACATGCCGCTTCGCCGGCTCACTGCTCTGGAAGTCGACAAGCTGCGGACCGAACTCACCGAGCTTCACGTGGTGATCGCCGAGCTCGAAGGAATCCTCGCCGACCCGAAGAAGCGGTGGGCAATCATCCGCGAGGATCTCGAAGCGATCAAAGAGAAGTTCGGCGAGACCCGTCGCAGTCGGATCATCCCTGACGAAGGCGACCTCAGCCTCGAAGACCTGATCGCCGACGACGAGTTGATCGTGACTGTCTCCCGAACCGGCTACATCAAGTCGGTGGCTGCTTCGACCTATAGAACCCAGGGCAGAGGCGGCAGGGGAGTCAAGGCGGCCGAGACCCATGACGAGGATGTCATCGAGCACCTCGTCCACACCACGGCTCACGCATATCTGCTCTTCTTCACCAGCAAGGGTTTGGTCCACAGGCTCAAGGCACACGGGATCCCGCGCCAGTCGCGGACGGCCAAGGGTGTCCTGGTCCAATCGGTCCTGCCTCTCGACCCCGAAGAGACGGTGCGGGCCATCATCGACACCCGTGACTACGAGACGGGGCGCTATCTGGTCATGGTCACCAAGAACGGCCAGGCCAAGAAGACCGAATTCAAGGAGTACGAGTCCCGGAACCAGACACTCGTCGCCATCAGGCTTGGCGACGACGATGAGCTGGTCTCCGTGAGGACGACCAACGGTAAGAACGACTTCCTGATATTCACCAGGGAGGGCATGGGTATCCGGTTTGCCGAGTCCGACCTCCGCAGCATGGGCCGGGGCACTCAGGGTGTTCGTGGCATCAAGCTTCGCGATGGAGACCATGTGGTGGCTGCCGTCTCCGACGTCGACGGAGACCAGGTGCTGCTCCTCACCTCAGGCGGGTACGGCAAGAGAACGTTCATGGAAGAGTTCCGCCGTCAGACCCGGGGAGGTCTTGGAGTCAAGGCATTCAAGATCACGAGGGTCAGAGGAAACCTCGTAGGCGCCAGGGCAGTGGCAAAGGACGACGACGTTTTCCTGGTTTCTTCTGCCGGCGTGGGCATTCGAATCCCGGTCGCCAAGATCAGCCGTCAGAAGCGGGATTCCACCGGCGTCAAGGTGATTGACGTTGGTGCGGGCAACGAATTGTCAGCTTTTACCGTTGTATCCGACGAAGCCGAATAGAGAGCCAGGAACCACCGCAGCGTTGATGTCGTTGGACATTGACGGGTCTCTCTTAGACTTTCCCCATAACTTGGAAACCCATGGCAACTGTTCGACGCGTACGACGCATCATCCGCAAGATTGACCCCTGGACCGTCCTCAAGGTCTCAGCGGTGTTTTGGGCCGTCATTGGCCTTGCGCTCGTCCTTGGCGCCGTCATCTTCTGGGCGGTCGTCGAGCGTTCGGGGATGCCCCACCGGTTGACCGAGTTCATGATCGAGATCACCTTGATCGAGGAGGGGTCACAGCCTTTCGCCAACGTCGAGCAGTTTCTCCGTGTTGCCATTTTTGGCTCGGTGGTCTGGTGGGTCGTGATGACCGGCGGAAGCGTCGCCATGGCGATCATCTACAACCTCGTTTCAGATGTGGTCGGGGGTCTCGAGATCGTCGTTCTCGAAGAGACCCTCAACCCTGTCGTCCAGCAGCCCCAACAGGTTTTGCATCCGCCGACCGACTTCCAGGTTGGGAACGGGGTGGTGGTGCCTGAAGACCAGGCCGACATCCCCACCGAAGAGAGCCCCCCGGTCGCCCTTTGAACCCGTAATTGGGACTGAAACGCGCCATATGTGGCGCGTTTCAAACCCAATTACAGAAGGATCAGGCCGCTCCCATCACCAAACCCATCTCGGTGGCGGCATTGAGGTAGGCGAGGGCGTGATCCCAGACCGGTCCCGGTGTCTCGTTGAGAACCTCGAGGCCCGCCGCCAGCGCGATCCCGGACATGAATGGACCGTCGTCGACGATTGTCACGCTCCTCTCACCGCCAACGGCAAGACAGGCGGCGAACCGATCCGCTGAGTGCCCGGTGGCAAGTCGCCTGCCGCCGTAGACCGAGTCGGCGACGGCGATCGTCCCGACCGGATCGGGAAAGCGGACACGATGACCGTCGGCAGACTCGAGGTCGGGGTGGGCAATGGCAACGATGCGAGGATCAGGCTCGCGATCCGCGAGGGCCAGGACCAGACCCTGTGGGGAAGCGCCGAAAACGCCGACTCCGGGCTCAGCAGTCTCGCCGTCCCAGATGAGGGGTAGTCCGTGCTCCCTCGCCCGATCCGGGGCACCGGCGCCACTGCCTATGAGAACGTCACAACTGCTGGCATCAGGAACCACCTCGAAGTTTTTGCTTCTGGCGGGCCCGATCACCACGACGTCGTCGACGGACGGATGGACCGAGAGGGAATGGGCGGCGCGAACTGCCGTGTCACCGTGGACGAGGACGCCAACCCTCACGAAGGTTCGACCGGCTGCCAGTTCGAGTCTGGCTCTACCTTCTGGCCTGACCCCTTGAGAAGTATCGCTGCGATAGCGGCGATAGCGGCGATGATGATGACGGGTGAGAGACGTTTCACGAGGTCAGTCTACGGGCTCCCCGCCGATCGGCTTACCGCGTGGGCCTCCGTAGACCCAGGCGGTCAGGGGAATCCCCTGAGTCACCCCTGCCGCGTCTGCGAGTTCTGGGGTCAACACGTTGACGACGTACTGGCCATTGATGATCGTGAGCCCCACCGCACTGGCCTCGTCTATCTGAGCTTCGACCTGGTGACTCCACTCGAGGAGCTCAATCATCGAATGGGGCACCTCGTGAATCACGACGAGAGGATCACCGATCTTCTCACACATCTCGCTCCAGTCGATTTCGCCCGGGTCGGTGATGCCGATGTGGAATTCTTCACCCTCGGTCCAGGAGCCACCGAAAAGGGTGGACGTCATCAAAGCCGGGGGACGTTCGGTCCTTGGCCCGGCCAGTTCCATGGTCGAGCAGGGCAGGTACTCGACCGTGGGCTCGGGGGGCAACTTGGTGTCGGCGATGCACGCGGTCGCGAGCAGGCCAATCAGCAGAAACCACGGAAATCGCACGGTCGGCGTCGACATGGGACAAGAATCGTCGTGTGACGGACTTAGCTCAAACCCCTCTGGAGCTCGATCACGTGGTCGTCTGCGTTCCGGACATCGAAGACGGTGTTGAGAGGTTCGAGCAGATGAGCGGGCTGGAATCGGTCTCTGGCGGCAAACACGCAGGTCACGGGACCCAAAACGCAATCGTTCCTTTCCACGAGACCTATCTCGAGCTCGTGACGATATTCGATCACGCCGAGGCTATGGAAAGCCCGTTTGGCTCCTGGGTCGCAGAGCGCTGCTACCGATCCGAATACAAGGCCGACGCGGTCTGCTTTCGCACACAGCACATTGGCCCACTGACCAGTCGTCTCGGGTTGGAGCCCAACTCAATGTCCCGGGTAACCGACGACGGTCGCCGTCTCAATTGGACGACGGCCGGCCTGAGTGAGGCCCTGGGGAGCGAACGGCTCCCCTTCTTCATCGAATGGCACATAAATGAGGCGGATCATCCCGGCAACTTCCCCGATGCCAATCGTGACACCCAAATGGTCGGGGTCACTCTCTCCGGCTCTCTGGAGCGTCTCGGCTCCTGGCTTGGAGATCCCGTCGCAGGGGTGCATCTCGAGGAAGGCGCACCTGGCATCCGCCAGGTCGGCATACGCACCAGCGGAGGCGGGGTGCTCAACCTCAGCGGTGATGTGACTTGAGGAGGTCGTAGAGACCGAGGGTCTGCATCATCTCTGCCTCCCGCTCTAGGGCCTGAGGGGCGATGGGGATTCCGGTGCCCTCGGCGACCCGGTTCATCATTTCGAAGTTGCCGATCACCGCAGCGGCGTCGACAAATCCTTCGGCACCGAGTTCATCGATGGCGTCATGTTTTGCCTTTTCTCGAGCCGACTCGTCTCCCAGAAGGTTGGCGTCAACCAACCCGACCAGCGCTCGCGCGCCGGGTACCCCGGCATGTATCGACGGGTCGGCAACAGCCCTCAGATCAAGTCGATATCCGTAAGCCTCGGCGCTCCACCGGAGCATCCCCGCGTGTGAGAACACTCAGTAGAAGCACTCGTTGATCAGCGACGTTCGTGCCGCGACCAACTCCATCTGAGGACGATGCAGACCGGGGGAGCGGTTGAACTGGGGATCACCCATCTCCTCTGGAGTCATGTACAGCGGGCCGTGGATCTCCATGAGAGCCCACCCTTCGGCTGGAACGAGATCAAGGGAGAAGGGAATCGACCCTGGCGGCATGGGCACGTGCCCGCTGCGTCGCTTCAAACCGGTCTGAATCTCCCCGGTTGCCGATCCTGGGCCCGGTTGGGGCAATGGTGGCTTTGCCATCCCAAGGACCGTGTGAAAGCCGTCGACAGCCGAAAGACGGGAGACGAGTCCGATCGTTTCAACAGTCTTCGGGTCTCCCACCGTGTCGGCTGCAGCCCGAACATCAGACTCGCCGACAGATGCCGGATCGTCGTAGAGATGGCGGGCGAACTTTGCGAGCGCGTTATCTGCGCCACCGCTTCTCGCGGCCACGGCGATCCCGACTCTTTGCTCGCCGCTCATTGAGCCGCCCGGGCCGGCGAGGTGTCGCCATTCGGCGTCGAAGGCGCGTTCGAGGTCACTTCTCACCATCACCGGGGCATCAGTGAAATCGAACATCAGCTTCGGTAACCCTAGGAGAGGGCTGCTAATTTCGAAGACCGGATGACTCTCTCGAGGCCCTCGGTTCTCTTTCTCTGCGTGCACAATGCCGGCCGGTCCCAAATGGCGGCGGGATTCTTGAGAGCCCGTTCCGATGGCGGGGTCGAGGTTCTCTCCGCCGGATCCGATCCCGCAGATTCTGTCAACCCGTCGGCTGTCGCTGTCATGGCTGAGAAGGGAATTGACATCGGCAACGATGGTCCGCAGCGCTGGACCGACGAGATGATCCGGGGCGTGGATGTGGTTGTGACTATGGGCTGCGGAGACGAGTGCCCGATCTTCTCTGGCGTCCGCTATTTGGATTGGGATCTAGACGACCCGAGCGGCAAGTCGATCGACGAGGTGCGGCCGATTCGGGATGCCATCGAACGGCGTGTCCTCCATCTCATTTCCGAACTGATCCCCGGCGTCTAGTCGCCGGGCGGCGTCTAGTCGCCGCCGGCAGCCAGATCGCCGCGTCGGCTGAACCAGTCGTAGATGTCATTTACCGAGTCCTGCACCGGGCGGGCACTGTGGGCGAGCTCACCGGCCGCCTTCCTCCCTGAGACCGGAGGGCTGAACCGGAGGGCATGGAGGGCGTCGGAGCTGTACCACAGGGGATTGCCCGATTTTCGCCCGAAGAGGTTGCCCATCGGGCTCCACGCCCGGGCGACCCACATCGGCACCTTTGGCGCGGTTACTTGCACGCCTGAGGCCTTCGCCGCCATGTCTGCAAGTTGTTGGAGAGTGGCATGGTGGCCGGGCAGGATGTAGTTCTCTCCTGTAACCCCGTGTCTTTCCGCTGAAAGCAAAGAAGCGGCGACATCCCTGACGTCTACCCAGTCGAACCCGCCGTCGAGAAGCGCGGGCAGGCGATTGGCGAACAAGGCAGTGAACACCAGCCCCATCCGGGACGGCGCAAAGTCCAGCGGCCCGATCACACCGGTCGGGTTGACGATCACGGCGTCGAGGCCATCGTCGATTGCGACACGGAGCTGCTCCTCCCCGGCGGCCTTGGAACGGTCGTAAACAGGCCGGCTCTTGCTCACGGTCTTCGGGCTGGTCTCAGCGACTTCGGTGACGTCGGCCTCCAGGTCGTAGGCGTGAATCGAACTGCAGTGAACAACCCGCCGAACATTCGCGGAGAGCGCTGCTCGGGCGACATTGCCGACTCCGTCGACGTTGAGACTCCAAACCTGGTCGGCAGGCTCGCCGGCAACCGAGATCATTGCCGCGAGGTGGTAGATGACATCTACGTTCGAGAAGGCGCGATCGAGGGAATCAGTGTTGAGGATGTCGGCTTGGGTGAACTCGACGTCGAGTCCTTCGCGGGTCGGTCCGCGGTGAAGGTCGATCGCCCTGACCACGCGGCCTTCGGCGAGGAGGGCCCGGACAACGGTGCCGCCGATGTATCCGGATGCTCCTGTTACTGCCGTGATCATCGGAGGAGTCTTTCAGAGTGCGGCAAGCGCCGCGATGACCCGGTCGACCTCGGCGGTCGTGTTGTAGTGAACGAATCCGATGCGGACCAGACCACCGCTGTCGAGGACTCCGAGTCGTTCCATCACATTTACCGCGTAGTAGTGACCCGCCCACACGTACAGATTCTTGGCGGTCAGGTGTCTGGCAACGTCGCCCGAGTGGTGACCTTCTACTGCAATCGCAAAGGTGGCGACGCGTGACTCATCGGCGGCCGGGACGCCGTAGAGGGCCACTTTCTCCAACTTGTTCACCCCTTCGATGAACAGTGTCGACAGACCGCGCTCGTAGGCAGAAATCCGCTCGTAGGCACCTGTGAGGGCGTCCCTGCGGGTATCGGCAGGGAGGCCAAGGCCTGCCAGATAGTCAATCGCGGCAGTGACACCCGCCATCGACTCGAAGCTCTGTGTGCCCGTTTCCCACTTGCCAGGGGGGTCCGATGGTGCCGGTCGCACCTTGTACGCATCAAGTCCGGCCATGTGCTCTAACTTCCCGAAGAGAATCCCGGTGTGCGGTCCGAAGAACTTGTAGGCCGATGCGACCAGGAAGTCACAGCCGAGCTCCTCCACGTCGATTCGAAGATGCGGCCCGGCATGGACGGCGTCCACATAGACGAGCGCTCCTACCTCATGTGCGGCTCTGCTGATCGCGGCAACGTCCACCACCGAGCCCAGAGAGTTGGACGCAAGGCAGACCGCGACCAGGCGCACCTTGTTGTCGAGGAGGTCGGCCACCGAAGAAGCGTCGAGCACGCCGGTTGTCGGATCAAACTCGGCGACGCGGACTTCGACTCCGCGTTCTTCAGCGGCACGAGCCCAGGGTGTGAAGTTGGCGTCATGATCGAGACTGGTGAGCACAATGGTGTCGCCCGGTTCCCAGGTGAGGGCCAGAGCCCGGCTGATGGCAAAAGTGATGCTGGTCATGTTCTGACCGAACGACACCTCGTTTGAGTCGGCGTTGAAGAAGTCGGCCATGGCGTGGCGGGCGGCATCGGTGATGTTGTCGGCGGCGATCGAGGCACCGAAGCTACCTCCGAGATTGCTCACCCCGTCACGAAGGACCGACCCCATTGCGTCGATGACCGTCTGTGGCACCTGGGTCCCACCGGGGCCGTCGAGGTAGGCGACCTGGCGGCCTCCCTCTTCTCGATCGAGAGCGGGGAAGCCAGAACGGATGGAGGCCACGTCGAATGTGAGAGCAGAGCGGCTCATGTCCGAGACGTTAGGACCAATAGACGGGGTTAGGATCGCTCCTCATCCTGGATCAGGGAATGCTTAGTTGCTGAAGATCCGTCAGCTTTTCAAACGGGACACTCTGAAAGAAGACGCCGTGGCCGGTCTCGTCCTCGGTGTCGAAAGCGTGCCGGATGGTCTTGCCGGCGGGTTGCTTGCCGGGGTCAACCCGGTGTTTGGCCTATACGCCTACATGACGGGGACGTTCTCGAGCGCCTTCTTCACCAGTTCTTCGTTCATGGCGGTCCAGGCCACCGGTGCAATGGCGATCATCGTTGCCGACGTCACGGTGATCCACACCGCCGAGGATCCCGACCAGGCACTGTTCACGCTGGCGATCGTCACCGGTCTGATCATGTTGTTGGCTGGTCTGTTCAAACTCGGCTCGATCCTTCGTTGGGTTTCCAACGCGGTGATGGTCGGGTTCATCAACGCCGTCGGCGTCAACATCATCCTCGGCCAGCTGGACAACTTCTCGGGGTATGAGGCCGAGGGTGCGAATCGGGTGGTTCGTGCCTTTGATCTTCTACTCAACCTGGGCCAGGCCCACTGGGCGACCATGGCCATTGGGGTGGGGACGATCGCGCTCATTGTCCTGTTGGAGCGGACCAGGCTCGGTCCCCTCGGAATGGTGGTGGCGGTGATAATCGGTTCCGGAATTGCCTTCTTCGTCGATGGGGTAGCCGTCTTGAATGACATCGCGGACATTCCCTCGTCCCTGCCACTGCCCGTGCTCCCCGATCTTTCGCTCGTCCCCGCCCTCCTGATTCCGGGTCTATCTCTGGCGTTTGTCGGTCTCGTTCAGGGTGCCGGCATCTCGGCCAACTTCCCCAACCCCGACGGGTCCTACCCCGACGTCTCCGAGGACTTCGTTGGCCAGGGCGTGGGCAACATTGCCGCCGGGTTCTTTCAGGGAATGCCGGTTGGCGGTTCGATGTCGGCCAGTTCTTTGGTCAAGAACGCCGGTGCACGATCCAGGACCGCACTGGTTATCGCCGGGCTCGTGATGGCCATCGTCATCCTCGTGTTTGGGAAAGCCGTGGGCTACATCGCCATGCCCGCCCTGGCCGGTCTGCTCATGCTGGTCGGGTATCGCACTGTGAAACCCGACGACATCAAGGCCGTGTGGAAGACCGGAGCGATGCAGGCCACCGTCATGAGTGTCACATTCGTCTTGACGATGCTGATCCCTCTTCAGAACGCAGTGCTCGTCGGAGTCGGGATCTCCTTGATCCTCTTCGTCATCCGCCAGTCGAACGACGTCACCATCAAGCGTTGGATGATCCCCGAGCCAGGGGTGATGATCGAGGTTGATCCCCCGGAGACGGTGCCACCCAACGAAGCGGTTGTCCTCCAGCCCTATGGAAGCCTCTTCTTCGCGGCCGCACCTGCGTTCGAGGAGAAACTGCCCGAGGTCACACCCGAATCACGAAACTCAATCGTGATTCTCCGGCTCCGGGGACGAAGCGACGTGGGCACCACTTTCATGGACGTTCTCGAGAAGTACGCCGAGTCTCTGAGAGATGTCGAAAGCAGGTTGATGATCGTCTCTGCAAGCGATCGGATACAGGAGCAGCTCGAGGTCACCGGAGTCACTGCGGTCGTGGGAGAAGAGAGCCTCTACGCGTCCGATGAACGAGTTGGAGCGACACTGGGGCGCGCGTTTGAGGACGCGACACAATGGATCGACTCAAACCGGGAAGGGTCCGCCGAGTAGGAGAGTCCGTGATGGAGCAGAAGGCCAGCCCAGAATCTGACCAGATGTCGGTCGCCCGATTCTTTGACACCCGCGCCGCCTACATGATGTTCACCACCACGACCAACGAGAAGGTGGTGGTCGCTGGTCGGATTGGCGATGAGCTCCCTCAGGTTCACCCGGGGGAGCGGGCATTGCGCGTGTTCGACGCCGGCATGGGAGACGCAACAGTTTTGAGTCGGCTGATGCGGCGTCTCCATCAGCAATTCCCCCATATTCCCTGGCTCATTGTCGGCAAGGAGATAAGTCTCGAAGACCTCCGACTCGCCCTTGACAAGCTTCCCGACCGGTTCTTCGAGCATCCCGAGATGGTGTTTGTCGTGACCAACATGTACTCGCGGGAGGCCCCGACCCTGACACCGGCCACGGAGCAAGCGAGAGAGGATCTCGTGTGGCGGGAGACGGCGCTCGATGGCTCGACTGCACACGACTTCGCCGAGCAGATCCACGGCCTCTTTTCGGAGCTGGCCCACGATTGGGAGGTGCACACGAGCCCTAAGACGGGCAACCCTCTCTATGTACGGCCGTCGGCCCTCGTGCTCTATCGCAAGGACCATGAGTTCCTGCTGAAGTCGATCATCCCCCAGCCGGGGGGCAGTGAAGGCAAGTACGACCTGGTCCTGGCCGCCCAGCCCTACCGTTCCCGGACCACAGCCGAGCGCAAGGTGCGGACGGTGTTGGTCCCTCTGGCCAGGGCACTGGCGCCCGGTGGCCGACTGGTGGCCATTCACTCCCACGGCCAGGACGCCGGGCTGGAGATCATCCGGGGTGTGTGGCCTGATGAGGAGCCCTTCCCGACCGGCCGGGCCGAGTTGTTGGCGGAAGCGAACCGTCAACTCGACCAGCCCAACGACGCCGGACTTGTCTTCTCCGACCTCAGCGACGAAGAGGCCATCCTCCGCTACGAGTTGCACGCAATGCCGTCGGAGATTCAAGAGCACATCGGCACGTCGCTCCTTTTGGCTGCGTGGAACGCGGCGGCCTACGTGGCACAGATCGAGGAGGCCCGGCTCTCGGAGGCGATGTCGTCGGGTGCATACATCGAGCCAACCCGGGACGTGATTCAGCGCCACGGAGGTGTCTGGTTCAACGACGAGGCTTATGTCATCTCCCGGGAGCTGACCTGATCTATCCGGCTGCTCGGTCGCGTCCTAGGATCAGGTGAATGAGAGAGAATCTGATGTCGAGCAGAAGGCTCATCACGTTGGCCGTGGTTCTTGTCCTCGGTGCCTGTGGCGGTAGTGGTGGCGATGACGATGTTCTCGGTTTGGGAGATCGGAATCTCGACCGCTGCTCTCTGATCACCGCAGGCGAAGCCGAACAGTGGATCGGTGCCCCGATAAGCGACCCCGCACCCTCCGAGGGCTTCGATGGAGAGCCTGACCCGGTCACCTGTTTCTACGAGAACCCGGACACGCTCGCGAGCATCCTCGTCCAGGTCTACGACGGTGAGGTCTTCTTCGCCGAAGAGGGAAGCGGAGCTCGCACCGGCGAAACCATCGAAGGGCTCGGCGAAGACGCATTTATGGACAACGGAGCTGTCAGGTTCCTCCAGAACGGGTGGTCGGCGAGCGTGGCTCGTATCTTCGGCCCCATTCCCGACGAAGACATCCTCGAGGCCGCAGAAATCATGTCGTCTCGTCTCCCCTGAGCCGGCGGACCAGCCGTAATTGAGACGGAAACCGTCGCCGTGTGCAGTCCGGCTGCACACGGAGTGTCGGGTTTCGAACCCAATTAGGGGAGGATTGCGGATGCCACCTCCGCCTGGGGTTGGTATGTGGACAGTAGGTGAAGTAGGTCCTCGGTAGCCCGGGTCACGTCCTGCTCGGCATCGGGATGGTGGCCCTCGACCGTGATCAGCGCTTCAAGTGTTCCGGCCCGAGCGGCGCTCTGGTCGCTCTGTCGCCAACACCAGCGACGGGCACTGACCAGGCGGGCGTCGT
>Ga0255054_10000841_pt1 | contig 17994 bp, 11 predicted proteins | sample JV7_2_23_MG_FD_188634 | JGI IMG/M metagenome (GOLD analysis project Ga0255054, IMG submission 188634) | Seawater microbial communities from Jervis Inlet, British Columbia, Canada - JV7_2_23 | ecosystem: Environmental > Aquatic > Marine > Inlet | place: Canada: British Columbia | collected...
GTCCGAGCTGGTGGCATGGATGCGGCGGCAGCCGGCCTCCTCGGGTCTCCGGGCGCTGCTCTACATGGACGAGGTGCAGGGGATCATTCCGCCCTACCCGAAGAACCCGCCGACCAAGGGCCCCTTGCTGACCCTTTTCAAACAGGGCCGGGCGTATGGCGTCGGTGCCTGGGTGGCGACCCAGAACCCGGTCGATCTCGATTACAAAGCGCTCGGCAATGCGGGCGTCAAGCTGGTCGGCCGTCTGATAACCGACCGTGACCGTGAACGCGCCCTCGAAGGTCTCGGGATGTCGAAACTCCCGGACGGCAGTGACGCTGACGATATCGTCGCCGGGCTCGCCAAGCGGCAGTTCCTGCTCACCGATGTCCGTGCCAAACAACGCGCTCGCAGGCTCGGCTCGCGCTGGGCGATGAGCTATATGCGGGGGCCGATAACCCTTTCCGAGATGGGTCCGCTGCTCGAACGGCAGGTCGTCGATGGCGAATCGAGGTCAGAGGTCGATTCCCCTGCGAGAGCCGTCTCCGCTCGGCAGGCCCCGCCTCTGGCGGCAGCGGTTTCGGTTGCCTACGCCGAGGACGGGTTTGGTGTGGCGGGACCGTTCGTAGTGGTCAAGAACAGTTTCAGCGTTCAGCGCACGACCCTCGACCTTTATCGAGAGCTCGAGGAGGTGTGGCGATTCCCGGTCGGCGACGATGGTCGTATCGAGTGGGAGGATGCGGAAGGTCTTACCGAGGTGCCGGCATTGATGGACGAACCGCCGGAAGGTTTGCGTTTCCCCGCCGCGGCACCCGGCCGGATGTCGGCCGAGCTCAAAAAGGCCGAGAGCGCCTTCACCTCCTGGCGCGCGAGGCGTCCGCTGATGGTCCAGGCCAACAAAAAACTCAGAATGGTTGCGGAAGAAGGAGAGACGCGGGACGCGTTTCTCGAACGCTGTCTCGCAGCCGCAGACCGCGCGGATGACACGACCCAGGATCGGGCTCGCAAGCGTTTCGAGGGGCGTATGAAAACGCTCAAGAAGCGTCTCTCACGCGAACGCGACGAGCTCGAACGCGATCAGACCCAGCTCAGCTCACGCAAAGCCGAGGAAAAGATGGGGATGGTGGAGAGTCTGTTCTCGGTGCTGTTGGGGTCGCGAAGTATCAGCTCGGCCTCGCGCAAAGCGGCCGCGAAGATGAAGACCGCGGCGGGGAAACGGCGCATGCGACAGACTGCGGAGGCGGCAGTGGTCGAGTCCGAGAACGAGATTGAACGCCTCGAAGCAGAGCTCGATAGCCTCGCCGACGAGCTCCAGGACGAGGTCGACCGCATTGCTGCCGAATCGGAAGGGAAGGCCGAACAGATCGAAGAGAAAGCCGTCAAAGCGAAGAAAGCCGATATCGAAGTCCGCGATCTGTGGCTCGTGTGGGGCTAGGGCTTGGGAGGGTACGTCAACTGAAACCGTCCCATCGCTATCGCTATCGGGATTGCAATCGCTATCGATAACGAATGCGGGTCTCGCTTAACGCCCAAACCGTTCCTCAACATAATCGTCAATGATGACAACAAACGCGTCGGCGATCTCGTTGTTGGTCCCTTGGAGGATCGTGACCTGCTGTCCGTCGACGTAGACCGGACAACGGGGTTCTTCACCGGTGCCCGGGAGGCTGATGCCGATGTCCGCAGCTTTGGACTCTCCGGGCCCGTTGACGATGCAGCCCATAACTGCGAGCGTCAGGTCCTCGACACCGGGGTGGGTGCTCCGCCAATCCTGCAACCGTACCCGCACGTGTTCTTCAACCTTCTTCGCGAGCTCCTGGAAGTTGGAGCTCGTGGTTCGACCGCAACCGGGGCAGGCGACGACTGACGGCGCGAATGAACGCAATCCCAGAGCCTGCAGGATCTCGCATGCGGCCCGCACCTCGTTGTTGCGATCGCCGTCCGGCTCGGGGGTGAGTGATACCCGAATGGTGTCTCCAATCCCTTCAGCCAACAGAATTGCCATCGCCGACGATGACCAGACCAGGCCTCGAACACCCATACCCGCTTCGGTGAGACCGAGGTGGAGGGGTTGGCGGGTCCGTGCAGCAAGCTCGCGGTAAACCGCAATGAGCTGCGGCGGCGATGAAACTTTGGCAGAAAGGACGACGCTGTCGGTTCCAAGACCGCACTCCAATGCGGCATCAGTCGACCCGAGCGCAGACTCCACAAGGCACTCATTGAGGACCTCCTCGGAGACCCGGGGATTGTCGCGGTTGGCGTTTTCTTCCATTCTCGCGGTCACGAGAGCGGTGTCCAGCGACCCGCCGTTGACGCCGATGCGAATCGCGGCGCCGTGCTCGATGGCGATTGCACAGATCTCGGCAAAATTCTCATCCCGTCGCGCGCCGCGACCGACGTTGCCGGGATTGATCCTGTACTTGGCAAGAGCGGCCGCGCATTCCGGATTCTCCCGGAGGAGTACATGACCGTTGTAATGAAAATCTCCGATCAGGGGAGTTGCCCAGCCCTGGTCGTCGAGCCGACGCCGAATATCCTGCACCGCAGCAGCGGCACCGACCGTGTTGACGGTGATCCGAACCAACTCTGCGCCGGCGGCAGCAAGCTCGGCACACTGCCGCGCGGTGGCTTCAGCGTTGGAGGTGTCAGTGTTCGTCATTGCCTGCACCACCACGGGGGCGCCGCCGCCGATGGTGATGTTGCCGACATTGACCGCCGTTGTCATTAGTCTCGATTTCATAGGTCTCTCCGGCGCGCCGAAATACAATGCCCGATCATAGAGCACGCGGAGGTGGCTGTGGAGAGTTCGAGAGTTTGGGTCGAGGATCCGGAGAGCGGTCGGCGAATCGGAGCCTGGGTGACGTCCGTCGGCGAGGACCTGGTGGTCGCGGTCGGCGGTGGTCAGCGGCCACACGTGGGTTGCGTGGTGCTTGCACAACCCCAGCCGGCAAAGACGAAGAGCGGGGAGTGGTCGGCATCCTGCTCGGTGCTCACCATCTCGCCTCATAAGGAGGAGCCGATCGCGCGTGGCATCGCAAGCCGACTCGCCGAAGCGTTTGGGCGAGTCACCGTTGTGACCGCCGGTGTCCACGATGACAACCTCGATGCCGATGGCATTGCCATTTACCTCCGCCTCGGCGAAGAGCTCGCCGACGAGCTCGTCCGACGAATAACGGAAGGTGAGATGGAGTTCGGATAGAAAACCACAGAGGCACAGAGGACACAGAGCCGCCCGCCCACCCCATCTGCCCGCAGATCACGCAGATAACGCCGATCCATCACCCCATCGCAGGAAACGCAAAGGCGCAAAGACGCAAAGAGGTGATTGCCAAGCCTGTGACCATCGACACGGGCTACAATGAATCCAAGCATGGCCATTCTGCTTTTTCTCCTGGCGGTGACTGGTGCGGGGCTCGGTGGATATGCGCTGCTCGTCTGGCTCGGGCTCGACGATCTCGAGGCGTGGGCCGGTGGCCGAGTCGCGGGTCTGGTGCTGGTGGCCCTGCCTTCCTGGTGGGCCGGAGTTGTGGGACTCCAGGAGTGGCGATCCCTTGGCGCCGCGGTCCTGGTGGTGGCGGCGGTCGTCGGTGGCGGGGTGGTCTGGAAGAGGGGCGAGTGGAAGAGTGTGCTGGTCGGAGAAGCGATTTTCCTCACCATCGCCGCGGTGATCATCTTCATTCGCCTCGACCACCCGCAGATTTCGTTCACCGAGAAACCGATGGACCTCGGTATCCTCGCGTCCCTGCTGCGAGCCGACGGCTTTCCGCCGCCCGACATGTGGTTGGCCGGCGAAGTGTTGCCCTATTACTACTGGGGAGCGCTGCTGTGGACGGTCCCGCTGTGGGTGAGTCATTTGCCGCTCGAGTTCGGCTACAACCTGATCGTCGGGATCATTGGTGGGATGGTCGGTTCGTTGCTTTGGATGCTCGGCCGCCGCGCAGGCGGCAGCCATTTTTCCGGCCTGCTGGTGACGTTCTTCGGTCTCCTCGCCGGCACCCCGGACGGCATGCGCCAGCTCCTCGCGGGTAAGGAACTGGGCGCCATCGACTACTGGCACTCGTCCCGCCAGATTCCAGATACGATCACCGAGTGGCCACTCTTCACGGCACACCTCGGCGATCTCCACCCTCATCTGTTGTCAATGCCGGTGGCCTGTCTGGCGTTGTTGGTGGCGTGGCAGGCGGGGAAGAAAGGCCCCAACGCGGGCCATACGGCATTCCTGGCCATCCTCTTCGGTGTTGCCTGGGCCGCGAACCCGTGGGCGATGCCGCCGACTCTCGCCGGGATCGCGCTCTTACTGGTCGCCGGCGCAGACCGCTGGTACTGGCCGGGGGGTGAGGGCACGAAGAGATGGCTGGCGATTGCAGGTGTCGGTATCGGCGGCTGGCTGGTCACAGCTCCCTTCCACCTCGGTTTCAAGCCATTTTTCCAAGGTATCAAGCCGGTCTTCGCCTGGACCGATCCCGGACACCTCCTGCTCTATGGCGGCTGTCTGTTGATTCCCGCCGGAATCGCGGCCACAGCCGTGTTGGGTAAGACCATGGTGGCCGAGGTGATAATGAAGAGGGCGGTGATGTTGCTGGCCGGCGCGGCGACTCTGGTGCTGGCGGCGGCCACCGGGCGGCCTACGCTGGTTTTTCTGGCCGTCATGATGCTGGTGTTCGTTGCCGCAGTCCTGAAGAACACAGCGGGATCCGATCGACCGGTCTTTGCTCTGGCAGCCCTCGGGACCTTTCTTTTCCTCGTACCGGAGGTGGTCTACGTGGCCGACGGCTACGGTGACGACCTGCACCGGATGAATACGGTATTCAAGGCCTATATTCAGGCCTGGATCCTGTTGGCAATCGCGCTGCCGGTCTTTCTTCGCCTGGGTTTCCGTCATAAGGCCATGCGATGGGGTGTGCTCGGGCTCGCCGTAGTGCTCGCTCTGCCGCATCCGGTAGGCATGGTTTTGGAGCAGCTCAAAGGCGAGACCTGGAGCCTCGACGGGATGGCGTGGATGACCCCGGGCGACCGAGCCATTGTCGAAGCCTTGCGGCGGGAGCCACATGGAACCCTATTGGCCGAGGCGGTGGGAGGTGCCTACAGCGAGTACGCCAGGCTTTCGTCTGCGTCGGGAGTCCCCGCCTATCTCGGCTGGGCCAACCACGAGGGGGTGTGGCGCGGCGGCGATATCCACGCCGAAACTGGACGGCGAGAGGAGCTGTTGTCGCGCCTCTACTCCTCCCGGGCTCCGAAGGAGGTCCGGGCACTGGCGAAAGAGGCGGGCATTCATCTCGTTGCGATCGGTTCCCTCGAGCGCAAGGACTTCACGGCGGCCAAGCTGAAGACCGTTGCAGAGGCGGGAGAGGTCATGCTCGACCAAGATGGAGCGATGCTGGTCCGATTCGGCTCACCCGACGGGCTATGATGGTTGCGATGACCGAACAACCTGAACTCAGCGTCGTGATCCCGGTTTACAACGAAGAGATCAATATCGTTCCGATGTACGATCGTCTGCTGGCGGTGCTTTCCGAGCAGGTCGCCGGTCTCGAGATTCTGTACATCGACGATGGTTCGGCCGACACGAGCTGGGAGAAAATCAGTGAGCTCGCGGGCCGTGACGAACGGGTGAGCGGGGTACGTTTCGCCCGCAACTTTGGTCACCAGGCCGCCTTGACGGCCGGCGTCGACGCAGCTCGTGGGCGGGCTGTGGTCATCATCGACGGCGACATGCAGGATCCGCCGGAGGTCATCCCCGAAATGGTGGACCGCTGGCGCGAAGGCTTCGAGGTGGTCTACGGACAGCGCGAAAATCGAGAGGGTGAGACCTGGTTCAAGCTCGCCACGGCATCGGCCTTTTACCGTATCCTGCGCGGCATCACCAACGTCGACATCCCGGTGGACACGGGGGACTTTCGACTGATGGGCCCACGAGCGGTGGCCGCGTTCCGCGCCCTGCCGGAGCGCAATCGGTTCATCCGTGGGCTCGTGAGTTGGATCGGTTTTCCCCAGACCGCGGTCATGTATGAACGCCGCGCGCGCGAGGCTGGAGAGACGAAGTTTCCGGTGCGCAAGATGACCCGTTTTGCCCTTGACGGCATCACATCGTTCTCCTTTTTTCCTCTTCGGCTGGCCACCTGGGCTGGGTTTGGTGTCTCGATCTTCGCGTTCCTGTACATCGTGGTGGTGTTGGTGCTCAAGGCCACCGGGGTGAGCTGGCTCGGTCACACCTCCCTCATGGCCTCGATTCTTTTCCTCGGCGGCGTCCAGCTTCTGATGATCGGCATCATGGGTGAGTACCTGGCGAGGATCTTCGACGAGGTCAAACGGCGGCCGCTCTACCTGGTCGGCGAACGAACGGATGGCGACGAGACCGTTATCCCACCGGAACGGCCGGTGGCATAACCAGCCCAGAATCGGCGTTACACTCCCTGAAAGCCGTTAGGGCAGCACACAGGGGGTGCGATGGACAGCTATTTCAAGCCGGAGCATCTGGCAAAGTTCGGTGAGATTGCCGAGGGCAACTCGGAGTTGGCGAGGAAGTTCTTCGATTACTATGGGTCCGTTTTTTCGGACGGCGCCCTGACAGTGCGAGAGAAGGCGTTGATCGCGCTTGCCGTGTCGCACGCCGTGCAGTGTCCGTACTGCATCGACGCCTACTCGTCGGAGTGCCTCAAACAGGGCTCGGATCTCGAAGAGATGACTGAGGCCGTACACGTAGCTACCGCCATCCGCGGCGGTGCCTCCCTGGTCCACGGCCTGCAGATGCTCGAGCACGTAACCAAGGCCTCCATGTAGGCATAGAGCGAGAACGAAGGACCCACCCAAAGTGACCGAAGCCCACTCCCTGCCTCTCATCCGCGAAGAGATCCAGCGTCCTGATGCGGGACCACGCCCGACCACGACGCTGCGGTCTCGCCGATCTCCGTTGGCGGAACCGAGACGTCAGATCGAGAGCCTCGAAAAGGTGTCGCTCGGTCATCTCGCCTCGTGCGGCGACTTTGCGGCCGCGTTGGGGGTTGATGGGCCCAAAGGCCTGACCGCGGGTGAGATCGAGATCTTCCAGATCAATCTCGGCAAGCTCTGTAATATGACGTGTCGCCACTGCCACGTCGACGCCGGTCCCGATCGCTGGCGCGAGGTCATGAGCCGGGAGACGGTGGACGCGTGTCTCGCCGCCCTCGACCGCACTGACGCCCACACCGTAGATCTCACCGGCGGCGCGCCTGAGCTCAACCCGAACTTCCGCTATCTGGTGGATCAGTGCGTGGCGAGGGGAAAACACGTGATCGACCGCTGCAATTTGACCGTCCTCTTGTTGCAGCGCTACTCCGATCTTCCTGAGTTCTTTGCCGAACGAAACATCGAGGTGGTGTGCTCGCTTCCGCACTATCGGCGTCGAAACACCGACGCCCAGCGCGGAGACGGCACCTTCGAAAAGTCGATCAAGGCGCTCGAGCGGCTCAACGCTGCGGGCTACGGATCGGGCGATCCTTCCAGGATATTGACCCTGATGGTGAACCCGGTCGGAGCGCTGCTCACAGGAGACCAGTGTTCGATGGAACGGGAATGGAAGCGCGGGCTTGATCGCCATCACTGCGTCTCTTTCGATCGCCTGATTGCGCTCAACAACATGCCGATCGCTCGCTTCCTCGAGTGGCTCGAGGCGAGCGATAATCTCGAGGGCTACATGGAGCTCCTGGTCAACGCGTTCAATCCATCGACGGTCCTGGGCCTGATGTGCCGCAATACCCTGTCCGTGTCTTGGGACGGGCGGGTCTTTGACTGCGACTTCAACCAGATGCTCGAGCTCGAGAGCCGGGGTGTTGACGGCCTGCCGGTGAGGATCGAGGCATTCGATCCCGAATCAGTCGCCCAGCGTGAAATCGTGGTCGGCCGCCACTGTTTCGGTTGCACTGCGGGTGCTGGCTCTTCGTGCGGCGGCGCCATCCACGACACATCTGAGTAATTCAGTCTTCCCAGATCTTGATCCACCTGACGGTGGAAAGTGGAATCTCATCGGTGAAACTGACGATGCCGCCGCCAACATCGTCGTCAATATCGAGGACCAGGTTGAAGGAGTTGACCTCCGCGATTCGGCCCACGAGCACCGAGCCGTTTTCAAGCTCGACCTCGACCTGCTTGCCGATTGCGGCGCGGAGGGCCTGCGTCTCCCCGGGCTCGACAATCCGATACTGCTTCATCTCAGCGTATCGGTGTTCGGCCTCGTCGATTCTTCTCGTCTTGAGGCTGAAACGCTTCGCGACCGACCGAGCCTCGGCCGTGTTCAAAGCCGCCTCTTCCCATTTCGACTCGTCTGCGGCGGCATCTGCCAGGTCCAAGAGCCGATCGACGAGCCGTTCCGCCACCTCGAGCACCGAGTTATCATTGCGGTCGATCAACCCCGCAATCGACAGGTACTTCACCGTTTCATCGACATCACCCTCGGCGAGGGATAGGCGAGCCTGGGCCAAGGCATCCGCGAACCGCTCACGGGTGCTGGGTGGCGCATTCGGGTCACGCGGCAGCGGTGTCGGCGGCGGTTCCGGGGTGGGGCTGGGCAGGCGAGTGGGTGTCGGCGGTACCGGTGTCGGCTCGGTTTTGGGTTCGAACGGTCCGACCTTGAAGATGATTGCCGCTGCGACTGCGACCGCGATCAGGAGAACGAATACACCGCCGAGAATGGGTTTTGGCACGCCTTCACGAGAGGGCTCTTCTTCGCCATCGGCGTCGGTGAGTTCCGGCTCTCCGGCTTCGGATGCCTGCGGGGCAGCGGCAGCCGAGCTGGTGGGTGAGGGGCGGGCCGTAACACCGGCTCCATCGGGCGATGCCGGCGCGGGTTCACGCTCCTGGAGGGCCCGCTCAACATGGGCGATTTCCTTGCCGACCCCCATGAAACCGACGCTCTCGAAGAGATGTGCGACCGGAAAGAGCTCACGAGCCATCGCGCGGTAGGCGAGGGGCTCGCCGGAGGGTTCCTCGCCGGCTTCGAGCCGGGCGATGATCGACGTCAATCGATCCTTCATGAGAGGAAACTCTTCGTTACGGGTACCCATCGAATCGCATTTGCGCTCGATCTCCTTGAGCCGCGCGATCAACGGCCGAAGCTCGACGTCCTTGCCATTGCCTTCTTCGTTCGTCACCAGGCGATCTTATCGTAGTCAGTGTTGAGTTATGAGTTTTGAGTTTTGAGTTCGACTTACTGATGCCAACTCAAAACTGAGCCTCATGCAAAAACCGGCGCCTCTCCTGTAGGGGCGGGATATATCCCATATGCGCTAACTTAGAGAACACTCACACCGAAGACTTGAAATCATGAGCTCTGTCCGCGTCGTCCCGAGCCCGAGCCCGTTACCGTTACCGTTGCCGGGTTTCAGGGGTTTTCGTAGAGGTCGATGTACATGCATCTTCCTTTCATCAACAATGATGACAATACCGATAACGGTAACGGGCTCGGGCTCGAAGGACAGGACTATGTGTCTGAGTGTTAGAAAGGTCTCCTTTCCGGTGGGTGTTTCATTTAAGTTAGCGCGTATGGGCATATATGCCGCCCCTACAGATCGCCGACGCTGTTGTCGTAGGGGGCGGGGTTACGAGAGATCCTGGTTTTTGCATGAGGCTGAACTGTCAACTCGAAACTCGGCCTTAGTAGAGTATTGGAGTGAGGAGGAGCTTGGTCATTCCGGCGGGGGCGGTTCTGGCCGCCTTTGCGCTGCTCGCCTGCGGCGTTTCCGAACGCCGCACAGGGGATGTCGAGGAGATCCGAGCGGCCGGAGAGCTGCGGGTAGCGGTCCGGCCCGGTTTCCGCACCGCACCCTCGAATGGCGATGGAGGCGCCGATGAAGTCATTCTCCTCGGTCAGTTAGCCTCCCGCCTCGGTGTCAACGTTCGATGGATGGAAGCTGAACGCCACGATCAGGTGCTGCCTATGGTTCGCAATGGACTGGCCGACATCGGTGTGATCAGGTTCTCGCCGGCTTCACTCCTCGATGAGGGAATTCGCGGGACGGTAGCTGTCGACTGGGTGGAGGACCTCCTGGTTTCCGGTCGCGACTCAGGCCTCGACTCGTTCGAAAAGGTGCACGGAGCGACTGTTCATCTCCATCGCTCGGCGATCACCGTAAGCCTCCGGTCATTTTTCTCAGAAGAAGGGCTGGTCGTCGAAGAGGTCCCGGAAGAAGTGCCGGTCGAGGAAATGCTGCGGAGGGTGAGGACCAGACGATATGATCTGACAGTTGTCGATTCGGGGATCGCGGAAACCGAGCGGGCTTCGAGACGAATGGTCACCATTGGTCCGGTCGCCGAACGGCGTGCCCTCGTGTGGGCGGTTCGGGACGAGAGCTCTCAGCTTCGGTTGGCCATTGATCGTTTTTTCTTTGCCGAACGCGTCCTCTCGGGCGCATCGGGACTGCCGGCCTGTCGGGATTTGAAACAGATTCGACAGGCGGGGGCGCTGCGGCTCGTGACCCGGAACTCCGCCACTACCTGCACCGTCGAACGGGGTGGTCTCGAGGGCTTCGAGTACGACCTCGCAGTGAGTTTTGCCCGTAGCTTGAAGGTCCGCCTCGAGCTGTCGATTCCGCCCCCGGACGTTGATCCACTGGAGTGGCTGGAACTCGGATACGGCGATCTCGCGGCCCTTCACGAGCCGCTGTCACCAGAAGATGCGGGCGGGTTCCTCGTCAGCGTGCCCTACCGGCGGGTGAATCTCGTCAGCGTGGTTTCCGCACGGGCTGAACCGCCAGCCGCGGTGGAAGACCTGGCCGGCGTACGGGTTGCGGCGTCGCGTCCGGTGGCCGATCTGTGCCGTCTGCTTCCTCTGGGGGTCCCGGTTCGCGCAAGCCCCCCGGGGAATGGGGCGGACGCGTTCAACGCGATGCTCGAGGTGGCTCGCGGCAAGGTACCGGTAGCGGTTGTTGATGAAGATGCGGCGAGATTTGGTGTCGCCGACCGGGCCGATCTCCAGATAGGGCCGGTCATTCTGCCGCAGGCGGAACTCGTGTGGATTGTCAACGTTTCGTCGCCGAACTTCCATCGCGCGCTCAACCGATGGTTGCGCGAGGCCAGATCATCGGGCCTCGTGAGACAGCTTGTTCTGAGCCAATTCGGGTCCTGGCAGCCGTACCGGAAGCGCACGCTCTTGCCCATTCCGGAGGGCGCGCTGAGCCCATACGATGAGCTTCTGCAGTGGGTCGGCCGGCGCTATGGCATCGACTGGAGATTACTGGCGTCGCTGATGTTCGAGGAATCTCGATTCGACCCGGATGCTGTGGGGCCGGGAGGATCCGCCGGACTTTTTCAATTCATGCCGTTCACCTGGCGGGAACTGGGCGTCGAGGATCCGCACGACCCCTACGAGGCCGCGGAGGCGGGCGGCAGGTACCTGCGTCAGTTGATGGATATGTTCGAGGGACCTCAGCTACCCGATCAAGTGGCGATGGCCATTGCCTCGTACAATGTCGGCCCCCGACACGTCTTCGACGCTCGAAAACTGGCGCGGGAGATGGGCTTCGATTCGGATCGATGGAGGGGAGCCGTCGAGACCGCGATGGTACTTCTCGACGATCCGGAGGTCGCACGGCAATACCCGGCGGGAGTGTGTCGCTGTCGGCGCGCAGCGAATTACGTACGCCGCATTCTTCGCCGCTACGCCGCGTACGTGGAGCAGTTTCCTCCGGCGTAATTGTTTCGGTCGGTGGGATTTCCCTCGCTATCGCTATCGCAATCGCTTTCGGAATCGAAAAGCAGGACCGGGCGCACCATCATCGATAGCGATAGCGATCCCGATAGCGATTCGTCTAAATATTGTTTGCCTGAAACATATCTCTGAGCGAAAGCAACGTTTTCGCGAAGTTGGTTTCCTTGAGGAACTCTTGCAGTTCCTTGCGCTCGGCCCCAGCCCGTACCTTCTTGTCGACCTTTGCGGTGACCTCGTAAAAGACCGATAGCGGTTGCAGGCCGAGGCGGGAGAAATTCCGCTCGTACCAGTCGCTGGCGGTCACCTGTTCCCAGACCATCGGCGCCGGGGTGACTTCGCTGGACCAGACGCCTTCCGCGATACCGGTGACCTCACGATAGAGCTCACGGAGCACCGTCCGATGATCGTTCGTAGAGAGCGCCTCGTCGAGCTTCTTCGGCCCGATGGTCTTGGAGATCTCATCGACCGGACCCTTGGGTTTGGCAGGCGATGGGGCATCTTCCTCCTCGTCGCCCGCAGTTCCGTCGCGGAGAACGTTTGTCGGAATGTCGTCTTCGACGCCAGACGTGGACTCTGCACCTTCCGAATCGCTGCTTTCCTTCGCACGAGCCCTCGCCGCCCTGGTTGTCGTCGCGGTTTCGACGTCGGTCTGAACCGCCCGTTGGGGACGGCTCGAAGCAGGCGGTGGTTGGATCTCTTCAACGGGTTCGGGAGGGGTAACCGCCTCGATCTTGGGCTCGCTGATGACCTCGGGTTCGGGCTCAGTGACCTCTTCCTCTTCCTTCGGTTGCTCGGGTGGCGTAGGAAGGTCATCCGACTCCTCTTTGGCCTCCTGCGCAGCCTTTCTGAATCTGAGGTGAAAGGTGCCGAGAAAGGAAAGCTCGGTTTCGCTGATCGGGCGAGCGCGCCCGAGCTTGGCGCGCATGACGTCGAGCTCGAGAAAACGGGCGTTGAGAAGGGCCGAGCTTGGCGCCAGACCCGTGAAGGAGGGGAAAGCCTCCGGGTTGTGTTCAAGGATCTCCAGCAAATCGGCGAATACCGCGTAATCCATGATCTGCTGATACTGACCTTCGTACCAATCGATGGATTTTTCTCTCTCTTTGGCTGCAATGAGTCGTTTGAATACGTCCTCTGGCAGCCCCTCGCGGTACCACTCCTCGCCGTGAATCTTCTCCAAGCGCTGCCGAACCGTCATCCGCAGCTCACCGAGGATCTCGGAAACGATCCGATACGCATCGATGTTTTGTTCCAGCCACTCCATATCAGTCGGACTCCCAGCATCGACACGAGGTCGAAGAACCCGAGATTATCACGGTGTCAGGCGCTTTGATACCCCGCACAGATTAGCCGACTGTTCAATATCGAAGGGATAGAACTCTCGGTCAGCGCGCTCCGATTAACAACGATGACTCGGTGAATTCGACCCTCAGTTGCTCTCGAGTGCGAAGGCGAATTCGGGATACTCCGAGCTGTCTTCTACCAGGAAGATGTGACAGGTCTCGCAGTCCATGGGGATCGTATGTTCACCGTCCGCCGTCGACATCTCGTCATCGTGGCATCGCCAACAGCCGGGAAAGTCTTCGTGGCCGATGTGGTCGGGGTGGGTCTCCCAGCTGGTGCCCATTTCGGGGAACCGGGTCTTGCCGAAGGCCTCCGCTGCGAGGTCAGCGCCCTTTCCCACCAGATCGGATTGTGAAGCGGCTAGGTCCGCATACTCCAAGGCATAGTACTCGCCAATCGCCGCACGAATCGCGGCGATGCCGGCGGCCTGGGTCTCGTACTCTCCCTTGATGGCATCGACCGCCTGCCGCTTGTAGTAGGGGAGGTCGCGAAGCTCGGGATACGTGTCGAGGATCCAGTCGACAGATTTGGATGGCGCGAGAAAGGTGTGGGTCGGTCGGTTGTGGCAGTCGACGCAATCCATCGTCCGCGCTGCGTCTTGGGCCTCCTGCGGGGGAAGCTCGTCACCGTCGCGGCTGTAGGTACGGACCTCACCGTCGGGGGTCGTGAGCTCGACCCAGACGATCTCTTCCCGACTTTCGTCTGCCGACACGAAGCGAATCCGGTTATCGGAATAGATGTGCCACCAGTGAATGCCGCCGTGGCGACCGATGTCGAGGCTGCCGCCGCCGGTACGGAGCAGCATTGTGGTGTATGACGGGGTGTTCTCCTCGTTGGAGCGGTACCTCGAGAAGATCCGCAACTTGTCGCCGTGGTGCTTGTTGGGCCAGTGGCACTGCTCACACGTCTCGCGCGCCGGGCGCAGGGTATGGAGCGGGGTGGTGATCGGCCGATCGTAGGTGTTGAGAGCGGTCCGCCACACCTGGCGCAGCCCGTCTAGCTTCGACTTGACAAACCATGGCGCGCCGGGGCCGATGTGACAGTCCACGCACGCCACTCTGGAGTGGGGCGAGTCCTGATAGGCGGTGTACTCCGGTTGCATCACGGTATGGCAGGTCTCGCCGCAAAACTCCACCGTCTCCATCTTGTCCACCGCCAGATAGGAGGCGGAGCCGAGGATGACGGCATTTACGGCGGTGAGCCCGAGAACGGTTGTCGCCACTCGTCGTAGATGCTGGTCGTTGAAGTCGAGGCGGGGAAAGGCGTCGAGTTCGGCATCCGTCGCCCCCTCCTGGATCAGGCGGCGTCGCCGGCGCCACATGCCGACGGGGATCTCCATCAGACCGAGAACGAAGATCGCAGGGAGGACGACATACGAGAAAAGTCCGATGTAGGGGTTCCTGAATTCACCCGAGAGTTCGACCACCATGAAGGTGATGATGAGGATTGCTGAGAGGGTGGTAACGACGATACCGGCGATGGTCAAGCCGTTGTTGGCGTAGTTGAAGAGTCGACCCAACAAATGCTTGCGATTCTCAGCGCTGGTTGGCATTGCTTCTCCCGATTGTGATGTCGTGTTCTTTGCCCGGCACGGGGCGGCGATGCTATCACTTCAGGGTTATTCGTACAACTCCTCAAATGATACCGAAACCATTGCCGAAACCTCGCCATCGTGAGAACGCTCAAAAATAAAGGTCTATTCTTCAGCGACCTATGCGCAGAAGAGGAATTGCAGATCGAGCACTGCGGTCTCAATTTCAACTCGATTCATGAGCTTGAATATTTCTTCACATGGAGATACATTGCGTTCGATTACGGGGGAATGCCCCGCATGTGGAGGAGCGAGTGTTGGTGGGCGCCGGTGAGTTGGATACGCGCGGGATGCGATGGTGGAAGATCACCCTTGCCACGTTGTTGGCGATCGCCTTCCACCTGACGCCGGTTTGTGCGCAGGAGAATGACGACTGCCTGATGTGCCACGAGGACCCGGACCTCGTGGGAGAGTGGGGCGGCATCGAGATCCCAGTCTTCGTGGATCCCGAGGCCTATGCCGCCTCGGTGCACGCGGAATTCGGGTGCATCGACTGTCACATGGATCTCGATGGCACGGAGCTTCCCCATGACGAGGAGCTTGAGGCGGTCGACTGTGCCATTTGCCACGACGACGTGGCGGAGGAGCTCGCCGCCGGCCCCCACGGCGGGTGGGCGGAAGACCCGAACTCGCCGGCCGCCAAGTGCATCACCTGCCACGGCACCCACGATGTGATCTCGCCGGATGACCCTGGGGCTGCGGCGAGTGCCTCGCGCTCGGAAGAACTCTGCGGTCGTTGCCACGTTCGTGAGGCCAGGCAGGTTGCGAAGAGCCCGCATACGCGAACAGCGGACGCTGGTCCCGCGGCGAGCTGCGTCAGTTGCCACGCCGACCACTCCATGAAACCGCCGCGCGGCGAACAGGCAGAGGTGGCGATCTGCGGCGAGTGTCACGGACAGCAGGCGGTGGAGCACCGCCGGAGCCTGCACGGGAGGGCTGCAGCCGAGGGCGATGACCTGGCGCCGAGCTGCGTCACCTGCCACGAGCACCACGCAATCCTGCCCCCTGACAATCTCGATTCGCCGGTCTCGAACATGAGAGTGCCGTTGCTGTGCGGGCGTTGTCATCATGAGGGGACCGAAGTCTCGCTCACCCACGACATCCCACAGGATCGTATCCTCGAGAACTACTCGCTCAGCATTCACGGGGAAGGCCTCTTCAAAAAGGGTCTGACCGTCACCGCGGTCTGCACCTCGTGCCACACCTCGCACGACATCCTCGAGCACACCGACCCGCGTTCGAGCATCCATAGGGAGAACGTCGCAGCCACCTGTATGGTCTGCCACAGCCGCATCGAGGAGGTGCACGTCAAGGTGGTGGAGGGCCGGCTGTGGGAGGAGGAACCGCACCAGATCCCCTCCTGCGTGGAATGCCACCAGCCGCACAAGATCCGCCGCGAGGCGTTGAGGGCGTTGGGCGCCGCCAACCGCAACTGTCTGCGCTGTCACTCCGATCCGGATTTGGCAATGGAACGTGATGGTGTGGTGATCTCGCTGTTTGTCGACGAGATGTCCTTCAACATCGGCTTACACGCCGGCAACGCCTGCGCGCAGTGCCACACGCAGGTGACGCCGTCGCACGAGCGTGCCTGCGACACCATCACCGAGCCCGTGGATTGCAGCATCTGTCACGCCGAGGTCGTCCAGAATTATCGGCTTTCAATACACGGCAAGCTGGACGCGGCGGGAGACCTCGACGCGCCGACCTGCCTCGACTGCCACGAAAAACACTCCACTGAAGACCACCGCCTGCCGATTTCGCCGACCTATCCACGCAACGTCCCCGACCTTTGCGCCAAATGTCATCGCCAGGGAGAGGCGGCGGCCAAGCGCATCGACTCAGAGATTCCCGACATCGTCGGCAGCTACGTCATGAGCATCCACGGCAAGGGCCTGATAGAAAGCGGGCTGGTGGTTTCGGCCACCTGTACCGATTGCCACACGGCCCACATGGAGTTGCCGCCGGACGATCCCCAGTCATCGGTCAACAGCGCCAATGTCGCCGCCACATGCGGCACCTGCCACCACGGCATCGAGGAGACCTTCCGAACAAGCGTTCACTGGCCGGGGAACGTCGAGACCGATCGTACGCTGCCGACGTGCGAGAGCTGTCACACCTCGCACACCATATCTCGCACGGATGTGACCGGGTTCCGGCTGAGGATGATGAACCAGTGCGGGCGCTGCCACGAGGACGAAGCGGGCACCTTTTTCGACACCTACCATGGCAAGGTCTCGCGGTTGGGTTCCGAAGGTGCCGCGAAGTGTTACGACTGTCACGGCACCCACAACATCCTGCCGCCGATCGAAACCGAGTCCACCCTGAGCCGCGACAACGTTGTGGAGACGTGCGCCCAGTGCCATCCCGGCGCCCACCGTCGGTTCGCGGGTTACCTCACCCATGCCACCCACCATGATCCCGAAAAGTACCCCTACCTGTTCTACGCGTTCTGGTTCATGACCGCTTTGTTGGTGGGCACCATGAGCTTTGCCCTCCTGCACACCTTCGCGTGGCTTTGGCGGTTGCTGCGGACCCGTGACAAGTGGGTGATGCACAAGAAAGCACCGCGTGAACGCTTCTATCTGCGATTCACTCGAAAACAACGCGTCATGCATGTCGTAATGATGATCAGCTTTTTCACGTTGGCGCTCACCGGCATGGCACTCAAGTTCTCCTACATGGGCTGGGCGGTGGCGTTGTCGAAAATTCTCGGCGGGTTTGAAGCCATGGGTATCCTCCATCGCATGGGCGCCCTGACGCTCGTGAGCCTGTTCATTTATCACCTTTTCGACGCCGTCAAGATGAAGCAGCGGTCGGGCCACGGCTGGATCGCTTTCATGTTCGCCAAGAACTCGATGTCGTTGACGGGGAAAGACCTGCGAGAGATATGGCAGTCGATCAAGTGGTTCTTTGGACGAGGGCCGCGTCCCCACTACGGACGATTTACCTACTGGGAGAAATTCGACTACCTCGCGGTTTTTTGGGGCGTGTTCGTGATTGGTTCCACGGGCTTCGTGCTGTGGTTCCCGGAGTTTTTCACCAAGTTCCTACCGGGGTGGTCGGTCAACGTTGCCACCATTATTCATTCCGACGAGGCGTTGTTGGCGGTGGCTTTCATCTTCACCATCCACTTCTTCAACACCCACTTCAGACCCGACAAGTTCCCGATGGATCCGGTGATGTTCACCGGCCGTATCCCGCTCGAGGAACTCAGGCACGACAAACCCGCCGAGTACGAGGAATTCATGGCGAGCGGGCATGTCGAGGGGATCGAGGCGAAGCTGGTGGACGCCTTTCCGAAGCGGGCCGAGCGCGCGTTCAAAACCTTCGGCTTTATCGCCCTCGGCATTGGGCTGACCCTGATCGCTCTGATCGTGTTCTCGATGCTGTTCGCCTACAGGTG
>Ga0255054_10000843_pt1 | contig 17978 bp, 16 predicted proteins | sample JV7_2_23_MG_FD_188634 | JGI IMG/M metagenome (GOLD analysis project Ga0255054, IMG submission 188634) | Seawater microbial communities from Jervis Inlet, British Columbia, Canada - JV7_2_23 | ecosystem: Environmental > Aquatic > Marine > Inlet | place: Canada: British Columbia | collected...
CGGGCACCAGCCCGGGATGACAGGATGCCTGGCGCAGGCGCAGCAGCGCCTCCAGCGCCTGCATCACGTTGCCACCGCCGCGCAGCCGCTCCACCACGGCGGGCACCGTCGCCGCGCGCACCGCGTCGTAGACGGCGCGCTCGGGCTCCGAGAGCGTGCAGTGCAGCACCACCTCCGTGCGCGGAGGCAGCTCGCGCGCCACCTCGCTCTTGCGGCGGCGCAGTACGAAGGGCCGGATCCGTTCGCGCAAGCGCGCGGCGACGCTGTCGTCCCCGTCGGCGATGGGCCGCGCGTAACGGGCGTCGAAGTCGCGGCGGCTCCCCAGCAGGCCGGGGTTGGCGAACTGGAGCTGGCTCCAGAGCTCGTCCAGACGATTCTCCACGGGCGTTCCGGTAAGCACCAGGCGGAAGCCCGCACGCAGGGCGTGGGCCGCCTTCGCCACCTGGCTGTCCGGGTTCTTCACATACTGGCCCTCGTCCAGGATCGCCGTGTCCCAGGTCTCCGCGGTCAGCCGCTCCGCATCCAGGCGCAGGATGGCGTAGGTAGTGAGCACCACGTCGGCGTCGTCGGAGAGCTCGCGCTTGGCCCCGTGGTAGACGGAGGCGCGCAGCCCCGGCCGGAAGCGCGCGGTCTCGGCCACCCAGTTGTGCAGCACGCTGGTCGGGGCCACCACCAGCGTCCGCCCGCGCAGCGCGCAGAGCGCTTGGAGCGTCTTGCCCAGCCCCATGTCGTCGGCCAGCAGGCCGCCGAGGGCGGCGTCGCGAAGGAACTGCAGCCAGCGCACGCCGTCGCGCTGGTAGTCGCGAAGCTCGGCATCCAAGTCGTCGGGCAAGACGGCTTCGGGCAGCGCGTCGAAGTCCTCGGCCAACGCGCGCAGGCACGCGAAGTCCGCCGGCGGCGGCTCGCCCAGCGCTTCGGCCAGCCGCGCCAGGTCGGGCACCGCCGACATGGGCAGCTCGTCATCGGCGCCGCGCGCCGCCAGCAGGTCGGCGACGCGCTCACCCACCCGCTCCAGCCACGGCCCGGGCGGCTCGGCGAAACCTCCTCCCTGCAGCGGGACCAGGGACTCGCCGCGACGCCAAGCGCGCAGCACGCGAGTCGGGTCGGCGCGGCGGGCCGGCACGCCGGCGTCTGCATCGCCCGGCGAGAGGAACTCCAGCGACAGGCGTCTGCCCTCGATGGAGATCGTCGGCTCCAGCTGCGCCACACGGCGGAAGTCGGCGTGCGCATCGCCGGCCACGTCCACATTGCTCCGCTCCAGGCGTTGCGCCATCGCCACCGCCTGTTCGCCGGAAAGCGCCACGCGACGGCCGGGCGCCAGCTCGAGCTCGTTCTGCAGCCTGCGCACCAGGGCGCGCTCCGCCTCCAGATCGCGAAGCGGGATGGCTCCGCCCAGCGCCACCAGCCGACCCGCATCGATGCGCGCGGTGGGCGGATCCCCGTAGACCAGCGTGGGAAAGACGCTCAGGCTCTCGCCATCGCGGCTCACCTCTACCCGCAGGCGCGGCGGCAGCCGGTCGGTGGTCTGCGGCAGACGTTCGGTTCGCACCTCCACGTGGATGCGGCTTTGCAGCTCCGGCAGGGCGTCGCTCACCAGCTCGAGCGTGCGGTCGGGACCGTAGACGCGGCCGACCGGCAGCTCCTCGAGCTCGCGGCCGGTGAGGCGCGTCTCGCCCACCGGGTGAAGTGTGTCGCCCGACCGGATGGCGCCGTTGTGGAAGCTCTCGTCGACGCTGGGCACCGGCTCCACGAAGAGGCGGAAGCCTTCGCCGGCATCCTCCACGCGGCCCTCGATGCGCAGCGGCGTGCCAGACGCGCGCACCGGCTCGTTGTCGAGCCGCACATCGGGCGCCCGTTCCAGGGCCGAGAGCAGCGCCTTCAACACGCCGGGAGGCAGCACACCGCGCAACCGGCTTCCCAAGGCGCTCTCGGCTTCGTGGTCCTCGGGCGCAGCACTGAAGGCCGGGCCCTCGACGCGCCCGGACGCCACGGCGGCCAGGGTGGAGGTCAGCACGTGGCTGCGCCCCTTGCTCTTCACCACTCGCTCCAGCGCCAGGCGACCCTGACTCCGCGTGAAGCGATAGGAGATGCGGCCCTCGCCGGCGACCTCGCTCTCGAACAGGTCGAGGCCCTCCTCGTGGGCCCGGCGCAGCGCGATCACGGCCGCGGCCACGTGGGCGCACGGATCGTCGGGACTCCGGCAGTCGCACGACCAGTCGGCGTCTTTCGGGTAGAGCCTGACGCGCTGGACCCACAGGCCCTGACGTTGGGAGATGCGCAGGATCTGCTCGGACCCGTCGCGCGACTCGCCGCTCACGGCCCCGGCGCGGGCGAGCTGCACCCCTGCCGACCACGTCGCCCGCGTGGCTTCCTCGCGCACCCTTTCGAACAGCCCATCCATGTTTCAGCGCAACCCGTCGGCGTGCCGGCTCACCTTGGCCACGGCTTCCACGACCCGGTCGAGCTCCTCCGGCGATGCCAACAAGGTCGCATGATGCAGCCACACCGATTCCTCGTAGGCCGCGCGGCGCGCCACCGGGAAGTCGAGGCGGCGCAGGGTTTCGGCTGCGCGAATGCCGTCCCCGTAGCGCTCACGCAGCATGGGCCATTGGACGCTGCGCGCGTTCATCAGGGGGTGGTCCGGCAACGGCACGTAGAAGGGGCCGTCGGCGTGCACGCCCTCGGCGGCCAGAGCCTGGAGAAAGCGGTCGCGCGGAATGCCCGAAAAGCCCTCGGCGTCGTAGCGCAGCACCCACTCGTAGGCAGCGCGGGTGGTCACGCGCTCGTCCAGAGGCAGGGGCTCGAGTCCGCTCACTTGGGCCAGCCCCTGGGTCAGGCGCGCGATGGCGGCGGCGCGCCGCTCGGTGCGCTCCGGGAGCCGGTCGAGCTGGGTCTCGAGCACGGCAGCCTGGAACTCGGTCATGCGCGCGTTGGTGCCGAAGAGCCACTCCTCCAGATGGGCGTAGTCGCCCTCGTGGCGGCCGCAGTTCACCACCGAGTGGCAGCGCGCGGCCAGCTCGTCGTCACGGGTCAGGATCGCGCCGCCCTCGCCCGCCGTGACGAGCTTGCTGGCCTGGAAGCTGAAGGATCCCAGATCGCCCCACGAGCCCACGCCGCGCTCGCGCCAGCGCGCGCCGTGCATGTGAGCGCAGTCCTCGACCAAGCGCAGGTCGTGGCGCCGCGCGATCTCCAGCAGCCGATCCAGGTCCGCGACGGACGCGCCCAGGTGGACCGGCACCAAGGCGCGCGTACGCGGCGTGATGGCCTCCTCTACGGCGTCGGGATCGATGCAGAAGGTGCGCGGCTCGGAGTCCACGAACACGGGAACCGCGTTGGTGCGGATGGCGCACGCGGCGGTCGCGATCCACGTGTAGGCGGGAACGATCACCTCGTCGCCGGCCTCGAGGCCCAGGGCGGTGAGCGCCACTTCCAGGGTCACCGAGCCGTTGGTCGCGCAGATGCCGTGGCGCGCGTCGTGGAACGCCGCGAAGCGCTCGGCGAATGCGGCGGCCCGCGGGCCCGGCGACGGGTAGCCGCCCCACTGGCCCTCCTCCAGCGCCTCCAGCAGCGCCCGGCGCTCCGCCTCTCCGGGCTCAGGCCAGAGCGCCGCGGGCGCTCGCTCGCAGACGGGCGCACCACCCAGCAACGCAAGCTTCTCCGTCACAGCAGAACCTGCATTCAGGGACGTTCCTGCATAACTGCACAAAGTACCAGTCCTGCATTCGGGGACGTTCCTGCATAACTGCGTTGAGGGTCAGTCCTGGGCCAGGTGTGACCCCCCGTGCAGTTATGCAGGAACGTCCCCGAATGCAGGAGTGGCACTGGGTGCAGTCAGGCGGCGTCGAGGATGCGGAGCATCTCGTCGCGTTGCGGGCGCAGCTCGTGCTGGCGGCGCTCGCGCTTCTCGCGGTCGCGCCAAACGGCAAGCACACGGCCGATCACGTCGGGGTTGCCCATCAGGGACTGCGGCGGGTCCAGCAGGTTCACCGCCCGCACCACGGCGCGCAGGACCACCAAGTCCAGGGTCATGGCCGGGAAAAGGCCCTCCTGGATCACCGAGCGCATGAACGCCCGCGGGTCGACCGGCGCGCTCGGGTCGGGCTTGGCGTCCAGGCTGGACGGGTCCCCGCGGCGCCGGGGGGACGCTCACCGTCGCGCAGACGATAGAAGCGCGACGTGTAGAAGATGCCGCAGTCCTCGGGCGCCTGGGCTCCGATCTCCTCCAGCCATTGGGGAGCGCGGAGCGGCGGCCGGTGGTGTCGACCACGACGTCGGCGTCCAAGACTTCTCGAGCACCGTCCGCGGTCTCCACGCGAACGCCCGTCACCGTCGGCAGACCGCTGTCGGGGTCGGGCTTGGCGACCAGGCCGCAGCAGCTCACGCCCCCGTGCCAGGCCACGTGGGGAAGCGCGAGCACCTGCTTGCGCAGCACCCACTCGAAGGTGATCCGGCGGCAAGCCAGCAGCGCCTCGAGGATGTTCGGGGCGCGCTCGCGCTGCAGGTTGCGCAGCCGGGCCAGGAAGGCTTGGGAGTGCCACACCTGGGGTGCGCCGTGGCGATCCCAGGAGAAGAACGCCTCGACCGGATCGGAGGGAGCGGGGTCGCGTCCTGCTCGACCAACACCACGTCGTGACCCGCCCGCGAAAGCCCCAGGCCCGCACTCAGGCCCGAGACCGATCCACCGAGGACCACCGCCTTCACGAGAGATCGTCCCGGCGCCGACCCAGCCAGTCGAGCAGGATGGCGTTCAGCTCGTCGGGCCTCTCCTGCTGGGTCCAGTGACCGCACTTCTCGATCATCTTCATCTCCAGGTCGCCGCACAGGTTGGGCATGTTGGCAGCGAGCATCGGGTTGAGCGCCGGATCCCACTCGGCCGTAACCATCAGGCAGGGCAGCTCCAGGCGCTGCGTTCCCACCCCGGGATGCGCCTCGTTGTTGCGGTCGATGTTGCGGTACCAGTTGACGCCGCCCGTGAACCCGGTGCGCTCGAAGGTGTCGATGAATACCTGAAGCTCGTCGGGCGGAAGGATCGGCTCGCCCAGCGACTCCAGCTCGCCCAGACGCCGGAACGGGTTCATGTCGAAGCCCTCCTCCGCCATGCGCGAAGCCACCTGCACGGGGTCGATCCCCGCGATCATCAGCTTCTCGAAGAGCAGGCGCGTATCGCGGTGAAGCACGGGATCGGCGACGCCCGGCTCCTGGAACCAGAGGATGTAGAGCTTGTCGTCGTCACCGCCGGTAAGCATGCGCATTACGTCGGTGCGCGGAAACGGCACGTAGGGCGTGTTGATGCCGATCACGCCGGCAGTGCGCTCGGGGTGCAGCACGGGCATGGCCCAGGCCACGAAGCCGCCCCAGTCGTGGCCTGCAAAGACCGCCTTCTCCAGGTCCAGCGCGTCGAGCAGGGCGACCAGGTCCGCCGCAATGTGCGTCATGTCGTAGGCCTCGACGGCCTCCGGCCGGTCGCTGGCGCCGTAGCCGCGCATGTCCGGCGCGATGGCACGCCAGCCCGCGTCCGCCAGGGCGGGCAGCTGATGCCGCCACGACCAGGCCAGCTCCGGGAAGCCGTGGCACAGCACGACGGCCGGGCCCTGGCCGGCCTCGTGAACCGAGAGCGCAATGCCCGTGGCCAGGTCGATGCGCCGGGGCGGGGGGAACGCGGTCATGAGGACTCCTTCTGGATCTCGACAAAGGTGCGGCGCGCCAGATCGCGCAAGAAGGCCAACACCTCGTCGGGCGAGGCGGGATCGTTCCTTACGATCTGGGACACGGAAAGGCCTTGGAGTAGCAGGAAGGTCACGTTGCGCAGGGTCGTGAGCCGCGAATCGCTGGCCAACGGCTCGGGCAGCAGCGCGCGTGTGGCTTCGGCGAAGCGCTGATCGATGCGTGCCGCCACCGGCGCCAGGCTCTCGCGCAGTTCCTGGTCGGTGCGGGCCGCCACTAGCAGCTCCAGCAGCGCGTCGGCCGTCGGGTCGGAGAAGAACTGCCAGATCAGCTCGATCCCGGCAGAGACCAGGTCGCTATCGTCGGGCAGCTCGGCCACGGCGCGCCCGAACTCCTCCAAGCGGCGTTCGGCCAGGTGATGAACCGCCGCCGCCACCAACGCCTGGCGCGTGGGGAAGTGGTGGAGCTGTGCTCCGCGCGACACCCCGGCCCGCTCGGCCACCATCACCGTGGTGGTGCCGGACCAGCCGCGCTCGGCCAGGCACGCCAAGGCGGCGTCCAGCAGCCGCTCCCGGGTGCGGGCGCTACGCTCAGCCTGGGTCCGGCGCCCGCCCGAGGCACTCCTCGAACCTGCGCTTTCTTGCTGTCCCACGAGGGAGTAGCTAGCTTGGCCGAAAGAAACAATCAAGACTGATTGTTTCTTCGCCATCTCCGACCGCCGCCGATTCGCCCCCCCGCCAGAGAGGTTCCCCAGATGCTCCCGCCCCGCATGCGCTTCGGCACCTTTCTGGCGCCCTTCCACCCGGTCACCGAGAACCCCACCCTGGCCATCCAGCGGGATCTGGAGCTGGTGGAGCACCTGGACCGCCTGGGCTACGACGAGGCCTGGATCGGAGAGCACCACTCGGCGGGCTACGAGATCATCGCCTCGCCGGAGCTGTTCATCGCGGCGGCCGCCGAGCGCACCCGCCGCATCCGCCTGGGCACCGGGGTAGTCTCGCTCCCCTACCACCACCCGCTCATGGTGGCCGAGCGCATCAACCAGCTCGACCACATGACGCGCGGGCGCGTCATGTTCGGCGCAGGTCCGGGGCAGCTCCCCTCCGACGCCTTCCTGATGGGCCTCGACGTGAACAAGTCGCGCGACCGCATGAACGAGGCCATGAGCGTGATCGTGCCGCTCCTGCGCGGCGAGAAGGTCACTCACACCTCGGACTGGTTCGAGCTGCACGACGCGCAGCTCCAGATGACGCCCTACAGCCGGCCCAGCGTCGAGATGGCGGTGGCGGCGGCGATCTCGCCTTCGGGCCCGCGCTGCGCGGGAACCTTTGGCACCGGGATGCTCTCCGTGGCGGCGACCAGCGAGCAGGGCTTCGAGGCGCTCGCGAATCACTGGAGCATCTACGAGGCCAAGGCGGCCGAGCACGGCCACGCGGTGGATCGCGAGAATTGGCGCTTGGTCGGCCCGATGCACATCGCCGAGACCCGCGAGCAGGCCGAGCGGGACATGGAGTACGGCCTGCTGGACTTCCTGCACTACTTCAAGGAAATCCTGCCGATCCCGATCGCCGGGGATCTCACCACGAAGCAGGCGATCGAGCAGATGAACGAGCGCGGCATCGGCTGCATCGGCACCCCCGACGACGCGGCGGCCCAGATCGAACGGCTGCAGAAGCAGAGCGGGGGCTTCGGCAGCTTCCTCTTTCTGGGCCAGAACGCGGCGCCCTGGGACGCCACGAAGAAGAGCTACGAGCTCTTCGCCCGCCACGTGGCCCCGCGCTTCCAGAGCCTGAACGAGAACCGCATGCAGAGCCTGGCCTGGGCCAGGACCAACAGCGCGAAGTTCATCGGCGCGCTGATGGGCGCCATCGGCAGCGAGATCCAGAAGCACGTCGCCGAGCAGCAGACCAAGAAGGGTGAATGACGACCTCCCGAGACCGTGCTCTAGGGGGCTAGAAGCGGAGTCCCACGTTCGCGGAGCCTTCGTACGCGTCCAGCCCCTCGCGCCCGACGATGGTGTCGAAGCCAAGGTTCAGCTCGACGCACTCGCAGCGCGCGAAGGTCGTGGTGATCCCGAAACCCACCTTGTGGAAGTCCCGGTCATCCACGTCCGAGTCCACGTTGAACTCGCGGATGTAGGGGCTCTCGACGTTGGTGCGGACGTTGCGCCCGTCGTCCAGGGTCTCGTGGTACCAGTCGTAGCGCAACTCGGGGCGAACCCAGCCGAGCTTGCCCACCTCCCACTGCCCGCCGACCCGGAAGCCCAGCGCCGTACGCAGGGAGTGGGCCGTCTGATCTTCGACCTGCAGGTTCAGCACGCCGGCGCCCTTCTCGTCGTAGCCGTCGATCCAGAGGGCCGAGTGCTGCACCGCGAAGCGCGGGCCCAGCGTGAGCCGGCCGTCCAGGATCTCGGGGCGCCAGTGCCAGGCCGAGCGCACGTAGGTGGTGAGCTGGTTGCCGTTGGTGTCGAAGACGGCATTGGAGAGCAGGCCCACGCCGTCGCGCTCCAACATCAGGCTGCGGTTGCCCTCGTAGTCGCGGCGCGTGTAGTAGGACGCGGCGCTGAACTGGAAGCCGCAGCCACAGCCGTAATCCCCGAAGAAGCCGAAGGAGTAGTCGTCCCCGTTGTAGCCGCTGCCGAAGTAGTCCACGTCGGCTTCGGTACGCCTGTAACCGAAGAGGCCGCCGGCGCGAGCGCGCGGGTTGAACTCGTAGGTCCCGCCGATGAAACCGCCGTAGTTGTTCCAGTCCTGGTCGACACGGCCGTCGGTTTCGGCCTGGTCGGCCGAGGTGCCGGTGACGAAGGCGAAGGCGCCCCACGGCGTCTTGCGCTCCACGCCCCGCTTGTCCTCCCAGTACGTGCGGTCCCGATCCCGGTCGATCTGGTCCTGGATCTTGTTGGACAGGAAGGTGTCGCTGGTGAAGGCGATATCCGACATGCCGTGGGCAACCGAGCGGCCGGTGAAGGTCTCGAAGGCCCGGTTCACGGCGCGCGGGTCGTCACGCGACTCGCCGGCGATGCCGATGAACTCGAGGTCGACGCCGAGGCGGGGAATCACCGCCCAGTCCACGGCGTCCGCCGCGTCCATCAAGCCCCACTCCACGTACTCCTGGAAGGAATAGACGTCCTGGTACACCACCTCGTCGAAGCCCCGGGCGCTGAGCCGGGGGCTGACCCAGTGCGAGCCGCCGTCTGTGTGAACCACGCGCTGGCCGAGCTGGCTGTACGGCACGTTGACGCCGTCCAGGATCAGGCGCCCGCCGGTCAGGCTCCTTCCATCCGCATCGCTGACCGCGACGCCTCCGACGAAACTGCCGGTGCCCCGGACGCGCAGCGTACCGCCCTGATAGACGCTGATCCCCGGCCCGTTGAGGCCTCGAATGATGCCGTGATTGTCCGCGAAGAAGGAGGCCGCACCGCGAGCGTTGCTGCCGCTCTCGAGGCCATAGCGGATGCCGACCTGCTTCCCCTGGACAAGGCCCCAGTTGTAGAGTTCGGAGGGTCCAGCGTCGGGGCTGATCTCGATGCCGGCACCCCGCATGGAGCGCGACTCGATGACGCCGTAGGGACCGTTCCAGATGGTGACATGCTCCCGGCGATCGGTCTGCAGGTCGATGCCGTCACCGGTGGTGTCGCCACCCCGCCCGCCCTGGATGAGGTTGTGGTTCCAGATCATGGCCTCGTGAGAGATATCCACGCCCTCGTCGCCGCCGCGGATCGACCCGTAGTTGATGAGCCAGCCGCGGAAGTCGTCGACGCCGTCGTCGACCTTGCCCTCGATGAGGCCGTGGTTCGTGAGGTGGGCGCGGGCGCCGTTGTCCAGCTCGATGCCATCGTCGAGCGCCTTCACCGAGCCGCTGCCGCCGATGATGATGCGCGTGATGTAGTCGCCGAAGCCGTCGACCTCGACGCCGTCGTCCTCAGCGCGGACGGCGCCGTTGATGTACAGGTAGCGGGCATGGTCCACCTGGACCCCGTCGTTGCCCTTCACGATCGCGCCGCGCCGGATGACGATCTTTGCGTTCTTGCCCGTTGCGTTGATCGCGTCGCTCTGGCCGGCCAGGATGCGGCCGGTAGGCAGCACCTCCAACTCGCCGCGACTGACCAGATTGACCGTGTTGGTGACGGTGCCGTCGATGACCCGCTTGCGACCGCCGGCGGCGGCCGGATCGGCCAGCAGCACGATCAGCGCCAAGGCGAGGAAGGACAGTAGCGATCGGCCCGCGGCGGCCGCGCACGTGCTGGACATCTTGGATTGACCCCCCAGTGTGAACCCCGACGCAGGGGGGCGTCGGCGGGCTGATGATCGACCGCCAGCGCCGAGACTTCAAGGGCCGATGAAGCTAATCTCTCGGCCTGCGTAGGAGATTCCACCCAATGGCATACACGTTCTTCGAGCTGGAGCAGGAAGGCCACGTCGCCACCCTGTGGCTGAACAACCCGGACAAGCGCAACGCCATGAACCCGGACTTCTGGCGCGAGCTGCCCGTGGCGATGGAGGCCCTCGGCGCCGACGAGAACGTGCGCGCCGTGGTAGTGGCGGCCAGGGGCCCCCACTTCACCGCCGGCCTCGATCTCAAGAGCATGGGCGGCACCATCAGCGGCGGCGACAGCGAAGAGAAGACCAGCGAAGTGGTCCTGCGGCTGCGGCTGCACGGGAGCATCCGGCGCTTCCAGGCTGCCATCAGCGCCGTGGCGGACTGCCCCAAGCCCGTGATCGCAGCGGTGCAGGGCTACTGCATCGGCGGCGGGATCGACCTCATCACCGCGTGCGACGTTCGCCTGTGCTCTGCCGACACGGTCTTCAGCGTGCGCGAAACGCGCATCGCCATCGTGGCCGACGTGGGCACGCTGCAGCGGCTGCCCGGCATCGTGGGCCGCGGCATCGCCGCCGAGCTGACGCTGACCGGGGACGACTTCGGCGCCGAGCGCGCCCAGGAGATCAACCTGGTGAACGGGGTGCTGGCCGACGCCAGCAGCACCGTGAAGGGCGCCCAGGCCATGGCCGCGCGCATGGCCCACAACTCTCCCCTGGCGGTGCAGGGCACCAAGCAGGTGCTGCGCTACTGCGAGGGAAAGAGCGTGGAGGACGGCCTGGAGTACGTGGCCACCTGGAACGCCGGCTTCCTGCAGAGCGACGACCTGCGCGAGGCCATGCTGGCCTTCCTCCAGAAGCGCGAGGCGAAGTTCGAGGGCAAGTAGCGAGATCCCGGCGGCCGGCTACCCGGCCTCGAGGGCGAAGAACCACTGACCGATCTGGGTGCCCGGCTAGCTGCGAGGTTCCGGATCCCAGCGCGCACCTTCGGCCTCGACCCGAAGGCGCTTGTGCAGCAGCGACGGCAGGATCTCCTGGATCGCATCGGGGCCCAGCTCGGTCGAGCTCAGATCCCAGATCCGCCCGTCTACGGCCACGCGCACGAGCTCGCCGGATCGCACCGCGTCGAGCGCATCGTCACTCAGGGTGAAACCGCTCGACACGTAGCGGTACTGGCGGCGCGCAGCGTCAGGCCCGCCCGGGGCGGTTGAGAGTCCAGGCCAGGTACGTCTCGAGATCGTCGGCCGCCGAGCCCGCCTGGGCGCGCACGTACTCGTGGTGAGCGTGGAGCCCGTTCTCGACGATGCGCTGCACGCGCCTGCGGTCCAGCTGACCGAAGCGCCGCGCCAGATGTCCCAGGGCGGCCAGGGCGTCGCCCTTGACCAGGGCGTTGCGGTGCCGCGCCAGGTTGACGCAGGAAACCTCCGCCCACATACGGTCCGACGACTCCAGACCCACCCGCAGCACCAGGTCGCGCAGCTCGAAGATGCGGTCTTCCTCCAGCGCGCGCTCCAGGGCGCGTCGCAAGGAGGTCTCGTCCATCGCTTTGCTACCGTGCGTCGCCATGTCCGACTGGATCGTAAACGACGGGCCCGAAAACCGCTGCTTCGGCTGCGGCCACCAGAACCCGTCGGGACTGCGCCTGCGTTTCCGCCGCCTGGAGGGCGGGGGGGTGGAGTCGCTCTACAGCGTGCCGACCGCCTACGCGGGAGCGCCGGGCATCGTCCACGGCGGCATCCAGGCGGCGATCCTGGACGAGGTGCTCGGCTTCGCAGTACACGATGCCACGGGCTTCGACGACTCGATCAACGTGGTCACCGTCGACTTCCGGCTGCGCTACCGGCGTCCCGTGGCCACCGAGACCGAGCTCCGCGTGGTGGGACGCTACGTCCGCAGCGACGGCCGCGACTACTACGTGGAAGGCGACATCCTCGGCGCAGAGGGCGAGGTGCTGACTCACGCCGAGGCCCGCTGGCGCCGCATCGAACCCTCCTAGCCCGGGTCAGGCGATCGCCTTGGCGTCGCGCAGGCGCCCGATCTCGTCGTTTTCGATTCCCCACTCGGCCAGCGCCTCGTCGGTGTGCTGGCCCGGGTGGGCGGCGGGGCGCGCCACCTCGGGCTGCGTGCGGCTGAAGCGCGGCGCCGGACCCGGCTGCTTGTGGCCGGCCACCTCGATGAAGGTTCCGCGGGCCACATTGTGGGGGTGCTCGTAGGCCTCGGACAGGCTGAGCACGGGCCCGAAGCACACGTCGCTGCCCTCCATGATCTCGCACCACTCGGCGCGGGTCTTCGACCGGAAGACTTCCTGCAGACGCGCCTTGGCTTCGGACCACTTCTCGCGGTCCATCTGGCGGGGCAGGTCTTCCCCCTCGAGCCCGGTCAGACGCAGCAGCTCCGCGTAGAACTGGGGCTCGATGGAGCCGATGGAGACGTACTCGCCGTCGCGCGTCTCGAAGACGTCGTAGAAGTGCGCGCCCGTATCCAGCAGGTTGGTCCCGCGCTCTTCCGACCAGACCCCCATGGCGCGGAACCCGTGCACCATGGCCATGAGCGCAGCGGCGCCGTCCACCATGGCGGCATCCACCACCTGGCCACGCCCGGAGCGCTGCGCCTCGAGCAACGCGCATACCATGCCGAAGGCCAGGAACATCCCGCCGCCGCCGAAGTCGCCCACCAGGTTGAGGGGCGGCACCGGAGCCTCGCCGCGCCGGCCGATGGGCCCGAGCGCGCCGGCCACCGAGATGTAGTTGATGTCGTGGCCGGCGGCGTGGGCCAGCGGACCGTCCTGCCCCCAGCCGGTCATGCGTCCGTAGACCAGGCGCGGGCTGCGCTCGAGGCAGACGTCCGGCCCCAGACCCAGGCGCTCCATCACGCCGGGCCGAAAGCCCTCGAAGAGCCCGTCGGCCTTTTCCGCCAGGCGAAGCACGGTTTCCACGCCCTCCGGGTTCTTCAGGTCGACACCCACGCTGCGACGATTGCGGGCCAGGGGATCGATGGGGGGCTGGGCGGCGTCGCCGCCGCGCACGTTCCCGGCGCGATCGATGCGCAGGACCTCGGCGCCCATGTCCGAGAGCATCATCCCGGCGAAGGGGCCGGGTCCGATCCCGGCGATCTCGAGGATGCGAATGCCTTCCAGCGGTCCCATGCTGCGCTCCTTCCGCCCGACGCCACCGACGGGGGCGCGAGAGTAGCGCGCCCCCGTCGGTGGCGTCGGGCGCGGCTTCTGGCATCGTCTGGCGAAACCCCGGAGGCCGGACTGGACCCCAGAACCTGCGTGATCACCGGCGCGACGGCCGGCATCGGACGGGCCACGGCGTTCGCCCTGGCCCGTCACGGCTTCCGCCTGGGGTTGGTGTGCCGCAGCCGCGCCAAGGGTGAGGCGCTGAGCGAAGCGCTACGCGCCGAAGCCGGAGCAGGTGACGTGGCGCTCTTCGTGGCGGACCTGGGCGTCCAGATCGACGTGCGCCGCGCGGCCGACGAGATCCTGGCCGGCTTTCCCCGCCTGGACGTGCTGCTGAACAACGCAGGCGTCTTCCAGACGCGCTTCGAGGAGACGGCCGACGGGATCGAAACCACGCTGGCGGTGAACCACCTGGCCTACTTCCTGCTGACCGACCTGCTGCGAGAGCGTCTGGTGGCGAGTGCGCCGGCGCGCATCGTGTCCGTGGCCTCGAACGCGCACCGCTTCGCCCGCCTCGACCTGAACGACCTGGAGTTCCGCAAGCGCCCGTTCGGGGCGATGCGCGTGTACGGCACCTCGAAGCTCCTCAACGTGATCTGGAACGCCGAGCTGGCCCGACGCCTCGAGGGCAGCGGCGTCAGCGCCAACTGCGTGCATCCCGGTGGTGTCAACACGGGCCTGGGCGACCAGAACGGCGGGATGCTGGCGCGGGTGGGAGGGCTGGTGAAGCGTTTCCTGCGCTCGCCCGACAAGGGCGCCGAGACCTCGGTCCACCTGGCCACCGCGCCGCAGCTCGTCGACGTGTCCGGGCGCTACTTCGCCAACTGCCGAGAGCGGCGCCCGAGTGCCGCCGCACGCGATGCCGCTGCGCAGGCGCAGCTCTGGGAGCTCAGCGAAGCGCTGGTGGCGGGCTCGGCTCCGCCGGCAGGCTAGGAGCCTGACCCAAGATGGAGCACACAGTCCGGACGCCGATCCATCCGCGCTGGCTGCGTTGCGCTCCCTGCGCCGTAGCTACGGCTATGGCTCAGTCGCGCGCCTTGCCAGCGCGGCGTCTCGACGCCCGGGCCGGCGCACTCCAGCTTGGGTCAGGCTCCTAGCGGTTCGAGCGAGAGCGCCCGGCCAAGGTCAGGCCGAGCAGGCCGGTGGCCAGCAGCAGCACGCCGCGCGGCTCCGGAATCAGCGCGAAGTTGTCGAGCGCGACGGCCGAATCGAACAGGTCGTCGGTCACGTCGAAGACGGCGATCCCGAAGATGTAGGTGCCCGCCCCGTTGAGGGGCATGGTGATGCTGCGAACCGAGCTCTCGCTCTGGAACTGTGTCGCGCTAACCGAGAAGTTTCCGGCTGTATCCTCGGTGGTCACATCCGTGATCACTACGGTGGAGCTGAACGTGCCCGCCAGGTTGCGCACGTGGAAGATCACGAAGTCGGCGAACGGCGCGCTCCAGTTCGTCTCCTCGGTGAAGAGCTGATACTCGAACGCGATGTCGGTGACGGCGTTGACCGTGGTGAACTGCTGAGTGACGGCGGAGCCTTCCACGGAGGCCGAAGGCTCCACGCCGGCGAGGGTGGCGGCGCTGATGCCCAGCAGGCCGATCACATCGGGATCGGCTGCGACGGCGCCGGTTCCCAGGGCGGTCTGCGTGCCGGGTGCCGTGGTCAGCACCAGCTTGGGATCGCCGGCCGGACCCTAGGTGCCCGTCTCGACGGAGAAGTCCCCGATGGTGCTCCAGCCGGTCAGGCCCGAGTCGAACCCGGGGTTGATGACCATGGCCGAGGCGGACGCGGGTCCAAGCAGCAGACGCGCCAGAGCAGCAAGGTAGAGGAATCGTATGCGCACCGGATCGGCCGCTCGGGCACAGTGCCTGAGAACACATGAGTGTTTCCAACTACGTGCGCGTTGGCTGCGGGCGAACGCATGTGCAGAAGCGCTCGCAAGGGCGCGGGCGCAGGGGTGTCGTCAGACACGGGTCCGGCGCGAAGAAAACTCGCACCCGATCCCCGTTGCCGGCGAACGCGCCGGAAACAAATGAGCAATGGCTTTGCGCGCTGCCTACGCCCCGCGCGCCAGCTGCTGCAAGTCTTCGCGGGGCTTCTCCGGATGCGGCCGATAGAGGATGACGGTGTGTCCCACGAGCCCACACAGGTGCGCGTCGGTTCTGTCGGCCAGCGCGCGGGCCGTGGCCTTCTTGTCCTCGGGCTCCTGAAGACGGACCTTCACCAACTCGTGGTCCAGCAGCGCGCTGGCCACCGCGGCGACCACCGGTTCGGAGAGACCCCCTTCGCCCACGTGCACCAGCGGGCGCAGGGCGTGGGCCCGGGCGCGCAGGGCCTTGCGGGCGCGGCCGCGAAGCTCGGGCTCGGGCACGCTCAGGCGGCCAGCAGGGCGCGGGCGATGACCCTCAGCTCGAGGATCGGCTTCACACCCTCGAAGATGGGCAGCACCGTCGCATCCACCACGTAGCGGCTGATGGGATATTCCTCGGCGTAGCCCCAACCGCCGTGCAGAAGCTGGCCCTCCTGGGTCACGACCACGGCCACGTCGCAGGCCAGCAGCTTGGCCTGGGCGGCCAGCGGCGCCGCCTTGCGCTCGTCCTCGTCCATGGCCAGCGCCGCCGCGTAGGTGAGGGCGCGGGCCGACGCCAGCCGCAGGGCCATGCGCCCCAGGATGTACTGGGTGAGCTGGAAGTCGGAGATGGGCTGGCCGAACTGGTTGCGGTCGACCACGTACTCGGCCGTCTTCTCGAGTGCCGCCTGGGCCAGGCCGCAGCCGCGGCCACCGGTCTGCAGGCGACCCGCCGCGAAGCCGGCCATCTGCAGGTAGAAGCCGCGGCCGAGTCCGGCGTCCAGCCCCACCAGGTTCTCGGCGGGGACGAAGTAGTCCTCGAAGTTGAGGGTGAAGCTGTGCATGCCGCGGTAGCCAGGCGTGGCGTCGGCCTTGCCCACCAGGCGGCCGCCGCCCGGCTGCTTCATCTCGAAGCTGTGACCGTCGAAGGCGTCCTTCTCCACGATGAAGAGCGACAGGCCCTTGGCCGCCTTGGACAGGTCCGGGTCGGTGCGGCACAGCACCGCCAGCACGTTGGCGCGCCCGGCGAACGTGCACCAGGCCTTGGGACCGTTGATGACCCAGCCCTCGCACCCGTCGACCGTGCCGCGCTCGGCGCGGCACCTGACGCTGGCTACATCGCTTCCGATGTCCGGCTCGGTGACCGCGATGCCCACCATGACCCCGCCGGCAGCGATGCGCGGAAGCCAACTCTTCTTCTGCTCCTCGGTACCGCCGCCCACGAGCGCCTTGGTCAGGATCTCGGGACGCGTGATAAGCGAGCCGGCGGCCGCCAGCGACGCTCGCGACAGCTCCTCGGTGGTGAGGATCATGGCCAGGTTGCCCATCTCGAAGCCGCCGTACTCCTCGGGCACGGCCATTCCGAAGTACCCGAGCTCGGCCATCTTGGTGATGAACTCTTCCGGCACCAGCTCGTCGTGACGGTGGATGCGCTCGGCGTGGGGATAGACCTCGGCGTCGCCGAACTCGCGGACCGACTCGCGAATCTGCTCGTGCATCTCGTCCAGGGGCAGGTGATTGGCGCCGCGGGTCTCCGCCACCCGACGCCCGATCGCGCGCACCACCTCTTCGCTGGCGGCCCGGCGCAGCAGCGCACGCACCTCGGCGCCGAACGGGGCATCGAACGCCTCCTCCGTCAGGCCCAGGTCGTCGATGCCCGGCGCCAGGCGGTCGCGCAGGCTGCGGGCCAGCTCGGCGACGGCGGCGGCTGTCACGCCCTCCAGCCAGGAATCCGCGCGGCCTTCCTCCACCAGCGCGGCGGTCTGGTCCACCAGCTCGCGGGCGGCGTGGGCCTCGGTTGCGGCGTAGGCCACCCGCTCGGAGAGCACCTGGTGGTCGTCGATGGCGCGGCCGGCCTGGGTCACTTCGCGCGCGCGTTCCAGGACCGTCTCGCACAGGGCCTCGCAGGCCTCCAGTAGAACGCGGGCATCGGCCAGGGTCGGAAGGGAGGTCTCGGACATGGATGCCTCTTGCAATTGCCTGATTTCAAGGAGTTTTCCGGAACGCGGAGCCTGTTACCATAGCGCTTGCCCGGCCCCGGGCACCTGTGGAGGGAAGCATGCACGAGCCTGTTGCGAGGGCGGCGCTCGCCCCTTGGATCACGGCCCTGACGCTGGCCCTGTGCACCGCCGGTGGATGCGTGCGGGTGGGCGCCGTGGAGACGGGTCAGATCGGCCCGATCCCCGGAGGCGGCTACACCGACGAGCGCGACACGGTGCAGATGGTCTCGACCGTGATCGGCGGCAAGAACGTGTTCGTGCCCTCGACGGTGGTGCTGACCCAGGGCTCCGGCCGCACGCTCACGATCTTCAACACCGCGGACAAGTCCCACGGCTTTCGGATTCCGTCGCTGAGCGTCGAGGCCGTCCTGGAGCCCGGCGTGGAGACCGTCGTCGCGCTGCCCCCGCTGGAGGGCGGACGCATCTACGACATCCTCTGCCACCTGCACCCGCCCCACCGCCACGCCACCCTGATGGTCGTGCGGGGGAACTAAGGCCCGCGGCAACCCAGCGCGGCCTGGGTGTCGCCCATCCTTGCGGGGGCCCGCTCTTCGCTCGCCTGCGGCTCGCTGCGCGCGCCGCGTAGGAGCACCGCGCACGACCCAACACCGGAGCGCGGCGCTTGCGGTGCGGGGGCCCGCTCTTCGCTCGCCTGCGGCTCGCTGCGCGCGCCGCGTAGGAGCACCGCGCACGACCCAACACCGGAGCGCGGCGCTTGCGGTGCGGGGGCCCGCTCTTCGCTCGCCTGCGGCTCG
>Ga0255054_10000844_pt1 | contig 17976 bp, 15 predicted proteins | sample JV7_2_23_MG_FD_188634 | JGI IMG/M metagenome (GOLD analysis project Ga0255054, IMG submission 188634) | Seawater microbial communities from Jervis Inlet, British Columbia, Canada - JV7_2_23 | ecosystem: Environmental > Aquatic > Marine > Inlet | place: Canada: British Columbia | collected...
GTACATCCCAGGCGATGCCGCGGCCCGACTCGAGTCCCTGGTGGCCAGCCTCCCCAGCGTCGAGTCCCTGCACGGCACGGAAGCAGACGGGCTCGGCAGCGTCGTCTCCCAGATCCTCGAGAGGGAGACCTAGCCCGCATTTCTCACCAGCTCGCGACCGGCAGCACTGTCGGCGCCGGAGCTCAGCGACCCGGTGAGAAATGCGGGCTAGCTGATCACATCGAAGAACTCGATCTTCGGGGCGCCGGCCATGCAGGCTCCCATCTTCGGGCCTGCCTCCTTGAAGTAGCTGGTGGTGGTGTGATGGTTGAAAGCGTCCTGATCCGAGTAGTTCTCCAGGACGACGTAGGTCGGCGCTTGCTTCGACTTGCAGACCTGATAGAAGGTCGTCCCCGGCTCGTTCGCCCGAACCTTCTCAGCCAGCTCCTTCATCACCGCTTCGAAGTCCGCCTCTTTCCCCTCTTTCACCTGAATCGTCGCCACCACTGCAATCACGGTTCTCTCCTTCGCATGGACCCAGCCCCACCACCAATCCGGCCGGAGTCTAGGAGGCCGACCCAAGATGGACAACGAAGGACCGGCGTCAGGACGACCGTTCCACTCTTGGGTCAGACTCCTAGCCCTCATTCCTCGCCGCCGCGCCCGCGCGCGGTGCGGGATGCCTCCGTCCAACGGTCTGCTGCGGCGGGGCTGCAGACGCCCCTGGGGCAGAAGACCACCTTCAGCACCTCGGCGGCGATCTGCGAGGCACTGACCCAGTAGAGCGGTGCCTGGACCGAAACCACCGCGATGGCGATCGTCGGCCGGTCCACCGGCGCAACACCGATGAACCACTCGTAGCGTCCGTCGGGATCCTCCCCTGTGAGGCTTCCCGTCTTCCCCGCGACCTTCACGTGCTGAAGCAGCGGGCGGCCGCGCCGATCCCGGAAGGCCTTGCGCGCAGTCCCTCGTACGGTGGTCTCCGCCAGCATCTCGCGCAGCTCGGTGGCGAGCTCCGAGGTGAGGACCCGACGCCGGGAACGCTCGAACGCCAGGGCCAGCTCTCGCCCCTCGGCGTCGGTGACCCGCCGGATCCAGCGGGGTTCCACCCTCCAGCCATCGACCAGCGCCGCAGCGAGACCCACGGCATGGAGGGGAGTGATGCGCGCGCCCCCCAGTCCGGAGCCCAGTCGACCGAGGGCATAGGAATCGTCACCGGGATCGGCGATCACGCCCTGGGCGTGTCCGGGGCCGGGGACGTCGAGCCACCCGAAGCGATCGATGGCGCGGAGCAGGGTGTGTCCACCCACGGCGTGTACCGCCAGCTGCGCGAAGCACTGGTTGTTGGAGGTGACGAGCGCCCGCCGCAGGGAGACCGAGTGTCCGCGATGGGGGGAATCGACCCGCCCTGGGGTCAGACGGTACTTGTTGCCCACATAGTGACAGGGGCGGGCGACCGCTTCCGGCGCGCTGTCGAGAGCCGCGGCCATGGTGATCACCTTGACGAGTGAGGCAGCGGGATAGGGGCGGGTCGGGGGAAATCGCTCCACGTCGGAGGAGACATACGCGAGCAGATCCCCGCTGCTCGGATCCATCACGAGCACGTGACCGAGGGCGACTCGCCCACGCTCCAGAATCTTCCAGATGGAACGGGTGAGGTCACCGTCGAGCGTGTATTCGACGCGCAGTGGTCCGCGCAGGTCGCCGCGATCCTCGGGCACGGAAACGGCTCCGACTTCTTCCAGGGCACCTCGGCTGACGGGCGGGTCGTAGAGCAGTCGCAGAGGGGCCGTGGGCGGCGGCGCATCCACCGCGAGGGTGGTCTCGGCGAGGGTGACGGCATCGCCCGTCCCATCGCCGCAGCCGCGCAGGAGCCCATAGGTCCCGCCCACGGCGAGAGCGACAAGGGCCGCCAGCGTGATGCGGCCCCTCAGCAGCATTCGCCTGCGTCGCCCCCCCGGCACTCGCTCGTGCGCCCTCGATGCCTCGCTTCGCTTCGCGCACCCGAGGGGGGATCGGGGCGCGCTCCTTCCTACAGCCGGCTAGACCGAGACCACACTGGTGACCTCGGGGATCTCCTCGCGAAGTCGCGCCTCGATTCCGAAGCGCAGCGTCGCCGACGCTCCAGGACAGCCCGCACAGGCTCCCTGGAGGTACACCTCGACCACACCGTTCTCGAATCCCGCGAAGATCACATCGCCACCGTCCATGGCGACGGCGGGGCGGATCTCATCTTCGAGGACCTTGCGGATCCGCTCGACTACATCCCCCTGAGGATGGGCAGCGCGGTCGTCGTAGCTGGGGCCGAGCGGAGACTCTTTCGAAGTCACGAATCCCTTGATGGCCTCTGCGAGGGAATCGACGATGTCCGTCCACTCGACGTCCTCGCGCTTGGTGGCGGTGATGAAATTTCCAGCGAAGAAGACGCCGACCACGCCGTCCACAGTGAAGATTCTGGCGGCAAGCGGGGAGACGTCGGCCCCGACCGGCTCCTTGAAGCTGGCGCTCACCCCATCCGGCGCCACGGGCTGGCTGAGAACCCACTTGATGCTTTCGGGGTTGGGTGTGCGCTCGGCGTGCATTCGGAAACTGGAACTCATGGAAACCTCCGCGTCTCGCAAGCTTAGCGGCCCCGCCCGCCAGCTGCAGGCGAGCCCAGGGGGGACCGCAGCCGGTCGCAGTAGCGAGCCGGTGAGAAATGCAGGCTAGAGGCGCAGCCTCTAGCCGAAGAGTTGCGCTTCCAGATCGTGGAGGTGCAGGACGAGATGTCCCGCTCGCAGCGCCGCCTCCCACTCTCGCGTCCCGTTGTAGCCCCAGGCCGCCAGGCCGCATCGCACACCGAGGCGCGCCACCTGATCCAGGTGGTTTACCTTGTCGTCGACGAAGGTGATCGCACCAAACGGAACCTCGAGGCTCTGGCGCAGACGTTCCAGGTGTGAGCACTTGCTGACACCGGTCTCTTTGTCGAGAACCAGGTCCTCCCGAAACAGCGACTCGATCCCGTAATCGCGGAGGAGCGTGCGAACCGAGCGGCGATCCTTGGCAGTTGCGATTGCCAGGATGACCTCGGAGGCTCGGCGGTGAAGAATCTCGAGCACTTCCGGATAGGGGCATAGCATCCGCCGCCACCCCTCCGGGTCGCGCTGCGCCCAGGAGGTCCGGGCCTGGTAGAAGCGCTGATGGAAGAGCGTGAGCTGTTCCGGGTTCTGTCGGCGATAGAAGGAGTCGTAGGCCGCCTGGTCCGCGATGACGGCCTTCTCCTCCAAGGCAGCCAGGATGACGGCATAGTCTTCGGCCCGGTTCCCGAGCGGCATGAGTTCGACGAACCCCGCGTATAGCTCCTCGGTCTCCTCCAGCGGGGACCCCGGGTGAAGGCTCGAGTAGGTCCGAAACGCCACCGCGAAGGCTTCCCGCGCGCTGTCCGAAATCACGCCATCGAAGTCGAGTGCCAGTAGCCGCATGAGGTATGGATGCTAGCCCGCATTTTTCACCAGCTCGCTACTGCGGCCGCCTATCGCACCGCATCTTCGCGGCCTACTGCCGGATCGCCTCTCCGATCTCCAGCACTGCGGCGCCGCGGATGCGACCCTGCTTCAGGTCGACGAGCGCATCGTTCGCCCGTTCAAGGGGATAGGGGATGACGTGGGTGGCGATGGGAATCGCCTCCGCCAGGCGCAGCAGCTCCTCGCCGTCTTTCCGCGTGTTCGCCGTCACGCTCCGCAGCACCCGCTCCTGAAACAGGTGACGCTGGTAGTGCAGAGAAGGCACATCGCTCAGGTGGATTCCGGCGACGGCCAGTGTGCCGCCGCGGTCGAGGGCCTCGAGGGCGGGCGGGACGATCTCGCCGGCAGGGGCGAACACGATGGCCGCATCCAAGGGAGCAGGCGACCGGTCGTGGCTGCCGCCCACCCACGCCGCGCCCAGCTCCCGCGCCAGTCCGCGGTGGCGATCTCCGCGACTGAACACATAGACCTCGTTCTCGAAGTGGCGCGCGATCTGGATCACGATGTGCGCCGACCCACCGAAGCCGAAGATTCCCAGGCGTCCACCCGCTGCGACCCGGGACTGGGCATAGGCCCGGTAACCGATGATTCCGGCGCAGAGCAGGGGCGCGGCATCCCGGGGGGCGAGACCCGCGGGCAGCGGATAGACGAAGGCCTCGGGCGCCACGGTGTAGTCGGCGTAGCCACCGTCGACCTCCCAGCCGGTGAAGCGCGGCTCGAGGCAGAGGTTTTCAGCGCCCCGCTGGCAGAAACGGCAGCGTCCGCAAGCGCGGTGGAGCCAGGCGACTCCCACCCGGTCCCCTTCGCGAAATCGCCGCGCCTCCGCCCCGCAGGCGTCGACGATCCCCACGATCTCATGGCCCGGAATCACCGAAGGTCGGCGGGGCTCGAGGTCTCCCTCGACCACGTGGAGATCGGTCCGGCACACACCGCACACCTCCACCCGGACGCGGACCTCGTCGGCCCCCGGCTCCGGAACTTCCCGTTCGACCTGGCGCAGCGGCCCCTCCTCGGCCGGCCGGGGAGTCTCCACCAACATCGCCCGCATACGGACCTTTTACCACGCGAAGCGGCCGCAACGTCGGCCAATCGCCCCGGCCGGCGGCGGCACCCGGTGTGGGATGGCGAAGCTTGCGGAGGGCGCTAGCGAGAGGCCAACGACCTCCCCCGAACCGTCACCACCGGCTCGGTCTCGACCAGGCCGAGCCCGTTCTGGATCCCCGCGAAGAGGGCTCGCACGTCGGGGTGGAGCTCTTCGAGGCGCATCGCCCGGGCGATGCGCCCGGGCGCGACCGGTCGGCTCAGGAAGCGCGCCAGCGGTCCCTTGCGCCCGAGCAACTGCTTCGCGTCCAGATCCCGCAGAGCCCTCTCGTCGTCGAGAGCGGGGAGATGAGCCCGCATGAGCCGATCGAAGTGGCCGTCGTGGTCCCGAATCCCGAGCCCCCGCCGGATGGCGTCGGGAACCAGCAGGTAGCTCTCGATGTGACGCCGGCCCCAGGTAAAGAACTCGAGGCCCGGCTCGGAAGCGGGCTCGGGGGTCTCTTTGCCATCGCGGTCCAGCACGCAGATTCCGCGAGTTGCCGACTCGCGCCGGCGAAGCTCACGGAGGTGCTCCGCCGCCCGGGCGGGCTGGCGCCCCCCCAGGATGACCGTGGACGCCACCAAGTCTCCCCAAAGCCGGGGCGAGAGCCGGCGAGCCCAGGCGCCGAGGATGTCGCGATCTCGGGGCCCTTCGACGTAGACGAGGAACCCGAATCCGCCCCGATCACCATCGTTGGCGCCCTCTTGAACCGACACCACTCCTCCGAAATCCATCTCTTACCGGGGAGTCAGGCAGCCTCGATACCGAGACTCTAGCCCGCTCCCATCCCCGCCGTCAGAGCCGTGGGGCCGGCGCCAAGGTGTGATCGACCGCCCACTCATGGGGCTTGGAGGAAGTGAGAAGGCGGAGTTACTCTAGGAAGGTGATCTCGATACTGATCGCCGACGATCACGGGGTCGTCCGGGAAGGTCTACGACGGCTCCTCGAATCCGAGCCGGACATCGAGGTCTGCGCGGAGGCTTCGGACGGCCGCGAGACCCTCGAGCTGGTCGACAAGCACAATCCCAACTTCGTCATCCTCGACATCTCGATGCCCCGCCTGGGCGGCCTCGAGACCCTCGAGAAGCTGAGAGCCGAGCACCCGGCGGTGAAGGTCATCCTGCTCTCGATGCACGGGGACCCGGCGTTCATCCAGAGCGCCGTCACTCTCGGTGTCGACGGGTACATCCTCAAGAACGGGCGTGCCGACGAGGTGATCGCCGCGGTGCGGGCGGTGATCAAGGGGGGCAGCTACTTCAGCCCGCCCGTCGCGCGAGAAATCGTCGACCAGTTGCGATCGCCCAGGCGCGGCAGCGGCGAGCCTTTCACCACGCTATCGGCCCGGGAACGCGAGGTATTGCATCTGATCGCCGACGGCCTGTCCGCCAAGGAGATCGCCAGCCAACTCGGCATCAGCACCAAGACCGTCGAGGCCCACCGGACCAGCCTGATGCGCAAGCTCGGCGCCCGCAAGGCGACGGAGTTGGTCCGCTACGCGCTCCGTCACGGCCTGGTCGAGCCCTGATCCGCATTTCTCACCAGGTCGGTCCGCGGCTGCGGGGTGTTCTCGGTCAGGGCTTCTCGACCACGGCGAGTGCTTCGACGTGGGGTGTCTGCGGGAAGAGATCGAAGCCCATGACCCGAACGAGGCGGAAGCCGCCTTCCTGGAGGGACGCCAGATCCCTGGCCAGGGTCGCTGGGTCGCAGGAAAGGTAGACCAGCCTGGCTGCATCGAGGGCGGAAGCCACCCCCCGGGGCAAGCCAGTGCGAGGCGGATCGAGCACGATCACGTCGGGCCGGAGGTGCCGCAGCGGCGCATTTCCGAGGGCGTCCTCGACGGGCACGCCGCGGACCTCCACGGATTCGATGCGCGCAGCGCTCAGGTTTTCGCGCAGATCGCGAACCGCCCGAGGATTGGACTCGATGGCGACGAGGCGCCGAAAGCGGCGGGCCAGCCCCAGCGTCAGGAAGCCCGCACCCGCAAAGAGCTCGAGAGCCAACTCTCCCTCCCCCGCCGCCTCGTGCACGGCGTCAGCCAGATCCGCCCGAAGGGCGACGTTGGCCTGCGAGAACACCCCCGCGGAGATCGCGACCGAGCCCCCGGCGAGCCGGAGGTGAATCTTCTTCTCCCCCCGCGTCCTCCCCTCCGGAGCCAGGAGGGAAACCTCGCCAGAATCGCCGGCTGCCAGCTCCCACTCACCGCGCGGCGCCTGCGGATCGCGGGCGAGCGCTGCCAGGGTGGCGTCCAGCTCAGGCACCAGGACCGGGCAGTGCACTGTGGGACAGACCCGATGGGAGCCCCGGCGCCGGAACCCGACCCCCGCTTCCTCCACCACCACCCGGGCGCGGCTCCGGTAGCCGTAAGCCATCGGCGAACCGCGCATCTCGATTTGCTCCGGAACTGCGGCGAGCTTCCCGATTCGCGTCAAAGCGTCTCTCAGGATCCCCCTCTTGGCCTCCAGCTGGGCGGTGTAGTGAAGGTGCTGCCAAGCGCAGCCGCCACAGTCCCCAAAGACCGGGCAGAGGGGCTCCACACGAGAAGGCCCGGGCGTGATCATCTCGATCACCGAGGCGCGGAGATAGCGGCGGCGCACCTCGGTGGTACGCACCCGAAGCCGATCTCCCGGCGCGGAGAACGGGATGAATGCGACGCGCCCGTCCGGGACGCGCCCTACCCCGTCCCCTCCAGCCGCGAGGCGTTCCACGTCGAGCTCAAGGTCGCTGGGCCGAGGCATCGTCGCGGTGGAGGTGGACGGGAATCGACTTCTCCGGGTCCCACAGCGAGGACGCCAGGCGGTCAGCCAGACCGTACTTCGCAGCCATCGCCTGGTTGACGACGCGCCGCACTTCCGGGTCGCCCACGGGCCCGGCGAAGAACGACTGCCTCGCCTCCCCCCGACGAAGCTCCACCTCGGGTTGATTGCGGATTCGCGTCAACCACCTGGCCTCGTCGAAGTGAGCGCGGAGGTAGAGCTCTCCCCCCTCCTCGACCACCCAGAGCTGGGTCGTGTACCGATCACCGTCGGCACCCCGTGTAAAGAGGGTCACCACCTCGCCCTCGTCGACGAGCAAGCCGCCCGCCACCATCGCTCCGATCAGGAGGCCAATGATGAGCATGGCATTTCGCACGGCCCGGGACTCCCCCCGCAGTGATTCCCTTCTTTATGCTTACCATGGCCGCAGCCGTGGGGCCCGCCCCCACCGCAAGGATTTGGGAAATCTGGGAAGGTGGGGAGCGATCCGCCGAGATCCCCCGGCCGCTGGGCTGGGCTAGGTGGCCTGGTGAGGGGGGAATCCCAGTGCCTCGAGGTCCCGACGCAGCTGGCTCCCCGGCTCGAGAAGCCCGCGCAGAGCGCGAACCGCCGGTCGCTCCCAGCGGTTTTTCGGAATCGCGAAGTCGTAGTGCTCGGCCTGCAGGAGCCGGAAGCGAAGGCCGCTCTGCCGCGCCACGGTCTCGATGGTGACGCCCCAATCGGCCCGCTTCTGGAAGACGGCCGCCGCCACAGCGTAGTGGGAACGGGGCTCATAGGGGTATCCGGGCGGGCGGCGGTCGCCGAGCAGCCGATCGATGAGAATCCGCGTTCCAGCGCCGCGATTCCGGTTCACCATGCGGAGCGCGTCGTCCTTGATGAGCTCCTCGGTCTCCCGCCGTTCGTCGGGTCGGGTGACGACCCCCTGCATCCGGGCGTAGCCCGGCAGGAGGCGAAGCCCATCGTCGAGGAACGGCTCGTTGTAGAGCCCCGTCTCCTCGTCCAGCAGGTGGATCGGCGCCACGTCGCACTCACCCCGACGCGCCGCCGCGAGCCCACCTTGACTGCCGACTGCCATGACCTTCACGGCGAAGCCCTCGCGGGAGAGAGCACCGGCGATCACGTCGAGTCCCGCACAGTGACTTCCGATCACGACGAGATCGGAGATCCGGAGCTCCCGGCCGATCAGGTTCACCTCGACCTCGGTCTCCGCCTCGACGATCTCGGTGTTGCGCGCGATGCGCGCGAACCCGTCGGCCCGGCTGAAGGCCGTCACCGATCCACTCCCCTTGCCCATGGGATACGCGGAGAGACCGCCCTCGGGGCGGCTGACGAGACCGACGAGGAGATACTCGACCCGCCCGCGCTCGGAAACCGCGCGGACAGCCAGCCTCGCGCGCACCGCCTCGCGGCGGTCCCGGGGAAGACCGGCGAACTCGCGGAGCACCGGAGCCACGAACTCGTGGAAGGTGAAGACGGCGGAGGTGGGGAAGCCCGGCAAGATCACCACGGGCTTCGTGCCTTGAGCCGCCAGACAGATCGGCTTCCCGGGCTTCAGGGCAACACCGTGAACCAGGATTCCCGGTTCCAGCTCGCCGACCACGCGCGCGTTCAGATCGCCCTCCCCCTTGGAAGTGCCACCGGAGAGCAGGACCAGATCCGCGAGATCGAGGGCCTCCGCCAGCGCGCGACGCAGGACCGCCTCGTCGTCGCGGAACGCGCCCAGGATGTGGGGATCACCGCCGATTTCGCGCACGGCATCGGCCAGGATCCGCCCGTTGCTGTCGTAGACGAGACCCGGGGACATCGTTTCTCCCGGCTGCACGATCTCGTCGCCGGTGGAGAGGATGGCCACCTTCGGTCGACGCACCACCGGGATCCGTTCGCGACCGATCGCCGCCAGAACCCCCGTCTCCCGGGAAGAGAGCCGAGTGCCGGAGAAGAGCACCGTCTCGCCGAGTCCCATGTCGGTGCCGGCGAAGGAAACCGCTTCGCCGGGAACGCAAGCGCGGCGCACCACGACGGTCCGGTCGTCGTCTTCGAGATCGGTATGCTCGACGGGAACCACCGCGTCGGCACCGCGGGGAAGCATGCCACCCGTCGCAATCGCGCTGGCGGATCCGGATTCCACCTCCTGCTGCGGTGCCACGCCAGTGGGAATCGTCTCCGCGTTGCAGCGCAGGCGGACCGGCTCCTCCTCAGAGGCTCCAAAGGTGTCCTCCGCGCGGACGGCGAATCCGTCCATGTTCGAACGGTCGAAGCCGGGAACGTCGATCTCCGCGCGGATGTCTGCGGCGAGAACGCGGCCCAGTGCCTCCTCCAGGGAGGCCTCCTCGCTGGCCAGGGTCTGCACCGCGATCCCCTCGCGCCAGCGGCGCTCGGCCTCGTCCCGATCCAGGACCTCGAGGAACTGCCGCTGCCTCACGGTGGCACCTCGTCGTAGAGCAACACCTCGACCTCCTCACCCTCGGGCATGCCCTCGCAGCCGCGGGGAACGATCACCGCTCCGGCGGCCCGGACCGTGGAGGAGAGGATCGACGCGCCGGAGGTGGCGATGGGAGCCACCGTGCCCTTCTCTACGGCCACGCGCACGTAATCCACCCTCCCGATCGCGGAGCTGATCTTGCGTGCCAGAGGCAGACGCACGCGGCGGTGAGGCCATTGCAGCGGCAGTCCACCCATCGCGCGGATCGCGGGTCCCGCGAAGAACTCGTAGGCGCAGAGGCAGCTGACGGGATTGCCGGGCAACAGGAAGACGAACCGGTCCCCCTCGCCGCCAGGAAGGCGGCCGATCCCCGTCGGACTCGAGGGGCGCATGGCGATGCCGTGGAAATCGAGTCGGCCGAGATCGGCCACCAGCCGCGGCGCGTGATCCTCCTGGCCTACGGAGCTTCCGCCGGAGACCAGCAGCACGTCTGCGACGGAGTCATCGAGGGCGGCGCGAATCACCTCGGCGCGGTCGGGCAGGATGGTGTGAGGGAGAACCTCGCCTGCGTCCCGCTCGACGAGAGCTCGCAGCACCACCGAGTTGCTGTCCGCGATGCGGGCGCCTTCGGGCCGGCTCCCCGGCGGCAACAGCTCGTCACCGGTAATGAGCAGCTCTGCCCGGGGCCGCCGAATACAGGCGACGGAGGAGACGGCGATGGAGGCGAGCAGACCGGCGTCCTGGGGACGCAACCGCCGACCCGCCTCGAGTACGAGAGCTCCGGCGCGGATGTCCTCGCCGGTGGCTCCCACGTTCTTCCGGGGCGCCACCGCGTCGCGAAGCTCGACGACAGGATCGAGTTCCTCGCAGACCTCGGCCATCACCACCGCGTCTGCACCTTCGGGCATGGCGGCCCCGGTCATGATCCGTACCGCCTGTCCCGCCTCCACCCGCCCGAGAAAAGGCCGACCCGGCAGAGACTCGCCGATCAGGTCGAGGTGCAGGGGGTCGTAGGACGATGCGCCGAAGCTGTCCTCGCCGCGGATCGCATAGCCGTCCATGGCGGCACGGGCGAAGCCGGGGACGTCGAACTCCGAGCGCACCTGCTCGGCGAGCACCCGGCCCACGCAAGCGAGCAGCTCCACGGGCTCCGCTCCGAGGCGAGCGACTGTCTTCGCGAGAAAGGTCTGCACCTCCTCGACATCCGCCCGTTCGGCGAATCCCCGCATCCTGACATCACGCATCTTCGCCCGGTTCTAACCTATACAGCGGGCAGGGAGAAGATGCCCCCCTTCCCAGGGCTTTCGCGGGCGACGCGATCGCCTACCCAGAAGCTTTCGAGGCGAACAGATCCTCCCGAGCGGGCATGCGCTGCTTGGCCGCCTGAATGATCTCCCTGGGCACGTCGAAGACGGTCGGCGGATTGCCGATGGCGTCTTGCTGCATGCAGTCGGCGAGCTTGTCATCGGCGTCGGTGAATCCCGCTCCGTCGTTCCACTCCCACTCGTCGGAGAGGCACTGCCAGCCGAGGTCATGGATCGCCTCGCGGCTGACCGGGGTCCCGTAGAGCGCCGCGTAGAAGGCCCGTATGTCGTCCAGGGAGGTCTGCAGAAACTGGCAGAAGCCCGACGAGTCGCACACCGCGTTGACGATCTGCACCTTCTGGGACTCCCAGGCCATCTCTTCGGTGGGGAGACCCGGCTTCACCACCAGCCCGGCGGTGTGGTCGGCCCCCATGGCACTGGTGCAATAGGTCACGCCGGTCGCCTTGAGGGGTCGCGGATCCCAGGCCGGAATCGCCTGCCCGCGGCTCTCCGGCACCCGGTGGTGACCGGTGTACTTGCCCGTGGCGACCGCGCCGTTGCCGATCGCCCTTCCCAGCTCGGTCCCCTTGGCGATCTCCTCGACCAGTCGTTTGGCGGCCTCGGAATCGCCCCACTCCATCTTGCCGGAATCCATGTAGATCGCGATGGCGGCACCGGTCTCGATGGTATCGAGACCGACCTCGTCACAGAGGCGGTCGAGGTCGGCGACGTCCTCCCAGCTCGCGATGGCGCAGTTCGAACCGAGCAGCGTGAGGGTCTCGAATTCGAGGGCCGACGTCTTGTACCTTCCCTGGGCATCGTGGACGATGTTGCTGCACTTCACGATGCAGCCAGTCATGCAATTGTGCATGGTCCCGCCGCGCTCCTTGAAGCTCTCGTTGATGCGGGCTCCGTCCAGTGTCTCGACGTCCGGGGACTGTCCGCTGGTGCGGTTCTTGTGCGGGAAAGTGTGCAGTGCGTTCGCCGCGGGGACCACGGCGCTGGTCCCCTTCTTGAACATCTGGGGACCGGCCAGGTAGCTCTTGGTGTAGCTCTTGCAGAGCGCTGCGAATCCCTCGCGGTCCGCGGGCCGGCGCAGCGGCGCCCGACCGGGATCGACCATCACGTACTTGAGCCCCTTCTTCCCCATCACGGCGCCGAGACCACCGCGCGCCGCGTGGCGGGCGGGGTAGCGGTTGTCCTGGTCGGTGCAGGCCACGGATGCGCCGCTGAGCCCGAGCTCTCCGGCGGGTCCACAGGAAATGAAGGATGCGGTCTTCGGGTACCTGTCGTGGAGCGCCTCGCACAGCGCGTAGTTCCACATCCCCTTGTACTCATCGGCTGGAACGACCTCAATCGCGTCGGTGCTGATCTCGAGGGCGTATCGCCGGTCGGGATCCGGGACGGCACCCGTCACGACGATGGCCCTGAAACCGAGCTTCATCAGATGCTGCCCCGGCTGACCGCCGGCATTGGCCTCCTTGATGCCGCCGGTGAGCGGGCTCTTTGCGCCGATGGAAATGCGGCCCGAGGTAGGTGCTGCGGTCCCGGAGAGTACACCCGGCGCCATCACCAGGATGTTCTCGGGCCCGAGCGGATCGCAGGTGGGATCGCACTCCGCCAAGAGGATTCTCGCCGAGAGCGCTCGTCCACCCAGGAGCCTCCATCCATCGGGGAATTCCACCACCTCCGCGGACTGGTTCGTCATATCGACGCGGATCAACTTGTCACCACTCGGTCCTGAACTCATCCGTCATTCCTCCCTCGGCGCCCCAGACCCCGGATCAACCGCCGCCGATGGCGGCAAGGATCTCGACCTCGTCATCGATACCTAGCCTCATGTCCAGGCTTTCGTCCAGGACCTGTTCCTCGTTCACGAAGAGCTTCACGAAGCGCTGCAACGCCCCATCCTCCCCCACGACCTGAGCGAGAAACCCCGTGTACTCCGCGTCCACGGCTTCGAGGCACTCGCGGATCGTGCTCCCCTCGACCTTGATCTCGCCCTGTCCCCGGGTCGGACCCTGGAAGGGCGGAGGTATGATCACTCTCGGCATCTGAAGCTCCCCATTCGGCGGTGGATCGCAATCCTTCCAGTGTAGCGAGCCTCTCCGCGGCGAGGATCTGTGAACACGGCCCTCTGGCCGCGCCGACCGCGCCGCCGCGAAATGGATCAGGCAGGCGGAGAAAGGGCCGCGCGGTGCGCAGATCATGAATGCGCTGACGGGGATCGCGGGGGGGGGTGACTGCATTTCTCACCAGCTCGCTACTGCGGCCGGCGAGAGAGCAGTGGTTCGTCGAGGTTGCGGGGTCCTCCCGGGCCTCCGACGGGGCAAGCCCGATTTCTCGGTTTCGCGAAGCAGCGCCAGGACTTCCCGGGTATGCAGCGCAGTGGACATCGGTCCCGCGATGGATACCGAACGCCGAGGGACCAGGGTCCGAGGTGCGCGATGGACCCGCGCCGCGACGCTATCGGGAAGCGCTTCGCACCGACACGGCCCACCGGTGACAGCCGCTCTCCGTCTCCCTTTGCGCGACCTTCCGGGTGGCTCGACTCCGTCGATGTCCTAACCCCGTACCGCTCGCTGTTCGGAAGCCGTCGCTGCGACCTGCCGCGGTCGATGCGAGGGGCACTTCCCTCGTCTCCGCGTATTTGTTGGAAGCTCCCGGGTCCGGGAGGCCTTCCCGCACGCTGTTCCGCGGCGCCGCTTCACTCGCCTTGAGCTCTCGCGCCGCACGCGGACACGCTCACTCTTGCCGGCACTCGACACCGCATCCCAAGAGCGTGACGCGAATCCTCGCCGACAGAGCGAGACCTCGACCTCCTTGCGCCACGCGTCGGGATACATCTTCAAAGTACGCCCAACGCTTTCGCGAATCAATCTGTTTCCTTCAATCGTGGTCCGTTTTTACCTACTGAACGGTGGGTTTCTTTCCCCGGGGACGGCTCGCGGTAGTATCTTTGGTACGCACGTACCTGCCAGAACTCCCGGTCGGGAAGCGCAAAGGGATCCTCCCTCGCGAGCTTCGGAAGCCAGGCAGTCAGAAACCCCTCGTGGTCTCGTCCGTGATGAACGCATCCCGTGTCGAGTCCGCGCAGTCCCGGTGCCACGTGCAGCCCCTGGAGCGCCCAGTGTCCGTAGACGACGCCATAGCCATGAGCGCGAAGGCTCCATGCAGCGTGCCAGGGTACGGCGGGGGCAGCGGGTTCCCCGCTCGACCAGCTGCCATCGGGGCCAACGCTGCGACAGTTGGTGATCAACAGGAGCGCGTCGAGCACGGCGTCTCGTTCGGGATCACTGGCGAGCAAGCGTTTCGCAACGTTCCGATCGGGATGCCCCAGCCGGGCTTCCACCTCGCGGGCGCGCCTCACCAGCGTCTCCAGAGTCCAGTCGGGGTGAACCGCCGCGTGAACCATCGCGAAGGGTCGACCCGACAGCTCGCCGGTCTCGACCAGTGGCCGACGCCGAATCCACTCGACCCAGTCGTCGATGTCGGGACCCGCAAGGAGATCGCCCATGGTGTCGGGATGGCGCAGGGGTCTCCGGCCGAAGAATGACTCGAGCAGCCAGATCTCGTGGTTCCCGAGCACGTAGCGGGCTCGCCCCTGCTCCACCAGCGGCCGGACGGCCTGCAGAGCCTGAAGGTTCGCCGGGCCCCGGTTGACCAGGTCTCCAACCAGCCAGAGCTCGAAGTCTTCGCCGTGAACGCCACGAACTCGCTCGAGAAGATCCGCGAGCTCCGCAGCGCACCCCTGGACGTCTCCGACGAACACCGGCTGCACGAGCGCGAGTGATAGTCGCCAGCAGAGAGGGAGGCAACGAAGCCCGGGAGGCTCGCGGCATCACCGACTGAGAGGTTCGCGGAGCCTCGGGCGCGATATCCCCTGGGGGACAACCCGGCCATTTGGAATCCACAGCCGATCCCTCAGTCCGGTAAAATCCTCGATCCTTGGGGACCTCTCCCGGTAGGAGGGGAACCGGCCAGCAAATGGGGGCCGCGTGGCACGTCGATTCATCATCTGCGACGGGGCCGACATCGCTCGGCTCTGGGCGCGCATCGGCGCCGGTGAGAGCGAAGAGCTCTTGTGGGTGCCGCGGGAGAATGAGGCCCGGGCGCGCCCACCCGGTTTCCGCTCTCTTCAAGGTGGTCTCGGCGTGGGCGCCATCGGGAAGCTCGATCCGAAGGAGGGCGATGAGTTCGCCCTCGCCTCGGAAGAGGGGCCCTTCGTGCGCGCCGCGGTGGCGGCTGTTTGCGATGCGGCGCCAGACGCGCCGATTCTGGTCATGTCGGACAAGCTCCAGGACGAGGACTTCCCGGAGCATCCCTGCCTACGCCACACGGGCCTCCGCTCGCTGATCCGCGACGACGTGGATCAGGAGTTCGCCCATCTGGGCAACCTGCACCGGGTCGTCGAGATCCGCAAGCTGCTCGGCGGGCGCGAGAAGGTCGGCATTCTGCTGCAGCCGGACCCGGACCCCGACGGGATCGCCTGCGGGTATGCGCTGCGGGCGCTGCTCGGGCGCAAGTCGCCGACGGCACCCCTGGTCTCCTTCGGTGAGATCAAGCGGCCCGAGAATCAGGCCATGGTCCGGGCCCTCGGAATCGAGGTGCGCACCATCACTTCCGTCGAACTCGAAGAGCTCGACGGCCTTGCCCTGGTGGACGTGCAGCCGACGGTCTTCGGCGAAAACCCGCCCGCGCGGGTGCTCTCGGTGGACGTGGTCATCGATCATCATCCAGAGCGCCCCGGCTACGATGCGGTGATCAAGGACATCCGCGTCGGCTACGGGGCGACGGCCACCATCATCACCGAATACCTGCGGGCAGCGGATATCGACATCCGGCCCAAGCTCGCAACGGCCCTGCTCTACGGCATCAAGAGCGACACCCAGCTGCTGGGCCGCGATACCAGCAGCGCCGACATCCAGGCCTTCGCCAGCCTGCACTCCTGGCACAGCCCCGCTCTCTTGAGACGGATCGAGCGGCCGGCACTGCCTCGCGACGGTCTGCGCGCCCTCGGTCGCGCCCTCTCCCAGACCGCGGTCGAAGAGGGGATCCACCTGCTGGTGCTCGGGCGTGTGCGGGAGGACGTGATCCCCCAGGTGGCGGATCTGGGGCTCCAGGCGGAGGGGGCGGAGTGGGCCATCGCCGCCGGGATCGTGAACTCCGACCTGGTCTTCTCGGTGAGGAACGTCGGATACGTGAGGGCCGCGGGTGAGGTGGTCCGCGCCGTGGTCGAAGGGCTGGGCGTCGGGGGCGGACACCGTTCCATGGCCAAGGGCATCATTCCCCTGAAGGCCTTTCGGAAGGTCTACAAACGCGCCGACCGCAGCACGATTCGAGCTGCTCTGATGGAGGCCTTCGTGCGCGCGATCCACCGGGAGGACGCCTGAGACCTCGCCGCGCGCTCCACGTTGCGAGCGGGGACGTTGTTGAACGTTCAACTTCTCGGCGGGTCCGAGAAGTTGAACGTTCAACAACGTCCCCGGTCAGCGGCGCTTGGTCAGCTCGCTCACCGATATCATCCGCTTGACGGTTCTGTCCGGCGGTGGTGTAGCGACATTGTCCCATGACTCGCGCCGCCAGCTGCCCGCCTCCGACAGATTCGCGAAGGCCGCCCCCACCGAGTCGAGCACGCGGATCTCCCGCCGCGGATCGTCCGGCCAGGGGGGGTAATCCTCCTGGTCCTCGCTCCAGCGGCTCACGTAGGTACCCGCGTTGGTCATCTCGCCCTTGCTGTCGTAGGTGGCCATGTACAAAGGCTGCAGGGTCTGGAGATCGACGTACAAGATCTGCTTGGCGTCGCGGTCTCCCCCCATTGGCTCCTTCGACATCGCCTCGAGGACGAGGGCGCGTCGAAGATCCCATCGATCGCTGGCGAAGGACAGCCCCCAGGGGCCGAAGTCGCGATCCGGGTTCTCCGGATAACACGAACTCGCCGCGTTGATCGGCGTCAGCACGTCGTGCATGCCCAGCAGCTTCACGTTGTAGAGAAGGGGACGGAGTTCCAGTCCCTCGTATCCGCTTCGCTTCGCCGTGATGGTGCCGCCGACACCGCCGACGCCACCTGCCGCCGCCATCCCGCCGCCCACGCCGCCCCCGGTGCCGACGGCGAGCTGCTGATTCTGCTGCACACCCACCGAGAAGGAGGGCATGTAGAGCCCCTCGACCTGGTTCGCACTCAGGCGCCGCACCCGTCGCCACTGTGGCAGATAGGCGTGCAGGTCGTCGGAGCGCTCGGGCTTCACCTCGTGCTCCACGTCCCGGAACTGACGCCACGCGTACTCCCGGGCGTCGAAGGGCTTGAAGAAGAGACCGCCCGCAATCCAGTGCTTGTCCCGCGCACCCTTCATCGCGTAGCCGGCCTCGGGCAGATCACTCCGGTGCATGAGCAGGATCTTGAACATCTCCCCCTCGAAGGGTTCGGCGCGACCGACGCGTCCAAGGAGGTCGGTCATTCGAAACCTTCCGCGAAAGCCGGCCGCCTGGTAACGGTGCTCGACGTTCCACAGCCACTTGAGACCGGCATCGGGATCGTCGCGGGCAATCGATTGGGGAGAAAAGGGGAGACCGGCGACGTAATCCTCGAGACCGCCGTTGTCCAGCAGCTTCGCCTTGTCCCTGAAGGATTCGGTCGCCTCGCCGAAGAAGCCCGGCGGACTGTAGTCCCGGAAGCAAGGCCCGATCTCGAGACGCATCCCCTCGAAGAAGAAGCGCTCCCGGTTCTCCCAGATGAATTCGGGGATGTAGTCCTCGAGCAGATCGATCTGGTCGAGGCCGAACACGTCACCGGGCTGGAAGGGAAGCGGAGCCGCATCCTCCCTCGGGCCGGAACGCGACAGCAGGCCTCCCTTCGGGGCGCACGAGCCCTCCTCGGGAATCGGCCAGGCCGCGGTCGACCCGTCCTCCCCCAGGACCGACTCACCTGCGAGGA
>Ga0255054_10000845_pt1 | contig 17964 bp, 13 predicted proteins | sample JV7_2_23_MG_FD_188634 | JGI IMG/M metagenome (GOLD analysis project Ga0255054, IMG submission 188634) | Seawater microbial communities from Jervis Inlet, British Columbia, Canada - JV7_2_23 | ecosystem: Environmental > Aquatic > Marine > Inlet | place: Canada: British Columbia | collected...
TAGCTGCCCATTGCATAGGAGCCCCATGCAGTTTTTGACATGCCAAACAATGACATATTTTTGCATCTACAGGATCCGAGCATACTTCGTATTGTACCGCATTGCAGTAACAACTTGCCCGGTATTTGGCTTTAAAATTAACATCTGAAATCGACGCATAATTTGATCCAAATTCTTTTTTCATTGAATCACCACCTAGTTTCTAATTTTATTGAAACATTTATACATTGAGAGATGTCCAAATATCAAATTAAACGAGAATATTTCAGACAATATCTGGATACTCGAAACAAAATGTGCAATCAACCAGGAATTCAAATTTCGGTAAATTCAAGCATCATCCGTGAACTGTAGACCGCAGAGGAGTCTGACTGCATATTACATCAGGAAAGGCAATCAATTTTGGCTTGCCTAAAAGTGTGGGTTTCGTGCCTGAATCGAATTTTTAGCAGTGTACGAAAAATTTGAGATTAGCGGAAGGAAGGTGAATTTTTACAGAAGATTAGATGATAGCCGACATATACAATTTTATAAATTTGTGGGTTGCGCATACCTAATATACAATCGTCGATAAAAATTTAGTTGATGGGTTCTATACTACATCTTGGGGGTTATTAATTCAGGAAATTATTCTCTCGGTTGAAGGTAATCTGAACCTAAACTTAACGCCTGTGATATTTATGTGGTGCTCCTTTTATTTACATTCCGTCTCCTTGATGGTGCCAATGCAATTCGTTAAGACGCACTCCAAGCTAAAACCGTCGCTGAATAAAATGATACATGCGTGCACCGGTCTCATAAAAAAGGCCTCTCAGCCCCCTTGTTAGAATTCTTTTGGGTTTGGAAACAGGCAACGGAATACTGTCCGTGGAACCGCCCTGAACCAATTCGGCCAAGAGTTTGCCGAAAACTGTTCCGGGACCAATCCCCCGGCCATTATAGCTTGACACTGAAACCAAATCCTCATCCAGCATATGGAATCGGGGAATATGATCAACTGTCATGGCAATACGGCCGTACCAGGCGTGCTCCAGTTGAATCGGTCCGACCTGAGGGAAGACTTTCTTAATGGTTCGCTGGGCCCAATTTTTGTGAAGCGAATATCCCATGTTTTCCACCTGTCCAACACTGCCCACGATAAGGCGCCCTGCCTGATCGAGGCGGAAAGAAGATAGGATTAGATTCGTATCCCAAGCACCTTGACCACCCGGTAGGATGGTCTCTCGAACTTTCTCCGGCAATGGTGGCGTAGCGAACTGAAAGAAGTTAAAAGGAATTAATTCATTTTGGCGGTCCTTAAAAGCAGATTCCGGGTAGCCATGAACAGCCAGGATCACGGCCTTGGCCAGCACATGAGCGGTGGGGGTGGTCAGGCGCCAATGATTGGATTCGCGCTTTAAGTCAGTAACTGGGGATTCCCTGTGGAGACGGGCACCGGCACGCTGTGCGGCCTCGGCCAACCCGTAGGCATAGGCCAGGGGCTGGATGGTTCCCGCCCTCTGATCAAGCAGGGCGCCGTAAAAGGCCTCGCTGCCGATTTTAGGAGCGGCCTCCTTACGGCTGTAAAGCGTTACCGGAGCACCGCGGCGTTTCCACTGGGCTTCGCGTTGTTGTAACGCGCGATATCCTCTAGGCGAATGGGCGCAGTGAAGTGTTCCTTTGTGCTTGGCTTCACATTGGATGTCGTGTTTTTCGATGAGTCCGAAGACAAGATCCGGCGAAGCGCCCAGCACGTCGAGCAAACGCTCGCCGTATTCCTGTCCTAAAATACTGATCACGTCGTCCGGCATGAGCCACAGACCCGCATTCACCAGCCCCACATTTCGGCCGGCTCCGCCAAAACCGATTTCTTTTGCTTCCAACAACACCACGTCGGTGCCCGCCTCAGCAAGGTGCAGCCCCGCAGACAACCCTGTGTATCCGCCGCCGATTATTGCTACATCCGCTTTAACCTCACCTTCAAGCGTTGTTAATGAAGGCGGTTGCGGAGCAGTGACCTGCCACAAACCATGACTTAATGATTTATCCTTCATAAGGCATCTTCCTTTATTTGCTCATAAAAAAAACAGAATTTTTGATTCATCTATGTTTCGGAAAATTGCCGATCTAAAGGTTTCGCCGCTGATCCGTCGACTTCGTCTTGATGAGCATAAATCAAATGAACCCCTTAAAAGGCATGCGCACAAGGCTGGAGTGAATGTAATTAATCATGGTGATAAAGTCGAAAACTGGTAGTTTAACAGTCCTTTGCACAGCCTCGGCATAGGGGGGTAGGTCGCTGCACTCCAGCAAAACCGCTCCGATATCCGGATTATCCATCGCTAATTCGCGAACCACCTTTACCACCTCTTCTTCGATTTTACAGGAATCCAACGTTCCTTTCTCTTCTAAAATGGCTTCTCTGAATTCTGATTGATTTTCCATCCCCGCAATAGCGATTGGGAGCCCTTCCGGCATGCCAACGGCCTCAAAGTGCTTTTGTGTTAAACAGGAGGCATTTGCTGTAATGATACCGATTTTTTTACCTGTTATTTGATAGATGAAAGGAATCTGCAGAAGGCTTGAGAGAAAAACCGGAATATCCACCGATGCGGCCACCTCCTGCTGAAAGAGCGCCATAAAACCGCACGCACCAGTGATTGCCTTCACTCCCGAATTTTGCAAGTTTCTGGCTGCTCGGACAAAAAATGCCGCCAACTCAGGATCCTGCTGGTTCAGCAGTCGGTCAATGGATGCGCCCTGGACTTTTTCATAACGAACCGGGAAGGTAAACGTGCTCGCATTACCCACATTTCCAGGAACACATGGATAGGAGGCATCCAATATTAATATCCCTATCGACTCGCCGTACCAGGCTTGCTCGGGTTTGTTGATGCGGTAGGTCGCCATATTCCTCCTCCTTGATAACAGCCGTTTGAATCTGTCCACTTTCGTTTGAAACGCTACACCATGGTAACCTCCTTGGGGTTATCCGTTGGCTATTATTCGTTAATTGTTACATCAAAATGATGTCTGTCTTTATCAGGTTCGGCATTAAGAGGTCAAATAAAAGTGGGATTAGGTAGCGAATCTAATGATCTACTAATTTTCTTGTATAAATCTGTCATTATCGTAGAATTTTATGATTTTTTTTTGGTTTCCGGCCATGATCACAGGTGTGAAAATATAAAATATTGAATGATGGGTTCATAGCCGTTATGTTTCTATAGCCGATTTACACAATTCATCCGAAGTGTGGGTTGCGCATACCTAATATACAATCTTGAATAGAAATCTTTTTGGCGGATTCTTACACTTGAGATATAAAAACGATATCACAATAACAAATTATTACAGTAGGATACCGATATGTTGGAGGTATCTGCAATTTTGAAAATGAAATTTTATTACCGATTTATTGGATGTAATCTTTACTTGCTGAATTGGTCCGAACTTTAATAAAAGCTTCTAATCGGGCAAACCCGCCTTACGCATCATTTCAGCACCGCTATCCAACCATTTCTGATCTTTAAACATCGAGAGGTAAGGTGACCTCCGCCATCTCTCTACAGAAAAATTAGGATCAATTTTACGAAATTCTGCAGCGTTAGCCCTTGCTTCTTCCATCTTATCGAGCCTCGCATAACATAGCGCCAGTCTCCGATACGCTTTTTTGAGAGGATATTCGCCTTTAAGAGCTCGTTTGAGCAATTTATTACTTACCGCAAGCGCCTCCTCATAGCGTCCAGCCTGATCATATGAAACGGCTAAGACATTACCCAGGAACCAGGCCGGATAATAGGGCTCAAGTCGCATTGCCTTCTTAGCATAAACAATTGCTTCCTCGGGCCTTGCTCCAGCGTTCAAGGCTAAAGCCAAAAAGATATTATTTCGAGGACTGTTTGGATCAAGAGCAACGGCTTTTTCACCCTCGACGATGGCTTTTTCAAGCTGACCCCGGATGTAATAAATCATATTCATAAAACCATGGCGAAAAGATGCAGGCCAGCGTTCTGAAGTCTTTTGCACAATTTCAAGTGCTCGTTTAATCGAATCACGAGGGGATTCACTAAACCCAGTCATCACATCTGAAACGTGAGTAAATGCCAACAGCATCCAGGCTAACGTGTAATCAGGGTCCAGCTTTAAAGCCTGCTCAAAATGCTCTCTTGCCTTCTGCCTATCCTCTCTTGTCATACGATCAGAATAGCTATGCCCTTTTACAGAATAGTTCCAGGCTTCGAAGCTGTCCGTTCTGACCCAGTCGCTTTCTCCACCTATCACTAACTTCATTCGCAGGGCCTTCAGGATTTTTATTGTGAGTTCATCTTGGAGTTTGAACAAGTCTTTCAGTTCTCGATCATAGCGCTCGGCCCACAGATGGTGACCGTTTAATGCATCAATCAACTGGGCGTTAACACGCAATCGGTCTCCTGCCTTCTGTATGCTTCCCTCCAAAACATATTTTACCCCCAACTCTTCACTAACCTGCTTTACCTTTACTGGTTTTCCCTTGTAAGTGAAGACCGAGGTGCGGGCGATCACAAACATTTCGGGAATCTGGGAAAGTCCGGTAATAATATTCTCTGTGAATCCATCAGCGATGTAATCCTGTTCAGGATCACCACTCATATTGTCAAAAGGCAGTACGGCAATAGAAGGCTTTTCAGGTAATGGGAAGGCCATTTCCTCCACAGAAGCGGGCTCTATCCGCTTAGTTTGTTGGATATATAAATACCATCCTGCTAATCCTCCTATACCGATAAGCAGAACAATCACAGCTGCTAAGGTCATCCGCCGCTTTTCTTTACGCTTCTCACCGATGACTTTGCCGGCGGCTGCCGGTTCCATTAGAACCCTATAAACATGAACTGGCTCTGAAATGTTTTTAACGCTGTGTTCACCTAAATATTCATAACCAAGTTCAAGTTTATTTTTTACCTGGTCGTAGGCTGTTCTTGAAATGCAAATGCCTCCTCCTTCTGCCAAGCCTTCCAAGCGAGCAGCTATATTGACCCCGTCACCATAAATTCTGTCTTCTTCCTCAATAATATCACCCAGATTAACACCTATTCGGAATAACATCCGTCGGTTTTTTGGTAAATCGGCATTTCGTTCAATCATCTCTTTTTGAGTTTCAACAGCACACTTGACAGCGTCCACTACACTGGAAAATTCTGCCATAAAATTATCGCCAGTCATATCAACCACTCGTCCTCTGTGCTGCTGAATAAGAGTGGATATCGAATTAAGGTAAGTGTTTAAGGTTTGGATTGTCGCTTCTTCATTATCTTCCATCAGGCGACTGTAACCGACAACATCGGCACTAAGGATAGCGGTGAGTTTACGTTTAAAACCTTCTTGGGCCATAATGCCCCCCCTTTTGTTAGGGTTTTAAACAGAGGAACTCAGTATGTAGGTTATTCGAAGGAGCGCAAAAATCAGATTGGGAATCGGATTCGATTCTGGAAATGGAGAACCGCTTCAGGTCAGGTGGAATTGGAAAATCAAAAATAATTTATACTCGCTTATACCCAAATCGATGGGTTTTAGTCAAACGTAATCGAGAAAACAGGCAGGTGGTGATACATTGAGAAACTACCAACTATCACACTAAATGAAAATATTGCAGATACCAAATGGATACATGCAACTTATCGCATCTTCGGTTTTTGTGTCAAATCGGGGTCACATCAAATGCGGCTTTAAGGCAAAAAAAGGGCGAATCCATAGGCTCGGATTCACCCTCCGATATTGGGATATAAAACAGATATCACAAAGATTTTCAGACCTGATATATACCGAATTGTTGGAGTAATCAAAGATTTTAGCAGTGCAAAAAAGGTTGTGATATTTAAGGATACATGCAAGCCGAAATAATATCGCCAAACACTATATATAGTGGGATATAATCCATTAATCTATCCACCAAAATATGTTTGACCTTACATAATTTAATGATATATATGTCGATAAAACGAGCTGGACTTCCTACTCAACCTGACCGGATGCGCAAATTCATTTGTCGAATCGAGCCAGGTTCTACAACTCATATCTCTCTTCTCTGAGCTATCCACCTATTTATGTTTTGAATTTATAAATAGCCCTTTCAAGGGGGTGACATTATGAACGAAGAGCGTGACATACGCAAACTCAGTGCAGTTTTAAGCGCTGATGTGAAGGGATATAGTCGCCTTATGGGTGAGGACGAGTCTGGTACTGTACGCACCTTAAAAGAATACCGTGAAATTATAACTGAACTTATTCAAAAGTATCGAGGTCGCGTAGTGGACTCACCCGGAGATAACCTGCTTGCCGAATTTGCCAGCGTAGTGGATGCGGTAGATAGTGCCGTTGAAATCCAGAAGGAACTTAAACTGAAAAACGATGAATTACCCCAAGATCGTAGAATGGAGTTCCGGATCGGAGTCAACCTTGGAGATGTCGTCGAAGATGGGGATAGCATTTACGGAGATGGTGTCAATATTGCTGCCAGAGTTGAGAGTTTAGCCAATGGTGGGGGCATCTGCATATCTGGAGCTGCCTATGACCAAATAGGAAAAAAGCTTCCTTTTGGTTATGAGTATCTGGGTGAGCAAACATAACCGATCCCCACAATATACGCCACCCACAGAGGACGTGCTAAGACTTCTTGCTGTCGTCACCAGGCAAGAGCGGGTATTCTTGGATTGTTATCTTCACACAGGTGCACGTCGTTCTGAAATATTCAGATGGACATGGGCCGACGATATAAACTTTGAAAAGCGTCAAGTCCGTTTAGGTTCTCGAAAGACAAGGGACGGTTCCATGGAGTATGTGTGGCTACCGATGAACACGGATCTATATGAATCTTTGTGGTGGTGGTGGTGGAACAACCGCAAGTTTAAAAGCAGTCCTTATGTGTTTGTGGACGATCATCGTGGCCCACATTATGGCCAGCCCTACAAAACGCGCAACCATTTTATGGGGGGGCTGTGTAAAAGGGCAGGAATCAGACCTTTTGGCTATCACGCACTCCGTCGTTATGTTGCTTCCGTCCTTGCGGACACTCATAAAGTCAGTGCAAAACGGATTCAGCTAATATTAAGGCACAAAAATTTAAGTACAACCGAACGCTACATCCAGAACATAAATGAGGATTTGAAAGGTACGCTTGAGCTGCTTTCCACAGTACGAGTACCCCAGAACGGTACCCCAAAACAAGAAAAGGATCAGGCAGCTAACACCTAATCCTTTCCAAAACCGCGTTCGGCTTGAGCTTGGAGTGGTGATCCCAGGGGGATTCGAACCCCCGTTACCGGCGTGAGAGGCCGACGTCCTAACCACTAGACGATGGGACCATTTAATTGCGTTCGCAATTAAATATTAAAATATATATATTCTTGTCAATCGTTATTTAGAGAATAGGAGCCTTTAAAGGTTAAATTGCGCCCGCCGGCTTCTTGCCTTTTCGGAATCCGAATATTAAATACACAATGAAACCGACAAAGGGCACCGATACAATCACCCACCACAATGCTTTTTTGCCGACAGTACCAAAATCTTTTTGAGCCACATCGACGATGGCCCATACGGTGGCGATCAAAAAGGGAATACATAAAGCCAAGAATATGCCGAGCAGTTTCAAAGTCATATTACCTGAATCTTGCATGAAAATTAATGAGAAGTTGGGATTATGTTTAATGACAGAGTGTTAAGCAAGCTATAGAAGTAAAACCATATACCGTTCAGGTATAATGGATGAAAATCGTTTTATCTCATCACTTTTCACCCTTCGGGCGAGCCGGAGGCTTCCATCTGCTGCGTTATTAAGGGCTTGCAATAGTTTACTATGGCTGTGCCCTTAAATGCCTTGCATATGAAAGCCTCCGACTCGTGCAAAATCCAGGTATTAGCTTTTCAAGCGCCTGGAGATTTTTAAGATGGTGTCTACGTAATAGCTGCTGTGGTTGTAGTGATAGATAATTTTTTCGGCTTTTTTGCGGCTTTGCCCCGGACGCCATCCATGGCTTTTGAGAAAATTAGCGATACTGGCCATCGAATCGGTGTGATTGAGCATATCAACCATTCCGTCGTCGTTACCGTCTTTGCCGTAAGCCAGAATGCTGCTGGGCATAAATTGGGCAACGCCCACCGCACCGGCAAAGGAGCCCGGAATTGATGCCGGATCAAATCCTTCCCGGTTGGTATATTTTAAAAAGGCTTTAAGTTCTGCATAAGCCCACTTTGATCGAGTGGTTGCCTTCTTTTCGAATTTTTTTCTTGAAATTTTCTTTGAATCCGGGATCAAATCCCATAACTTGTTTCGAACCACCGGATCCGTCAAAGCCGCCATTGTGGAAAGCGTATTTAAGGTCGAGCGCGTTCCCACCGAGGCCCCCAGCCCGGTTTCAACCAGCAGAATCGCGGTAATGACCTTTTTATCGACACCATATGCTTTTTCAATGCGCGTCAGATTAGCCTCATTTTCCTGAATATACTGTTTGGCTTTGCGGATGGACCATTTATTTGTGAACTGTCCGTAATCCACCTGGGCTTCTTTATAGGTAAAAAGCAGTATGACGCCATCGGCTTCAAAGAATACTTGCGGCCGGCTATACAGCCGTTTTATTTTTGTCGGGTCAAAGCCGTCGGCTATCAACCGTTTTTGAACAGACGAAAGTGGCTTCTTGCTGGATTCGACAGCAGCTCTGGATTCAGCCGGAATTAAATATCCGGCAACCAGCAGGCTGGCGGCGAAGAACATCCAATTCGTTCCCCATTTATAGCATTGTCGCATCATAAATACTCCAGATAAGATCTCAAATCACAAAATTCGGATTCGTTCTGTATATATAGAACCCGCTTGATTGCATCGATATCCCGTGTTATTTAAACAAAATAATTAAACCTAACAATAACATACTTATTGATAATTTTCTATCGTGAAAAAAAGCACCAAAATTATCTACTGCTGTCAAACCTGCGGCTACCAGACTCCCAAATGGATGGGCAAGTGCCCGGACTGCGGTACCTGGGACTCCATTGTGGAGGAAAGGTCGGCCGTTCGGTCTTTTCGAGATGTCCACCGCTCGCCGGCAAATCAGCAGGCAGCCCCCGTGGCGATTGATTCGATTGAACTGGAAACGGATAACCGCCTCTTAACAGATATCGGGGAATTTGACAGGGTGCTCGGCGGCGGTCTGGTGCCCGGAACCTTGGTTTTGATCGGTGGAGATCCCGGAATCGGCAAGTCAACGCTGATGCTGCAGGCTCTATACGGGCTGGCGAATCGAGGCCACAAAGTTCTGTATGTATCCGGCGAGGAGTCCAATCAGCAGATTCGCTTGCGGAGCCAGCGGCTGGATACGGTTGCATCCGGATTGATGGTGGTTTCCGAAGTCGAAATTGATGCGATTCTGACGATGATTCAAGCTGCCCCCCCGCAGGTCCTGGTCATTGATTCGATTCAAACCATGTACAACGCTGAACTGACCTCAGCCCCCGGAAGCGTCAGCCAGGTCCGGGAATCCACGGTCCGTTTGATGCTGATGGCCAAAAAGACCGGCATACCGACGTTGCTGGTCGGTCACGTGACCAAAGACGGTGCCATTGCAGGCCCCAAACTTCTGGAGCATATGGTCGATACGGTTTTGTATTTTGAAGGCGACCGCAATCATATTTTTCGGATTCTACGCGCGGTTAAAAATAGATTTGGCTCCACTAACGAAATCGGAGTGTTTGAAATGAAAGATCAAGGCCTGGATGAGGTCGCCAATCCATCGGCTGTTTTTTTATCTGAGCGGCCGGCGAGTGCGCCGGGCTCCGCGGTTACCGCCAGCATGGAAGGCACGCGGCCGATTCTGGTCGAACTTCAGGCCCTGGCCAGCAGCACTATCTTTGGCACACCGCGGCGAACCATTTTGGGGCTGGATCCCAATCGGGTCGCCTTGCTGGCAGCGGTTATGGAAAAACAACTCGGCATGCACCTGATGGGGCATGATATTTTCATGAATGTGGCCGGCGGGGTCAAGGTGATCGAACCGGCGGTGGATATGGCCATCGTTTCGGCGATCGCATCCAGCTTTCTGGACAAACCCGTTCCGGACGGTACGGTCGTGTTGGGTGAGGTTGGTCTTACCGGCGAAGTCCGGGCGATCGGTCAGGTTGATACCCGGGTTGCCGAGGTCAAAAAAATGGGCTTTAAACGCTGTCTGGTTCCGGACGGCAATTTTAAGCGCATTCGCGATATTGAAGGGATTAAAGTTGCGGGGATAAAAACCGTGTCAGAAGCGGTAGAGATGCTTTTTTGATTTTCATTTTTTCACCACAGAGTGCACAGAGAAAAAAGTTTAAGTTATCTACTTAAAAGGCAAGCGGTTAGATTCTTTAAGGGGCAGATTTAAAGATTGTTTTTTAGATCAAACAACCCGCAACCTGGAATAATGGAGCGGTTTGGCTCAAAAAAAACAACACTGGAATGATCACTATTCGGAACGGGCCAAAAAAGAACGGTATCCGGCCCGATCGGTGTTTAAGCTAAAAGAGGCCCAAAAAAAATTTCGTTTGATAAAAAAAGGCGACCGGGTACTCGATCTGGGATGTTCACCGGGTTCCTGGCTGCTTTATGCCGCCGAGCTGACCGGCAAGCGCGGCAGGGTTTTAGGCATTGACCTGAAAACGATTCGCATAAAGATACCGCCTCAAGCGGAAACGCTCACGGCTGATATCCTGACAATTGATCGGGCCTGGATTGATAAGCAAGAACTGGGGAACCGATTTAATGTGGTTTTAAGCGATCTGGCGCCGGCCACCACCGGCAATAAAGCGCTGGATGCGACCCGGTCGTTTCAGTTATGTCAGGCCGCCCTGAGTATTGTTGAAATGGTGTTGAAGCCCGGCGGGTCGTTTATATGCAAGATTTTTCAGGGCGAAGAATTCAAAGAATTTTCGGATACCGTCAGAAGTCGATTTAAGCGTCATAAGATTTTCAAACCCCAGAGCAGCCGCAAAGAAAGCAAAGAAATCTTCCTGGTCGGCTTAGGTTTTAAAAAGAACTAATTTTAATTAATCATGAAAATATGGAGAGGTCTGAGTAGGAGGCGACTATGTCGGGTCACAGTAAATGGTCAAGCATCAAACATAAAAAAGCCGCTACAGATGCCAAACGGGGTAAAATTTTTACGAAACTGATTAAGGAAATTACAGCTGCCGCCCGCTTGGGCGGCGGTGACGTGGATATAAATCCACGGTTGAGAACCGCCATTCTGGCTGCCAAAAGCGAAAACATGCCCAAGGATAATATTGAACGGGCCATGAAAAAGGGCACCGGCGATCTTGAAGGTGTGAATTACGAAGAAAGCATTTATGAGGGTTATGGCCCCGGGGGAGCGGCCGTTCTGATCGAATCCCTTACGGACAACAAAAATCGAACGGTAGCCGAAATCCGCTATATATTCAGCAAGGCCGGTGGCAATATGGGTGAAAACGGATGTGTGGCCTGGATGTTCGATAAAAAGGGGTACATCGCGGTTGAGAATAAAGCCGTGGATGAAGAAGCATTGATGGAGGCAGTGCTGGAAGCCGGGGCCGAGGATATTCGCGAGGACAACAGCAATTTTGAAGTCATTACCACGCCCGAAGATTTTGAGGGGGTCAAAGCGGCCATCGACAACGCATCCATTCCCTATACAGTGGCTGAAGTGACCATGCTGCCGCAATCAACCACTTTTTTAAAGGGTAAAGAAGCCGAGCAGATGGTCAAACTCATGGAGGCCCTGGAAGACTGCGACGATGTCCAGAAGGTTTATACCAACGCGGATATTCCGGACGAAATCGTGAACAGTTTATAAAACGCCAGCTTTTGCTCGAGGGCTGTGTTGCAATTCAATCCAAAATAGTCGTAAGAGCAAGTGCCTAAAATGCCTAAAATGAGCTAAAGTGCCTAAAATTAAGGTGTCGCTGCGCTCCGTCCCTAATAAAACGACAGAATTCCTCCACTTTAGTCACTTTTTTGTCTCACCTATTTGTGCACCAAACTATCGTGCTGTCTGCTATTCCCAGACCTTATTCATCGATCTGCAGCACATCCACTCCCGGCGGGATTGTAAAGCTGAACAGCGAATCGTCCAGATCCGCTCCGAATGCAAAATTAATCAGATCGATGCGGGTTTCATCGCCGTAAAAGTTTAAAGTCTTGACCTGCAGCACGTTAAAGGTTTGTCTGGATACCATCAGGCTGATTTCGGAGATATCCAGGGTTTTTTCGCGCGGTATTAACTTTAAATGGTAAAACAGATCATTTTTTGCCGGCCCGCCCTGTTCCAGGGAGATATCGAATTTTTGCCGAATCAACCGGATATCGGATAAGAAACTGGCCCCTTTGCCGTCTCTGAAAAACGTGGGGGCTTTTCCGGTCATCACCTGGTTGTCTTCGGGGCGGTAGATCCAGAGTCTGTCTGCATCAGTAACGATGATTTGTCTGTCCGGTTTTTCATATTCCCACCGCATCATGCCCGGGTATTTGATGTAAACCTTTCCGGTGGCCAGATCCGTGATGTCCATCGCTTTGAGGGTGGATTTCTGGATAAAATCTGCGGAAAATTTCGAATTCGTGTACCTCTTTTCGACTCGATCCAGAATCTGATCTACGGATAAATTGACAGTCTCGGTTGCGGCGCATAAATCCTGCGGGCTGCCCATGGGGGCCAGCACCAGGATTCCGATCAGTACAAATGAATAGAAAACAAGTTTTGCGGTTGTTGACTTCATGATGACTCCCATGTTCGCTTTGATTAGCAGGTAATATTTTCGATCCGTCTTTTAATCAGATTGCCGCGTCGTCCCGCTTTGCTGAGCGGGACTCCTCGCAATGACTGGATTCCACTTTTTCATTCGTCCTGTAATTGCGAGCGCAGCGAAGCAATCTCATATCTGGGTTATTCATTGTTTACGCTTTTAGCCAAGTTCCTTCATCAGCTTAAGGACATCTTCTTTGCCTTGCAGGGTAATGGATTGCTCACCCGCCGGCATCAAATCAAAAAACTCGGTCTTTCCAAAAACCGCCAGGCTGATTCGATCAATTATTTGAATCTTTTTACGGGCATCGACCTTATCAACATAGGTTACGCGTTTTCCTCTCAGCAACAGGGTTTCCACATTGTGTTGGGTTAGCTGGATATCTAACTTTTGGGCTTTTTGCAAACTCTGGAAATAGAGTTTCTTTCTGGCCATCAGCGCCGGGAACATATCCGGTTCATCTTTGAGCTCATCCAGAAAGCTTAATGTAAAATCGAGATGATCAAAAAACTCATCGTTGTCAATTTGCAATTTTTCAAAAAACGCCTGCAGGAATGAAATTTTATTTGGTGAGGTGACGGGTTTGGTGTTGCGCAGTCTGATTTTAGATCGGATTTGAAGTCCCGGATGAACATACCGGGCGATGGCCGACCTGAGTTTCGGATCCAGGCCCCTTGACAGATTCAGGCGTTCAATAAACTGCGCTGCATTTGAAGGAGGAACCATCATTTCAAATGGGCTTCGGCCGTCAGGAAAGCGAATTTGAGTTTGAAGGGATGTTGAACAAACGCGATTCTGAATTTCCCGTTCGTCCCGGCGTTGAAAATGCGTGTCTTCGATCATTTCCTCCAATTGCAGCTGCACGGATTCATCCGGGAAAAAGAGCAACTCCATCAGCGAATCCGTTTCACAGCTGGATTCATCCTGCAGCAGCTCTTCAAGCTCGCCGACGGAAGGATTCGAAAATGTTGAATCAATGTAGTGCTGCGTATCCGCATTAATCATTAATCCGTTCCGCAGGATGGCAATAATCTTTTGCGCCACCTGTTTGTTTTTATTTTCAGAATTCATTTAAGTCAAAATTAATCACGAAAACACGAAATCTTTAAATTAATGGCTCTTTTGTTTTTCTATCACGTAGAACACTGAGATCAAATTCAATTGCCTATCATTGACCCCCATTTTTGATTTTTTTCTCTGTGTGCTCTGCGTGCTCTGTGGTGAATATATTTTTAAATATAGGGGGCCATTTTTATCATGAGTTCATGCTTCTGCAGCCCTCCCGGCAGGCTCTCTTTCATCTGACCGTTATCAAAAATAAACAAAAACGGCACGCTCAGGATGTTGAATTTAGATGCCAGCATTGGGTTAGCGTCAACGTTTATTTTGCCAACCCGCACCTTTCCTTTGGTTTCTGCGGCGAATTCATCGATGATCGGCGTTACCGCTCCGCAAGTCGGACACCAGGGCGCCCAGGCGAATACCAGCACCGGCAGAGGGGACTTTAATACCTTGACGTCAAAATTGCCGTCGGTGACTATTATCGGCTGCGGCTCATACAATTCCTCGGTCTTAAGCACCGACCCGCATTTGCCGCATTTGCCGCCGGCATCAACTTTATCTGCCGGGATTTTATTTTTCGCTCCGCATTCCGTGCACCGCATTTGGATGGCTTCGCCCGCAGCGGCTTTCTTTCGGTCTGTCGGCAGGAGGGTATGGCATTTGCCGCATTTGGCGGCCACTCCGATTTTTTCAGCCGGTATCCGGTTGGCAGCCCCGCACCCCGGGCAACGGACAATATGGTTACCCATCAAATGCCTCCTATCCTTATTTTATCACCAAAAATTTTCGGACCAATAACAGAGGCAATATTCATGTTGGGTTTCGACCGCGCCTCAACGGAAATCACACAGCGACGATTCTAGTAGGTTGGGTTGAGGGATGAAACCCAACATCAGATTAAACGGTCTCAACCCAACCTACGACAGGTCTCATCGGCAATGAAGTTAAAGGTTGCCTTTTTATTGGTTATAGTTCCGAAAATTTTCTATATAATAAGGACCCTGTTGCTCAAGTAAAGGGCGCCAAGCAAGCCAAAATATAATTTAACCATTACTCCATGACTCCAATACTCCATCACTCCATTTTTTTTTATGACATCACCCCGTAGGCTTTCAGCTTCTTGTGCAGGGTCTTGCGAGTGATTCCCAGGCGTCGAGCCGCTTCACTTTTATTGCCGTTGGCGGCCTCCAGCGTTTTTAAAATGGCTGTTTTTTCAATCTTTTCGAGGGGGACATCGCCTTGCATGGAAAGCTTGGCTGGAGTGGTCGAATCCTGATCATTTTGAAGCATCGAATCTTTCATAAATGGAAAATCAGGTACATCAAGATAACTCGATCGGCTAAGAACAACTCCGCGTTCAACGGCGTTCATTAATTCCCGAACATTTCCCGGCCAGTCATAGCGGATCAGATTATCCATGGCTCTGGGCGTAAACCCTTTGATCTCTTTTCGGTTTTTGGCGGCAAAAAGTTCAAGAAAATGCTGGGTCAGCAGCGGTATATCCTCTTTGCGATCCGATAATGGCGGAACTTCGAGTTCGACTACGTTCAGCCGGTAGTAGAGATCTTCACGGAAGGCGCCCTCATTTATTTGATCCTTTAGGTTCTTATTGGTTGCGGCAATCACACGCACGTCTACCTGAATGGTTGATTCACCGCCCACGCGATTAAATTCGCGCTCCTGCAGGGCCCGCAGCAATTTTACCTGCATCATCAACGACATTTCACCGACTTCATCCAGTAACAACGTGCCGCCGTGAGCCTGGGAAAAACGCCCCTCCTTGCGGCGGTCTGCTCCGGTAAAAGCGCCTTTCTCATGACCGAAAAGTTCTGATTCCAGAAGCGTTTCCGTTATGGCCGCACAATTGATCTTAACAAAGGGGCCTTTTTTTCTGAGGCTGTTAAAATGAATGGCACCGGCGATCAGCTCCTTGCCGGTGCCGGATTCACCTGAGATTAACACGGTGGCCTCGGACGGGGCGACCTGGGCTACAGTTTCCAAAAGCTTTATCATCTTTGGGCTATTGCCGATGATGTTTTGAGTGTCAAATTGATGCCCCAGAGTTTCGCGTAGCAGTCGGTTTTCTTCCTTAAGCCGGGTATGCTCCATGGCCCGATCAATGGTCAGCCGCAGTTTGTCAAAGTCAAGGGGTTTGGTGAGGTAATCATGGGCCCCCTGTTTTAAAGCCTCCACTGCGGTTTCAACCGATGAATAGGCGGTCATGATAATAACGGGTATCGCGGGATTATGCGCTTTGATGGTTTCAAGTGCTTCCAACCCGGAAATTTTAACCATGCGAACATCCATTAGCACCAGATCAAAGGTGGTTTCTTTAACTTTTTCGACAGCGCTGGATCCGTCATCGGCTTCCGAGACCGCATACCCCCAACCGCTGATCAGGGTGTTGAGCATGGTGCGGTGGGCGTGGTCGTCGTCGACCACCAGAATGGTGCTTTTTTCAGTCATGATTCTTACTTTCTTTAGAATTGGGTAAGGTAACGGTAAAGGTAGTTCCCCGTTTTTTATAGCTTTCCACCTTTATCCTGCCGTCCATGGTCTCTACGATATTATGAGCAATGGCCAGCCCCAAACCGGTGCCGGTAGATTTTGTCGTAAAGTAGGGGTCAAACACCTTGGAAAGATGCTCCGGATTGATCCCGCACCCGGTGTCGGAAACCTTAATACAGATTTCTTCGCTGTCACCTTCTGATGAGAGCTGCACTCTGAGTTCCCCGCCATTTTGCATGGAGTCAATAGCATTAAGGTATAGATTTAAAAGGATCTGATTAATCCGATCCGGATCGCCCCACGCCGCATCTATCCCGGCGTCATTCTGGGTTAGAATTGAAATGTTTTTTTCGGCGGCGCGGTCTTCGATCAACCTGATGGAGTCTTTGAGCAGCGTCTGCAAAGAAATCGGCTGCCGCTTTATCGAGATGGGCCTGGCAAATTCCAGGAGCTGGCCCACGACCCGGTTGAGACGGTCGACTTCCTGGATCATGATATCGGCGGTCTGCTGATCATCCGGTCGATCGGGATATCTTTCTTTAAAATAGGTGGCAAATCCTTTTATGGAGCTCAAGGGATTGCGGATTTCGTGCGCGACCCCGGCAGCCAGTCTGCCCACCGAAGCCAGGCGCTGGCTTCTGGCAACCTCACGTCTGAGTGCGCGCACCTCGGTTAAGTCTTTAAACAGCAGGACATTGCCTAAAAAAACGTCTTTTTCATCTTTGAGACTGCTGGCCCCTATTTCCAAAGGAACCATTTTCCCATCAGCCGTTTTACACTCGATCTCCTTTTCAATGACATCCGCCTGGTTTTTAGATTGATTGATTTCATCCAGCAGTTGAGGCGGAATTATGCGCGCGGCCTCCTGGCCGAGCACTTGCGGGGCGGAAAGCTGCAGGATGGACTCCGCACCATTATTGAAAGCTGCGATTTTGCCTTGATGATCCAATGCCAACAAGCCGATGGGCACATTTTCCACGACGTTATCGGAAAAGGCCTTTATCCTGGAAAGCGATGCCCGTGTGGCCCGATAGCTTTGAACCAGAAACAGCAGCGTGAACCCGGTAAATCCCACCAGCAGAAGGATGGCCCCCATGATAACGGCGTGCCGCACATCGTCTTTGTGGGCCTCTTCAATGGAACTCATGTCCAGCCCCACGAATATAATCTGGGTTGAATCCGAGATATTTTCGTTCGCCTGCCGGCGCGGTGGAGATTGGCGACCCATCATTTTCATATGGCGCCGCATCATCCCCATCCCCCTGGGCGGACCGGTGGGTATGAATTTTCGATAAATCTCAAAAACGTTTTTACCATCGGGCTGGGAGATTTGACGCCACTGCAATACGTTAGAGTGAGATATTTTTTTAAGATCCAATTCAGCCGCATAGATGCCGCCGATTTGGTCGGGATAGCTGTGAGCGACGACTTTTCCGGTGTCTTCGATCACCATGAGGTGGACGATATCCGGTTGTTGGGCCGTCTCGGAAAGAAGCTGCTGAAGCTGAAATTCGCCCCATTGCCTGCCCATCATCCCCGTACGGGTGCCGGCCTCAAACGATCGGATCAAGGCCGCCCCTTTTTCCAGTAAAAGATGGGTACTTTTTTCTTTCTGGCGGTTAATGTTTTCAACCGTAA
>Ga0255054_10000847_pt1 | contig 17954 bp, 20 predicted proteins | sample JV7_2_23_MG_FD_188634 | JGI IMG/M metagenome (GOLD analysis project Ga0255054, IMG submission 188634) | Seawater microbial communities from Jervis Inlet, British Columbia, Canada - JV7_2_23 | ecosystem: Environmental > Aquatic > Marine > Inlet | place: Canada: British Columbia | collected...
AGAGAGCGAATGCCCCAGCTGGTGGCCCACCTGGAGTAAGACTAAATGACAGTCCAGGTGTAGCAAATTCAGCTGGTGTAGGTGAGGTGCAAAGAATGTTTAAAGACCGTAAGCGTAGCGGGAGGATGCATCAACCATGAGCTTAAAAGCAGCCTATCAAGCAGTGAGGGGAGGTGCAAGAGCTATTGGGTCCAGCCTTAAGACAAACGCAGGATATGTATGGGGAAGCACCCTTGGTGACCCCAGAACCCGACGTAAGGCTATGGGATGGGCAACCGGTAAGGGCGGTTTTGTAGGCACTCAAGGACCTCCAAAGGCGGGGTTTCGACCAATTCACCGTGGTGGTAGGATGGCCCAAAGGGCCGGTGCTGCGGGAACACGACTAGGCTTGACGGCATCGTCAGCAGATTTCTTAAACCCCTGGGGATTTGGATGGGGAGATTAAAAGATGAATACTAGATTAGCAGCCAACATGGCAGTCAATGCGATGAAGGTATTGACCAAAGCCGGTGGCAGAGTGGCAGGCTACGGAGGTAGAGGCGCCGAGTTAATGGGCTCTGGAGGTTTTGGTAAATCCATGCAGCAACTTGGTGTAGGGCTTGGTCAGACAATCCAAGGCCTTAAACGAGGAGGCAGCATGATGCCAGGTCTGGGTCTACGTGGCTCAGGTGCCAGTTCTTCACTGGCCGCTGGTAGAGCAGGACGTCGTCTCACGGGCATGGGTATAAGTAATATCCGTGGCGCTGGACGAGGATTTGCAGAGTGGGGCGCTGGAGCAGGCACTACGATGGGACAAAGAGCAGCTCGTTTAGGTGGCGGTTATGCTGCCGTTAGAGGCGGTGCAGACTTTATAAATCCATGGGGACTTGGCTGGGGAGACTAATCCGTGGCAGACGTAGGTACACAGGCCAGTAGTATGGCCGCTGGTGCTGACAGAAGAATGGATGCGTGGTGGCAGCGACGGAAGGACTTCGCCGGAAGAAGCCTAAGAGAACAACTGTTCGGGGGAACAGTAGAGCGTGCAGGTCCAGGCTTTATAGGTCCCGTTAGGCGTTTTGAAGGTGCTGTTGAAGGTGCCTTTGGATCGACCCTAACAAGTATGAAACACAATATAGGCTGGGATTACTTTAAAGCAGCTACCGGTTACACTAGGACTGTGCGTGAAGGTGGCGGTGGAGCTGTGTATTCCAGAGTCGGCCGTCGTGTCAGTGTCGCTCCACGTGGGTCGATGGCTCAATACCCTCTGACTTCAAGAGCAGGTATGCGTGCTGCGGGAACAGATATCGCAGGAGGAGTTGCTAGGCGTGTCCGTGGTATCGGCGGCGTAGCAATGTCCGCGATGGGGCCAGGTTTTATCGCTTATGGAGCAGCTACAAGTCCACATGGCCAATTAATAGGGGGCCTAGAAGAATATGCAGGCTGGTCAACATTTGGTGCCGGTATGCAGATAGGTAAGGGTGTTGGTGGTTGGCTGGGTGGATCTGTGGCCAGTGGCGCTAGTAAGTTACCAATGATTGGAAAATTACTAGGAGCCGGAGAGGCTGCTACAGCATTAGGTGCAGGAGCTGGTGCTGTTATTGGTGGTTTTGCTACGGGTCTTATATTCTTCGAGGCTGCTAGATGGTCAGTCGGTTTCGCACTACACACACTACCTACATTTGCTAAGCAATTTCAAAGAGATATGGGAAGAAGCGGTTTTGGCGGAGATTTCGTAGATTCAGCAGGAGCAGCTACTATGAGACAGAGAAGTCTGCAAGTCATCGGTAAGAGTTTCGCTAACGCTCGAAGTGCCTTAGGACAAGAGGCATCACTGCTACATGTCTAGCAGCAGGAAGATAAAACGACAACGGCGTAGGTTACCAGACAACATCTACGAGACAAAACGTTATAAGACATGGAGACGTAAAGTATATAGGCGAGACAAACATGCATGTCGCCTTTGCAATGCTAAGGACTGCTACATAGAAGCACATCATATTCATAAGAAAAGTATGTACCCGCACCTAATGTATCGAACAAATAACGGCATTACACTGTGCGAACCTTGTCACAGTCTAGTAACTGGACGGGAAACTGTCTATGTTACACTGTTCCAACACATGATAAAAGGTACTTTGTCCAATGTCTTCTTGCAAAACTGGAGAAAAGGTGTCCAAAATAGTGAAAGCAAGTGGATGCAGAAGCGTGGCATACTTGGACACTTACGTAAGAGTCTTGGACAAACGGCACAAAAGCCCGGTATCATTAAGAAAAACAAGAAGATCCTACCGACGGGCATGCGTAAGGTAAGAATGTTCCCAAAGAGGCGGTATGAGTCAACCAACGTGTAAAACACACTCTATCTGCGAAGAGTGTATTGCTTGGCAGACGGAGAAATATCCTGACGTCGACTTTAAGGTCAAATGCAGTGGTATATGCGAAGTAGATGATCTTATCCCAGAAGAAGTTAGGATAATGTATACCGATGAACAGCTCAGACTAGCAGAATCTGTATATAATCCGGTTACCTGGGCTGCTGATCAGTTTAACTGGGAACCACGTGTTGCTAGAGAAGAGTATGGCGGTCAACGTTACCAAGAGATGATGCTCCGCTGTACGGCAAGAAGAAAAGCACTACGACTTGGCCGTCAGTCTGGGAAGACTGAGGCCATCTGTATTTTGATGCTCTTCAAGGCATTTACGAACAACAATTTTAAGGTTCTAGTCATCACTCCCTACCGCTCTCAGATAGAACTCATCTTTAAGCGTGTAAAGGAGCTAATGTATCTGAGTGCAGACCTTTCTAACTCTATTAAGAGAGAGGTTGCTAACCCATACCACGAAATTGAGTTCTTCAACGGCTCCTATATTAGAGGTTTCACCTCTGGCTCTAAAACATCGTCTGGCGCTGGTGCTGTCCGTGGTCAGCCGGCCGACATGATTGTACTTGATGAGGCGGATTACCTAACAACGGCTGATATCAACGCCGTCGTTGCGATCCTGAACTCTAGACCAGAGTGCGAGCTTTATGCTTCTTCAACTCCGACTGGTAGACGGGATCACTTCCATAGGTGGTGTCAGGTAGCTCCTAACTTTAGAGAGTTCCACTTCCCATCTTATGTTATCCCTCACTGGAATGACGAACTAGAAGAAGAGCTTAGACTTACTCTAACCGAAGCTGGCTATATCCATGAAATCCTTGCGGAATTTGGTGAGGAAGAAGAGGGTGTGTTCCAGGTCGCATATCGAGAAGCAGCAGAAGAAGAATATTCCTACTATGACATTAATCCGGATCCTAGCAAGTACATCGCAGGAATCGGTGTAGATTGGAACTCTTCTAATATAGGTACAGAAATCTATGTGATGATCTGGGACCGCAATACTGGCAGATTTCTAGGAGCCAGAGCAGAAACAGTCAGTCGCGTAGGTTTCACACAGGTAAAAGCAATAGAGAAGATACAGGAGCTGAACCGTCAATGGGACCCAGCGTTTATCTATGTAGATGAGGGCTATGGAGCTACTCAAGTAGAGGTGATGAAGGTCTGGTCACAAGAGCAGATGATGGCTAAGGGCCCTAGTCACTCTGATGCTAAGCTCGGTGTACGACTAAGGGCTATCAATTTCAGTGCCAAGATAGAATTACCAGATCCCATTACCAGACAGATGATAAAGAAGGACACCAAGTCGTACATGGTGGAAAATGCCGTGCGGATGTTCGAGCGTGCCATCTTTATCTTCCCAAAATCAGACCAAATATTGAAAGACCAGCTAGCTGGTTACATCATCCAGCGACGTACCCAGTTGGGCAAGCCGGTGTTTGGTGCGCGTGAAGAGCGCATTGGAGATCACAGACTAGATGCTATGATGCTGGCATTCCTTGGGTTCCACCTTGAGTACTCAGACCTGGTCAGAATGCAATTCACTCAGACTATAGGGTTTGCAAAAGGACTGCGTGCACCGCGGGCATCTCGCCCCGAACCAGGTGACACTGTAGTAGTAGACCCTGAAGAAAAGAAGAGAAATTCCCCAAGGCGCAGATTGATGCCAGAGGGAACGCGTGATGAGTTCGTTACTGAAGTAGGTCTTGCGTCCAATATTAGAAGAGCAGGCGGTAAGAAGGGACCACCAGGACCACTATGGAGTTGGCCAGGCTTTCTCAAAGATGGTCCGTTACCTACGAAGAAGAAACCCACAGCCTACCAAAGAAAAAATAGGCCGTCAAGGAGTAAGTTCTAATGTTGAAGCTATACAGTTGGAACGAAGTAGATTCACAGTATGACGAGCTAAGTGTAGGGACTATGCTGATGCCGTTGAACCTTGTCGCTCAAAGTCTACGTGGCCAGGACGCACGTGTGACTGATAGGATGTACCTCAGAAACGACGAGGACAACACGCTGTATACAGATATAGAAGTACAGTTCGTGAACATTCCATCCTCATGGAGAGCAAAGATCATACCACAGGTATCAGAGCCTACTGAGGAGGACTTTCTAGCTCTGCCGAACGGCAATATAGCTACTCACGACGACATATCTGACAAGTCCTACTATCCAGTGTGGGTAGAGGTGGTTGTCCCACAGGGTACTACACCTGCGGTGTTTGCAGGTATCAAACTCAAGATCGCCAGTACCAGAGAGGTAGTGTAATGGCCGACTCAACTGAAAGACTAAACAGGGAAGATAGGGGGATCCTGGAACGAGAGGTAGATATAGCTATCAATCGTCAGGTGCGGACTATCTCTCCAGATCCACCTGATCAGCCCTCAGAAGAAGATATAAAGCCTGCTACCGATAGAACAAAGGACCTCATCGCCAAGTACGACGACTACATTGATGAAGTCGACAGGATGCTAGACGAGATCTCCAGTAGGTCTTCAAGATTGGAGTATCGCATAGACCCCGTATTAGAGGCGCAGTGCGCCGAAGCTATAGCTCAACTATTTGAAGGGCAAAAGAACTACATAAGTTATGACGATTATAGGAAAGTCCTCGAACTAGAGGCATTGATTTCTAAAGAGCTCATTAAGAGGGAAGGTGGTATCTATGAGCCAAGCGTTACTCAGTAAAATACTTGACTTCACTCACGAGTCCATTGTCCTACAGAATATTTCAAAGCTGTACGCTTTGATGTATCCTCTTATGATAGCGGACTTCAGGCACAGGGAAGACTGCAGGACGGCAATGTCTATTATGGATACTCATATCCATATGCATACAGACAGTACTATCATTAGTTCTGTACAGCTACCTACTCAGCCTCCCCTGACGCCATCTGCCGTGAATGAGACCATAGCACTATCACTAGTTGGTACAGACACACAGTTTCCGGGGCTACCTACGAAAATTGTAGCTTCTGTAGTTGTTAAGCCCTTTGAGGTCGTATAATGGCAGAAGATACCACTTATCTACAGAATCTTAGAGGAGCAGCAGCACAGGCAGCTGCCTGCTTTGAAGGTAAGCTAGCTGGAGACCCTGTCCCAAAGGAAGAGGTGGCGTATGCTCTCTTAACGAGAGCACTTGTTGTAGCTAGGACTACCGCAGAGGCTCAGCGTGATACTCTACTTGGTTACACACCACGCCACACGGAGCCGGCAACCAGTGCCGAGGGTGGCGCTGTTCCAGGTACGTTATCTGGCACCGAAGCATCTACTAGTTCAGGTGGTGCTACCCAAAGTGGAGATGGCGACAGTGACGATAGTATAACTATATTTGGGCAAGAAGTAACTAACACCTTTACTAGATTAGCCAATAGTGACGATCCTGCGCAGACAATTCTGGATGACTGTATTCCTTGTCTTGACAGGGCGTTAGATATGGACCTCATGGCTCCTCTAGATGATCTTCTAGATGACCTTGAGGCTGAATTCGAAGTTAAGCTAGATATGCTCAGGGACCTCTGGGGTCTGCTGAATAGTGACGACTTTTATCAGGATCTCTGTGATCTCCTTGACTTTTTCTCATTCATGTGTGTTCCGGATCTCGTAGCGATCCTCTCAATGCTGATCTGGTACTATCAGTCTCTTATCACGTCGTTTCAGATCGATATCAATGGCTCACTCTGGAGTCTCATCGGCATGATGATTGGGCCAATGATGACTTCGCTTGAGGGGATTATAGATCAGTACATCCAGATGATCATGGCACCGATCGACTGCATCATAACCATGGTGCTCTTTCAGATGTCGAAGATACCACAGATCCAGAGAGATTACGAGTTCCTTCTAGAGAGGTCTAGGGAGCGAGACAAATTACGAGACCAAGAGCAGAAAACCAGTGACATCATGGCCACTATCAACGAGGCCATCGACAGCAGACTGAATTCTCTGGCGCTAACAGTTAGCCCATGGTATCAGTCCGAGCGTTCTGTCGTGAAATATAGAGAAGGCAGTGAGGTAAAGACCCGCGGTACCGCCACTCCTCTTCCGAAGGTAAAGACGAGAAGAGACGATGATGGCAACCTACAGTTATTTACCAGCGACTTCGACTACGAACCAAGTGAAGAGGAAGTGGCTGCCGTACCTGACTCTCTTGAATATCTAGAGGACAGGGAAAAGACACAAGAGGAACAAGCTACTGTTGCAGACTATCTGTCCGACGCTAGGACCAGTCTCGAAAGTGGACTTGGTGCACTTGGAGCCTACCTTATAGAAGGTAGAGATAGAATGAACAGCTGGTTTGAGACTCTAAAAGAAGAACTTAGAGGCTTTCTATTTGATTCAGCAGACACATTCTCATTAGCGACTTCTCTTGCCACTACTATCAAGCGTATAGCTCGTCTCATAGGCTTTGTTAAGGCCATCATTAGGATAGCCGAAGAGGGTCTGGAGTGTGGTCCGGATGGACAGGTAAGCACTCCTGAGCTAATTCAACTTGTAGAGGCTGCCACTGCAGACGATCCAACAGTAGAGGTGGTAGTGGCCGACGATGGTACCATCACCATTGTACCTATAGATGGTACAGCAAGAGTACCGCCCTCTGGTACTGGCCTTGCGGGTAGAGGTGCAGCGTTTGCTCAGGACGCACCGCTTCTAGAGGGGGCAGAGAGAGAAAGTACGACTATTACCCTATCTGATTGTGTAAATAAAGTAGACATCGCAGACTTGAGGAAGGTAGAGGCATGGATAAAACAAATAAGCAAGTAGCACAGCGTACGCCAGGTCCCATAGTGATCTATGACGGTAATGGTGATCCAGTGACGTTTCTTAGTCAACGTTCCGGAAGCAAGCTTACCAGGATAGCGAACGTTCCTCAGGGGAAGATTAAGACTCCTGTGCTTGGCTACAGAGGATATTGGAGTAGGGCAGCCTTTTGGCCTGGCGAGTATGACATGGCCGAGATTGGAAGGGCAGCTGACACAGATTCTTATCTGTCCCGCTCTTTCAAGAAGAAAGTTGGCCTACTTATGAAGGAAGGCTTTCGTTGGGTTGGGAAAAACCCAGCGACTATCCAGTACGTCAAGAATCGTGTCGCTCAGATTGAGCGAGCTACAGGATACCCCTTCCTATTAATGGTAAGAGAGATAGCTACTGACTTGGTTAAGTTCTCTAACGCTTATATTTGCAAGGTACGTAGTAACACTGCGTCTGGTGGGCAAAAGCGTAAGCACAACGGGAAGACCATTGCTCCTGTTGCTGGTTACTTCCGCGTGCCCCCAGAGACAATGCTCTTCAAGCGTAATCAGAACGGTCAGGTAATCAAGTACCAGCAGAGGATCCTCAGGCCACTCACGGCGCCCAAGACAGGTGTCTGGCCAGAGTGGGATCCTATTGATATGATTCATATTTATCACGACCGCAAGGGAGGCTTTGCAGTCGGTACACCGGACACGGTGCCGGTACTGGACGACGTCCGAATCCTTCGTAGAATGGAAGAAGACATAGAGTTACTCGTCTATCAACATCTCTTCCCTCTATATCATTATACAGTAGGTACAGAAAATCAACCTGCTCAAGTCTATGATGACGGCACTACCGAAATCGACCTAGTGAGACAACAAGTCGAAGAAATGCCGGCCGAAGGCTGCATCGTAACGCCAGAGCGCCACACTATCGAGGTGAAGGGCTCTCAAGGTAAGGCTCTACGAGCCGATCCACTGGTTGAGCATTTCAAGAAGCGTGTTTGGGCCGGTTTGGCTATGAGTGGTATTGATTATGGTGAAGGCTCTACAGCCAACAGGAATACCGCCGACGCACTATCCCAGGCTCTCATCGACTGCGTAAAAGACTTCCAAGGTGTCGTGCAGCTCTTTACAGACTTCTTTATTACCGGTGAGCTACTTAACGAAAGTACGTTTACCTTTGATACTCTTGCAGAAGAGCACATGGTCCACATGAGGTTCAACGAAGTTGACCTCGAGGCCAAGATTAAGCGTGATTCTAACGCTGTCAATCTCTTCCAGGGCCATCTCATGTCGGAGACGGAAGCTCGTAAGGAGATGGGTGAAGAGCCACTTGAAGACATACAAAGAGACGAGATGTATTGGGAGCTTATTGAGAAGCCTCGTCTGCTTATCCAAGCTCTTGATGAGCCCTATACGGCAGAAGCTAAAGAGGCATTGGCAGCTAACACATCTCCAAGTGCTCCTCAGTCTCCTGCTGTTGCTGCGCCTAAGCCTGGTAGAACTGCCAAGCCAAAGGCTAAGGGTGGACAGGGTGGTACACAGGCAATCAAGAAAACTGCCAAGACCAAGAAGGGAGAGGGTAAAAGCCGAGGTGGTAAAGCTGCCAAGGCAAAGGTACAGCCTACTAACCAGCATGGCACAAACCCAGGTCCTACCAAGAGAAAATCTAGTGCCGATCCTAAGTTCGGACGTGTATTTGACGCCTTCAACGAAGCCGTATTTCTCTTACTCTACAGGGACTTACTAGAAGAGATTAGACTTGACGATCACGCCTGGCGTAAACAAATGGGCAGGCTAGTCGAAGGTCTAATTAACAGTAAGTACCGTGAGTTTGTAAGGTCTGAGTTCTACAGAGGCCTACGGGACGTAGAAGCGTCACGCCACGCTACACATACCGTGGCTCGCGTGAGAATTAAGGACACACAAGACTACGCCACCAGAAGGATAGCATGGCTGACAGACCGCGTGCTTGATACCATTGAGAGTATGGTACTACAGGGACACGACAAGAAGATTATCCGATCAGCCCTAGACAGTTATGCCTTCAGAGCCAACTTCCTAGACAGAACACTCAGACGTCAAGCCAGAGTCTTCGGACAGGCCATTGGACTACTCCTTAGCGGCCACGAGGATGTATGGATTCACAGAGATCCAGGCGAGGACGAGTGTGATAAGTGCGATCAAATTGCCGGTAAACTGATCAAGCTAGATCACCTGACTATCACGGATATTCCGCCGTGGCATGACAACTGTTCGTGTAGGATTGGTCTCCATGCGGTAGCGAAAGAGACAACTATGCTTGATTTTACAGGCATAGAGAAGAGTCTAAAGGATCCTGATAATAAGAAGGTCGGACTTAACAGAAGAGTTAAGCTAGACGGGTTCGACCAAAGAGAATTCCATCTAGGTATCGCTGTAGAGTTCGAGCACACCGAACACTATCAGATAGCTACTGAGATTGTCAAGGACCACTTAGTGCAGTATCCAACCTACTATACCGAGTTAGCTCACATGGAGGAAGAAGGCAAAGATGCAATGAAAGAGTCTGAGACTCCAGAGCAAGAGGCGCTGATCAAGAAGATAGACGAGATGGATCCGGATGGTGATGGGCCTGGCCTGCACCGCCACGTCTCCGATAATGAGTTTGATCGCAAAGAGCTTCTTATGGGTATAGAGATCGAGTACGAGCACACAGAAGACATGGAGATCTCCAAGCAACTTGCTAAGGATCACCTGTCTGAGATACCCGATTACTACACCAGACTCCATGCTATGCAGGATGACATCAATGCACAGATGGAGCAACACCTCCATCGACAGACCGACGGTGAGTACACTGGCCCACCAGAACCGAACCCCGAAGGCGAAGGCCACATTCACCTTAGAGCAGATGGAGAGAACTACACAGGCCCAGAGAAGGGCCTCCACGGTATCCACACCCACAAGGGTGGTGAGGGACCACCGGTCTTTGAGAGAGATTACGATGACGAAGAGACCAAAGACTTTCTACCTAAGGTAGAGAGATGTATCATCGGGGTCAAGAAAGACCTCAAGTCACGTCATCCTACCTGGTCTAATGAACGTGTTAAGTCAAGTGCGATTGCAATATGTCGTTCTAGATTTGAACCCGGAGCAGGAAGAAAGGGAAGAAAACGTGACGCAGCCAAGACAGCAGTTGGGAACAAACTTAACAGTGCATGTATTAAGAAAGCAAAGGCATCCATTCGCAAGGAAAACAAGGGGTTAAGTGCGAAGGAGGTTAACGCTCTTGCACAGAACATATGCAAAATGCATGCTTTAGAACCCAATCCACAGCTCCCTGGACACAACTACCCAAGGGGCTAACTGTAATTCATGTAACCTGTTTTCGTAGTTAGTCTTTACTATTAGGCTGACTATTGCGAATGGCGAGGAATGTGCCTAATGAGTAAACAGAAGCGTATTGCTGTTTTTACGGATTACGTCAGGGGAACAGTAAACGCTGTAGATCACAGGATACAGTCATTACTTAACACTAAGGATGCTGAAAGCCCAACTGGGCATTCGCTCCTAGTTAAGATTGCAGCGACGCATGCAGCGCTAATGACATCAAACAAGGGCTTCTATTTACCGGAGCATATGAGGAATGGTACGCCTACCTTCCTGACTCCATACCCGAAGCCCGTGCTGACGCACCATGACGACTTCAAGGACCCGATTGGACGTGTGCAAGCAGCGCGATATGTTGACCTGACTCACCTGTATCCGGTGACTGACGAAGTGGTCCGCAAGCTAGCAACTGGTGGCCTCGAGTATGGCGACGAGTTAAAGGCAGCGGTCCAGTATATGCTCAAGAACTATGATAGGCTTGAAACCTATCAGGGTTTGGGCTACATTGAGGTTGTAGCTGAGGTTACTGACCCAGGCTCTATCCAGAAGATTCTGGATAAAAGATATCTGACAGTGTCCACAGCACACAGCTCTGATGCAGCCTATTGTTCTGTTTGTATGCAGAACTGGGTTGAGGATGGCTGGTGTGACCACGAGCCAGGTGGCGTCTACGAAGATGAGCGTTGCGTTCTTCTTCCTGGACAACACAACTACAGCGAACTATCCTATGTCAACAAACCTGCCGACAGGCACGCATCTACTATCGACATCATAAATGATCCTAATCTCGAACTCCCTGAAAACCGAGGGTTCGGTCGTATTAGTCATGATCAGGATAAAGATGACGATAGTGTGCGGGATGTTGATATGGGATTTTATTGTAAGGGCCCTGCGTGCATCTACGATCTGTCTAGCGAGGCACAGATCAGCCTGACAGACGCTGAAGGACCCCTAGAGGAGGTTATTCAATCAATGAGCGATAAAGCCAGAGAGCAGGAAATTATTGATCTGCTAAAGGCTGCCCTCGAAGACACCTCCAAGGACCTGCCTGAAGAGCTGGTGAAAGATAAGGAAACAATCCTACTGGCTCACTCCATGCTTTCTATTTCTTGTTGTGACAAGGAAGATGCTGAGTATTTCGACATCAAAGTCGAGCTGAGCAAGAAGCTGCGAGATAAGGCCGGTGAGATGGAAATCGAAGAGCTGGAAGATAATGAAGTTGAACTTCAAGCCAAGGCAAAAGTAGAAGCCGACGCCGCTGCAGCAGCCGCTGCAGCAGCTGAAGCAGATGCTGCTGCCGCTGGCGATCCTGCTGCCGATGCCCAGACCGCCGATGCCGAGGACGGGCACCCTGGAGATGCGGAAGACGGCGACCTAGATGCCGACCAAGAACTGCTCGACCTCACAGAGATCCTTGAAACTGAGAAATCTTATGAGCTTATGAAAGAGCACATTGTTGAAGACAATCGTCTCAACAAGGAAACCATGGGAGTTCTCAGGGCTTCCGACTTTGCTTACCCCAAGGATCGGGCTTTCCCTGCACACGATTGCGAGCATTGTGATGCCGCGATTAAGGTGCTAGAGGGATACAAAGCTCCCGGGGTCAAGGATGCCATCGTAGCCGAACTAGAACGGAGGAAAGCTTCTTTGAAGTGTTCCGAAGGGACGGAAGACGCAGCTGGTGCAGAAGAAGACAATGATAAGATCCCTATGGATCAAATCAACGACTTCATCGACGCTATGGCTGCTGCACTTCCAGGCGATGATGAACTGTTGGAAGTTACGGATGAGACCGAAGACCTGTTAGACGACGAAGAAAATGCCGCGAAACGTCCACAGGACAGGCCCGGCGGATCTAACGTTGGTAAACACAAGACAGGTCCATTCTGCGGTCCTGCTGGAGGCGCCCCTGAAGGCAGCTATCCAGTGAACACAAAGAAGCGTGGAATTGCTGCGTTATCGTATGCAAGACACGCACCTAATCCTGCTGGGATTAAGGATTGCGTCTGCAAGCATCACCCAAGTCTACCTGCCTGTAAAAAGGGCAAGGACATGGAAGATCTGCATCTACAAATGGTTGCTACACTTGGCGAAGGCACGTACGTCTTTAACATCAAAGACGACAAAGTCGAAGTCGGTAGTAGCTGTTCCGGATGTGATGATCTGCAGGGTAAACTTGATGCTAAGGATGCACAGATCGAAGTCCAACAGGATCAGATCACGGTATTTGGGGACGATTATCAAGTCCTCAGTGAAGAGAATGTACAGCTCACACAAGAGCTTAGTGACCGTCTCGCCGACCGCGTGCTAGAACTCCGTATATATGGTGGTGAAGTGATCGAAGATCAGGAAGCCGCCCGTGATGAGATTCAAGCTCATGACATTACGGTGATGCGCGATACCGTCGGCAGGCTCGAGGACGCTTTCGATTTCGATAGCGCCGCTCTAAAGCTAAATGACGGAATGGCGAGAGAACCCGAGGGAACCGTTGATGACCCAACCGTCCGTGTAGACGGAGAGGAAGATCAAGGGCAAACGCCTAGCAAGGAAGATATTATGGCTATCTATAATAGAGTCCATGCCACCATGGGTGTTAAGGCAGCCCGAGAGTTTCTCGATACCGTGAAGTCACGTTATGGCAAACACCTCGAGTTCAATGACAATCACGAGGAGGATAACAAGTAATGTACCAACCTTACGTTGCCACTCACAAAAAGTGGGATCACGTGGGCAACCTGACTCCCAACGTGGAGATCTCAGAAGGCATTCGTCCAGCTGAGGAACTCAAACCAGCTTCTTACCTTAAGTTGGTAAGATTCGACAAGTATCTTGAAGATTACTTTGTTGTCTCCGCTGGTAAGGTGGTTGCCCTAGACGGGAACAACGATGTGGTTCCTGCTGGCCTGAAACTACAGGCCACAGCATTCACGGATGGGGCTGGAACTGGAGTTTGGGACACAGGAGTTGCTGGCGCAGCTGTATCAGTACAGGATGTGCTAGATTTCGCCCGTGCCTCTGCTAATTGGGCTGGAACAGTGTTTACAGCCTACGATAGCGTTGACCTACAGCAAGGAGTCATTGACATCAATGCCCCTGTTGTAACTAACGCTGCGGGAGCATCTGTCGAGAATACCGAACTGGTTGTTGAGTCTTTCTTCACCGTAACCATCGGTGGAAGTCCCTACAACCTAGGTAGTCTGACAGCTCCACAGCTAGCTGCTGCGAAAGGTACTGTAACAGCTATTGCCCAATCTCTAAGCGTCAGTTTTCCCATCGGGATTGCCCCGTTCAACTATTTCCGTTGGGCGGGTGGTGATGGATTCAATCCATTCAACTACAATCTCCATAACTATAACATGCAGCACCAGGTAACGGTCCTATGTGACTATTACATTGAGCTACCTCGTATTGATGACAAGGCAGACATCGTATTTACCGGCCTAGCCGTTCTACACGATGCGTCTCTGGACTTAGCTCCAGGCGCCTTTCTAACATACGACGACGGTAGTGACATGGTAGCGGGTGGCAGTAATTGTACTGACATCATCGGACAGGCTTGGAAGATCGACACAGCCTTCCCGAAGGACTACCTGGACCGCGTACGCACAGCTTATTCAGGTCTTGGTGAACTGGATAAGATGCCTGGCTCAGTTAGTGGTGGCCTGCCGGATAATATCAGCTATGCTGGTGGAACGGCACTCAAGGGCGTCGTACGTATTAACCTGATCAACCGATAAGGTTATAACGGTAAGGAGGATCCATTCAACATGGAATTCAAGGATTTAGTAGCCTATGAGTTCGTCTGGCGCAATAACGGTCAAACGTTCGATGGCAAAGAGATTAATCTCAATGACGCTATCAGCGTGCCGAACGCCGGAATGTTCCTCCCTAAGGTGATTTCTAACATCGTTAAAGAGGCTGCCGAACCTCTGTTGGTAGGTACATCTCTGCTACAGCGTATTGAATACCACGCTGGACAGACGATTACCTTCCCTGCGGTCGGTGCTCTTGTAGCGGCGGACATCGCTGAAGGTCAGGAATATCCAGAGCGCCAGCTCCAAATGGGCGGTGCAACCGTGACAGCAAGCATCGGGAAATCCGGTATTGCAGTCAAGGTTACCGATGAAATGCTTCGGTACTCTCAGTATGACGTCATTGGCATGCATCTGCGTGCCGCGGGACGTGCGTTGGCTCGACACAAAGAGCAGAAAATATTCAACTATATCAATAGTATGGGTGTAGTCTGTTTTGACAACTCGACCCCAGCAAACTCTCTCTTTGGCGTAACAACTGGGCGTGCCCTAGATGGCAGTGGAAACGGCTCTGTGACCATGGACGACATCTTTGATGTATTCGGCCAGATCATCACACAGGGTTGGATGCCTGACACAATCCTCATGCACCCATTAACTTGGGTAATGTGGGTCAAGGATCCGATTCTTAGAGCTTTCGCACTGTCTGCCGGCGGTGGAACCTATTTCGCATCATGGAAAGGTAATCCAGCCGGTCGTGCGCCATGGGACAACTCCAGCCAAGGTGGTCTCGGTTATTCCCCAGGACAGAACATCGTACCTGGTGATAACCCGCTGACTGCTGGTACGGAGAGTCCACTCGAAGCATATGCGCAGACTATTCAGTCTGCTCCAGTGCTGCCGAGTTATTTCCCAATCCCGTTCCGGATCATTGTAAGTCCATTTGTGCCTTACGATCCGGCAACTAAGCGCACAGATCTTATGATCTTTGATAGTGCTAATCTAGGAGCTCACATCGTGGATGAAGATCCAGTGACGGAAGAGTTCGATGATCCAGCACGTGACATTCGAAAGATCAAGATCAGAGAGCGTTATGGTATCGCTATCCTTAACGAAGGAATGGCGATCGGTGTAATCCGCAATGCGTTTGTACGCGATAACCACGTGGTACTGCCAGCCAGAGCCACTATTGACATCGCTGGAAGCATTGCCGAAATACCGCCAACGACAGCTATCACCTAAGGGTGATTCTATATGGTTTATGACCCCGGCTTCGGCCGGGGTCACTTGAGCCATAGGGAGACTACCGACTAATGGAAGCGTTGGACCGGTATACGTTCGAGCAGTGGCAGTTGGCCCATGGTGAGTATCTTGAAGCTAAATTCACCTCTGTGTGCAATAAGATAGATAATCTTAAGGTACAGAGGCTTGAGGATAGCCAAGAGTGCATGAAGAACTATGTTGAGTGTCAAGACCGTATGGATAAAGAAATCTCCGAGGTTAAGGACAACAACAAAAAGACCACCAAGCTTCTTGCCGCTGGAATCGTACTCTCTGTATTGGTGTGCCTCAGTGCTACTGGGACCATACCACTAGCTTACATACTGAAAGCTATAGGCGGTTTTATAGCCGCTTTCTAATACCCTGGGAGATTGACCATGGCAGCAGACGATTTTAGCAAGAAAAAGCTTATTGACGATCTGGGCGAGACGCTTACTGATTGGAGTAAGAAACGTATCAAGGAGCGTCAGGTAGCCCATGGGGCTACTCCCAGTGGAGACTATTCAAAAGCGCAGATGGCCTCCGATAGTGTTGGCCTGTCACCTACTACTACGACTACGTCGGTAACAACAGCATCAACCACAGCTAGTACAGCTAGTACTGTTACCACGACGTCTAGCACAGCCAGTTCGACTAGTACGACTAGTACTATGAGTACGACTTCAACGATATCTACGACGTCTAGCACAGCCAGTACGATAAGTACAACGTCAACAATATCTACGACGTCCAGTACAGCTAGTACCATGTCAACATCGAGTACAGCCCCGTAGAAATGAGGTGACGGATGTCACGAAGATTGGATTTGGATGACTCGCGCTTTGATAAGATGAAGCCATTGGAAGTAGAAGTTGGTGCGTACCGTAGCTTCGAGGCAGCTGTTAAGAAGTTTAGAAAGCTGGTCGAGAAGGAAGGTACCATCAAACAAGTTCTAGAACGGCGCGCATTTAAGAAACCGTCTCAAATACGACATGAAAAACGGAGACTAGCCAAACGTCGTGCGGAACTAGCGAGAGAACAAGAACGCCTCAGTCAAAGTAGACGAGGGCGTCGCAGATAAGAAAGGATACATATGTTTCTTCAACTTACCAGTAAGTCGCCTTTTTGGTCTCTTGTAGAAGAAGACACCAGAAACCTTCTGGTACACCTAACTTTCCAAAACCCGGGCCCTGTAGAGCTCGACTATGAAAGTCTAGACGACAGGCACAAGCTAATTGTCAAGCAGGGCTTAGCTCTAGGATATATAGAGCAAGTCATGATAGAAGAGCCCGTGGAAGAGCCCGTGGTAGAAGTGGTCGAAGAAGACCAACTGAAAGGTCCGGAAGATCGTAGGGTAGAAGTGCAACTTCTAACCGCAGAAGAGCTTTTGAAGAAAGGCGTTCGCGGAGTACGAGATGAACTTCGTGACAAACCTTACGACTCAGAGTTTCTAACAAGAGCGATCGCTGTTGAGAAAGAGGGCAAGAATAGAGTAACAGTAGCCCAAGCTCTCGAACAGAAGATCAACAAGCTAGGTGGCGCAGGTGCTGTAGAGGATTCAGATGCTGAGGAAGTAACCATTCAGTATGCCTAATGAGGGCGAACAGAATGTCTTTTATATTAATAGCACCAAGTGAGGACGACTTCTCCTCTCAGCTTGATGGCGTGACAACTGCGTTCGAATTAAACGCGAACGCTGTCGCAGGTACCCTAGCACTCTTCCTTAATGGTCTCAGACAGGCTAACGGTGGTGAGGACTATGATCAGCTTAGTGCTTTTCAGTTCACCATGGTTGAAGCCCCAGAGGCTGGGGAAGTTCTTAGGGCAACATACATAGACCAAGAACTCGTCAGGTTTGAGGTGACTTCAGAAAGGCCACCAGAACAACCGAGATATGTCCGCGTAGGAAGACGAGTTATTCGTATGTACGATTAAGGGGAAACGCACATGACTACTCGACTTAAGGGTAGACAGATGGATTATCTGGGCGACATCCCCGCTTTCCTACAAGACATGAAAGATGGCGAGATCCGTGTAGCGCCTGACGGTGTATACGCGCGATACGGTCCCCAGATTAGAAAGTTGAACTATGACGCAGTAGCTGTGTCGAGTACTACTACGACTACCACGACCATGACGACTACGTCAACGGCTTCAACTATTAGTACTACTTCTACTACACCATAGGGGGTCAGGAAATGTCGCAAAGAGTAAAAAGCAGACAATCCGACCTCAAGGGAGATATACCTGTCTCTCTACACGACATGAAGGATGGGGAAGTCCGGATCTGTCAGGATGGTGTATATGCGCGGTCTGGTAAAAACATTTGGAAGGTAGACCATGACTCGGTCTTCCTCTCTACTACGACCACGACTACGACGACTACCGTAAGTACCAGTTCGACGACACATACAACGCACTCGACTACCTCCAGTAGTACGACTGCAACTACGGCTAGTACAGCGTCGACGGTCA
>Ga0255054_10000850_pt1 | contig 17943 bp, 15 predicted proteins | sample JV7_2_23_MG_FD_188634 | JGI IMG/M metagenome (GOLD analysis project Ga0255054, IMG submission 188634) | Seawater microbial communities from Jervis Inlet, British Columbia, Canada - JV7_2_23 | ecosystem: Environmental > Aquatic > Marine > Inlet | place: Canada: British Columbia | collected...
GCCTTCGTCGCGGTGTACGAGAACGAGGTCAAGGTCCGGGCCCTGACGCCCGGCATCCACGTGGTGGGCAACGCGGACCCCAACGATCGCCAGGTTCCCAAGGTGGCGCGGCTGCTGCTGGAGTCCGGTCGGGCCCGCGAGCTGGCCCCCGCCAGCGTGACCGATGCCCTGGCGGCCGTCTGCCGGGGCCACCGCGGCTTCGCCGATCCGCTGGCCGAGACCTGCATCCACACTCCGGCCTACGGCACCCGCAGCTCGGCGTTGCTGAGCTACTCCGCCCCGCAGCGTCCGGACCGCCTGCACTTCGCAGCGGGACCTCCCTGCGAGACGCCCTACGACGATTTCACCCATCTCCTGCGCGAACTCGACCCCGAGTCGCGACTGGAGATGGCTACGTGTGAGGAATACCGTTGAGACGAATCGGAAGCAACATTCGGAAGCAGAACTCGGACGTCAAGTCCAACCGGCCGACGCGCAACATCATCCGCTACAAGGACGATGAGAAGCCGCGCAACGACTACCCCAAGCGAATCGTCTCTCCGACCAACCCGTCGGACTGCTGCACCGACGACAACCGCAAGCTGGTGGGATCGGTCCGCGAGGTCGAGGGGTTCAAGTTCGCCTACAAGATCTGCGCCGAGTGCGGCTACGCGGCGCGTTTCTTCTACCCGGCGGTGGAGTCCACCAGCGATGCGGTGAAGGACTACCGCAAGTGGAAGCGCTACATGACCCAGTGAGGTGCGCCGACGCGGCGTGAACCCGAGGCGGCCTCCGGCCGCCTCTTTTTTTGGGTCACCGCATGCCCCAGCCCGTTCGCACCCTCGAGGAGGCCGGCGCCTGGCTCGAGGGGTTGATCAACGTGGAGCGCCGGCCCGACTGGCCCTACGCACGCATGGGCCTGGAACCGGTGCGTCGGCTGCTGGAGCGCGTGGACGAGCCCCAGCGCGGCCTGTCCGTGCTGCACGTGGCCGGCTCCAAGGGCAAGGGCTCCACCGCGCTTCTGGCCGAGGCCGTGCTGCGCGCCGGCGGCGAGCGGGTGGGCGTCTTCACCTCCCCGCACCTGGTGCGCTGGAGCGAGCGCTTCCGCATCGACGGCCGCGAGGTGCAGGGCGAGCGGCTGGCCGCAGCCGTGGAGCGGCTGAGGCCCCACGTGGAGGCGCTGCGGGCCGAGACCCCCGAGAACGCACCCACCTTCTTCGACGCAACCACCGCCGCGGCGCTGCTGCTCTTCCAGGAGGCCGGAGTGCAGCGCGCCATCCTGGAGGTGGGGCTGGGCGGCCGTCTCGATTCGACCAACGTGGTGGAGCCCGCGGTCTGTGTCATCACCACCATCGAGCTGGAGCACACCGACCTCCTGGGCGACACCCTGGCGGCCATCGCCGGCGAGAAGGCCGGGATCGTCAAGCCGGGTGTGCCGCTGGTGACCGGCGCCCTGCCCGACGAGGCGGCGCGGGTCGTGGAGGGCGTGGCCCGCGAGCGGGGCGCGCCCCTGGCCCGGCTGGGCCGCGAGTTCTCGTCCGAGCTGCGCTCGGTCGGGCCCGACGGGCTGGCGTTCCGCGTGCGCGATGGCGAGCTGGACGCTGACCTGCGCGCCCCGCTGCTGTGCCCGCGGCAGGCGGACAACGCCGCGGTCGCCCTGGCTGCCGTGGGCCGCCTGCCCGGCGCAGCCCGGGCCGAGGACCTGGCCCGCGCGGCGACCGCAGGCCTGGCTTCCGTGCGGCTTCCCGGCCGCATCGAGCTGCTGGGGCGTGCGCCCTGGCGTGTCGCCGACTCCGCGCACACGGCGGCCTCCGCCCGCGCCCTGGCCGAGGCGCTGGCGCGCCTGCCGGCTCGCCGCGCGCGGCTGGTGCTCTCGGTATCGGCGGGGAAGGACCTGGCGGCGATCTTGGAGGCGTTGCTGCCCGGTTTCGAATCGGTGACGGTGACCCGCGCCGAGCCCACGCGCTCGCTCAAGCCCGCCGACGTGGCGGCGGCGGTGCGCATCGCATCGCCCGGTGCGGCCGTGCGCGCCGTGCCCAATCCCCACATGGCCCTGCGCGCGGCGCTGGAAGGGCTGGGGGAGGACGACCTGGTGTGCGCCGCGGGCTCCGTGTACCTGGCCGGGTTGGCGCGTCAGGTGCTGGCGTGAACCGAGAAGAGATCTTTCAGCAGGAAGTCCGGACCCACCTGCGGCGCAACTACCTGGCCCACCTGGTCCACGGGCTCCTGGGGCAGACGGGCTTTCGGCTGCTCAACGCGCCTACGTTCATCCCCTACTACATCTTCGAGCTGTCCGGCTCGAATGTGGTGGTGGGCCTCGCGCGCGGCCTTCAGGCCCTGGGCATGTCGCTGACGCCGATCTTCGCCGCCAGCGTGGTGGAGCATCGCCGCACGGTGCTGCCGACGGGCTTCCTGGTCGGCGGAATGATGCGCGTGCAGGTGCTGGGCATCGCGCTGGCCGGCTTCTTTCTGCCCCGCGAGTGGAACGTGGTGGCGGTGTGCGGCCTGCTCGGGCTCTTCGGGTTCTTCCTGGGCATGCAGGGCGTCATCTTCAACACCCTGGTCTCCAAGGTGATCCCCGTCGAGCGTCGCGGCTTCCTGATGGGCCTGCGTAATTTCCTGGCCGGCGTCACCGCGGCCGGCGTCGGGCGCTTCGGGGGCTGGCTGATCGACCAGAACGCCCTGGGAAACGGCTACGCGTCCATCTTCCTGCTCTCCTTCGGGCTCACCGCTGCCGGCCTCTGTGCGCTGCTGCTGGTACGCGAGCCCGACTCGCCGACGGTGCGGGCCAAGGCCGCCGTGCGCCAGCGGTTGCGGGAGCTGCCGGCGCTGCTGCGTGGCGACCGCGCCTTCACCTTCTACTTCGTGGCTCGCGCCTTGGGCGTCGCCGGCCGCATGGCCATGCCGTTCTACATCCTCTACGCGGGCACGCGCTTCGAGATCAGCGGGACCCAGCTCGGGCAGCTGACGGCGGTGTTCGCCCTGTCGCAGTCGACCTTTCAGCTCCTCTGGGGCGTGATGGCGGACCGCACCGGGTTCCGGGCCACCTTCCTGCTGTCCGTGGCCGTGTGGATCGTGGGGGCCGCGCTGCTGCTCCAGGCGCCGGCCTTCCAGTGGGTCCTGGTGGCCTATGCCGGCATCGCCGCGGGGCTGGGGGGCTTCATGCTCTCCTCCCAGAACCTGGTGCTGGAGTTCGGCTCCCGGGAGAACATCCCGATGCACATCGCCGTGGCCAACTCGACCTCCGAGGCCATGGGTGTGGTCGGGCCCATCGCTGGGGGCCTGCTGGCGGCGACCTTTTCCTACACGCCGGTCATCGTGATGGCGATCGTTTGCAAGGTGCTCGCCCTGGCGATCATGCTCTTCCGCGTGGACGAGCCCCGCCGGCGTATCGAGATCCTGACCTAGGAGCCGCACCCCATCTTGGGTCAGGCTCCTAGCGGCTAGAACAGCGCGCTGGCCTGGCGCATGGCGACGAAGGCATCGCGGGCGTCCACGCCCTCGTTGGGCTCGGGCGGCGCCGGCGGCCGGTCGCGCTCCAGGGCGCGGGCGGCCGTCCGCAGGCTGCGCACCGAGGCATCGATGCGTCGCTTGGTGGCGGCGAAGTCGGAGATCGGGCTGCGGGCCAGCCACAGCTGGCGCAGCGTGCGCCCCAGGCCGGCCTGCTCGCGGGCGAGGCTCTCCAACTCTCGGGCCAGGCGGCGCCGGGTGCGCGTGTCCAGCCGCGCGGGCCGGCGACGCCAGGCCAGGTAGGCCCGTCCGCACAGGCCTTTGCGCAGCGCCAGGATCGAGGCGTCGGCCGCGTACATCAGCTCGTCGCGGGTGGCGGCATCGGCTCCGAAGCGGGCTCGGGCGCCGCCCAGGCGCTTGCGCGTCCGCTCCAGCTTGGCCAGGGCGCGGCGCAGCGCGCCGTCGCGGGCGGCCTCGATGAAGCGGGCGTCTGCCAGGTCGTCGAAGAAGAGCATCTGGATCGGCGAGGTATTCGGCAGCGCGTAGCCCAGGTCGTGCACGTCCCCCAGTGCGCGATACAGGCGCGCGGTCTCGCCCGACGCGTCGCCGAAGAAGAGCCGTGAGAAGGCGCGGTCGAAGCGCTTGGCGGGGGCGGCGCCGGACCAGGCTTCCTGGGCGGCCCACGCGTAGCCGAACCACGAGTTGCCCTGCAGGTTGTAGTGGCCGAAGTCTCCCCAGTCGGTCACCAACAGGCCCTGCGCGCCGTGACGGCGTCCCGCATCGGCGTAGCCGCTGATGTTGGCCAGGGCGTTGGCCATGCGTGGGAAGAGGGCGTTCCAGGACGAGGTGCCCGGGCAGACCCAGAACTCGAGGTCGTTCTCGGCGAAGACCTTCACCCGGTCGTAGTCGTGGCTGGCCTCGTACCACCAGTCCAGCAGGATCAGATCCCGGTCGATCTCCGGGATGCGGCCTGGGTGCTGGTGCACGACGTCGCCCCAGATCATCGTGCGCTTGCCGCGCTCGGCGGCCAGGTCGCGGATGCGCCGCACGTGCTCCAGGAACACGCCGCCGCGCCCCAGCTCCGCGGCGCGGGCCTGGGAGCGACCGGCCTCCAGGTCCCAGGGCTCGTCGCAGTTGGCGTTGAAGAGGCCGGAGCGGAAGTTCGGCAGGTACTCGTCGTAGAGGTCCGCCAGCAGCTCGTAGGTTCCCGGGTCGGCCGGCGAGATCGTCCAGCGGGCATCGCTTTCGGCCAGGGCCGCGTAACGCTCCAGGGACAGGATGTTCGCCATGTGCCCCAGAGACTGGAGGCACGGGATGAACTCCACGTGGTTGGCCGCGGCGTAGGCGTCCACCCGGCGCACGGTCTCGGCGTCCAGGGGCGAGTGGTCGGCCCCGATCTCCGGATGGCGCCGGAAGTGGAAGGTGTGCTCGACGTGCAGCATGAGCACGTTGAGCTTCATGCGCGCGCAGCGGTCGACCAGCTCGAAGAGCGTCTCGGCGCTCGGCACCTTGCCCCGGCAGGCGTCGAGCATCACGCCGCGGTAGCGGAAGTGGGGCTCGTCGCTGATGCGGCAGGCCGGAAGCGCCCCGCTCGGCTCGATCAGCTGGGAGAGCGTCTCCACGGCCCAGCGCAGGCCGGCGGCGCCGGCGGCCTCGACCCGGACGCCCTCGGGCCCGGCCTGGATCCGATAGGCCTCTCCGTCTTCGCCGTTGCGCACCAGGTCGATTCGGGGCCCCAGGCCTTCGCGGCTGGCGTGGCTCTCCAGGGGCAGGCGCCGCCCTGTGGCCGCCTGGATTCGCTCGACCAACAGGCGGGCACTGGCGAAGTCGCGGTCGTCGGCGCTCGCGCCCAGCACGATGGGACGCTCGGCGCGCAACGCGAACCGGCCCGGCAGCCGTTCGGCGCGGCGCGGTTCGGGCAGGAGCGGCGGCAGTCCGTCGGGCATGGGGCGAAGTCTAGCCCCAATGCAGAACGCCCGGGCCGGCTCCTCGCACAGTGCGAGGGGAGGGGTAGCCAGCCCGGGCGCGATGAACGCGTTGCTGCCCTCAGAGAGAGCAAGCCCCGTGCCATCGGCAGCCGACCCGTCGTAACCCCCTGATTTTGGTAACGAGGGTCACAACTCCTGCACATTGTGCTGCGCGCGAGGTGCGTGCCCTCGACGCGTCGAGTGACACAAATTGTGTCGAATCACGCGGATCGCTGCGCAGCCACGGCCGAAATATGCGCAGGCGTGGTGCCGCAACAGCCACCCACGAAGCGGGCGCCCGCGCGCGCCCATGCCTGCGCGTAGGCTGCGTAGTCGTGGGGGCTGCACGCAGCGCTGCGTGGCGCAGCCGGCTCGGCGCCGGGCGCGCCGAGGTTGGCGTACACGCCGAACGGAACCCCCGTCGCGGCCAGGATCTCCAGGCACGCACCGACGGCCGACGGGGGCAGGCAATTGACCCCCACGGCCAGAGGTGCGAGCGGCACGACCGCATCCAGCGCCTCGGCCAGCGGCTCGCCAGACAGCAGGCGCGCATCCGCTCCGCACACGAAGCTGACGATTACGGGGAGGCCCACGGCGGCGGCGGCGGCCACCGCGGCGCGGGCCTCGCGTGCGGTGTTGTGGGTCTCGGCCAGGATTGCGTCCGCGCCCGCCGCGGCCAGGTTCCCGGCGTGCTCCGCATGTTCGCGGCGCAGGCTCTCGTCATCGGGCACGAGGTCGGGCCGGTAGCAATCCTCCAGCGGCGGCGCCGAGCCCAGCACGTAGACGTTGCCGCCGGCCCGCCGGGCCAACGTCACCGCCTGGGCGGACAGCTCGGCCGCGCGGGACGCCAGGCCGGCTCTCTCCAGGGTGCGCCGCTGGGTCCGGAAGCTGGCGGCGGTCAGGGCCTCGGCTCCGGCCCGGGCGTAGTCGCGATGGATCGCCGCCAGCACGTCGGGGGCCTCCAGCAGCGCGTGGCTGGACCAGAGCGGCAGCTCCGAGCGGACGCCGCGGGCCTCGAGCTCGGTTCCGGTGGCCCCGTCCAGCAGCAGGGGCGGTCCTCTGCGTAGCCGCTCGGGCAGGTTCGGGCGGTTCGGCATCACCCTCCCGTTATACTGTCGCGCCCATGTCCCGTCCCGCCGCCGTCGTTCGCCACCCCCTCGCGGGCTCCCTGGAGCCCGTGCGCCTGGGCGTGCGCTGGCGCCAGGGCGAGGATGCATTCTTTGGTGAGGGTCGCCTGGCGCCCGGCGGCGTGGCCGTCGGGCCCTGGCGTCTGGCGGTGGCGGTGGACGCGGAAGGCGATTCTGCCAGCTACGACGTGGACGTCAGCAACGCCGGCGACGCGGCGATGGAGCTGGAGGCCGTGGTGCTGGGCTTCCGCTGGTGCGGCCCGGACACCTCCCACGTGCGCTTCCTGCGTCACGGTTGGCAGAGCTGGTCCACCACCGAGGCGCGGCTCCTGGACGACGCCGGCGAGCCGGCCTTTCCGTCCGGCCCGTGGCTGCGGGGCATGTGGCACGCGCTCGGCGAGCCGCCCCCGGATCGCGCCGGTTGGCACGAGTCGGACCTGTGCACCGCCGCGTCGGCCGGTGACGCCGCCCTGCTGGCGGGTGTGCTGGAGCGCGGGCGCAACTTCGGCGTGATCTACCTGCGCCGCGACGCCGAGGGCGTGCGCGTCGAGGTGGAGCTTCGCTGTGAGGCGCCGGTGGCGCCGGGCGCCACCCGCGAGACCGAGCGCGTGCGCGTGGCCCTGGGCGGCGACGCGCAACTCCTGCTCGAGCAGTACGCCGAGGAGCACGGCCGCCTGGCGGGGGCGCGAACCCACGCGCCCTTCCGGGCCGGCTGGTGCACCTGGTACCATTTCTTCCACGACGTCACCGAGGACGACGTGCTGCGCAACCTGGAAGCCCTGGCTGCGTCGCGCGACGAGATTCCCGTCGGCGTGGTGCAGATCGACGACGGCTATCAACGCGCCATCGGCGACTGGCTCGAGCCCGCCGACACGTTCCCGCGCGGGATCGCTCCCCTGGCGCAGGAGATCCGCGCCGCCGGCTTCGAAGCGGGCCTGTGGACCGCGCCTTTCTGCGCCGTGTCCGGAAGCCGGATCTTCCAAGAGCACCCGGAGTGGCTGCTGCGCGACGCCGACGGGCTGTTCCGCGGGATGCTGCACCCCATGTGGACGCCGGACGCCTCGGTCTACGTCCTCGATGCCAGCCTGGACGCGGTCTGTCTGCACCTGGAGTCGGTCTTCACGCAGCTGGTCGAGATGGGATTCACGTACCAGAAGCTCGACTTCCTCTACAGCCAGGCCATGCGCGCACAGGGCGCCGACCCCCACGTGTCCCGCGCCCAGCGCCTGCGCCGGGGCCTCGAAGCGATCCGCCGCGGTTGCGGCGATCGCGCCTTCCTGCTGGGCTGCGGATGTCCGCTGGGCCCCGCCGTGGGCATCGTCGACGGCATGCGCATCGGTCCGGACGTGGCGCCGAGCTGGGAGTCGGATGCGGCGGTCCGCATCCCCGGCTGCGAGCCGACCCAGCCCGCCACCAAGAACGCGGTGCGCAACGTGCTGAACCGCCTGTGGATGCATCGCCGGCTCTGGCAGAACGATCCCGACTGCCTTATGGCCCGCACCGAGGATACCGCGCTCAGTGCCGACGAGGCCGCGACCCTGGCGCACTCCGTCGCCGCAAGCGGCGGGATGGCCATCTTCTCCGACGACCTGCCGCAGCTCGACGCCGATGCGCGCCGGCTCGTGAGCGAGACCTTGAACCTGGCGCGGCGCGTGGACGCCGGCGGGTTGGCGGGGACCGCCCGGGCTGCGGGATTCTTGGAGGAGGCGGTGCCCGGCGGGATCGTGGCGCGAACCCTGTCCGGCGGCGTGGTGGCCGGTGTCAACGCGGGCGACGTGGCGGTGGCTCGCTCCCTGGACGCGGCGGCGCTGGGCCTGAAGGAGGTCGAGCCGTTGCAGATGACGCTCGAGCCCCACGCCTCGCGCCTGGTGCGCGTGCCGGGCCGCGCCAGCCTGGCCGTCTTCTGCGACATGGACGGCACCTTCATCGACAAGGACGTGGGCGCGACGCTGGCTCAGGAGTACGCCGCCGACCGGCGTCCGGGCGCCTGGGCGCGCTATCTGGCCGGCGAGATGACCGCGTGGGAGTTCAACCTGGAGATCCTCGACGGTCTCCCGTGCTCCGAGGAGCAGCTCGAGGCCTTCCTGCGCAGCATCTCGCTGGACCCGGGCGCCACGGCGCTGATGGACTGGTGCGCCAAGCGCGGGGCTCCCTTTCGTGTGCTCTCCGACGGCTTCGACTACAACCTGGACCGGCTCCAGGAGCTCCTGGGTGTGCGCTTCGAGTACGACGCCAACCGCCTCTGGTACGAAGGGAACGTCTGGAAGATTGCGGCTGGGCCTTCCGATCCGGCCTGCTTCTGCGGCACCGGCGTGTGCAAGGCGCGTTGCATCGATGCGCTGCGCGCCGCGCGTCCCGAGGCGATCACCGTCCACGTCGGCAACGGGCGCGTCTCCGACCTGTGCGGCGCCCTGGCGGCGGACGTGGCCTTCGCCAAGGACTCGCTGGCCGAGGAGCTCTGGGGGCGCGGCGTGCGCTACGAGCCCTTCGATACGCTCCACGACGTGATCGCGGGCCTCGAGGCCGTCTGGGACGACCCTCACTCGATCGGGTCGTAGTCCCGCTCGGGGTCCTCGATCAGCACCGGACCGTTCTCGTCCACGGGCATCACCACCCACAGCACTACGTAGAGCAGCAGGCTGGTGCCGAAGCCCAGCAGGAACGCGATCACGAAGGCCAGCCGGATCACGGTGACCGAGATTTCGAATCGTTCCGCCAGCCCGGCGCAGACGCCCGCGAGCATGGCCCCGCGGCGCTGGCGGGTCCAGGGCTCGGAGAGGGCGGCTGTCGCGACGGGGGTCGCGTCGAGTCGCGAGCGGCAATAGCGGCACTTGATGGCCTCGACGCGGATCTCCTCCGCACAGTAGGGGCAGCGCTTGGTATCGGTCACGGAGTCACCTCCTGAATGCGTCGCAGGGCTTCGCGCTGGGCCACGAATGGCATGGACCCGAAGACCAGGGCCACCGATCCGCTGGCCGCCAGCGCGTAGGCCGCGCCGGCGACGCTGAGCAGCGCTGCCGGCACCAGGCCGGCGAGAAGTTCGCCGAAGTAGAAGAGCACCGCGGCATTCCAGGCCACCACCAGCGGCAGCAGCAGGAGCGCGGGGGAGAGGAGTCGCAGCAGCTCGCGCCCGAAGCCCTCGGCCAGCGGTGCGCGGTGGGGAACCGTGTCTCGCAGCAGGGCATCCGCCGCGCGTCGGCGCGTGCGTTCCGCCAGGGCGGCCGACAGCTCCGGCTCCGGCGCCGCGTCCAGGCCGCTGCGCAGCGCCAGCAGAGCGTCGCGGTGCTCGCGGCAGTCCGCGCAGGTCTCCGCGTGGGCCCGGTCGGGCGCGGCCGCGTCCGCGTGAGCCAGCAGCGCGTCGATCATCCGCTCCTGCACGCCCGCACACGGGTCGCTCACGCTTCGTCCTCCTCGTCGGCCATCTGGCCGCGCACGGTGCGCACGGCCGAATGCAGCCGGCTCTTCACCGTCCCGCGCGGAATACCCACGACCTCGGCGATGTCCGCCTCCGGGAGCTGATGGTAGTAGCGCAAGATCAGCACCTCGCGGAGCCGCTCCGGCAGCGCTGCCAGTCGGCGGTGTATGTCCATCCGCAGGTCCAGGGGCGGGGCCTCCAGTCGCCCGGCGTCGTGTTGCACCTGCTCACGCACGGTCTCTTTGTATCCTTCTTCCACCTTGCGCCGCCGGCCGCGGTCCCGGCACAGGTTGTTCGCGATCTGGAAGAGCCAGGTGGAGAAGCGGCGCTTGGGGTCGTACCGATCGCGTGAGCGCACCACCCGCAGCCAGGTCTCCTGAAACAGATCCTCGGCGGCCACATCGCCGACCCGGCGCACCAGGAAGCCGAAGAGCCGCGGACGCCAGCGTTCCAGCAGCTCGTTCAGGGCCGGCTCGTCGCCCCGCTGCACGCGGGCCATCAGCTCTTCGTCGGATCTCACGTCGCTGCACGGTACCCGAGCCCTCCCATGGCTCGCCCCGTACTACGCGTCGGCCCGGCGGGGGGTTCAGCCCCGGGAGCCGGCGGCCCGGGGCTGCTACGATCCGGCCCCCGGAGGGACTTCCCTACATGACCGCCACCCCCCGTGTCATCGTCGTCGGGGCCGGCGCCGCCGGCCTGGCCGCCGCATGGCGCCTGGCCACCGCCGGCGCGGACGTGACCGTGCTGGAGCGGGGCGCCCGCGCGGGCGGCCGACTTGCCGGTGAGGTGCGCGACGGCTTCACCTCCGAGCCCGGGGCCCAGGTGCTGTCCAGCTCCGACCGCTCACTGTGCCGCCTGCTGGAGGGTGCTGGGCTGGAGGACGAGCTGCTGGTGCTGCGCTCCGGGGGCGTGGGGCTGGTGAAAGCCGGCTTCGTGCACGAGCTGCACGGCTCCTCGCCCGCGGCGCTGCTGCGCCGGCCCGGCGTCGGGCTGCGGGCGGCGGTGTGCAGCATGCGGTTGGGCCGGCTGGTCCGCCGCTTCGGAGCCAACCTGGATCCCGCGTACCCGGAGCGCGCCGCACCCCACGACGACCGCAGTCTGGCCGATTTCGCCCGGCTCTACTTCGGCGTCGGCGCACTGCAAGGCTGGATCGGCCCCGAGACCACCGGCGACTGCCTGGGCGACGAGGAGGAGATCAGCCGTGTTCTCTTCCTGCTGCGCTACGCAGCGCGCCGCGGCGCCCGGCCCGCCCTGTTCCGTTCGGGCGCCGGAGGCTTCGTGGCCAAGCTGGCGGGGCTCCTGGACGTGCGCACCGGGACGGAGGTGCTGCAGGTGGACGCAGACACGCCGGGCGGCGCCCTGGTGCACTTCCGCGAGGACGAGGTGGAGGGAACCGCCGGCGCCGACGCCGTGGTGGTGGCCACGCCCGCACCGCTGGCGGCGGAGCTGGCGCGCGACGTCCTGGCCCCCGCCGAGCGCGACTTCCACGCGGGCGTAGTGTACGAGCCCGCCATCACCCTGGAGGTGACGCTCAGCGATCCGGTGTCGGCGCGGCCGCTCCGGGTGCGCGTGCCGCACAGCGAGGGCTGGCCCATCGCGTCGCTGGCGCTGGAGCCGGGTCGCCAGGGTGGGCGCGTTCCCGACGGCTGCGCCGTGGCCCGGCTGGTGGCGCGCTCGGACTGGAGCCGTGCCCACCTGGATGCGCCCGACGACGCCATCGCCAAGGAGCTCTGCCGGCCCCTGCAGCGTCTCTTCCCGGTGACCACCGAACGCACCCGCGACGTGCGCGTGGCGCGCTGGCCGCTGGCCTTGCCGCGCTTCGGAGTGGGCCGCTACCGCGCCCTGGCCCGGCTGCGCCGCGTGGAGGCCGACCGTGTAGCCGCCGGCCGCCGCGTCTGGTTCGCCGGCGATCACCTGGTGGCGCCCAGCGTCGAAGGCGCCGTCACCTCCGGCCTGCGCGCCGCCGACGCCGCGATCACACGCCTGGGGCTCTAGCTCCTGGCTCCGGTACGCGATGGTGGCCAGGCCGAGGAGCGGGGCTTCCGCGCTGCGATCGAGGAGCCGCTTCCCGGCGTCGGTCCTCGTTCCTCGCCCTCTGGCTGGATCGATCTGAGGCAGCCAGGTCCGCTGAGGAGCCCGCTCCGCAGAGCTTGAAGGGACGTATGACGGTCGTCATAACGGCCGAGGCTCGGAAGGGAAGAATGGTAAGCGGAAGTTCAATCCGCTGACTCAGTGGAGCGTGCGATCCGCTCCCCGACGGGGAAGAGACATGATCAAGACGAGGTTCACGGAAGAGTTCGGAGTCGAGCATCCTGTGGTGATGGGCGGGATGATGGGTGTGGGGCGCGCCGGGCTCGTGGCCGCCGTGGCCAACGCGGGGGCCCTCGGCTTCCTGACGGCGCTCACGCAGCCGACGGCCGAGGATCTCCTCGAAGAGGTTCGCCGGACCCGTGAGATGACCGACAAGCCGTTCGGGATCAACATCACGATCCTGCCGACAATCCGACCGGTCGCGCACCAGGAGTACGCTCAGGCGATCGTGGAGTCCGGCGTGAAGCTCGTCGAGACGGCCGGGCGCAACCCGGAGCCGCTCCTGCCGGCGTTCAAGGAGGCCGGCATCAAGGTCATCCACAAGTGCACGTCGGTACGGCACAGCGTGAAGGCGGAGAAGATCGGGTGCGACGCCGTCAGCATCGACGGATTCGAGTGCGCGGGGCACCCGGGCGAAGACGACATTCCGGGCCTGGTGCTGATCCCCTGCACCGCGAATCAAGTGAGCCTCCCGCTGATCGCCTCGGGCGGGTTCGGCGACGCCCGTGGTCTGGTGGCAGCACTCTCCCTCGGTGCGGACGCAATGAACATGGGAACCCGCTTCCTGGCAACAAAGGAGGCCGACATCCATGAGAACGTCAAGCGCAAGCTCGTCGAGGCCACCGAGCGGGATACGGCCCTGGTCTTCCGCAAGTTCCACAACACCGCGCGGATCTTCAAGAACAGTGTGGCGGACCAGGTTGCGGAGCTCGAGAGCAAGCCCGACGCCAAGTTCGAGGACGTCGCACCGCTCGTCGCGGGCGATCGCGGCCGCAACGTATTTCAGGAGGGCGATCTCGAGGCGGGGGTCTGGTCTGCGGGGATGGTGACGGGCCTCATCCACGACATCCCGAGCTGCGACGAGCTGGTGCGGCGGATCGTCTCTGAGGCGGCCGAGATCATCCACAAGCGGCTCGACACGATGGCGGTCGGCTGAGCGACGACTAGGTGAGGTAGGCGATGGTTGCGCCGTCGCCGCCCTGGGACGGCTCGGCCGGGGCGAAGCGGGTGACGTAGGGCGACTCGCGCAGGTAGCGGCGCACGGCGCTGCGCAGGGCGCCGGTGCCCAGGCCGTGCACGATCACCAGGCGGTCGCAGCCGCGCCGGGCCGCGCGCTCCAGGGCCAGGACCAGGCGCTCCAGGGCCTCCTCCACGCGTAGCCCGTGGAAGTCCACACGCTCTTCGCCGCCGGAGCCGGCGGCGGGTACCGGCGGTGCGTCGTCGGCGTCCACGTGGATCCGCGCCGGGGGACGGCCCGGCGCCTTGGGCTTCGGCTTGCCGTTTCCGGCGGGCGTCAGCCGTTCGGCGGGTACCACCACGCGCGCGCCGGCCACCTGCAGCGCCACGCGGCCGCGCTTGTCGGGCAGCGCCAGCACCGTGCCGGTTCCGCCGCCGACCACCCGCACCGTGTCACCGGGCTGCACGCGCCTCCAGTCCAGGCGCGGGAGATCCTTGCGCTCCTCTCCCGGCGTCCGGGAAGGCGCCTCACTCGCCGCCTCGCGGCGCGCCTGTTCCAGGGCCAGGAGCTTCTCCCGTGCGCGTGCGGCGTCGCGGGCGGTGGCGCCGCCGCGCTGAAGGGTGCGGATCACGGCGGCGACCTCTCCGTGGGCCTCCTGGAAGGCGCGGTCGAGGTCGCCGCGCATGCGCGCGAACAGCTCGTCGCGCCGCGCCTGGAGGCGCTCCAGCTTGGTGCGGTATTCGGCGCGCGCTTCCTCGCCCTCGGCGCGCAGGCGCTCCGCCTCGCTGCGTTCTCGCTCCAACGCCGCCCGGCTGTTCGAGAGCTCCGAGAGCATCTTGTCCAGGCGCCGGTCCTCCCGCTCCAACAGCGCGCCGGCCCGGTCCAGCACGTCGCCGCGCACCCCCATGCGCGCGGCGACGGCGCGGGCCGACGATGCTCCGGGCGTTCCCAGACGAAGCCGGTAGGTCGGGGCCAGGGTCTCCTCGTCGAACTCCACGCTGGCGTTCTCGAAGCGCGCGTCGACGTCCGCCATCTCCTTGAGCAGGTTGTAGTGGGTTGTGGTCATCACGCGCGCGCCGGCGTCGGCCAGCGTCTCCAGCGCGGCCTGGCCGATGGCGGCGCCCTCGCCGGGGTCGGTGCCGACACCGACCTCATCCAGCACCACCAGGCTGCGCGGCGTGGCGGCGTCCAGGATCCGGGCCAGGTTGGCCATGTGGGCCGAGAACGTGGAGAGGCTCTCGCGCAGGTCCTGCTCGTCGCCGATGTCCGCCAACAGTGCGTCCACCAGGTCCACCCGTGCGCCCGGGCCCGCCGGAACCTGAAGACCCGCCCGCACGAAGAGCGCCGCCAGGGCCAGCGCCTTCATGGCCACGGTCTTGCCGCCGGCGTTGGGCCCGGACACCACCAGTACGGTGGCGCCTTCGCCCAGACGCACGTCGTTGGCCACCACGCTGGCCGGGTCGAGCAGTGGGTGGCGCAGCTGAGGCAGGAAGAAGATCCCCTCGTCGCCCACCTGCGGTGTCACCGCCTGCATGGTCAGGCCCAGACGCGCGCGGGCGAAGGCCGCGTCGATGGCCTCCAGGGCATCCAGGCTGGGGAGCAGGGCCGGAAGGATGGCGGCCGCGCGGCCCGACAGCCCGCGCAGCACGCGCAGGGTCTCGTGCTCGATCTCGATCTCCGCCTGCTTGAGGCGGTTGTTCAGCTCTACCACGGCCTCGGGCTCGATGAAGAGCGTAGTGCCCGAGCCGGAGGCGTCGTGCACGATGCCCCGCACGCGTCCGCGCGCGTCGGCGCGCACCGGCAGCACGTAGCGGTCGTTGCGGACCGTCACGAACGAGTCGGACAGGTACTCGGCCACGTCCGGGTCGTGGAGCGTACGCTCCAGGCGCTGCTGGAGATCGGACGAGAGGCTGCGCGAGCGGCGCCGCGCGTCGGCCAGGGCGGGGGAGGCGGCGTCGCGCACCTCGCCCTCGGGGTCGATGGCCCACGCGATGTCCTCGGCGAGCCCCGGCTGCTCCTCGATCGTGTCGGCCAGGCCGGCCAGGCCCGGGGCGGGCTCGCGACGCGCGCGCAGGAAGCGGGCCGTGGCGTGCAGGGCCCCCAGCGCGCCGCCCAGGTCGCGCAGCTCGCCCGCCGCCAGCATTCCGCCGGCGCCCAGGCGGCGCAGCACCGGGGCCAGGTCCGCGACGCCGCCCAGGGGCGGGGCGTCGCCCTCGTCCAGCACCGCCCTTGCCTCGCCGGTCTCGGCCAGGCGCTCGCGGGCTGCGGCGTCGGAGGCCTCGAAGATGTCGCCCCCGGCCAGGCGAGCCCGCGCGGCGGGCGTGGCCGCCTGGTCGGCGAGCCGCGCCGCCAGCTCGGGCCAGTCCAGCTGCTCGAGAGTGCGCCGGGAGACGGCGAAGGGCATGGCGCGCAAGTCTAGCCGCCCGCGTGCCGAAAGAGGCAGGGATGGATGACGTCCTGACGGAAGCGGTGCTCGAGAGCTCGCTGGACCTGGACCGGCGCAGCATCGGCGAGATCCTGGAGGCCATCCACGACCAGGACCGCATCGCCCTCGCGGCGGTGGGCGCCGTCCTGCCCGAGGTGGAGCGCGCTGTGGAGATACTGGTGCTGGCGCTCTCCGGAGGCGGGCGCTGGTTCAACGTGGGCGCCGGCACCAGCGGTCGCATCGGTGTGCTCGACGCGGCCGAGATCCCCCCCACCTTCGGCTACCCCCCGGACCGCGTGCAGGGGATCCTGGCGGGAGGACCGGACGCGCTGATCACCGCGGTCGAAGGGGCCGAGGACCGCGCCGAGGACGCGCGCCGTGCCCTGCGCCAGCGCGATCTTCTACCCGGCGACGCGGTGGTGGCGATCTCGGCCAGCGGACGCACGCCCTTTGCGCTGGCGGCGCTGGAAGAGGCCCAGCAGGCCGGCGCACGCCGCATCGCCATCACCTGCGACCCGGAAGCGCCGTTGGTCCTGCGCGCCGAGGTCGCCATCGCGCCGGTCGTCGGACCCGAGGTGATCGCCGGCTCTACCCGGCTGAAGGGCGGGCTGGCGGAGAAGGCCGTCCTCCACCTGCTCTCCACGGCCGTGATGGTGAAGCTGGGCCGGGTCGAGGGAAACCGCATGACCCACATGCGTCCGGTGTCCAGCAAGCTGCGCAGGCGCGCAGTGGGGCTGGTGGTGGCGCTGGCTCGCGTCGACGAGGACGAGGCCCGCCGCCTGCTGCACGACCACGGTGGCTGCGTGTCCGACGCCGTGGCCGAAGCTCGGCGCGCGGGTTGAGCGGCTCCGCCGCCTAAGGGCGGACCGGCGCCGGCCGCTCGCCGGGCGCGGGACACGCCCCGAGCCGGTAGTCGACGACCTTCGAACTCATGCAGGCCTTGCACGGACTGCTGTAGGTGCGGCGGGTTCCGTCTTTGTAGCGGGCGCATACGGGGCGGCTCTCGCGGGTGCAGAACTCGGGGCGCGGGTTGGGGCAGATGGCGGTGCCGGGCCACTCGCGGCTCTGGGAGCCGCCGAAGAGCGGTCCGGAAGCCGGGTCATCGGCGCAGGCCAGCGCTGCGGCCGCTCCGAGGGCCACGGCGATGAGAAGTGGGCGGATCGTCATGCGGCCACGATAGGATCTGGGCCGTGGTGTCGCACGCCCCGCCTCACGTGGGCACGCCGTTCCGGAGGAATCCGTTCCTTCGGCGCCTGTCGTTGGCCTACGGGGTCGTCTGGCTGTGGGCCGCGATCGCGCCCTGGGATCGCCAGACCTGGCTGCTGGAGAACCTGCTCGTCCTTGCCGCCGTGGCGCTTCTGGCCGCGACCCACCGGCGCTTCGTATTCTCCAATCTGTCGTATCTCCTGATTGCGGTGTTCCTGTCCCTGCACGTGGTGGGCTCGCACTTCACCTATTCGGCGGTTCCCCTGAGCGCTTGGCTGCAGGAGGCGCTCGGTCTGGAGCGCAACCACTACGACCGGGTCGTGCACCTTTCCTTCGGGCTGCTTCTCGCCTACCCGTTCCGCGAGATCGTGCTTCGCGTGGTGCACGTGCATCGGATCTGGAGCTACATCATCCCGGTCCTGTCGATCCTGGCCCTGAGCTCGGCCTACGAGATCCTGGAGTCCTGGGCGGCGCTGACGGTGGATCCCCAGGTGGGCATCGCCTTCGTCGGCGCCCAGGGCGACGTCTGGGACGGCCAGAAGGACATGACCCTGGCGCTGGGCGGCGCGCTCTTCGCCATGCTGCTCTGTGCCAGGCTGCGCCGGCTCAGCGGACGCGAGCCCTATCTGGAATGGTTCGCCGTCGCGCCGCAGGAACGTTGACGTGGGCCCGGCTCCGCAGGCAGACGCCGCCTCCGATCCGCACGTGGTCGCCCTGACGCGCCTGTTCCGCAGCCACCCCGCCTGGTGTGCGGCCGCCGCCCACATTGCCGAGGGGTCGACGAGCGGTGTCTGGTTCCTGCACCGCCCCGGCGAGCCCTGGCACCTGGTGCGCGAGCGCGACGAGAGCTGGTTGCGGCCGGGGCCCGCGGCGCATCCCGACTTCGTGTTCCGCTTCAGCCCCGCCTCCATCCGCGAGCTGGAGCAGGCCGGCGACCGGGTGGGCGACTTCGCCGTGCGCCTCTTCGAGCTGATGCTGGAAGCGGAGCCGGAGCGGCAGGTCGGATTTCGCATCGTCGCGGGCATGACGCGGCTGCTGCGTCGCGGCTACGTGGGGCTGCTCCTGAGCAGCGGGCCCCGGGTGGCGGCGTTGGCGGCCCGCAACGG